>Ga0129307_1001514_pt1 | contig 24055 bp, 23 predicted proteins | sample P1105metagenome_FD_94437 | JGI IMG/M metagenome (GOLD analysis project Ga0129307, IMG submission 94437) | Capybara group fecal microbial communities from Wisconsin, USA - P1105 metagenome | ecosystem: Host-associated > Mammals > Digestive system > Large intestine > Fecal | place: USA: Wisconsin... | reverse complement strand
TTCCGGAGTCTCAGGCCACTTTCCTTCCCTGTACAGCTCAACGCATTTCCGCTTGTACTCATAACTGTAACGCATAAAATATACCCTCCTTACTGGTTGTCCAGTAAAGAGGGTACATATCAGGCTGTTTCGGGCTTTTTTATGCTATTTTTTAAGCAGTATGAAGCCTCTTTCGACGAGACAGAATCGGTCGTCAGTTTATCATGATTCTTGCCATTTTTGTTGAACCCATAATCCTCATTTCAAATCATACATAAACATCACCAGGAAATATGTGCCTATTGGTTTCGCATATACCTTGCGTCTTTGAAACTGCCTATTTTTTTAATGCGCTGATCTTTTAACATCCGGCTTACAACCAGATCATTTTTTAGTAAGTAATGCAAGGCGCGATTTGTGCCTTCCGTGAAAGTAAGAGAAGAACCGCTCCGAACTCCTGGAGGATCGTCAGAGAAATGATGGGGCGGCAGCATCTTCCGCACAGAGCAGACTTATGGTATGATAAAAGAAATAGGGTAATAAAAGATTCCGACAACTCGAAGTCTGTGAGGATAAAAATGATAAGCAAGAAAGTACAAGCGTACATTGAGGATCATTCCTTCTGTTCAGAATACCTTTTCAAAGACTGGGATGCATTTCTGGATATTTTGTATGAAGAAGGTGGTCGCGTTTCGTCCATCCTCTGGTGGGATCACTGCAGGAAAAATCTGCAGCATGCATCCATTGGAAGCGGTGGATACACCGATCCTGACGACCAGGAATGGATGTATGCAGAGACCTGGCTTCATGAAGACGGATTTGAAGAAAGATCCCTTGTGGAATAACAAATTCGCGTTGGGAGGATCTATGAAAAAGACATTGATTTTTTACAAGCCGGAATATGCCGATCTGGCAAATAAACTGCGCGATAACTACCGTGCACATGATCATGGGGAAGCAGATATTATTTCCGAAGAGGAACATGACGATATTGAATACGCCGAAAAACTGCAGTATGGCGAAGCTGTTTTTATCGAGGACGGTGGTACCGTTACGGTGCATGATATTGCATCAGGATATACGAACAGACTTCCTATCTCTGCTGTATTTTATACCGATCCAAAGCCGGGTTCCCATGAAGGTATCACAAGCAGAGATACGCTGAATATACTGGCGGACGCCATCTCGGATGTTGGGGCGTGGTGGTGCTGGCATGTGGGGGACGATATGCTCCAGCTGGAGTTTACCGACGTGCAGCTTTATGACGAAACAAAAGCCGAAAAAGAAACGCATACTACCGATGTTCTGGCTGTGCGCTTCTATGGCCATGTCTTCGCGGTCTTTCTGGACGACCTGAATGATGAAAACTGGCATGAACGTTTCCGTGATGACGATTCGATCCTCTATTCTGTCGATACGTACGACATGGCATTCGATGATGGCAGCGAGGCTGAGTCGCTGCTGAAGGATTACAGAAACAGGATCCCGGTCAAAGACTTCAACGGGCTTGAAACCATATCTGCCGCAAAACACATGCTCTGTGCCCGGTGCGGTGAAGTGGGCTTTATCGCCGGCGGCGACAGAATAGAGATCGCAGGAAAAAAGGGGAAATACACGGAAGAAGAGATCGAGCCGTTGTCAAGAAAGTGGTGGGAATACTGGAAAAACTACTGGCGCCTGAGAGGGATGCGTGATGCTCTGCCCGAGGACTATGCCTGCGAGGTGACGATTCCCGTGAGTAAGGATGATCCGGAGGGAAAATGGTAGAACAGGAAGCGGATAGAAAGGAGTAAATGAAGAATGATGATGTCTATACTCTCCATAATCGTGAATATTGCGTATTTTGTTATTCTGAATACAGCGCTTTATACGGACCGGGCAAAGATGCCGACAGGGGAGATCCGGGAATGGCACCGCAGCCCTGTTGCAAGGCTGAATCTTTCCGGTCAATCGTTCCTGTTTTATCTGGAGATCGTGCTTGCTGTAGTCAGCATTATTGCCAGTGTTCTTCTTTTGCTCGGCGTTCGCAAAAGCATCATTAAAACAATTCAGTTGGTCAGCACGATAGGATCCACCGTCATGTTTGTGATTATCATGATCGTGACGGCCAATTCGAATGTGCGCTATGTCTGAGGTTGGGCGGCTTAACAAAAAGAGCGGATGTACCTGTGAAAGATGCATCCGCTCTTTTGTCATTTAGAATGTTATTTATTCTCTCGGATCTGCTTCTGCCCACGGAACTTCCGTGTAGTTTCCGGAGGACATCGCTGCGTCGACCGGAATCACCGCACCCGTGATATATCTTGCCATGTCCGTAGCAAGGAACAGGGCGGTATAGGCGATCTCTTCCGGAAGTCCGAAGCGGCCGTTCGGAATCATGGACTGAGTCAGTTCACGCTGCTCCGGGCTGATGGTAGAGTAGATCTCTGTATCAATCGCACCGGGGCAAATGCAGTTGACGGTGATGCCGTGTCTGGCGTAGTCCATGCCGGCCGTTTGGCTCATGCTGATCACCGCGCGCTTCGCAGCACTGTAGGGCGCGAAATTAGCAGTCGGTTTGATTCCTTCCGCAGAAGAAATGTTGATAATGGAGCATCCGGTGGATTTAGATTCGAGAATGGCTTTCACGCCGTATTTCATGCCAAGGAAAACGCCGACGTAGTCGATATCGGTAACACGCTTGAAATCATCGGTATCATATTCATGAATCGGCTTCAGGAGGCAGCTGGCACCGGCATTATTGACGATAACATGCAGTCCGCCATAGGTTTTTACGGCGGTCTCCATGACATTCTTTACATCTTCTTCCACAGCCACGTCAGCGCGGCAGAAAACGGCTTCTCCGCCTGCTTCACGGATCTCCTTAACGATCGCTTCCCCGCGTTCGATTCTGCGCCCGACCAGAACGACCTTCATTCCGTTGGCGGCATAGACTTTTGCGATCGCCTTGCCAATGCCTGACGTTGCTCCGGTAACAACAGCAACTTTTCCTTTTACACTGCTAAAATCATTCATGTCTATCATCTCCTTTGAGAACAGTCATCCTTTGCACTATACCAAGTCTGCAGACAACTGAATATCAACATATCTGACAAATGTTGAAAAACCTTGCATAATCCTAATTTGTGGGATAAAATGTATTCGAAGGAGAGAACGTGTTATGATGCGTAACCGGACCAAGCAGCTGTTTGCGGATACTCTGCTCGAAATGTCTAAAACAAAACCCATCCGGGAGATTCAGGTCAAGGACCTCTGCCTTAACTGCGGTGCGGACAGAACAACGTTTTATTATCATTTCCGGGACAAGTATGATCTTGTGGCCTGGATCTACATGTCCTTGTACCTTGAGGAGGAAAAGAATGCCTCCATCATCAATGGTGAGGACATGATCATCCGCATGCTGAAAAGGATCTGGACGCATAAGGCCTTCTTCCGCAATGCGCTTCAGGACACGTCGCAGAATAATCTCGGCGAGTACCTTCTGGATTTTTATATCAGCAATGAAAGGGAGATCGCCTGCAAGTTCCTTGGCTCCGATACCCTGGACGAAGAGACAGAATATATCATAAAGCAGTATTCTTTCGGATGCCTGCTGCATACTGTCGAATGGCTTCTTGGGAAAAACAACCTCACGGCGGAAGCGTTTGGTCATTATCAATACATGTGCATGCCGGACATTCTGAAGGCGGCGTGGATGAAGGACGCAAAAGAAAGACAAGAAGAAAATTGAAAAAAATACATGGAATCGATCCGGAATTATCTGGATTATGAAACGGACTGAAGTATGCCTACTATTTCTGAAGCACTGGAAAGACTTTCCCGCTCCAAGTTCCGGTCAAGCTTCCATTTAAGCCGGAAAGATCTGGCATATCTGGAGGAAAAGGGACCGGATGTGATCCGTCGCCATGCAGAAGACTTCGTCCGTCAGAAGCTGGCGCCGGCCGATCCGGCAAATGATGGCAAACAGACACCCATGAGCGGTCATCCGGTTTTTAAAGCAATGCATGCCACCGCCTGCTGCTGCCGTGGCTGTATGGAAAAGTGGTATCATGTTCCGCAGCACAGGGAGCTGACAGCGGAAGAACAAAGCGCGGTCGTTAAGATCCTGATGGCATGGATAGAGAAGCAGAAGGATGCGCAGAAACACTGAAGATACCTGCCGGACCGCAGGCCGGGCTGTGACCTCTCTGAAAAGCTGAAAAAGATTAAGGCCAGTCAGATAAAGGAGTATCTATGTCATACCATTACAAAGCGTTTATCAGTTACAGACACAAGCCTTTAGACAGCGATGTTGCGGCTAAAGTTCAGCATACCATAGAGCACTACACGGTTCCCAGGGATCTGAGAGATCCGGCGGGCGGAAAGAAGCTGGGCAAAGTGTTCAGAGATGAAGATGAACTGCCGCTTTCTTCTTCCCTTTCGGACAGCATCGTTGATGCGCTGGATGACAGTGAGTTCCTGATCGTCGTCTGTACGCCGGATCTGCCTTTATCCAAATGGTGCGAGCAGGAGATCAGGCATTTCTTAAGCACGCGTGACAGAGATCACATCATAACGGTCCTTGCCGACGGCGCGCCAGGTCAGTCTTTTTCCCCGCTGCTTCTTCACAAATATGACGAAAATGGAAACGTAACAGGAGATGTGGAACCTGTTGCGGCAAACATCGTGGCGGATACGGAAAGGAAAAGAGGGAGACTGTTTGCCAAAGAAAAGTTCCGCATCCTTGCGTCTCTTATCGGCTGCAGTTTCGATGAACTGTATAAACGTGAGCAAAGATACAAAAGCCGCAGAGCTTTTGTTCTCGGATCGGCAGCTTCAGCACTTGCCTTGTTATTCATCGGCATACTGCTGAACCGCAATGCGGTCATCAAACAGAACTATGAGCAGGCGCTCAGAAATCAATCCATGTATCTTGCGGCGGAGTCTCAGAGACTTCTTGACGAAGGGGACAGGATCAGCGCCATTGCACTTGCCATAGAGGCGCTTCCTTCGGAAGAAAACGAAAGACCGCTGCTCTCGAAAGCAGAGCAGGCCCTTGCATCAAGTGTAAAGGCCTATGAGACCGGCTGGGACAGGACCAGACGCAGCAATTATACGGTAAACAGCGCGCTTAAGCATTCGAACAAGGTCAGGTCTTACATGCTGAGTGAAAACGGAGATATGCTCGTTTCTTTAAGCATGGACAGTATCGTTACTGCCTGGGACACGGAAAAGAGCAGCAGCTTATGGACGGTTCAGGTTGAAGATCATAATGAGGCAGGACTGATCGATATCTTACCAGACAATACGGTGATGATCTATGATAACGCGGACATCTGTTTCCTTGACGGACAAAGCGGCAGTGTTAAGCATAAACTGGAGTGGCCCGGAGAAAGAGGATTCGGCGCGATAAGCGGTACGCTGTCATCAACTGATCACAGCAGGCTTGCAGTATCAAGCTTTAACGGCATCTATGTATTCGATACGGAAAGTAAAAAAGAACTCTGCAGCATAGAGAACCATGAAGGCGCAAATCAGATCGCGCTGGCATTTTCAAACGATGGGACCAGAATCGCCGCTGTTTATTACCATGACCTCCTCAGCAGAGGGTATGACGGCATCAGAGTGTATGATACGGAAAGCGGCAGCATGATCAAAGATCTCGATTCATTTGCCGCAGACGGACTTTCCCGGGTAGACGTGCTGTTTACCGAGGATAACAAGCTGTGTGTCTCTTATACGCCCTTTAACATGGACATCAGCAGCGGCGGCATGAGCATAATCTTTTTTACAGAGATCGATCATTATCTTTCGCTTTACGATATAGAAAGCGGAGAAAAGATATGGGAAGTCGCATCCAAATACAGCTTGACGAACGATAACCACCAAACGATCTATACGGACCTTCTGGGAAACACCCCTGTTTATGTCAACATCTATTCCAATTTCGTGGATATCGTTGATGCCGGGACCGGAGAAGTCCTTACCCATGCGGAGTATCCCTCTGTCATCGTACATGCAGATGTCTACAATGGGGCCGTTCAATGCATCGGTGAAGACGGAGGATTCGGCAGCCTGAATGCCGGGGCCACGACCTGGTCGATGGTTTATTCCTTTGTAAATGGTATCAAGGGGGTCATGCGCAGCGGATCGGATTACTGGATGCTTCGATATGGTTCCGATTCGATCCTTCACTACGGATACAGCGAGCCCGATCCTTCCTGGATAGAGTTCAAAGATGATGTCCCTGATCCGGAATATCGTTTTTATACAAGCGAGCCGGTATTCGACAAGGAAAACTTTGTGGTCATGTCAGAACAGAAGGGTTTTCTCTATTTCGATGCCGATACAAAAGAATTAAAATATACAGCATTGCCCGACGGGGCTGAGGACCCGGAGGAACCCTATACGTACACGCCGATCAGATTTAAAGACGGCGTGCTGAGTCTGCTGAAGTCGCCTCGCAGCAGGGGCGCGTCCGAGCTGTGGAATATTAACGTAAAGACGGCAGAACGAATGACATATGCCCAGACGGACGATACTATAGTGCAGTTCAACGACGTCATCTGGGACAGCACCGGTGAAGAATGGTACGCCTTTGTCACGGCTTCCGGAAAAAACCAGTTACTCGAATCCTACTTCGTTTCTTTTGACTACGAATTCCGGATAAAGAACAAGATCCCGGTCAAAGGGCTTCTTTCAGGCTGGTTCTGGGATAAAGACGGCAGCGTATATGTTAAATACGGGGGGACAGAAGAAGTTTATGTGATAGATCTAAAGAACTTTACGATTCAACAGTGCTCAGGAGAATTCGGCAGGCTGCTGGCATCAGTTGATTACTTTGGATTTAAGAATCATATAAGCTATGATGCGGCTTCACAGATAACTGTGGTCAATACGGATGAGAAGGTCGTGCTCTTTGATAAGGATAAAGCTGTGATCAGTCAGGTCGGCGACGGCAGTTATGAGATCATATCAGCGTCTGTTGCGGGGGACGGCAAGTATTTGCTGGCGCTTTGCAGTGACGATCAGATAAGACGCTTCGATCTGAAGACGGGACAGCTTCTTGGCAGATGTGACGTGGGTTATGATTGTTCATCACTATTTCAGCATGTAAGCTGGGCCGGCACAGATAAGGGATTTACGTTAATGATGATCGAAAATGACTGCACTTTCCTGATCAGCGAAGATGACTGGGTAATATCGGCGTTGATTCCGAACTGTACAGCTTATCTTCCTTCAGAGGATCTCTTTGTATTCATTCCTGACCGCTTTATAAATGGCAATAAAGCCGGAGGATTTAAAAGACATACGGCAGAGACCCTTAAGGAGTACGGAAGAGCGATCCTTGGAGAGTGGGAACTGTCAGAAACACAGAAGATGCAGTACGGCATTAAATAGCTGACGACGGTATCTCTTCCGGCAGGCAGGCGCTCACAGCTCCCTGATCTGCTTGCTGCAAAGCATGAACAGGGCCGTAACCGCAAAACCAAGCGAACAGGCGATCAGCAGAACGCTGCTGCCGAGGCCTTCCAGGACCGCACCGGCCAGCACGGACGCGATGGGGATCATGCCCTGCGAGCCGATGCTGGTGAGGCTGTTGACCTTGCTCAGCTTGTCCTTGTCAACGATACGCATGATCGCTGTACTGACCGGGATATTGAAGCAGGAGATCAGAAAGCCGATCAGGATGCTCCCCAGGCAGAGGGCAATGAGAAATGCATTGATCTGCGTTCCGCGGTCCACAAAGATCACGTAACAGACGGAAAGACCGATCATGACGGCAGCCGTGTAACAGAGCAGGCGGGAGACCTTCCGCCCGCATTTGTCTGCCTGCGGGCGGCTGCTGAGGATGGCCGCACCAAGCAGCGAACTGATACCGATGCACACGCTGAATACAGAGGACCAGAGCTCGGGCGTCAGAACCGTGTCAAAGAGATAGGACGGTGCGCTCGCCAGGTCCGTTTTGATAAAGTACGGAAGAAAATTTCCGGTCACCGGCTCGAAGAAAAAATTGATGAACAGGACGGCAGCCAGCAGCATCAGGATCGCCTTTTGGGTCTTCAGATATGCGATGCCGTCCTTCATATCGTGCAGCGCGAGCCGGAGCGTCAGCTGCTCCTCGGAAGGCCTGAAATCATAGCGGATCAGCATTTCCGAGATGCCGGAAGCGACAAAGCATGCGCCGACAAAGAAGAACAGGACGTGGATCGGCAGGGCAGCGTAAAGAATTCCGGCCAGAATGACTCCGAAGGTGCCTTCCATGGAGCTTTTCATGGTGAAATACGAGTTGGCCTGCTGCAACTGGCTTTCTTCAATAATGTGCGGAAAGAGCGCCCCTGCCGCGGGAGTGAAGATGCCGCTGACGGCGTTGCCCAAAATGCCCAGGACAAAGAGGATCACGATGTGCGTGCCGGGCTCCTGGAAAACCAGCATGAGCATGGTGGCGAGGATGATCATGCCGCCCTTTACAAAGTCGCAGACATACATGATCTTTGCCTTGCTCTTCCGGTCGCCGAGCACCCCGCCGACCGGGGTGAAAACCAGCATCGCCGCGCCGCAAAGCGCAAGGTACAGCCCCTGCAGAAAGGCATTGTTGCTGCTGATCTCAAGGATATAGAAGCTGACGGCAAAGCTGTACAGGATCGCGCCAAGCTCGGATACCAAAGCGCCCAGAAAGACCAGCCGGAAGTTCCGGTTTTGAAATACATTATCTCTTCTCTGATCATTACTGTTCATTTCTTACGGCCTCCTCCCATTGATCCGCGAAACCTTGATCTTTCAGAAGGCTGATCAGATTTCCGATACTTTCCAAAGCGGTCGCTCCGAGCAGATCGAAGACGGCCGATTGATCCATGCCCTCGGAAAAGCGCATAGCTTTCAGGCTGTAATCCGGCGTGGCATCGAAGCGGCGTGCCATGGCAAGAGCCTTCTTTAACGAGGCGGATGATTCTTCCGGCAGACCCTTCTTCCCCTGGGCATAGGCCAGGAGAAGATACAATTCCGCAAGAACTTTTTCCTGGAAATCCAGTTTGTTCTTTGCCTTCAGACCTGTCATGAGATCTATACCCCAGGAAAGGATATCGATAGCGGAAGTCCAGTCGTTTCTGGCGCGAAACAGAAACACATAGCCGATCATTGTGGCGAAGAGATCGGACATGCCTGAAAACAGTGCTTCAGACAAAAAGGGGCTGGCTTCTTCCGGGGCGTCCTCAAAGACCGCAAGAAATGCCCCGATCTCACTGCTGAACATGCCTCCCGCATTGTTCTTCTTCAGCAGTTCAATGCATTTTTGCTTTTCGCCGAGCAGGAGCCAGACGATCGAAAGGTTCCCGTTGATCGTAGCCTCGCTGATGCGGGGATCATCATTCTGCGAAAGCAGCATCTTTGACTGTTCAAACAATTCCAGCGCCCGTTTAAGCTTCCGAGAGTCATGCCCTCCTGCGCCGAAGGCAAGGTAAACTGCCGCGCATTCGCACACAGCCCGAAAAGAATGCGGATATTTCCCTAACACCTTTTCCGCTTCGGTGATCGCTGCCGGGTCCAGCGTCTGGCAATAGGAACCGATCCGCTCCAGAGCGGAATTAAGGCGGTTGTCTTTGATCCGGTAGCCAAGCAGCGCATCGACGGAAGTATCAAAAAAGTCTGCCATTTCGACAAGAAGGTTCAGCTCAGGCTGTGATTGCCCGGATTCCCATTTGTAGACCGCGCCGACGGTCACGCCCAAGGCTTCGGCTAACTTTTCCTGCGTCATCTTCCGCTGTTTTCGAAGTGAACGGATATTTTCAGAAAGCGACAGCTTCATCTACGGGGCCTCCTTTGCCTGTTTCTGCCGTCATTATACCGGATAGACAGAGCAAACGGAAGACACTAATGATACTAAAATATTATTATTTATTATACTGATGGTATGGATTTGCGGCGGCATTTCTTTGAACGGCGGGCTTAACTCCGTAAAAGGAGAGGTATATACTGAAGATCGTCATATAAATATGACTTTTTGAGTGCAATTTAAAGTGCCATTATCTTGATTTGTGGTGCCAATTATAGTACGATCTCTTTACAAGTCAAATCGGAACAAGTGAGGATGTCTATGAAGATCGAATGGGCAGAGGGATCGGAGATCCGGGTAAAAGCTGAGAATGACACAGCGGTAATCTCGGCAAACAGAGAAGGAATGCTGTCTCTGGCAAAACAGCTCCTGGCGCTTGCGGATGGCGTTCCGGGAGATCACATCCATTATGATGAATACAATTCGCTTGAGCCCGGCTCATCGGAAATGATCATTGAAAGAGTTCAGTAATTTCGACCATCTCAGTAAAAACAGGGACTGAGATGCCTGTGCATCAAAAAGGACCTTATCCTTCTGCGGGACAAGGTCCTTTGTCTGACTGCCTGACTGAGGCTTACATCATCTGCTTGGCAAAGGCAAGAGCGGTCTTGCCGCCGTCATGGATGATGTCCACGCCGGTCAGATATCCGTGGCCGGGGGCGACCAGATGGCAGATCAGATCAGCCATCTCTTCGGATGTGCCGAAACGCTGATACACGGTACCGCGCTTGATGCTTGCCTGCATGGCTTCATCATTGCCGCCGGCCAGCATGGGGGTATAGAAGGAGCCGGGAGCGATGGAGATGATGCGGCTTCCGTTCTTCATGGCAACACGAAGAGCATTGGCCTGCGTATAGTACTGGACATAGCGTTTGGACATGGCATAGGTCATGTAGCTGTCACCGAGAGCGGCCATGCGGGGATCGTTCGGCTTGGCCGTCAGTTCCAGCTGGCGGGCAACGAATTCCTCTTCACTGAGCGTCTGCGTCTGATCCCAAAGCTCTTTTTCTTCCTTTGACGGACCCGGATAGAAGTTGCCGGTGATCGAAGAGAAGTTGACGACGTAGGAATCATCAAGATAGGGCAGGAAGGCTTCCAGCACATAGTGAGTGCCAAGCATATTGATGCGGATGATCGGTTCCTTCGGCATGTTGGCGTAATCAACGCCCGCTGCATTGATCACGTTGCCGATCGGGGCGATGCTCACGCCATATTCCACGAAAGCCTTTAACGAGGCCTTGTCAGAGACATCACAGGGCTTTCCATAGACTTCCACGCCGGCTTCCTTAAGCTCGGCCATGGCTGAAGCAAGACGTTTCTCGCTGCGTCCACCGATCAGGACGGGACCGTAGACACTGAGTGCTTTTGCGGTGGCGAGACCCATGCCCGAGGTGCCGCCGGTGATGACCTGTAAACGTTTTTCCATATGACAGATTCTCCTTTTTGCTATACGGCTACAGCCGTATGCGTTGTCTCCTTCATCATACGACGGCAAGGAGGGTTTGACAATAAAAGGGCATAAACTTACACATTCCGCATTATTTCGTGACAGCGGAAATTGTCTGAAAAACCTTGCGTTTTCGTGCTATAATACAGAACAGTGCCGGAGGTGTGACATGTACAACCGCTCAAAGAGCCCGCAGGTCAGGTACTCGCTGGAAAGCCTGACAAAAAGCTTCTTTTACTTTATGCAGACGCAAAAGATGGATGAGATCAGAATCACACAGATCTGTGAAAAAGCAGGGCTCGCCCGGCGGACGTTTTACCGGAACTGCGAAAGCAGGCAGGACCTTATTCTCTATGCCTGCGACCGTCTGATCGAAGAACTGCAGGAAACGGTGGACTTCAGCTCGGAGGACGCCAGGCAGTTGTACATGAATTTTTTCAGCTACTGGGGAAGGCACAAACTGTTTCTTCGCTGTCTGAAGGAAAACGATCTGTACGGACTGCTCGTTGAGCGTTTTGTACGCATCAGCAGTGAAGGCATGCGCTTTCCGCTGCAGGAGAAGGCACTTGGGGAACTGGTGGATCCTGAACAGGCCCGCTTCTACTGCAATTCTTTTCTCCTCGGCGGCCTCACACGCATGCTCAATGCCTGGGCTGAAGATGAGTTTCGCGCAGACGAGAAGGCCCTGACCGAATCGATCCTCTTCCTGGCTCCGGTGCAGCAAAAAGCCTGGGACGGAATCCCGGAAAAAACGTTAAACGGCGCTTGATCGCCGGATAAAAAGACCCTATACACAGGAGGAATCAATAATGGAAAATCAGAAGCGGACAAAAAAGCCGGTCATCATAGTCATGATCCTGCTCCTGATCATCGCTGCCGCCGCGGTGGCGGCCATCGTCATCTACTCAAAAAAAGCAGGTGCGACACCGTTGTCTGAATACTGGTCAGCGGATTCGAAGCCCGCGCAAAGGCTCAGAGAGTACGTTGCCAAGGTGACGGATCCAAAAGATAAAACGAATTACATCCCCGAAAAAGACCGCATTGCGGTATTTGATATGGACGGAACGCTGACCTGCGAAACGTTTTACACCTATTACGATACGATGATGTTTATCGAGTACTGTCTGCATGATCATCCCGAACGGGTCTCGGACGAGCTGAAAGCGGTCGCGGCGTCGATCAAGCCGGGATATGTAGCCGACGAAACGCTGGCAAGAAATTTTGCCAAAGCATATGCCGGAATGACGGTTGAGGAGTTCTATAACTATGCAGTCGAGTTCGGCAAAAAGCAGACCGCCAGCTTCAACAATATGCGCTATATCGACAATTTCTACCTTCCGATGGTCGAACTGGTCAAATATCTTTATGAGAACGGCTTTATGATCTACGTGATCAGCGGTACGGAGCGGACCACGACCCGCGCGATCGTGGCGAATTCCCCGATCAGAGACTTTGTCACGCCGAACCATGTCATCGGAACGGATTTCGAGGTCAAGCAAAAAGGACACGAGGATGAGCCGTCCAACATGAACTTCAAATATGAGGACGGTGATGATCTGGTCATCACAGGCGGCTTTATCCAGAAAAACCTCAACGGAAACAAATCCATCTATGTTGAGCGGGAGATCGGACAGCGTCCTGTTCTTGCGTTTGGGAACAGCGGAAGCGATTCGAGCATGATGAAGTATACGATCGATGCCAGAAACCCGTATCCTGCCGAGGCCTATATGATCGTGGCCGACGATAACGAGAGGGAATGGGGCACGCAGGACTGGGAGGCCAAGTCTGCGGATTATATTGCGAAGGGCTTTATCCCGATCTCGATGAAGCAGGATTTTGCCCGGATCTATGCGGACGGCATCACAAAGGCCGCGGAGCAGTACCATGAGACAGAGAGTGAGACGTTTGCTGCTCCGGATTACAGCGTGAAGGATAACTGGGCTTATTTTGAAAAGGGCGAGGACAAGGAGGTCGACGTTTTTCTGATCTGCCCGACGGTGGATACGAAAAGCGAAACGAATGCCTTTGATCTTAATGACAAGCTCAAAGGGAATTTCATCTATGCTCTCGACCTGGAGAAAGGGATATACGAAGACACGGGCCGTCTGTTTTCTCCCTATTACCGGCAGATGTCGATCAATGCCTATAAACTGCCGGAGGCAGAGCGGGAGAAGGCCAAAGCCTTTGCCTATCAGGATGTTTCCGCCGCATTCCGCTGGTATCTTGACCATGAAAACGACGGCCGGGGCATCATTCTTGCGGGATTTTCCCAGGGAAGCGAGATGTGCCTGGAGCTTTTGAAGGAGTACTACGGGGGAGATGGCGAAGAAGCGCAGGCGCTGCGTGACAGACTGATCGCGGTCTATGCCATCGGCTGGAGCGTTACCGAAGAAATGACGAAGGACTACCCGCAGATCGTCCCGGCGGCCGGAGAGACGGACATCGGCACGGTCATCAGCTTTGACTGTGAAGATGGCAATGTGACGGAGACCATTATTATCCCCGCAGGCATGAAGGCGCTCTCTATCAATCCCCTGAACTGGAAGACAGACGGCACCGCTGCCGACAGATCGCTCAATCTCGGCGCAGTTATGCAGGCCGGCGCGGATCCTGTTCCCGCTCTCTGCGGCGCTCATATCGGCAGCCGCGGCGAGCTGATCGTGACGGACGTCTCGGCGGCGGAGTATCCTCCGGTACTTGATATTTTCCCGGAAGGGGCATACCACCTGTATGACTACATGTTCTTCTTTACGAACCTGAAAGAGAACGTGGCTGCGCGCACAGCCGCGTGGCAGGCCGCGCAGGAATCGGATCTTGTACTTTCGGACGATGCTTCAGGCTTTGTTCTGCTGAGCGAGGCGGTACCGGACGTGATCCTGGAGATCCGTTATTATTCAACCTATAATTTTGTCGGCGAGCGCATTGACGGATACGAAGAACCTCTGGCCATGCTGACCGCAGAGGCGGCTGCTGCCCTGAAAGAAGCAAGTGATGAGCTGATGGAGAAGGGCTACAGACTGAAGATCTTTGATGCCTACCGTCCGCAGACGGCAGTCACGCATTTTATGAACTGGGCGCTTGATCCTGACGATACCCGGATGAAAGAGTATTTCTATCCTGAGCTGGACAAGACGGTCCTTTTCCCGCAGGGGTATATTGCGGAGCATTCCGGTCACAGCCGCGGGAGCACGGTAGACCTTACGCTGTTTGACATGGAAACGGAGCAAGAAGTCGATATGGGAGGGACCTTCGACTATTTCGGTGAGCTCAGCCACCCGGATTATACAGAAATCACGCAGGAGCAGTACGCAATGCGCATGCTTCTGCGTGAAGTCATGGTAAAGCACGGCTTCCGTCCGCTGACGGAGGAATGGTGGCACTTCACGTTTGAAGATGAACCGTATCCGAATACCTACTTTACCTTCCCGATCAACAGCGATTCGCTGGATGACGCGGCCTGAGGCCGCGCGCTGCGCTCTTCTCCGGAGCGATCCGCTGTTTTCTTACAGTGCCATCCAGCCGCCGTCCACCGGAAGCGTGATGCCGTTTACATACTTGCTTTCATCGCTTGCCAGATACAGCGCGGCGGTGGCGATATCCATTGCCGCACCGGGCGCCGGCGCGCAGCCCAGAAAGCCCTGCAGACGGCCGTAGCCGGCCATGTTGGGCATGCCCATGGAGGTGGCGATCTCGGTGGCAATGCCGCCGGGCGCGATCGCATTGCATCGGATGCCGTCGGGCATGTACATGTACGCGGTATTTCTGGTCATGGAAAGCAGCGCAGCCTTGGACGCGCAGTAGATAGCGCCTGCCGCCGTCATGATGCCGCCTACGGAAGCCACATTAATGATGTTTCCGCCGCCGCCCTGTGCCTTGAACACGGCCACAGCCTTGCGCATCGCGGCGAAAGGTCCGTAGACGTTTACCTTCATGACCTGCTCATACTTGGCATCGGTCGCGTCCCCGATGGGGCTCATATCATCCATAATGCCGGCGTTGTTGACCAGAACGTCCAGTTTGCCGAACTTCTCGACGGCAAAATCGATCATGCCTTCATTGACCTCAAGAGATGAAACATCCCCGGGGTAGATCTCGACCTTGCCGGGGGCATCGGCCAGGGAGGCTTTCAGTTCTTCCAGCCGTTCCCTGCGGCGGGCAACAGCGACGACATTCGCCCCTTCTTTGGCGAACAGTTCCACGATGGCGTGACCCATGCCGGAAGAAGCACCCGTCACGACTACAGATTTTCCTTCAAGTCTCATCTTTTTTACCTTCTTTCCCGTCCTTTTGCCGGAGGCAGATGCATCCGGCTGCTGTCTTTTATATACAGCAGCCGGGGCAGAAAGTCAATACGGACGGGCCAGACAAAGCGTTTGCCGGGAAGCATTTGAATAGTGACAAAACAGATGCTGCGTGGCATAATAATCTTAATTCAGAGGGCGAAGCATATCAAATCTCAGCAAAAACAGAAGAGCCAGACGGCAAAGGTGCCGCGTGCAAAGATAGGAGAGGACCATGGAGAAGACTTATAAGGGCTGGCAGGAATGGACTGAGCCCGGACAGCAGAGAGAATATACGCAAGTCACGCCGCTTCTAAAAAACGATGGAACGCTGCAGGCCGCGGGCTGGGCAAGGCACGGCCTCTTTCAGTACGACAGGAGCCTTGTGAAGCACAAGCTGCGCCGCAAGGAGTGGGATTTTTACCAGATCTCCGACGGCGAATTCATGGTGCAGATCAATTTTGCGAATATTTCGCTCGGCGGCTATGCCTCCGCGATGCTGGTGGATCTGAAGAACCATAAGATCCTTGCAAACGAGATGGGGCCGTTTATCGGCGGCGGGAATAAATATATCCTGCCGGCGCGCGGCGACGAGCCGAACACGGTGCATTTTATCGTGGGCGGGGCAGAATTCCATGCGGAGACTAGGGAGACCTCGAGGCGGCTGCGCTTTAAGAACAAAAAAGTCGAAGCCGACTTTATCATGGACATCCTGCCGGGGCAGGAGAACATCACCACGGTACTGCCGTTCAAGGGCTTTCCGGACCGTTATTTTATGACGACAAAGCAGAACTGCCTGCCCTGCGAAGGCGTGTTTAAAGCGCCCGGCATCGAGCGGAGGTTCAGCAAGGACAATTGCTTTGCGGTGCTGGACTGGGGCCGCGTCTGCACGCCTTACAGTCTTGTCTGGTACTGGGGCAACGGCTCAGCCTGGCTGATGGATGCAGACGGGACAAAGCATCTCTTCGGCTTTGAGATCACCTGGGGCATCGGCGATGAGTCCCAGGCGACGGAGACCTGCCTGTTCTGGGACGGCAAGGCACACAAGATCGGTCCGGTGGACGTGGAGACCTTCCCGAAGCCGGACGGATATGAAAAGCCCTGGAAGTTCATTTCCCGGGACAGCCGCTTCGCGCTGACCATGACGCCCTTTTACGACCACCATTCAGACCTGAATATCGGTGTTATGCGCATGCATTCGCATCAGGTGCACGGCCTCTGGAACGGCACAGTGACCCTGGATAACGGCAAGGTGGTGGAGATCCGCGACATGTACGCGTTCTGCGAATACGTAGAGAACAGGTGGTAGGGGAAGACGTGAGGACTTCGCAGCACCTTTTCAGCTACGTGTTTCCAGTACAGTGAAAAACCAGGAGGGAAGACTTATGGGCGCTCAAAAAAGAGGGCTCGCTGTCAACGATACCCTCATAAGGGAGAGATAAAAAGAAATTCAGATGCCAGATGCTTTCATGTCCTCAACCTGCGCAAGCATGGTTTTAATCATTTCTGGCCACTTTGTGTCATCAATAAATGACTCTGGACGGCAGTTCAGATCTGCAGAAGCAAAGAAGCTGGGACAGTGCTTGTTATGAGAGGGCAGAGTTACATCTACATGAACGGTTAAAAGTTTTTTCAAACTTTCAATATATTGGTTCTGCAAATCCAATGGCAGATGGTTTCTTTCCAACTCCATACGGGAAATACCGTTCAGACCGATACCCCCGTGTGTTGCACCGACAAGTTCACGCCCCTCGTGACGGATGTTGTAAAAGAAAGATGTTGTACCCGGAGTGTGACCAGGACTGGCAATCGTTCGGATCACGGTATTGCCTAGGACAATAGGTTCGTTGTCATTGTAGAAATGGTCAACGGGAAATTCAGGAACCTCACTCTCATGGAAAATCAAATCCCGTCGTTCGGTTAGGAAAAACATATCGTCCGAGCTAAGGTATATTTCGCATCCGGAAACGTCACGGATGGCAGCGGCACCGCCGCAATGATCGAAATGTGCATGAGTGAGGAGTAGTTTTTTGATATCCTTCGGGTTGAATCCAAGCTTATAGATATTATTGATCACCTGATAAGCTGTTTGATAAAAACCAGAATCGATCATAATTAACCCTTCGCCGGTATCGATCAGATAGCAGGAAACGTACTGTGTGCCCACATAATAGATGTTGTCGATCACATGAAAGGGCTCCCGGGAATATTTCCATGGCTCCATCGTATAGCCGTGAACATTCTTCTCCAGCATTTCTTCCTTGATTTCAATCGTCTTTTGCCATTCAATCTTTGTCATGATTCCCACGATCCTTACTCATTGTTCTTCTCATCTGCCATCTGCACTTCCGCAACCGTTTTTCCGGCTTTCTTCGCGGCGCGGCGGTCACGGATGAAGGGCCAGAACAGGGAGACGACAGCAACCAGCAGCAAAATACCGCTTACCGGACGAGTGATAAAGGGCAGAAAACCCTGCGTGGTATAGGTCAGACCTTTGCGGAGATTCGTTTCCAGCATCGGCCCAAGAATAAAACCAAGAATAAATGGAGCAGAAGACATGTTCCCCATAGACATAATGAAACCGATCACGCAGAAAACAATCATCAGCAGGCAAGTGAACAGTGACATTGAATTCGAATACACACCGATGTAGCAGATCGCGAAAATGGCAGCATAAAGGAAATGCGTCGGGATCTTCAGAATATACGGGAAGGTCCTCATACCGAAGAATTGCAGCAGGAAAGTAACGACCGTGCTAAGCAATAGGGAGATAAAAAACGCATAAACCAGGGCCTTGGAGTTTGTCATTAGCAGAGGGCCGGCTTCAATGCCCTGAATCATCAGACCTGACAGCAACATGGCCGTGCAGGCATCACCGGGAATTCCGAGCGCAATCATGGGAATGATGGCGCCGCCAACCGAGGCATTGTTGGCTGACTCTGAAGCGATAACGCCTTCAATACAGCCCTTTCCGAATTCTTCCGGTGTTTTGGAAGAGCTCTTTGCCTGGACATAGGCGACGATATTCGAAAGGCCACCACCCATGCCAGGAAGGAAACCGATCCATAATCCAATAAAGAAAGATTTAAGGTAAAGCCAGGCGTATTTTCCCATGTCTTTAAGAGATACACCGAAGCCCTTGATGCCCTTTGTATCTACGTCGGGACATTCCATTTCGCCGCGCGCAAAGTTGCCGACCAGACTGGTCATGGCAAAGATCCCCATCATAACAGCCAGTACATTGATTCCGCCGTACAGGCTGTAATTGCCGAAGGTGAAGCGCATTGCGCCGTCAAGTGGTGAAGATCCGACGGTGGCAAAAAGCATACCTAGAAAGGCGGAAATCAGACCGTTGAACATATTGCCTTTTGAAATGGTCACTACCAAAATAATCGCAGTAAAACAAAGAGAGAACTGCTCCCAAGGACCAAAATTGACTGCGATACGGGCAAGCGGCGGGCAAAACAGCATAGCTACAATCACACTAAGGAACGTCGAGAGAGCCGAACAGATGATGCCGGCGGAAAGGGCTTTTGTAGCTTGTCCCTTACGTGTCATAGGATAGCCGTCATAGACTGTTGCTACAGAGGCTGGTGTGCCAGGAACGCCAATCAAAATAGCTGAAATCAGACCGCCGGAATAGCCGCCTACGAACAGACCGCCCAGAAAGGCAAGTGCAACAGAGGGTTTCATGACAAAAGTGAGTGGGAGCATCAACGCGATACCGGTGGAAGCGGATAATCCGGGGATTGCCCCGAAAATAATTCCTAGAATAACACCGATGAAAATCAGCCCCAATGTCAGGGGGTCCATTAATGATCCTAAAGCCTGCAGCATAAACGAACCTCCTTAGAATAATTCCCCAGTGGGGAGGATGCACTGGATAAGGTTGTTAAAGATTACATACAGTACCGCTGTTAAAACAATGGAAATGATAATGCTTTTAAGAACAGATACCTTCTTCAGCGACATATAACGGATCTGAGCATATAGAAAAACAGGAGTAGAGATCAGAAAGCCCAGATATTTCAGCGCCAAATAATATAATATAAACATGCCAAGCATTACGCCGATGCGGATCCAGGATTCTTTTTTCAGAAATGGCTTGATTTTGCCCTTCGGTGCAGTCAAAAATTTTCCGATGGACGCCAGTATGATTCCGCAGCAGGCAAAAATAGGGAACATCTTGGGGCCGATGTCTTCTGTCGCGACCGTATAGATGCTCTGGATATTCATAGCCATAAGAATCCCGGCAATTCCGAACAAAATAAAACCGAGGCTTATCCAATGATGACGGTTCATAGTATTTCTCCTTTTTATAGAGAAAGGGGAAGGGAATCCCCTTCCCCCGCAGGTTTACGCGGATTTTTATTTCAGCAATCAGCAATCAGCAATCAGCGGCCAGGAGCTAAGAGGCCGAATTTTGCAGCGAGCTCGTGGTAAAGATTGTAGTTCTCCGTAACCGCTTTGGCGGCCTCAGAGCCAGTAACACAAGGCATCATATCCATGTTGATGTTGTGCAGCTGTTCTTTAACGCCAGCATCATTGTACGCTGCTTCAAAGGCGGTAGAGAATGCAGCTTTAGTCGCATCATCGCAGCCAAGAGGAAGAGCCACGAAGCACAGTGTACCAACTTCACCCTTCTTGAGTCCGTACTGGTCCAATTCAGGAACATCTTTCAGAACTCCGGTCACATCGCCTTTTTCAGAAAGGCAACACAGGCAACGCAGATCGCCAGATTCGACATAAGCAGTTGTCTGGGCGGCGTTGACAAGGGAAACCTGGAACATGTTACCCAGCAGGCCAGCCACACGGTCAGCATCGCCGGAGCCGGTTTCCACATACTTGAATTCGATGCCTGCGTTCATCGCAAATTCGGCAATAGTTGGACATAGATCCGGCCTGCACACCCAGAGTAACTTCGCCGGGGTGAGCCTTACAATAATCTACAAGGTCAGTTACTGTCTTAAATGGTGAATTTGCTGGAACATCAAGGTAATACCCACCGGCAATAGTAGAACCATTAATATATTCGTAATCAGTCCCGGGGTTCACATCGTGCCCGCCAGCAAGATAGGTGCCGAACATAGAAGAGTGAGAGTAAAGAAGGACGTGACCGTCGGCTTTGGCGTTCTTTACGGTGTTGTAGCAAACCGCACCGCCGCCGTCTGTCTGGTTAACAACAACGATGTTTGTGTTGTAGGTCTTGTTGATATATTCAACAAGAACACGAGCAATCAGATCGGTTCCACCGCCTGCTTTGAAAGGGCAGTACAGTTGGATGGCACCGCTCGGGAATTTCAGTTGATTACCTTCTGTGGATGCATTACTTGAGCTTCCACAAGCTGTTAAAGACAGAATCATGGTCAGGGCAAGCAGAATTGCACAAACTTTTTTCATCATAAGTATCCTCTCTTCATTTTTGTATGTGACCTATTGTCACCGTTTGACCTGCTCCAATCATATTATGCCTTTTCCACAATGTAAAACAAAGGTTTGTCAGGATATCCACAACAAAATGATTGACATGCAGCGTTAAAAAGGCCAAAATAAAGAGGGAAATGTGGCATATTGAGGTGTTTATACGTAAAATATGGAGGGACCATGGATACTAAACACAGCATGTTTATGATTGCGGCACGGGAACTGAACTTTACGCGTGCTGCCGAAAAAGCTTTTGTAACACAGCAGTGCATGAGCAATTATATTCGTAAACTGGAAAAGGAGTATGATGCTCCCTTATTTATACGATTTCCACGAGTTAGTTTGACGCCTGCCGGTCAGGCCTTGTATGAGCACCTTTTAAATGTGCAGAATTTAGAACATGGACTTGCTCTGGAACTGGATAGCCTTCGTACTGGAAGCAGTGGGTATTTTCGTTTTGGAATAAACGCGGCAAGAGCCAGGCGGCTTCTCTCTAAAGTGATTCCTGACTATTATATGCGCTTGCCTAACGTGAAGATTCAGATCACCTTAAGTGATACCGCGCCAATGACTGAAATGCTAAAACGAGGGGATCTCGATCTATTTCTTGGCATACGCACGCCGTCAGATGAGGCTTTTTTCGTAGAGAAAGTTTGTGATGATGATTATTATTTTGTGATTTCCCGAGGAACGTTGAAGCACTACTTTCCAGATGATTATGAAAAACGCATTTTGGAATTTCATCAAAACCTTTCCCTTGATGCAGCAAATAATATTCCACTGATTACAAACATGAACCTTTCAACGGGGACACAGACACTGGAAATGCTCCTACAGCGCGCAGGCAGCCGTTATAGTATTGAAGAACACAATGTGATCCAAATTAGCGATTTTGAGACACAATTCATGATTTGCAAGCGCGCGCCACTTATGGCGTTTTGTCCCGGCCTTGTTTCGGATATCGTGATCGACTTGAACCATCATGAGCAAGATACTGAGAAAATGCTTTATCTTTTCCCTTGTGAAGCGCTGTTTGCTTCAGCACCAGTGCAACTGGTCGGTCTTAGAGAACGTGCGGTGCCTAATTATCTTCAAGTGTTCAAAGATATGATTAGGCGAGAGCTCTTGGTAACCAAACAGCAAGAAATGGATTATCTTTCTAAGCAGCAGACTTGGGGAAGTGAAGATTTTTAAATAACGTCTGATAGGCCAACCATGAATCTGGATGATAATAACCCTTTTCTTCAAATAATAGCGCGCTCATATGAAGAAATAACTGGGACACCAGCAGAATATATGGAAATGTCAGGCGGGTCGGATGCTGCGTCTCTTCATCAGGCATATGGATACACGATTCCTTTGATGGGGTCTGCTGAAACATATGGGATTTATGGGGCCGATGGAAACCGGGAACGCACGAATATAGAAGACTGGCTCACATCGATTCAATACTATATGATGACTGTGGTCAACACATTATCCTAAATGGATAAATATCTGCTGATCTTTTCGAAGAAAGGTCTACTGGGATGACTCAGCAGACCTTTCTCGTGGTTAGGGCAATTCTGGAAAGCCAAAATTCACCTCGTGATATTGTAGTATGCTTTAATCAATCCGTATGTTAAAAAAGCGATTTTGGCTATACAATTGAGAATTGTACTTTCAAGATTGCTTATTCCTGAGTTCAAGATGTCTTAGCCGAAGCGTAATAGCAATGGAGCAGGTCATCCACGCCAGAGGCGATCCCATAATGACAATGAGCGGGGTGTTAGCAACGAAATGAGTTGCAATATAGAGATATAATTGTTTTATACCGACAAAACTCCCCACCTGGATCAGTGTCGTTGCAATCACATCGCCAAGTCCTTTTGTCATTCCGATCCTGGGCAGATAGTATCCGTAGCAAAGACAGAAAGGCAGTACTGTCAGCAAGCACCACTCAGCAGCGTGAATAATGTCTTCGTAACCATTTGCATTCAGATCGACAAATAAGGAAATGATCGGCAAGCGAAAAAGTAAAATGGTGGCGATGATTACCAGCTGTGCTCCCATCGCGATTGCAGTCGCAACCGGTTTTCCTTTTTGAAGACGGTCGCGTCTTCCGGCACCATAATTCTGCCCGGTAAAGGTCATTACTGCAGTGCTGATGCTGCTTCCGACCATGAAAACAAATGTATCTAAACGATTGTAGATAACGTATCCGGCAATCAGCGCGGTGCCAAAAACATTAATATAGGATTGTGTCAGCAACACACCAAATGATGTGATGCAGCGTTCAAGAGCTTGTGGTATCCCAATTCGAAGAATTTGAAGCATGGTGCTGCGGTCGCACGAAAGTTTGCGAAGATTGAAGTGTATAGGGCCTTTGGCCGTTTGGAAGACGTATAAAACCAAAGCGGCTGAAGTATATTGAGAAATGACTGTTGCGGCTGCAGCACCTGCAATGCTCCAATGAAACCTCCGGACAAATAATAAGTCTAAAAGAATGTTCAGAACAGATGATCCAAATGAAATGTATACAGGTAAAGTCGAGTTGCCAACAGCCTGTAATATGCCCCCGCCTATACTGAATAATGCCACGGCGGGAACACCAAATAAATAAATTCGCAAATACAATGAAGACAGTTCCAGTATTTCTTCAGGAACATTTAGAAGCTTCAGAATCGGCATTGTAATTCCCTCTCCAAGCCCCATCATGGCTATGCCGCCAATGGTTCCCAGCGAGAAAAGGTTTGCTGTATCTCTCTGCATCATTCTTTCTTGACCAGCACCGAAATGCTGGGCAACCAGAACTGTTCCAGCAGCACTGAGTCCCCAAAAAACGCTTGTAAAAAGAAATGTGGCTGGATTTGTGGCGCCAACGGCAGAAAGCGCCAGATTTCCTACATACTTCCCGACAATTGCGGTGTCAACGGTGCTGTACAGCAGCTGGAAAAGACTTCGAAAAAGTAAAGGCACGGAAAACAACAGCAGCTGCTTTCCAATTTTTCCTTGATATGTACCCTCTTTACTGGACAACCAGTAAGGAGGGTATATTTTATGCGTTACAGTTATGAGTACAAGCGGAAATGCGTTGAGCTGTACAGGGAAGGAAAGTGGCCTGAGACTCCGGAA
>Ga0129307_1001513_pt1 | contig 24080 bp, 22 predicted proteins | sample P1105metagenome_FD_94437 | JGI IMG/M metagenome (GOLD analysis project Ga0129307, IMG submission 94437) | Capybara group fecal microbial communities from Wisconsin, USA - P1105 metagenome | ecosystem: Host-associated > Mammals > Digestive system > Large intestine > Fecal | place: USA: Wisconsin... | reverse complement strand
TGCCGGCGAGCATCAGATGGTCCTTTACGGATTTACCGCCAACACCATGGAAGCAGACGGTTTCCTGAACCAGCTGCAGCCGGGTTCCAGTGCTCTGAAGCGTATCGGCTATGAGCGCCAGGAGTTCTTCGACAGATACCAGGAAGGCTGCGGCATCATGGATCGTGACGAGCGCGGCAAGGTCTGGGAAGAGTGCCTTGAGATGCTGATGGAAGACTACTGCGCTATCCCGATCAACCATGAAAGACTTGCAGCAGTATGCCTTGACAACATCAAGGATTTCTGGTGGGCAAGAGACTACGAAGAGATCTACTTCTACGAGACCGCGAAGTAATCCTGTCTGAGACAGTTAAACAATAATATACTTTATCAGCTTAGCTGACATCATAAACAGGATTACCTTCTGTAAAAAGTGCCGGAGCAGGATGACGCCAACAGCCTGTTTCCGGCACATGGTGTTATAATAGAGAAAAACAGATCGAAATACCCTATCTTATATATAAAGGAGACTCTGCTGAAATGGAGACAAAGACGACTCTGACGCTTCAGGATGTAAAGGATGCGCGTGAACGGATCCGGCCCTATATCGTTCATACTCCTCTGCTGCGCGTAGAGGATCTCGATCCGGTCCTCGGCTGCCGGGTCTACCTGAAGCCCGAAATGCTGCAGGTGACCGGTGCATTCAAGGCCCGGGGCGCATTCAACAAGATCCTGACACTTTCGGAAGAAGACAGGAAGCACGGCATCATTTTCAGTTCCTCCGGCAATCACGCGGCAGCGTGCGCCTATGCCGGCTCCGTGCTGGGCGTTGAAGCCTATGCCGTGATGCCGCGGGATACACCGAAGGCAAAGGTCGAAAACTGCACAAAGCACGGCGGACATGCGATCTTATGGGACCGCAACTATCCTTCCCGCCTGAAAAAGGTCGCCGATGAGATGAAAGAGCACGGATACGTGCTGGCACACGGCTTTGAAGACTATATGGTCATGGCCGGACAGGGTACCATTGCCCTGGAGATCCTGGAGGACGAGCCGCAGATCCGGACTGTCATCACCCCGATCGGAGGCGGCGGGCTGATCTCCGGCGTTTCCACTGCGATCAAGGAGACCGATCCTTCGATCCGTGTGATCGGCGTACAGGCAGCTGCAAGCTGCGGATACTATCTTAGCAGGCTGAACGGAAGGCCTGCCCGCATGGAATCCCTCGCCACGATCGCTGACGGCATCAATTCCCCGGGAACTTCCAAAAACCCGTATCCGATCATCGAAAAATATGTCGATGAGATCGTCCCCGTCGGGGAAGCCGATATCGCAGAAGCTGTCAGACTGATCGGTCAGTATGCGCATCTGGTGGCAGAACCCACTTCCGCCGTCGTGGTCGCGGCGCTGCTTTCCGGCCGGATCAAAACAGACCCGGATGAAAAGGTCGCCTGCGTGCTGACCTCGGGCAACTATGACATTGATCTGATCGGACGTTTCTATAAGGGAGAGGAAGTCGAGGGAACCGTTGAATAAGCGGAAAGGTTTCAGCGGCTGTATGTTGTGAGGTTTATTTTATGAAACTGTCCGTGAGAGATGAGGTCAATGCTTACCGTTCGGAGCTGATCGCTCTGCGCCGTGAGTTCCACCGCTATCCGGAGCCCGGTTATAAGGAATTCCGGACTTCCAAACTGATCTATGATTATCTGAAGTCCCTGGGATTTGACAGTGTGGCCAATGTCTGCAAGACAGGCGTCGTCGGTGTCCTGGGCGGACGCAGGTCCTACGGCAGAACAGTCATGCTCCGCGTCAGCATGGACGGCGTTCCGATCCGGGAACAGACCGGTGTGGAATACGCTTCTCTCAACCCCGGCATGATGCACGCCGGGGGAAAGGATGCGCATATGGCTGTAGCTCTGGTCGTAGCCAAACTGCTGAAGCGCCACCGGGAGGAGTTTAACGGAAAGGTCAAACTGGTTTTTCAGCCCAATGAAGAGGTCGGGGGCGCCCTGGACATGATCGGGGAACATTTATTGGAAGACCCGTCGCCGGACTGTGCCCTTGCCATGCATTTCACATCCGTGCTGGGGTCCGGGACTGTCGGACTCAGTTCCGGCATGGTGCTCGGGAGTATCAGACACTTTGTGGTCCATCTGAAGGGAAACGGCGGAACGACTTATCTCCCGCACATCAGCCGTGACACGATACTGGGAGCGGCAAGGGTCGTCGAGTCCATGCATCTGCTGGAGTCCAGGTTTGCGGATCCTTTCAGCCGGATCTCGGTCATGTTCGGAAAGATCGAAGGCGGTACGGCTGACAATGTCACGCCCTGCGATATCCGGATGGAAGGAACGATCCGGTACCTCTGCCAGGATCCGGAGGACTTTTCCGGGCGGGTCGAGGAGGAATTCCGGCGGATCATTGAGGAAAGCTGCCGCCTGATGCATCTTGAGTATGATGTACAGTTCATCGGGGGCATTCCGAGCCTGCGCAACGATCCGGACATCGTCGAAAGGCTCTATCCCTGTGCAAGGCTCGTCTGCAGGGATCCTGAAAATATCGCTGACTACCGGTCCCTGATGTCCGAAGATTTTGCGGAGATCGCAGCCAGAATCCCCTCGGTCATGACCTTTTTCGGAGTATCTGATCCGGAAAAAGACTGCATTTATCCAAATAACAATGCAAAGTACAATATCAATGAGGATGTCATGACCACGGCCGCGGAATATTTCTTCAGAGCGGTCACAGAGCTTTTGAAAGAGTGAATAAAACCTGCTTTGCGTGAACGGTTCGATTTCCTGTCATCAAAGCAGCATGTGTGAGTGGACCTTTGTACAGAAAGCATTTGAAGGAGGAGATCATTATGATCGATTATACGATCCGCGACACAGAAGAGATCATTACGCCGGCACTGATTTATTATAAGGAAGGCCTTCTGGAGAACGCCGCGAGGGCGATCCGGATGGCCGGCGGGGCAGACCGGCTGTGGCCGCATGTCAAGACTCATAAGAGCATCGACATGGTGCGCATGCTGATGAAGCTGGGGATCCGGCGGTTCAAATGCGCCCAGATCGCGGAACTGGAAATGGTATGCCGTGCAGGTGCGGATGCCGCGGTGCTTTCCATGCCGCCGGCAGGACCGACCGCCCGCAGGGCAGCGGCGCTTGTCAGGGCTTTTCCGGATACGAAACTCTATTTCATTGCGGAATGCAAAGAGCATATCGAGGACTATTCCCGGGCCGCTTCGGAGGCGGGCGTATCTTTCAGACTCCTGATGGATGTCAATTTCGATATGGACAGGACCGGCGCGCCTCTGGCAAAGGCGGAGGAGCTCTTTTCGCTTGCGACTAAGGAGGATCGGGTCGAATTCTTCGGCTTCCACTGTTATGACGGAAACCGGCATGAAGAGATCGGGGAGCGGCAGAAGATCGTGGACGAAGCTGACGAAGCGGTATTTTCCATGCGGGACCGTCTGATCTCCCGCGGATTCCGGCCGGAGGTCATCATTTTCGGAGGTTCGCCTTCCTTCCCGTGCCATGTAAAGCACAAGGGAGAAGGGATCTGGTATTCCCCGGGCACTCTCCTGATCTTCGACAAAAACTACAGCACGGCATTCCCGGATCTCGATTTTGAACATGCCGCCGCAATCATGTCCAGAGTCGTCAGCCGGCCGGCAGAGGGCCTGTTTACGCTGGACTGCGGATATAAGGGCATCCCGGGCGACCCGCCGATGGAAATGCGGGCTCATATCGCCGGTTTCGGACACTGCAGGCCAGTCCTGCAGAATGAAGAGCACCTTGTCTTCCGGATGGATCCCGGATACGAAGATCAGACGCCGGCGGTGGGAACGGTCTTTTACCTGATCCCCGGGCATATCTGCCCCTGCGCGCTGCTCTACCCGGAGATCCTGGTCGCCGAAGACGGCAGGATCACCGACCACTGGAAGACCACGGCACGCGACCGCAGGATCACCTGGTAAGGACAGAGTGCGGTCAGACTGCAGAAAAGAATACGAATGAAACAAAAAAGCTTCGGTCCCGCGGGATCGGAGCTTTTGTCCTTCAATGGTTTCTCTTTTTACAGTGCCGCTTCCAGCTTCTTCAGGTCTTCCTCTGTCGTGGACCAGCAGGTCGCAAAACGCACGACCGTGTGCGTGTCGTCGTATTTCTCCCAGAAGCTGAAGGCCACGTCTTTTTTCAGTTCCTCCATCCTGCCGTTTTCGAGGATGATGAACTGCTGGTTGGTCGGGGACTCCAGGCAGAAGGTATAGCCCTTCCTGTGGAAGATCGCCTTCATCTCCTCCGCCATATCGATCGCATGCCTGCTGATCTCAAAGTAAAGCCCGTCCGTAAAGAGCGTGTCGAACTGGACGCCGAGGAGCCTTCCCTTTGCGAGGAGCGCCCCGCGCTTTTTGATGGAATGCACGAAATGCTGCGGGCGGTTCTTCTTAGTATAAACGACCGCCTCGCCGCAGAGCGCGCCGACCTTCGTGCCGCCGATATAAAAGACATCGCAGATCCTCGCAACGTCTTCCAGCGTCACGTCCGTATCCCGGCTCATGACGCCGTATCCAAGGCGCGCACCGTCCATAAAAAGCGGAAGCTCATACTGATGACAGACCTCCGCGATATCTTCCAGCTCCTTTTTTGTATAGAGTGTGCCGTATTCCGTCGGGTGGGAAATGTAAACCATTCCGGGATACATCATATGCTCGAGGTTTCCGTCCGCGTAAACGTCCTTCAGGAAGTTTTTGAGCGTGACGGCGTCGATCTTGCCGTCCTTCTGCGGGATCTCCATGACTTCATGGCCGGAATACTCGATCGCGCCGGCTTCATGCATGCTGACATGGCCGGTAGACGCGGCAACGACGCCCTGCCAGTCCGCGAGCATCGTGGAAATGATGACCGAATTGGTCTGGGTGCCGCCGACCAGGAACTCCACTTCGGCATCCGGGCACGCGCAGGCAGCGCGGATCTTTTCCTTCGCGCTTTCGCTGAAACGGTCCATGCCGTAGCCGGATTCCGCTTCCATGTTGGTCTCTATAAGTCTCTTCAGGATCTCCGGATGCGCTCCCGTGATGTAATCGCTCTCAAATGATACCATCTCCAATATCCTTTCCCGCACGCTCTCAGCATGCCATATCATTTATAGCATATTCACCGTCTTTATACCACATTTCACCGAACAGAGCCAATGGTTTTGATATGAATTCGCCTTATAAGCACATATCATTTTTATCTTGACAAGATAAAACTTTGGGATTATACTACGCTAAACCGTTGAGGAAGAGTAAGTAGAGGGCTTCCCTGTCACATGAGAGAGCTGCGGATGGTGAGATCGCAGTGTGAGATATTCCGTCGAATGGACTTCCGAGGGCGAACAGAAACGCGGTCGTTTTCCGGTCATGCCGGACTGCATAGTATGGGAGACGGAGCAGGGCTCTCCGTGAACAAAAGCCGGCATATGATGGTATGCGTTAAGAGAACGCCTCAGGGCGTTAATCAGGGTGGCACCGCGGATCGTTTATTCGTCCCTGACAGTAGGAATACTGTTGGGGACTTTTAAATTGTATGAATCCTCGGAAAGAGGAAAACATAAGTTGCGAGGAGGATCTGTATGAGCAACGAACAGAAACCTAAAACAAGAGATTCCTTTACGAACCGGCTCGGTTTCATCATGGCCTGCATCGGTTCAGCGGTCGGTATGGCCAACGTATGGGCATTCCCCTACAGGACTGCCATGTACGGCGGCGCCGCGTACCTGATCCCGTATCTGATCTGTGTCGTCTTCCTGTGGAGGACCGGCACGATCTCCGAGACCGCATTCGGCCGCTGGGCAAAGACCGGCCCGCACGGTGCCATGAAGAAAGCCCTGACTGAGAATAACAAGCCCTTTAAGCACATGGGCATCATCCCGGTCATCTCATCCTTTGCGATCGCGACCGGTTATGCCGTAATTATGGGCTGGGTCATCCGTTACCTGGTCGGCGCCATTACCGGTGCAGTCGTCCATACCGAGAGTGTCGGCGATTATTTCGGCGCGATCTGCGGTCCGCTCGGAAGCGTTCCGTGGCATGTCGCAGCACTTGTCGTCACGGTCCTCATGATGATCGGCGGCATCTCGAAGAGCGTTGAGAAGATCAATAAGGTCATGATCCCGCTGTTCTTCGTCCTTTTCGTCATCATGGCTGCTTACGTGGTCACGCTGCCGGGTTCCGGCACAGGCTACAACTACCTGTTCGTACCGCGCTGGGAGTTCCTCGCACAGCCGAAGACCTGGGTCTTCGCACTCGGCCAGGCATTCTTCTCATTATCACTTGCCGGCAACGGCACCGTCATCTACGGTTCCTATCTCGGCAGGGATGTGGACGCTGTCTCCAGCGCCAGAAACATTGCCATCTTTGATACCGTCGCGGCACTGCTTGCGGCATGCGTCGTCATCCCGGCAATCTTTGCATTCGGCATGGATCCGGCTTCCGGCCCGCCGCTGATGTTCATCACGCTGCCCGCGATCTTCCAGAGCATGGGAAGCTTCGGCTACATCTTCTCGATCATCTTCTTCCTGGCGATCTTCTCCGCTGCCGCATCTTCGATCGTCAACCTGTACGAGACGCCGATCGAGATGGTCCAGGAGACCTTCAAGCTCCCGAGAAAAGCTGCCGTTGCGATCATTATCATTTCTTCCGGCCTCATCGGCCTGATCCTGGAGAACGCAGACTACATCGGCACCTGGATGGACGTCATGTCGATCTATCTCTGCCCGCTCGGCGCACTGCTTGCTGCATACTGCTTCTACTGGGTGCTCAGCAAGAAGACCGCGATCGAGGAGATGTCCCTCGCGCGCAGCACGCCGGTCTCCGACTTTATCTATAACCTCGGAAAATATGCGTACTGCCTGGTTGCGATCGTCGTCATCGTCCTCGGCATCGCCCTCGGCGGTATCGGCTGATCCTGCTGTCTGAAAATTTCATAGTGAATACCGAAAGGGGGCTGCAGCTGCAGCCCCCTTCTGATATGCTTCTTCCTTATTCCATTTCTTTCCGCTTAAGATCCGCGCGTTTCCCCGCCCGCTTATGAGAGATCGATCCCCATCAGGTCCGCAACAGCGCGGAAGACCTGTCCGATCGGATCATTGATCTCGAGATCCTGTTCCGGATCGAGCCTTAAGTCCAGTGACTCCCGGTTGATGACGACCATGTGCTTTCCGTGGAAGTAGTGGATGTAGCTGTTTGCGGGATAAACCCTCAGCGAAGTGCCGCCGATGATCATCATGTCTGCATCCTGGATCGCCCGGATCGAGTTGCGGACCGCGTCTTCCGGAAGCTGTTCCTCATAGAGCGTCACATCCGGACGGATCACGCCGCCGCAGTCGCAGTGCGGGATGCGTTCCTTCGTCTCATAGAGGTAGTCCGGTCCGTACTTCTTTCCGCAGCGCGAGCAGTAGTTGGTATAGGTCGTACCGTGGATCTCATAGACCCTTTTGCTTCCCGCGCGCTGGTGCAGGTAATCGATGTTCTGGGTCACGACCGCAGTCAGCTTGCCGAGTTCTTCGAGCTTTGCCAGGAAAATGTGGGCGTCGTTGGGCTTCACGTGCCGCGCGTCCATCTTCTGCTTATAGAACTCGAAGAACACGTCGGGATGGTCGACCAGGCAGGAGTGGCTCAGCAGATACTCGGGGGAGAAACGGTCGAAACGTATATCCTTCTGGTTATACAGGCCGTCCTTGCTTCTGAAATCCGGCACGCCGCTCTCCGTCGAGACACCCGCGCCGCCGAAAAACACGATCCTGTTGCATTCACCGATCCATTGCGCCAGCTTTTCAACTTTCTTTGTATCCATACCGATATCCTCCTATTTATCTCAGCAGTCCGGCCACCAGCCGGGTGATCAGGTTCTCGTTATAAAGTACGAACAGAAATCGGTTATGCATGATCTGGTCCATGATCATGCGCGTGTAAACGAAATTCGGGAAGCCTGCCAGCAGGAACATGGCGAGCCACAGGTAGATCAGCCCCTCCACCATTCCCAGTGCGGCGCCGAGCCAGCTGTCGAGCCAGCGGATCAGCGTGAATTTCCGGAGTCCCTGAATGAGCACCGACACAGCCTTCAGCGCGAGACGGATCACCGCAAAGAGCACGAGGAAGAGCAGGACCTTGATTGCCACCTCGCCGATCAGCTCGCCTGCATTTTCCGCAAGCACGTCCAGGCCGATACGCTCGTAGAGCGGCGAATACTGTCTTTCGCTATGGTCAAAGAGGAGACTCGACCCGAAGTCCCTGAAGAACTTCTGCCACTTCCCCGAACCGTTGACCGTGTCCAGCAGGATCGGATACAGCTTCACTTCCGCGATCAGCGTCAGCAGCACCGAGGACAGGGAAATGATCCGCGTCATCAGGCCTCTCCTGTATCCGAGCATGACCATGACCAGCAGGAACGCCGCGACCGCGATGACCATGACATTGTCCAGAAAAAGATCACGGATGACCGGTATCATGTTTTCTATTGTTTCGATCAGTTCTGTCATTTTGATGTGCAAAGGACAGCCGGGTCCCCGCGTCCGGCCCCGGCAGCCGAAAGCTTCCGAAGCGGGCGCCAGAACCCGTGCTGTCCCTCATCTGTTCTCCAGTTCTTTGTTTAATAAATGAAATCGTCCTCTTTCAGGATCAGCAGGCCGTTCTTGTCATACTTGCCCTTGAACATACCGGAGAGGCGCTTTCCGATCGGCGGCTTCTCGGCTCTGTCTGCAGCTTCCTCGATCAGCTGCTCTGCATTGGCCCTGGTCAGCGGGATGCCGTCCTCTTCCATCAGCTCGATGCGCTCGTAGAGAGCCAGCATGCTCTTTCCGGTAATGCTGCAGTCGATGCTTGAAGCATACTGCGCGCAGTACTGGGCGAAATCATCGATCTCCATCTGCTCGTTGCTGTTTCCGGGCGTGACTGACTTGATGTTGCTGAAGCGCTCCATACTGACCTTGCCGTTGGAACGTTTCTGAGGTTGGGAAGCAGGCTCCTGCTCCTCCGGCTCTTCATCGTCATAGTCATCTTCAGGCTCTTCCCTGCGGGCTTCTTTGCCGGAGGTCTCCTTGCCGGGGCGCTCTTCGCGCTCATCATAGTCGTCGTAATCGTCGTCCCCTCCTTCGTCCTCGTCTTCGATATCGGAAATGTAGTCGCAGATATCGAAGAGCTCGGGACGGACGTCCTCGACATGGTCCAGTCCGTCGGGCGTATCGATCAGTACGACGATCGTGCCGCTGTTGTCATAGCGGATCAGGTCGTACAGATCCTCGATCACGTCGTCCTTGAGGTCGCCTGCGCGCTCGATGACAAAGTCCTTGTCGCGGACCTTCGAGAGGATCGCGTCGGTCAGGCCCTTCTGGTTAAGCTTGTCCGCAGTGGTCTTTGCTGAGGGATGGTCGATGTTGTTTTCCTCGTGGATCGCCTTCAGCTCGTCGATCGCGATCTCAAGGCCTTCCGCTACGGTCTCCGCCTCGATGATCATATGGAACTTACCGGCGGGTTTTGCATTCTCCTGCTTCGGTGCCGCAGGCGCTGCGGGAGCTGCCGGTTTCACGGGCTCCGCTGCGGGTGCCGGCTTCGGGGTGAAGCTGGTCTTTGCCTGAGGTACGGGCTTGGGCGGGACAGGTCTGGATGCCGGTGCCGGCGGAACTGCGGGTCTTGCCGTCTGTACAGCTGAAGCTGCTGTGGCTGCTGCAGCGGTTACAGCTGCCGCTGCTGCCGGAGCCGCGGTCACTGCGGGCGCTGCCGGCTTCACAGGCTCAGCAGGTGCTGCCGGGATGACAGGCTCAGCAGGTGCTGCCGGGATGACAGGCGCAGCGGGCTTTACAGGCGCTGCGGGTGCAGCAGGCGCTGCCGGCTTCATGGGTTCTGCCGGTGCTGCCGGAATGACCGGTGCCGCAGGTCTTACCGGCTCTGCCGGTACTTCGGGAACAACCGGCGCCGCAGGCTTTACAGGCTCTGCCGCCACTTCGGGAACAGCAGGTGCCACAGGCTTTACGGGCTCTGCCGGTACTTCGGGAACAACCGGTGCCGCAGGCTTTACAGGCTCTGCCGGCACTTCAGGAATCACAGGTGCCACAGGCTTTACAGGCTCTGCCGGTACAGGAATACGGGTCTCAGGCGCATGATAGAAAGGCGCCTTGGGCTCGTTTACACGGACGGGTTCCGCGGTGCGGATCTCGGGCGGGGTCAGAACATTGATGTTGACCTGCTGGGTAGAGATCTCGATCGAACGTGCGGAAACATTGGTCCTTCTGAGCAGGCTTTCGTCAGCAATTTCAGCCTCATCGTCCGCTTCTTCATCTGCAGGTTCCGGTTCTGCCTCGGTGATGACGACAGGCTCGTCGCCGGCGAAGTCAAATGCCATCTGCAGGCCTTCGTCGTCCTCCGATCCTGCCGGGATCGCCGTCACGGTCATACCGTGGGTGATCGCGGGCTTCAGTTCGCGGGGTGCCGGAGCCTCCTTCGAGATCGCGGGTGCTTCCGGTTCTGCAAGTCTTACGGGTGCCGCAGGCTTTACGGGCTCTGCCGCAGGCTCTTCGTAAACTGCCTCGGGCTCTGCCGGAGCAGTCTCGGCTGCTTCCTCCGCGTATGCCGGTACTGCTTCTTCCGCGGGCGCTGCCGGTGCTTCTGCAAATGCCGGCGCTTCCTCTGCGGGTTCCGGAACGGACTCTTCTTCCGCCGGAAAATCCACGACGAGGCTCGGTGCGGAAACTGCCGGCTCCTCAGCAGGTGCCGGGGTCTCTTCCGCGGGGGCTTCCTCTTCCGCCGGCTGTGCCTCAGCTGCCTCAGCGGCATTGTCCGCTTCCAGTGCGGAAGCGTGCGCTCTTACATACGCTTCGAAATAAGCGTCTTCATCTTCATATCTCATTGCCGCAAGCTCGTCGCTCTTACGGTACATGTCCGCGGTATAGGCAGTATAGCTCTCATACTCCTCCTCCGCGACCTGGATCTTGTCCAGGGTCTCCTGTGCGTCCGGCTGGTCGTCGCCCTGCGTCTCCGAAAGCAGGGAATCTTCATACTCCGGGACCGCGGACTGCACGGGCTCTTCCACCGCACGCTGCTCGGCCGCCTCGACCTCTTCCTGGCTGTAAGTGCGCGGATTGAGGACGTTGCGCTGTGCCTCCGTCAGCGGGGCATATCTCTGCTTCAGGCGGAGCGCCTTGCGGCTGTAAACGCCGTCGCCGTAAAGGAGCGCGATCCTGTCGCAGGTCTTCACGCTCTCTTCGATCTTTCCGGCATACTCATAGGAAGTAGCCAGCTCATACAGCCACTTCTCATCCGGATCCGTATCGCAGTACCTCTCCAGCGGTACCAGCTGCTTTTCATACGGCGCGTGCTTGGCCTTCAGCAGCATGTACTGGAGCAGATAGTTGCCGGTGTCGTCGGGCGCGATCTCATGATACTCATGATAATAATCCTCGGCCTCGTCGAGTTCGCCGGAACGGACAGAAAGCTCCGCCAGCTTGAACAGGATACGCTTTCCGACAGGGGCTCTCTCGAGCGCCATGATCAGGATGTTTCTTGCGTCATCCAGCCTGTCGTTCTTTTCGTACACCGTTGCTGCCATGGTCAGCAGGTTCGTATTGCGCACGCGCTCCCATTCGATGCCTTCCGCGATCTTCAGGGCGGTAGCGTAATCCTCCTCGTTGACCAGCTTTCTCATCTGTTCGATCTTCAAATTGAACTCATATTTGTCCATATCGGCTCCTTTACGGATCTTTCTGTCAATACACCATCCGCAGTATCTATAAATATATTTTGCCGGCATCACAGGCCGGGAACTCAGCTACAGTTCGGTCCGTCCCTTCAGCGCCCTCTCGAGCGTAACTTCGTCAACATTTTCAATATCGCCGCCTACCGGCACGCCCGATGCGATCCGCGTGATCTTCACCGGCAGCTCGAGCATCCGGATGAGCCTGGCGATGTACATCGCCGTGCTTTCTCCCTCCACCGTTGAACTCGTCGCGATGATGACCTCCTGCACCGGGGTCTCTCCTACCGCGTCCTGCAGACGCTGCATCAGCTCTTTCAGCCGGATGTCGTTGGGTCCGACGCCGAGCAGCGGGGAGATGACGCCCTGCAGCACATGATAGACGCCGTCATAACCGCCGGTGCGTTCATACGCCGCCAGGTCCCTGGAATTCTCCACGACCATGATCACGCTGTGATCACGCTTCGAGCTCGCGCAGATCGGGCACAGATCCCCGTCCGTCAGGGTCTGGCACTCATGGCAGAAATGCACGTTCTCACGGGCATATACCATGGAATCGGCAATGCTTCTGACCTGTTCCTCCGGCATGCTGATCAGGTGAAACGCCAGGCGCTGCGCGCTCTTTGCCCCGATCCCGGGGAGCGATTGCAGCGATTCGATCAGCCTGCCGATGCCTGCTCCGTAGTAGTCCAAGCTCAGAAACCTCCCAGTCCCATGCCGCCGCCGAAACGGCCCATCATGGCTTCCGCGGCTTCATCGGCCTTGGAAGCGGCATCGTTGATCGCCAGCATGACCAGGTCCTGCAGTGTCTCCACGTCATCGGGGTCGCAGGCATCCGGGTCGATCTCCACCTTCGTCACGACCTTCTTGCCGTTGATGGTAATGCTGACGGCGCCGCCGCCCGCAGTACCGGTAAACTCCTTCTCCTCCAGAGCCTTCTGCTGCTCCTCCATCTGGCGCTGCATGCGCTGCGCCTGCTTGAGCATGTTGTTCATGTTGCCCGGCATGCCGCCGGGAAAGCCTCCGCGTTTTGCCATCTGTCGCTACTCTCTTTCCTTACATTACTTATATCCGGGAAATGTCTCCCGTCCGCAGCATTCGGCTGCCCTATTCCTCAAACTCGACCGGGAAATGTATCCGGCTGATCTCTTCGTCTGTCATCCGGTTGTCCGCAACAGCGATCTCACCCGGCTTCGCGATCCTCGCCATGAAGCTGACCGGCCGTCCGAGCCTCTGGGAGGCAAGCTCCCTGAGCTTCAGCACGCCGTTCTCTTCGGTATTGCGCGCCGCGATCGTGTAGTTGATCTTATTCTTAAACACCAGAACGATGCTGTTCTTTTCCTGCTTGAGCACCACGCCCGCAAAGAGCGTGCGGTTCGAAGGCGCAAGCTCCGAGACCAGGTCGCTCCAGTTGTGGCGCAGCACGTCGATCAGGCGGTCGCCGGTCTGCTCTCCCGTTCCGGTCTCCCCGTCTGCAGGTACGGCCGGGATCGTCTCTCTGTCCTGCCTTTCCGCCTCGTCCGGTAAGGCTTCAGCCCGTCCGGTATCCGGACCCTCTGCGGGGAGCTCTTCCTTCGCTCCGCTGTCCGAGATCTCGACGGTGATCTTCGCGCTCATGGGCTCTGCAGCCCCGCGTGCCCTCGCGGCCATCTCCGCTTCCAGGCGCTGCCGGATCGATCCGGCCTTGGGGTTGACATAATTAGTCGTCTGGATGTTCTCCGCACTTTCCGTTCCGCCTGCGGGGACCCGGGTGCTATCCGCAGCACTGCCGCTGTAAGCATTGGCCGCATCTGTTGCCGGATACTCTGCCGCTGCCTGTTCCCGCACGGCTGCTGCCTGAGGCTGCTGGTCCGACGCACGCGATGTGCAGAGCCTGATCAGCTCAACCTCCAGGAGTACCCGTTTCTGCGTCGAGAAACGGCAGCGGTTGCCGAGCTCCGCAAGTGCCGACATGACCCGGATCAGTTCCGCCCTTCCTGCAAGCGCAGCGTCAGCCCTGGCCATCGTAAGCCTGTCCTCGGAAATATCCAGGATGTCGGCCGAGGCGCTGCTGCCCGCGAGAAGAACCGTACGGAGATACCATATAAAATCATTGATCAGCTGGCTGATGTCGCAGCCCGAAGCGGCGATATCATTGACAGCCGTCAGAACTTCCTCGATCTCCCCGTGCACGATGTTGCCGTACATACGGGAAAAGACGCCCGTATCGGCCGCGCCGAGGATCTCCAGAACATTGTCATAGGTCAGGGTTTCCTGATAGTGGTACGCCGCGCACTGGTCGAGAAGGCTTAAAGCGTCACGCATGGATCCGTCCGCTGCCTCCGCGATATAACTGAGCGCGCTGTCCTCGATGCTCATGCCTTCGAGGGCGGCGATCTCACGAAGATGGGATGCGGCGTTCCGCCTGCTCATGCGCCGGAAATCATAGCGCTGGCAGCGGCTTAAGATCGTCTGCGGGATCTTCTGCGGATCGGTCGTCGCAAGGATGAAGATCACGTAGGACGGCGGCTCCTCCAGGGTCTTTAAGAGGGCATTGAACGCGCCCGTGGAGAGCATGTGCACCTCGTCGATGATGTAGACCTTGTACCGTCCGATGACCGGCGGATACTCCACCTGCTCGCGGATATCGCGGATGTTGTCGACGCCGTTGTTGGAAGCGGCATCGATCTCGAATACATTCATCGCCCTGCCGGTTTTGATCGCCTCGCAGACCTCGCAGCTGTTGCAGGGATTGCCGCCGTGCTCCGCCGCATGCGGGCAGTTGACCGCACGTGCCATGATCTTGGCGGCGGACGTCTTGCCGGTGCCGCGGGTACCGCAAAAAAGATAGGCGTGTCCTATCCTGTCTGAACTTACCTGGTTTTTCAAAGTAGTCACAACCGCGTCCTGGCCGACGATCTCATCGAAAGTCGACGGACGCCATTTGCGATACAGTGCCTGATAAGACATCCTTCACCCATTCCGCCCGGTATCTTAATACCCGGAGCGGGCTTTCCCAACAAACACCGGAATCGGATCAAAGGGCATACTACCCCTATACTAATTCTGGATATATTCCATTAGATTTTAACATCATGTAGTGTTATATGCAAGCAATCTTACAGTATTTAGTGAGAATTTCAGAGCTTTATACATTTGCGCCGCGCCTGTGATATAATGTTTTTATGAAAATGCTGACTCCCGAAGAAAAGTTCATGAAAGAAGCCATCCGTCAGGCGAAAAAGGCTGCCGCCATCGGCGACGTTCCGATCGGCTGCGTCATCGTAAAGGACGGAGAGATCATTGCGCGGGGCTATAACCGCCGCACGGCGAAAGGCAACGTCCTCCAGCACGCGGAGATCATCGCGATCGACCGGGCCTGCCGGAAGACCGGCGACTGGCGTCTCGAAGAATGCGAGATGTACGTCACGCTCGAGCCCTGCCCCATGTGCGCGGGCGCCATCGTACAGGCCAGGATCCCGCGGGTCTATATCGGCGCCATGAATCCCAAGGCAGGCTGCGCCGGATCCGTCCTGGACCTCTTCCACGTGGAAGGGCTGAACCACCAGGTGGAGACCGTCGTCGGCACCTGCGGGGATGCCTGCGCTGCGCTTATGAAAGACTTCTTTCGAAACTTAAGGGAAGCGCATCCGAAGAAAGTAAAGTACATTCCCGGCGAGGAAAGAATCGAACGATAAGTCAGAAATGCCGTCTGTCTCGGTCGCCCATATAAAACGCCCGGTGCCGGCAGCATTGACATGAAAGGAGTATCTTATGGCAAGCAGCGCACCGTTTTGTACCTGTGACAACTTCAAATGTGCCATGCACCCCGTAAACCATGACAAGGGCTGCAACCCCTGCATGGAGAAAAACCTCAGAAAGGGCGTCGTGCCGAACTGCATGTTCTATGCCATCTCCAAAGAAAAAAAGCCCGCGGGCTATACCTACGCGGACTTCGCGAACTTCGTTCTTGAAAACAAATGCGCCGCAGAGTGATTTTACTCATTCCGTGCTGCCTTTTCTTTTGTGATCCTGATAAACTCTGACATTGCAGGCGTGATATAGGCCTGAGACTTAACAGCATATCCAAGGGTTCTGTAGGGACGGCTTTCCATTTGTCTGGCAGCAAGCCCTTCGGGCAGATACTGCAGCTGGATTCCGGGAAGGATATAAAAACCGAGTCCCTTTGCAGCCAGCTCTAATGCCGTAATATCATTACCCGTTCCGATGTAGCACGATGCCCGGACAGGTATATCCTGGTTTTGAAATACAACTCTGAACACATCATCCCATCCATCCATCTGCTTAATAAATTCTCTGTTTCGCATCATGTGCAAAGGCACAGGGTCATATTTGGCCAACGGATGTTCCTCCGGCAGGATCAGATAAAAGTCATCCCTGAAAAGCGGATAAAACCGCATGTTTTTAATGTAGCTCTCCGGCGCAAATGCAATATCGATCATGCCTTGCTGCAGCTGACTGGTCATCTCATTGCAGTTTTGCTCCATCACATAAACCTGCACCTCCGGATGCAGTTTTTTAAACTCCGCAATTACCTCTGGCAGAAACACACAGTTCAGGCTGTTAAGACTGCCGATTCGTATAGAACCAGTCAGCAGGCCGTTGATTGCCGTCACAGTTTCCTGCAGTTTGACCTGACTGTTGACGATCTGCCGGCAGTGATAAAGAAGCAACTCCCCATTGTCCGTTGTACGGAACTGGTCTTTGTCCCGCACCAGTAATGGAAAGCCGACTTCCTTCTCTAGTGAATCTATCATATGGCTGATGCTGGGCTGGGAATACCCCAGAGCCCTGGCCGCTTTTGTGATCCCGCCAAGTTCCGCGACAGCGATAAACGCTTTATATTTTGCAATACTCATAACTATTCTTTTTTTACATGTTAATATTTATTATATTAATATTTATAATTCATATCTGGCTTAAATATTAGCTTAAATTATATGTTTTAATCCATGTTTCTCTCAAAATTATAATATTATGCTTTAGAATATTCAATATTAAGATTATGTATTTTATTAATAATCTTCCGAATGCTATGCTCTCAATAAGTATAGCAACCAATTCAACAGGTATGGTCATTTTTCTGGAGGTTATTATGGAACAAGTTAAAAAAAGAGAAAACTGGTCGAGCCGTTTTGGTATGCTGATGTCTCTTGCAGGCATGGCGATCGGTCTCGGCAACTGTTGGCGCTTTCCGTACCTGGTTGGTGCCTATGGCGGTGGCGCGTTTGTTTTAGCTTATCTGGTTTGCCTGCTGATAATCGTTGTGCCGCTCGGCCTTCTGGAGGCCGGTATTGGTAAAGGCCTGCAGGGCGGCAACATTACGGCGTGGAGAGCGATCCTGAAGAACAAACTGGGCGGCAACATTGTCGGTACCGGCTTTTCAATTGCTTACGCAGCTGAAAACTTCTTCTATATGTCCGTTACCGACACCTGCGTATATTTTATGTACGTTTTTATAAGCGGCATGACCAGCCGCGAGCAGCCCGAGCTGATTTATGAACATCTGCAGTCTACGGTCAATCCGCTGCTCACGATCACCATCATTGTTACCCTTGCCATGATCGCCATTATTTATCTCGGTGTTGTCAGAGGTGTTGAAGCGGCCAGCAAGATCTTTATACCTTCGATCTTTGTGATCTTCCTCATCATCATCGTTTTTGCTGCAGTCAGTATTCCCGGCATCGCGGAAGGCTATAATTTCTACCTCAACCCGGATTTCTCCCAGCTTGGAAGATTTGACCTCTGGAAGAGCGCGCTTGGACAGGCTCTGTTTTCAGTCGGTGTAGGACCGGGATGTGTACTTGTTTACGGTTCACACATTAAAAAGGAAGATGACTGCGTACTCGGATTCCTGACTGTCGCATTCCTTGATACCGCCGCTGCGCTGCTTGCAGGCTTCGCGATCATCCCGACCTGCGTAGCGCTTGGCCTTAACCCCGAGTCCGGCTCCGGTCTGATTTACATGGTTCTGCCAAAGGCGCTCAGCCAGATCCCGATGGGCAATTTCCTCGGTCTCCTCGTTATGATCGCTATCTTCTGTGCAGCTATGTCTTCCGCCATCGCGCAGATGCAGATCGCTGTTACATCTTTTGAAGACGGTTTCGGGTGGAATCATAAATTCACAGTTATTCTTTGCGGAGTAATTACATTCATCATGGCATGCGTCTGCGTTGTTAATAAATCCCAGTTCGATTTCTGGAACAACTTTGCAGGAAACTACGCATTCATCGTTTGTGCTGGCATCGGCGCAATCGGATATACATACATCTTCGGTGTCAAGAAAGTGCGCGAATTCATTAATGAAGGCGCCTGGTTCAAGCTTGGCGACTGGTTTGATCCGTTGGTCAAGTTCGTTGCCTGCCCGCTGATGGTCATCATCATGCTTGACTCCCTGTTCCCGTTCCTGGGCTGATTCGGACCGGAAACGATTATGATCCACCTTGCAACATACCGAGTGAAAGGAGAATGAAATGTTACCAGGAACCATCATAATGCTGATTATCATTATCGTAGGTGTATTCGGCACTGCCGGCTATCTTCTGGCACAGAATCTGAAAAACGATAAAAAGAGCAATTGAAGCAGGCCGCTCGCCTGACACAATATGATTCTCACAGTGAGGACAGGAGGGTGTTGTGATGCGCAGACAAACTTACAGTATTTTTAACGATGTAATCGGTCCTGTAATGACCGGTCCGTCCAGTTCACACACTGCCGGTCCCTCAAAGATAGGCTTTCTGGCCCGTCATTTGCTTGGTTCTGAGCCGCAGAGCGTCACTTTTACATTCAATGAGGGCGGTTCCTTTGCGGCAAGTTTTGACTCACAGGGAACAGATCGCGGCCTGACCGGCGGTATGCTGGGCTTTCGTCCTGATGATCTGCGCATGCTCGACGCGCTCAAAGAAGCTAAAAATGCCGGCCTTCATGTCGAGTTTCGTACGGCACATTTTGCGGCAGATCACCCGAATACCGTGATTATTCATGCCCATGGAAAAGATGGCGATGAAGCGCAATGCAGAGGGATATCCGTCGGCGGCGGCATGATCATCGTCCAGGAAATCAACGGTTTCCCCGTCTGTCTCAACGGAAAAAGCTGGGAGCTTCTCGTTTTCGCGGAAGCTGCGGATCAAATGCAGTCCTGCCGGGATATGATTTATAAAGAATCGGACAAAGCCACCCCGGAAGTGATCAAAAAAAGCTCCTCCTCGTTGATACGCTGTTCGCTTACTCACGAGCCGGAAAAAGCGCTGATACGCAGTCTCCGCAGTATTGCGGCCTGTGTCCGTGTTCTCCCGCCCGTATTTCCGATCCTTGATCAGCCCGAGGAAAACGTCCCGTTCCGAACCGGTTCGGAAATGCTTTCCTGGGCAGAAAAAGAACATCTTACTCCGGGGCAGGCCGGTCTTTATTACGAAGCGGCAAAGGGCGGTACAACTCCCGAAGAAGTCATGAAAATCGCCTTCGAAGTACTGGACATCATGGAAACCGGTATCCGTGAAAACCTGGTTTCTAAGCGACCCGGCCGTTTGATCAAAGCCTGCTCCGGAGATTATACGCAAAAATCCGGAAGCGCGCAGTTGATCGACCTTGGTGCTGCTGACCGCATCATAGCCTACTCGATGGCCATGGTAGAGCGCAACAGCTATTATAAGACGATCGTAGCGGCGCCCACCTGCGGTGCATGCGGTACGGTACCCGGAACAATCCTCGGCATCGCCGATTACACCGGCGTGAATCGTGAAAAAAGAGCAATGGCGCTGCTTGCAGCCGGAGCCATCGGGCTTCTGATCGCAGATCAGGCAACCTTTGCAGCAGAAATTGCCGGGTGCCAGGCGGAATGCGGTGCCGCTTCAGCAATGGCCGCTGCAGCTGCGGTAGAACTGATGGGCGGAACCGTGCTTGAAGCACAGGAGGCCGCCTCTCTGGCTCTGCAGAACGTACTCGGCCTCATTTGCGACTCCGTCGCTAATCTGGTGGAAGTCCCCTGTCTCGGCAGAAATGTTATGGGAGGCGTCAATGCGGCAGCCTGTGCCAACATGGTTATGGCCGGCGCAAGGTGCGTGATCCCCGTGGACGAAACGATTCAGTCCATGCTGGCAGTCGGCAATCTGATGCCACCGGAGCTGTGCTGCACAAACAACGGCGGGCTGGCAATCACCAAAACCTCCCTTGAACTTGCCGAAAAAATCCGTCTTTACGGAACGGCTGTGAGCTGATTTCCACATCAGTGTTAAAGCATGTGCTGAAAGCTATATGCTGACAGTATGCTCCTATTTACCCAGCAAAAAGACCCATGGCATTCGCTATGGGTCTTTTTGTATTTGCCTGATCAGATTGTCTGTTACAAAAGCAAAGTATTTTTACATCAAAAGAAGCTCACCGTATCAGACAGCTTTCTCTTCTTCACATAGTAGTCGACCTTCTCGTCAACATAATAGTTGAGTGAGCCGTCCTCACCCTGATCCACGATCGTGCTCTTGTGGGTCGGATAGCCGAACGCGACGACAGAATGGAGCTTCTGGGTCTCCTTGAGGCCGAACATCTCACTGAGCTTTACCTTATTGCATGCGCCGATGATGCAGCTGCCCACGCCGTGCGCCCACGCCGCCATCGTCATGTTCGCAAGGGCAATGCCGGCGTCCGTGTCACAGTAAGCCGGGCTGATATCCGTGTTTTCGATCACCGCGATGAAGAGTACGGGCTTCTCGTTCTCCTTCGGCCAGCCAAGCTCCTTTGGAAGCTGTCCTGCCCAGGTCGTATACTGGAACACCTCGTCCACCTTTGCGGGCTCGTTGATCACGATATAGGTAAGCGGCTGCTTGTTGGCCGCGCTTGAAGAAAGCCTCGTAGCCTCCAGGATATCATCGAGGATCTCCTTCGAGACCGGCTTCTGTTCAAAACGGCGGTAGGTTCTTCTTGTCTTCAGTAATTCCATAACATCCATGGGTCTTTTCCTCCTTAAAACAGAACTTTGCCATGCGTATTTCAGGTTATTTCGGGGCATTTTCGCCTCTTTTTATTTTACTATAAAACAAAAATGCCCTCAAGGCTTCTGTTTCAACTAAGAAGCCTGAAAGCATTATACAAAACATATCCGTACCGGGTAAATGTTCTTTCCGGAAACGGATGTTTCAATATGAGCATGAAACACTTACGAAGAGATGCTCTCCTCTTCTCCGTCGAAGAAGGCCCGGATCATCTCATCGCTGAACGGTGCTTTTCCCGAGCTGAAGTCCGCGCTCATGTAGCGGATGACCTGTGCGCCGCAGTCCGCGTCCGTGATCGCGCGGTTGGATTTGAAGCGGTCCCCGAACTCATCCTGGATCTCCCACCAGCTCTCGTAATGCCTGCGGCTCAGGACCGCCGCGCCGTCCTTCAGATAGATCAGCCACGCCTTTACAAACTCGTCTTTTCCGATCAGTGCCATTCCGTTTCCTCCCGAAGCCCGTTCGTCTGATCCCATTATACCTCAGCCGGGCAAATGCGGCGTGTTTTTACGGATAAACACGGTCATGCATCGCGGAATCCGAGTCCCTCGTGCGCCACGTCCCTCGGTTCAAAGTGCATAAGATCGAATACGCCCTGTTGGATCGGTCCCAGGCCGAATGTCGCAATGACCGTGCCGATGCCGAAGGGACCTCCGAGCAAAACACCGATGACAAAGACCGTGATCTGGATCAGCATATTGACCATGCCGATCTTCCAGCGGCGGAGGCGTTTCCCGATGCCTACCATCAGCGCGTCCCTCGGACCGCAGCAAAGACCTGCACTGATATAAAAATACAGCCCGAATCCCTGGATCACGATACCCGCCAGCAGGCAGATGATCTTCAGCGGAAGCGGCTGGGGCGTTTTAAACATGCCCGTCATACTGATGAAGTCGATAATGATGCCGCACCAGAAACAGTCCATCAGCGTACCGATCCCGATCTTTTCTTTCAGCAGCAGATCCGCAATTACGACCGATACCCCGATAAAGATATAGATGACGCCGTAACTCAGGCCCGTACGCCCGCTGATCGCCAGTGTCAGCGTCTCCCAGGGAGCCATACCGATACCCGAATTGATCATCAGGAATTCGCCGCAGCCGCAGATCGTGAGGCCGAGCAGGGCTTTTAAACATTTTCGTATCAGTGATCTGTTCATATCCTCTCCTGCGGCGGTATCCGCCCGACAAACGGGCAGGGCTTTCCGGCGTCAGAACGACCGGCATGATAAAGGGGCCGCCCGCTGCGGTTGATCCGCGGCGGCAGCCCCTTTCTGATCCCTCGGGGGATAAGGTTCATTGGCTTAAATCCATTCGGACTTAGTTATGTTCCTCAGCTTCCAGCTTTGCGTTCAGCGCATCATGCTTCGGCTGATTCTTCAGAACTTCCTTAACACACCAGATGGTGCTTCCGAATAATACGACGCTGACAATGACCAGAGTTATTAATGTAGATCCCATCATAGTTTTATACCTCCCTTCAATCAGCCCAGGAACGGGAACAGTGAATTGATCATGATGATAACGAGGATCGGGATAACGATACACTTGACATAGGTCGAGAACCACTTGCCCAGTTTCACATCGGATGTCGGGTTGACAAAATCATCCATGATCTTGTTTGCACCGAAGATATATCCGTAAACGATGGCACCGACGCCGGCTGTGATGATAAAGCCGTAGTTTCCGGAGAAGTCGGACCAGAAGTTCAGGAATGCCTCGCTGTATACCGCGATGGCTGCCATGATGAAGTTGACGACGGTCAGGATGATTGCAACACTGTGACGGCTCTTATTGAAGCCATGCATATAGGTAACTGTCGGGATCTCGGTCTGAGCCACTGCAGAGGTGACCGCCGCGAACCAGATGGCGGTGAAGCAAAGGATACCAAGGATACGGCCCATCGGCAGCTGCTGGAACAATGCCGGGAGAATGAGGAAGATCAGTCTCGCACCGGAGTCGGTCTCAAGACCCATTGCCACGCAGGCGGGGATCATTGCCATACCGGCGATAACTGCGATACTGGTATCAAGCAGACAGACAGCTGTCAGAGAAAGGGAAACGTCGTCGCCCTTCTTCAGGTGAGAACCGTAGATCAATACGCAGCCCGGTCCGACACCGACTGAGAAGAGTGCCTGTCCCATCGCCGCTACCCAGAGGCTCGGGTGCTTCCAGACGGAGAAATCAGGATGCATGTAGAAATCATAGCCCTTGCCGATGCCCTGAATGGATACAGCGGCGAAGATGATCATGATGATGAAGAATACGAACATCATGGGGACCATGACCTTGCTGGCTGCCTCGATACCGTTGTCAACACCGCGGTAGACGATGACGCCGATAACAAGAACATTGATGAGAACAAGTCCGACCATCAGAGCGTGATTTGCCTGACCCAGATCATAGATCTCAGCTGCCGGGACCTGGTTCCACATGCCGGTCGCGCAGACATAAATGAAATAGAAGCAGGTTGCCATGATCGGAATGAAATAGAAGTTCATCGAGTAGTAGATGAATGCACAGACACCACCGATGATCTTGCTGAGGAACTTATTATGAAGCGCTGCCTCATAAGCTTCCATCAGACCTTTTCCGATACCTTTGCCGTAACCGGCTTCGATGATTGCCATCGGGATTACGACAAGGAATACGCAGACAAGATACGCAAGCACGAAAGCGGCACCGCCGTTCGCACCTACCATGTACGGGAAACGCCAAACATTACCAAGACCGATGGCCATGCCTGCCATGGACATGATCGCGCCGAAAGCACCTACATAATTCTCAGTGCTTCTCGCCTTTGTTACAGAATGGTCACTCATATAACCCCTCCTACCATACGGTAAAAATCCTTCCCTTTCTTCTGTCCGTGACCGACTGTGGATCCGGGTGCCTGCCGGAATATGCAGTGGTCTGGCAGAAATGAAGGTCCGGTTCTGCCGGGAAGGATTGGAATCTCGCCGGACACATCAGGTTCTGTGCGTTTCTCTGTTTTCTGTACTTATAATTGTATAGAAAAACATGCTGCAGCATTCATTCAAAAACGTTTACCATTTGAAACATGTTGAATGAGTGTGTACATGTTGTCTGATTTTTTAGCGTTTTTTTTATGCAAAATGCACATGTCTTTTCCGATTGAATGTTAAAAATATAACAAAACGGTTCATTCTTCTGTTTGCTTTTCTGGTAATCATGCACAATCCTGTATCAGATAAGACCTGCCCGAATAAAAAAACAGCCTGCATTGACGGTGTGATCAGTTCACACCCCAATACAGGCTGCCCATATTTCAGAAGATTACTTGACTACCTTGAATCCGAGTTTGATCAGCTCTTCTCTCATTCTGCCCTTCAGGTCCTCGGAGGTCTCGGGAAGCGGATCTCTC
>Ga0129307_1001512_pt1 | contig 24109 bp, 27 predicted proteins | sample P1105metagenome_FD_94437 | JGI IMG/M metagenome (GOLD analysis project Ga0129307, IMG submission 94437) | Capybara group fecal microbial communities from Wisconsin, USA - P1105 metagenome | ecosystem: Host-associated > Mammals > Digestive system > Large intestine > Fecal | place: USA: Wisconsin... | reverse complement strand
GATTTTGGAAAATACTAAAAATAGAAAAATGTATCCCACTACATCATTTAATACATTTATTTAGAAGCATGTGAATTTTTAAAAATAGCTTCTGCTAAGGTAATATCAAAAGGACGAGTTATTTTAAAATTACCTTGATCACCCTGAAATAACTTCACATCCGCATTTCTTAAATAGAAAAGCATCATTGCCTCATCTAATTTAGCAATTTCATCCTCAGATAAATCTGTGTAAATTTCTAAGAATTTATCAATATTAAATGATTGCGGAGTTTGTGCATGAAGTAGATATTTCCTTAATGGAATATCAGTGAGTTTTCCTTTTTCTTTAGATTCAAATATAACATCTGTAGCAGGTATTACTGCACTAGCCGCACCAACTTCAATTGCATATTTAATACTGTCTTCAATTAGTTTTTCAGATACAAATATCCTTGATGCATCATGAGTTACTAAAATAGAATCTTTTTCGCAATTTTGGTCTTTCATATACTTAATAGAATTCAAAATGGTTCCATTACGAGTTAAGCCACCTTCAATAACTACAAGTTTATCATTTTTTGGGAAATGTTCCTCAATTAATTCTTTTGTTTCACCAATAAACTCTTTTGGAGAGGAAACAATAATCTTATCAAATTTTGCAACATTTAAGAATTTTTCTACTGAATGAACAAGGATAGGTTTATTATTAATATAAACAAATTGTTTAGGTTTCCCTTGTTCTAATCTAGTTCCTATTCCTCCCGCTAACATGGCTGCGCAAATCATTAAACATCCCCCTTATAATTTATCCCAAAACTTTACAAATGCTTTTTTTGGATTAATTCTATTAATAATTACATCATAAGTAAAATCAACTGTTGCGCAATCAATATTATATTGTTCGCATAATTCTTTCATTATAATGATTGTGTTTTTTCCTTCAAAAAGAACTCCTGATTCCTTCTCGTCAATAACAATTTTTTGACCATATAAAACGCCTAAAGTATGATTTCTACTTACATTTAAAGTTGAAGCTGTAATAATATCTCCAAAACCGCAGTAATCATCAACAGTACTGCGATTCCCACCAAATTTTTCAATTAAATCTTTTGTTTCATTATAAGTTTTTGTAAATACTGAAAAACGTGCATTATCATTTATTTTCATTCCTTCACAAATCCCTTGTGAAATTGCAATTACATTCTTAATAACACCACAATATTCTACGCCAATCACATCATCACTCGCAGAAACTTTGAATTTAGAAGTGGACAATGCATTATTAACTTTTTCAAGGTATTCTTTATTTTTACATGCAACAGATGCGGAAGAGAATGTCCGTTCAACCATTTCAGAAGCAATATTGGGTCCAGACAACACTGCAGCAGACCTGCCAATTTCTTCTTCAATAACCTCACTCATTCTTTTTTGAGATCCTTTTTCCAAACCTTTTGCTGTATTAACAAGAACACAATCATCAGAAATAATATCCTTTAAATTACGGGAAACTTCCCTAATCGTGGATGAAGGTAATGTTAAAAAGATTAATTCAGCATCTTTTAACTCTTTTAAATCATTAATAGCAATAATATTTTCTTCTAAACGAATATTTGGAAAATAATCCCTATTAAAATGAGTTTTATTTATTGAATTAACAATTTCTTCCCGCCTAGCATATAATAAAACATTTTGAGTATTTTCACAAATAGTTTGGGAAATAGCTGTTCCCATAGCACCTGCACCAACAACACCGATATTCGAAAACATAATTTATAATTTGATTTTTAAAATATAAAAACTAATACTTCCCAAAATCTAGAATTTCAGGAGCTGCATTATACCTATCTTCCTTTGGAGGAACTTTCATATAATCCCCATAAATCTGAGTTAGAATTTTATCATAATTTTTTGGAATTTTAACTTCAAAATCTTCAAATTTAGCTTTGATTGCGGGTTCAAAATCATCTCTTTGATAAGGCATATATCCTGCTAGATTAAAACAATCCACAACCCTTTCAGTTTTTTTATTGTTAAAAAAAGTCATTTCTTTTGTGAGTAATTTCTTCCAAGTTCTACGATTTATTGGGATAAAATTTAAAATATCATAAACTGCATGATGCAATTTAGTTCTAAATTTAGTGTACATATCCACCTTAATACATGAATTAATAACAAATTGGTAAAAAAAGATATATCCATAATGATGCAATTTGCCTAAAAAGTCACTTTTAGGAATATTATCCAATATAAATAAATCGATATTAATTCCCAGTTCATATTTAACATACGAAGTATACCAACGGCTAAATGTAGTATTTTTTAGTGAGACTTTTGCAAAGGAGCCAAAGCAATCCTCAATGTAATCCATTTGAATAAGATCGTATTTTTCAGGTAACTCATTGTAGAGGATATCTAACGCTTTATCAAAATCATCTCTAAATAAAATGATATCAATATCATCATCCCAAGGAATAAAACCTTTATGTCTAATGGTTCCTAAAAGAGAACCTCCATACATATAATATTTTAAATTATGTTTATCTAAAATACTTACAACATCTTTGAGAATCATTAATTCAATTTCTTGCAAATGCTTTATTTCTTCATCAGAATACTTTTTAAATTCCCCTACACTCATGAATTTTTATCTATTCAAAATCGTATATAAAGATAAAGGATAAAACACAACTCTAACTTAATTTTTGTTATTTAAAAGATTATACAAGATTAATGAGTTTCAATATAAAAACAAGAAAAATCAACGATGAATGTTAGAACAGGATTAAAAAAATCCCAAATAACATTTACCCCCTTGAATTCTACCGTCTAAATCAAACGTAGTTTAGAAAATAGGATTTAAAGCATTATATCAAAAAAAGATATATAAAATATATACACTATATATAATATACACCATAACATGACTTCAATTAGATGAAATATTATAATATTCCATTTGAGAATAATAATTCCACGTTTGAACGATAATCATCTAATTTAAAATAACATAAGAACAGCTATTGAATTACAATTTTAAATAAAAATGGGGAAATAATATGGATTTTAGTAAACTCTATAAAAAATTACCTAAAAAAATTCAAAAATCTGAAACTCTTTTATTATATGGCATGAGACTTGCAAAATTTGCACATTCAAAAAGTAGTCCCAGTTACCCGAAACCAAATGAAATGTCAAATTTTCTAATTAAACATACGAATATAAAAGTTACAGGTACACTTAAAGATGTCCAATCATTATATGTTGAATTATTAAGATTTATTGACAATATATGTAAAAAATATGATATGGAATATTGTTTACTATATGGAACTCTTTTAGGAGGTATTCGTCATAATGGTTTCATACCATGGGACGACGATTGTGATATTTTAATGATGAGATCTGATTACAATAAATTAATTGAGATATTGCCTAAAGAAATTAGCAAACATGAATTCTTTAAAGAAAATTGTACTTTAACTAGATTAATTAATCGTGAAGAAAATTATTATAAAGATTTTCATAGTGCATATGATAAAGAAGTTGGACATGATAAATTTTTTAATCAACCAGGGTTAGGAAGGTCTGCATTTTTACAGTTAGGTTGGTTAAAACCTATGGTAAAATTAGATATATTTCCATTTGACTATATAAAAGAAGAATCAGTAGATTATTATACAAAAAATTACTTAGGCCACAAATATTATCTTAGAAATTTATATTATGAAAAGGATTTCTCTTTTGAAAAAGAATTTAATGAAAGATATGAAAAATTAGGATTAACACCACATAAAACAAATTTCATTGGCGAAGGATTAGATGGATCCTACATCGAAGATGCTGGTGTTATTGATTCCAATGTCATATTCCCTTTGAAAACTACAAAATTTGAAGGATATGATTTAAAAATTCCAAATAAACCTATAGAATTCCTTAAATTATGGTTCGGGGAAGATTATATGAATATTCCCGATAACATTGTAATGCACCATTATAGTGAATATAACCAAACATTATTTGAAACACAAGAAGAACTAGATTTGGAATTTAAAAAGGTCATTGCTTATTTAAAAGAAATTAATGATAATTTTGAATAAAATTTGTCAGTGAAAAAAAATAGCTTATTATTACCCTGCCCAAAAAAGGAATTTAGATAAATTACAAAGTCGACTAAAATTGATGATTTATTGAATAAAGAACAATGATTAATATAAATAGTAGAAATATAAAAAACTATATTAATCATTAAATTTTATTGTTTATGGCAATAAATAACTCTAAAAAAAGGTTTTGGAGAACAATAAATGGATTATAAGATTAGTGTCATAATTCCAGTTTATAATGCTGAAGAAACATTAAAAACAGCTATTGAATCTGTTATTAATCAAAGCATTGGTTTTGATAATATCGAATTAATCATAGTTAATGATAACTCTAGAGATAATTCAAAAAAGGTCATTGATTCATATTCTGAAAAATATGAAAATATTAATGGAATTCATTTAGAAAAAAATTCAGGATTTCCAGGTAAACCTCGAAACATTGGTATTGACAATGCTCATGCCCCCTATTTAGTATTCTTAGATGCAGATGATGAGTATCTGCCAAATGCATTTGAAATCTACTACAACACAATTACTAAAGAGAAATCTGATTTTGTAATGGCTACTCATTATTGGAATCTTGAAAACGACAAAGTTAAAGTTAATATCTTACATGAAAGTGATGAAGATTATGATTTAATTAACTTTGACCCTTTATTAAATGAGGAAAATTTTAGAAAAACAACTTATTACCATGTGTCTCCTTGGGGAAAAATATTTGACAAAAATGTAATAATGAAAAATAACATTAGATTCCTTGAAGATTCATTATCTGAAGATGCCTATTTCTATTATAAAACGTTAATAAACTCTAAAAAAATTACATTCTTACCAAATGATGCGCTCTACATATATAATATTGCTGATTCAAACGACTCAATTATCCATTCACATAATTTAAAAACTTTCGATGCATTTTTAAAAGGATTTGAAGAAGTATTAAAATTACTTGAAGATGTGCCATTTAAAAAAACACATCCAATTCGAGCAAGTGTTCAAAGCCTGATATTATTATTTTCAAATTTGACTATAAAAGAAAAAAAAGAGAATATTCATAGAGTATATGAACTAGAATCGACCATTAATGAAGAAATTTATTTGCCTTTAAGAGAAGTAAAATTATTAAACGATGAAATCTTAAAGCAGCATTATACTCGTGCAATAATCCTTTCAGAAATATATTCAAAATTATACAACAATAATTTTATAAGAAAATTTTACAGAAAATTCAGATATGCAATCAAACATTTATTACATTTATAAACCTAAATAGATATTATGAAGACTAAAAAAGAGCGAATTTTTTATTATGATTTCTTAAGGGCATTTGCAATAATTGCTGTTATCGTTTGCCATGTGGACCTCTTTTTAGGCCCTCTGACAACTCAAGCCCAAATCATTGGCCAGATGACATTCCATGACCTTGGAAGAGTCGGCGTTCCTATTTTTCTAATGATCAGCGGAGCCTTGCTTTTAAATAGGGAATATGATCTAAAAGATTTCTTAAAAAGAAGATTTGCCAGAATCGTCTATCCGTTCATCTTCTGGATTATACTGATAATGGCCCAGCTTCTATATTTGCATACCAGCCGCGAGGGAATGTGGAACACATTCATTGGACATCCCTCAATAACATGGTATTTCTGGACTCTTATCGGAATTTACCTCTTCATACCAATCATCAACACATTCATAAAAAAATATGGAGAGAAAGGCTGCGAATATTTCCTGGCAATCTGGTTTTTCACAATCATCCTTAAAACATTCAGCTCTTATCCGCTGTTTCCTGACTTCAATTTGGACTGCTTTGCAGGATATGTTGGATATCCCGTCTTGGGCTATTACCTGAATACCAAGGAATTCAGACTGTCCGATAAGAAGATGTGCATTATCGGATTGGTTATGCTAATCATTTCACTGGCCGTATTCGTATATCTGGATTACCGCAAGATGAGCTACATCTCACTCATCTATCTGAATGTACCTATAGTGTTTATGGGGTCTGGAATGTATCTATTCGTCAGATACCTTGACAGAATCACCTCATTTAAGCACATCAAGGACAATTTCATAGGAAAAATGATCGTTTCGATAAGCATTTGCAGCTACGGAATGTATTTCTCCCATCCAATAATCATAAGAATCCTGGAGTCATTTGAAATCAAATCAAACCTGCTGTTCCCAGTTATGTTTGTTTTGACAATATTCCTGTCATGGCTGCTTCCATATGTCTTCTCAAAAATTCCATACATTAAAAAGGTTTGTGGAGTATAGATTATTCACCTTTTTGCTACATTTTAAGTAGGATATTCAAAAATATTAAATATCACATCTAAGTTACTAGTTTTTATGAACAGGAAAATTTTAATTGCCACTATCGCAATTGTGATAATCATAGGTGCCGGCGTATATGCATTTACAAATGAGTCGTCGCAAACCCGCCAAATAAATATTGATGCAAATGCACTTGAAGACAGAGGAAACCTTGTCGTTGACTCAGAAAGTCTGGATGAAAACAATGGATTTTACCACACGGATGCCAGTGACAATAACTCCATTTTAATTAGAAATGGAGGAAACCTAAAATTAGCTAACTCCATTGTCAACAAAAGCGGAGATACTGCCTCATCTGGTGATGATGCTGACTTTTATGGCATTAACTCAGGCATTCTGGTTAACACCAATGGAACATTAGACATTTCAAATGTGGAAATCGTCACAAACTCTGAAGGGTCCAACGGCATTTTTGTCACTAATGCCGAAGGCTCCAGCTCCAGCAGTGGAGATTCACAGCAAGAAAATCCTCAAGGACAACCTCCGGAAGCTAATGGGAATGCACCCAACCAAAGCGGTGAAGGAGGACAACCACCTGAAGCACAGGGTTCCGGCGATGGCGGACAAGCCCCTGGAGGTGATGGCGGAAGCCAACCCAGTTCAAGTACAGTTGAAGGAACAACAGAAGCCACCATAAGCAATGTGAAAATAACAACACACTGCGATCAATCAAGGGGTCTTGATGCCACATATAACGGCAAGATTACCGCTTCATATGTTGTAATCAACACTGATGGGCAAAGCTGTGCTGCTCTTGCAACAGATCGTGGAGATGGTGAAGTGCATGTGTCAAACTCTGAAATCAACACTGGTGTAAGCGGAGACAGCGGCAGGGGTTCGCCTTTAATCTATTCGACCGGAAACATCACTGTGGAAAATACGCAGGGTACCGCTTACGTGTCACAAATTGCATGCATTGAAGGCAAGAACTCAATAGAGCTTACAAACTGTGACCTTAAGGGTTACGGTGAAGGAAACAGGCAAGATGGAGAAGAATATGTTGATCTGGGCGGAGTGTTCATCTACCAGTCCATGAGCGGAGATTCCGATGTTGGAACATCACTCTTCACCGCCACCGACTCCAAACTAACAATCCCTTCAGAGTCTCCAGTCTACAAAGAAGCTCCGATGTTTCATGTGACAAACACTGCCTGCGTGATTAATCTAGACAATACCGAGTTAAGCTTTGGAAGCGGCATATTTTTAGAGATTGCAGGTCAAAACCAATGGGGAAATGAAGGATCCAACGGCGGAACAGCCGAAGTAAACACAGACAATGAAAACATTGAGGGCGACGTCATCGTTGATTCTATCAGCTGCCTGAATTGGACCATGAAAAACACCGACTTCAAAGGAGCTATCAATTCAACCGGAAACACAACCGTTAATGTTGCAGACGGTTCAACATGGACCCTGACCGGCAACTCCACAGTTTCCAATTTAGTTGTTTCAGGAAACATTGACTATGGGGAATACACATTAACCGTTGATGGCAAAACCTATGACAGTTCAAACCCGTTTAAAGGATAGGAAAGAGTGATTTCTTTCCTAATTTTTAATTTTTTAATGAATTCTGATAATCTTATCGACTTTATCAAAATCACTGCCAAAACCAACTAATGAATTTTTAATATCTAAATTAATTTTCAGCAATTCTACAATCCCAAATCAATTTTTAAATTAAATCAAATTGACAAACATTATAAACCAATAAAAACAAAATATAATACATTATAAATTAATGAAGGTAATATGAAATGTCAAAACCTGTAGTTGCAATAACAAGACCAAAGGATAGGGCAAAAAAGGCTTGTGAGATTGTTGAAAACCTAGGAGGTGAAGCAATTCTTGCGCCCACACTTGATTTGGAACCAATCAACAGCGAATCCTTAAAGGAATTGGTCGAAAGGAAAGATGAGCTTGACTGGATTATATTCACATCACCGACAACAATCGTTTCGCTGAACAAATTCTACCCAGAATTTTTAAAGAATTTAGATTGCAAATTGGCCGTTATTGGAAATAAAACCGGGAAACTAGCCGAAAAAAATGGCTTGACTGTTGATTTGATGCCTCGAGATTTTACGGCTGAAGGACTAATCGAAGAGTTTAAAAACCTCAAGATTACAGGAAAGACCATTGGAATTCCAAGAACTGCTTCTGCAAGGCAGATTTTGCCTGAAAGTTTAAGAGAACTTGGAAATGAAGTGATTTTAGCCGAAGCCTATAAGTCATTATTCCCGATGGATGAAAAAGCGGTCAAAGAGCTTATCGATAAAATCGAAAGCAAAGAAATTGATGCGATTACATTTACAAGCCCTCTGACTGTTGAAAACTTCTTTGAAATAGCTGAAGATAAACAGAAACTAGCTAAACTTTTAAACGACAATTTATTGACAGTCTGTATTGGTCCGATTACTGCAAGGGTTCTGGAAAAATACGATATTGCCTACATTTACCCTGACACTTACACCGTTCCCGACATGATGGAATTATTATTTAAGACATGGAGAGAAGAAAATGAATGATAAGATAAGCATTATTTTGCCAATTTTTAATGTTGGAGACCATCTCAAAGGTGGAATCGACTCTCTTATAAATCAAACTATTGGAAACGAGAATCTGGAAATCATAATGGTCAATGATTGCTCAACCGACGGATCCGGAGACATCATTGAAGAGTATGCTGAAAAATACGATTGCTGCGTTGCAATACATCACGAGACAAACAGCGGCGGAGCGCACACCCCCCGCAACACAGGTATTGAAGCATCAACCGGTGACTACATCATGTTTTTAGACCCCGATGACAGATACACCCCTGATGCCTGTGAAACATTATATGATGCGGTTAAAGAATATGACGCTCAAATGGCATTCGGACGCTTCAGGAGAATATTCGAGTATGGAGGATATGTCCAAAAGTCGTACTCCCCTTACAAGGACGACCTGGAAAGCGCATATCCTGATGAGACCTTTGAGTCTGCAAACTTCCTGGACATCCCCGATGTGGTTTGGGACAATGTCGTTGAAAGAGTTTTATACGGCAAAACATTGGAAGTCACCTACCCTAGAGACAAGCCGCTGGATGTAATCCATGTCGACAATATCGAACAGGAACCTGACCTGTTGAAAATGCAGCCATCCGTATGGTGCAAAATCTACAAAAGGGAATTGATAATGGACAATGACATACGATTCAAGCCATACGTTTCAGGAGATGACATGGCATTTACCCTGGAAGCTCTCCTAAACGCAAAGGGAATCGTGTATCTGAACAATTTCATTTCCTATGACTATTACATCCGTGACTTGCCTGACGACAAGTCAATCACAAATAACGTTAACGTGAGGCTTTTGGATGAACTGATGGAAGCCTACATCTATTGCAGAAAGAAAACCGAAGGATTTTCAAAAGAGGTGCAGACCGTGTCCGTCAATCCTCACCTGCTTCACTGGATGCACACCTGGAAAAATTCCCCTTTTACAAAAGAGGAAAACAAGCTGCTGCTTAAAAAAGTAAATAGGCTTAAAAAAATTCATAAAAGCGACTTGAAAACCAGAATGCTGCTAAGTTCAATGACAACAGCATTAGAGTCCAAAATAATGACTTCAAAGGAGTAAAGACATGTCTGATTATAAATATGTTATCGTTGGAGCTGGACTTTCCGGCCTTACGATAGCCGAAAGAATTGCTAACGAATTGGATGAAGAGGTATTGGTTATCGAAAAGAGAAAGCACATCGGCGGAAACGTCTATGACTTTTATGACGATGGATTATTAATACAAAAATACGGGCCTCACATCTACCACACCAATGAAAAGAAGGTCCATGATTATCTCTCACAGTTTACCGAATGGAACGACTACGTTCACAGGGTCTTAAGCTATGTGGACGGAAAGCTCGTGCCAATGCCTATCTGCATTGACACCTTGAATGCCCTCTATGACCTTAATTTGGATGAAAAGTCAATGAAGGAGTGGATTGAAGAGCACAAGGAAGACATCGATGAGGTGAAATCATCAGAAGATGTTGTCTTGAAAAATGCCGGTCGTGACATTTACGACAAACTGTTTAAAAACTATACTGAAAAGCAGTGGGGAACTTCAGCGGCTAATCTGAGCTCCAGCGTCATTTCAAGAATCCCATTCAGATTCAATCACGATGACAGGTACTTTGCAGACACATATCAGGGAATGCCCAAGGAAGGATTTACCAAAATGTGCGAAAACATGATCAAATCAGACAATATACATGTCGGGCTGAATTCAGACTACAAGGACTATATCGACAAGATTGACTATGAGACATTGATATATACCGGCCCTATCGATTACTTTTATGATTACAAATATGGAGAACTTTTATACAGATGTTTAAACTTCGTATATGAAATCTTGGATGAGGATTCATATCAGGATGTTGCGGTTGTCAACTATCCGAATGACCCCTACTTCACAAGGATTACAGAATTCAAAAAACTAACTTGGCAGGAAGTTGAAGACAAGACCGCAATCATGAGAGAATATCCCGGATTCAATGGCGAGAAATGCTATCCTTATCCGACACAGGAATATCTCGACAAGTTCAAATTATACGAAGCGGAAATGGAAAAAGAGGAAAATGTCATCTTTGCCGGAAGACTGGCCAAATACAAATACTACAATATGGACCTAGTCGTTAAAGATGCATTGGAAATCTTTGAAAATCAGATTAAATAGGTGATGATATGATAACTATTTGGCCACAATACTTAGATAAAAACTTAAGCCTTTCCGAAGGCCGCAAGGTCTCAAAGGAAATTGCCGTAGCAGAACCAAGCATTTCAGATATCGAAAGGGCACTGAAAAGACTTGGCTTGCAATACAATATTGATAGAGAAAGAGCATACCCCGGAAAATGGTATGAAAAATCCGGCAGGATTCTTGTTGAATGGGAAGGCACAAAATTGGAATTGCTTAAGGAAGTAAGCCTAAAGATTAAGGAAATTAGAAACTGATTATTATGCAAATACCACCATTAATGCACGAACAGTACCTGAAAGCATGTGAAATCATAGGGAATTCCGAAGATATCAAGATATATTCCCACATCGACTGTGACGGAATCTGTTCAGGTGCAATCTTATCAACCACACTTGACAGGCAAAATAAGCCCCATGAAATCGAATTTGTCAACTTGGATGTCCTGGATGACATTGAACTAACTCATGAGCTTACGATATTTTCCGATTTGGGTTCAGGCCAACGTGTCGACACCAATGCCAAAGAAGGGCAAAAGATCATCATTCTAGACCACCACCCTCCCTTAAGAGACCTTGACTATAATGAGGGTAAAGATTACACTTACCTGGAAATCAATCCAATGCATCATGGAATTGACGGGTCATATTACGTTTGCGGCGGAGGACTATGTTATTTTCTTGCAAAGGAATTTGGATATAATGATTTGAGCTGGATTGGAGTCTTATCAGCTATTGGAGATATGCAAAATACAAAAACAGGTCATTTCGAAGGATTAAATGAAATAATTCAACAGGATGCAATTGATGAGGGCTATCTTGAACTTACTAAAAATGACATTAACATCTATGGAAGAAATACCCGGCCGTTATTCGTCGCCCTTTCCTATTTCAGTGACGTTAAACTGCCTATCACAAACAACACTGCAGAAACCATGGCCATTCTAGAAGAATTGGGAATCGATGAAAAGCACAACAGGAAAACATTAAATGAACTGACAATGGAAGAGAAAGGAAAGCTTTTCCAAAGACTTGTTGAGATGATTTCCAAGGTAGTTCCCGGAAAATATGTGAGATACATTCCTCAATTAATAATCGGAGATTCATACACATTCCTTAATGAAGACGAAACCAGCTTTTTAAGGGACGGTTCTGAGTTCTCAACTGCCATGAATGCATGCGGAAGGAACCGTGAAGAAATTGTAGCCATGGAAGTGTTAAAAGGAGATAGGATTGAAGCATTGGACCAGCTTGAAGCAATCAGCAAAACCCACAGATACAACTTGGCCACATCAATATCTAAAATTACTGAAAATGATGAGGCAAACATCATTGAAATGGAAAACCTGCAATATTTTGACGGGACAGGAATCAAACCAGAAATCGTCGGAACAGTAACAGGCATGATTTTAGGACACTGCAACTGGAAAAAGCCAATCATAGGATTTACGCAAACTGATGAACATGGCCTGAAGGTTTCCCTTAGGTGTTCCAGATTGCTTTCATATGACGGAATTCATTTTGGAAACATTATCCGTGAAATCTCATCGGAAGTTGGAGGAACTGGCGGAGGTCATGCAATGGCATGTGGCGCCTACATTCCACTTGATAAAAAATCAGAATTCCTTGAACGATTTAACGATGAATTAACCGGGAAATTAACAAACTAATATTTATATAAGATAAATTAAAAATATAAAACATATCAATTTAAATTGAGGAATGAATATCATGAAAGCATTTAAAAAAAGAGGTGCGCTTACACATTTTCAAATATTGAGTGAAATATCAAAACAAGACCCTCACCTCAAACAAAAAGATTTGGCTAATACTTTGGGAATTACTATACAGGCTGTTTCTGAAAACATTAAAACTTTAATCGAACAGGGATACATCACATCCAAGGATGGCAGGTCCCCTTATAAAATAACCCAAGCAGGAATCGACAAAGTTAAAAAAGATGCTATAAGCTTAAGGAAATATTCCGATTCTGTTTTGGAAACCATGAACCACTATAAAACAATTTGGCCAGCCATTGCCAAAGAAGACCTTAAAAAAGATGAACTTGTTGGTCTTTTTATGGAAGATGGAGTCTTATATGCTCATAAAAAAGAAGAAAATGCAACAGGCATAGTCTTAGAAGATGCTGAAGAAAATATGGATGTTGCCTTAAGCAATCTTACAGGACTTATAGACATGACTGTGGGTGAAGTTACTGTCATCAATGTGCCAACAATCAAAGATGGCGGATCCAAAGCATGCGATTTAGACCTAATTAAAAACGTTTATGATAACGGAACCAACACCGGCGAAGCAATCGATAAGGTTGCCGTTGCAGGAACCGTTTCCCGTGCAGTAGTTAAAAAACTTGGTTTGCCTTTGGATATTGAATATGCCGCTCCCCAAGCAACTGCAAATGCAGCACGCAAAGGATTGAATGTGCTTGCAATCTGTGTTGGAGACATGAGCAAGGCATTCACACGCGAACTTGAAAACGAAAAAATCAAATACAACATTATTGATGGCGGGAAATAACTAATTTTCCCTCACTCTTTTTAATAATGCTGCAGCTATTTCTTCACTGCTTAAATCTGAAGATGAATTCTTTTTTATTATTTTAACATATTTTTCCAAATCATCATTCCTAACTGAAGTTTTAACTTCATCCATGACCAGACTATTTTTGATGTCTTCGATTTCAGCATCTGTCGGGATTCTTTTCTCTTCAATTTTTATTTTGTTTTTGCGTTTAATGTTATCAAAAGCATGAATATCCTGCGGAGTAACCAAAGTCAATGCATAACCGGAACTGCCTGCCCTGGCGGTTCTTCCAATTCTGTGGATATATGCATCATGATTTTGGGCAACATCATAATTGATTATGAAATCCAGATTCAGGATATCCAAACCACGGGCGGCAACATCAGTTGCAACCAAAAAGCTAACGTTTCCGTTCCTGAATTTATTCATCACTTTATCCCTTGCCTTTTGTGTCATGTCCCCATGCAAGGCCTCACAGGAATAACCATTCTTTTTTAAATTTTTAAAAACGAAATCAACACCTTTTTTTGTATTGCAGAATATTAATGCTGATTTTATACCATAAATATCAAATAGCTTGCATAGGTCATCGAACTTATACTTATGATTAGTTTTAAAAGAGTATTGCTTGATTTTAGGAATGTTTTTCTTTTTGTTTTCAATTTTTATAAATTTTGGATTGTTTTGATAATTTTTAGCTATTTTTCTTATTTCCTGAGGAATTGTCGCTGAGAAAAGTAGTGTTTGCCTCTGGCGAGGAGAAGCATTTAAAATCTGTTCAATATCCTCCCTAAAACCCATGTCAAGCATTTCATCAGCTTCATCCAAAACAACAGTCTCTATCCCCATCAAATCCAGATTGCCTCTTTGGATATGGTCAATTACACGGCCAGGAGTTCCGACAACTATATGAACTCCCTTTTTCAATACCCTGGTTTGTTTTCCAATCGGTTGACCGCCATAAATAGCTAAAACCTTAAGTTTCTTAACATATTTGGCCAGCTTATCAATTTCACCGGCAACCTGCATGCATAATTCCCGTGTCGGGCATAAAACGATAGCTTGAGGAGATTTGTCAGGAATGAAAATCTTTTCAAGAACGGGAATCGAAAAAGCAAAAGTCTTTCCGCTTCCAGTGTGAGCCTGAGCCGTAATGTCCATATTTTTCAGTGCTATTGGAATCGCCTTATTTTGAATTGGAGTCGATTTTTTAAACCCCATCTCACCAATAGCTTTTAGAATGTCATCTGAAATATCAAAATCCTCAAAATTCATCATATTAATATATAAAAAAACAGATATTTAAATCAATTTAGTCTGATATGTTTTCTGCGGAAATTCATGCAGATACTTAAAAATCTCATTAGGGTTATTCATGATGCTGTTTTGGGAAGTTCTCCTTTTAAAGATATCCATCAATTTTTTATCCCGAGAGGAGGGGATTGAATAGCTATTCCCATATTCCCTAATGTATTTCTCTTTTAAGCCAGGGAAATGATTATCTAAATTTTCATAATAATACTCACGATTGCCCTCTCTGAGAGTCAAGCCCATTCCATAACATATTATGCCCTTAACCTCAGATTCGATGCAATAATCCAGAATGGAATTAATGTTGTCTTCACTGTCATTAATGTAGGGCAAAATTGGACACAGCCACACGACAGTGGGAATCCCCTCTTGATTTAGCCTTTCAAGCACTTCCACACGCCTTGAAGTGGGGCAAACGTTCGGCTCCAAAATGCCGCACAAATCATCATCTGCAGTTGTCAGTGTCATCTGCACGACAGCTTTCGTTTTTTCATTGATTTTTTTAAGCAAATCCAAATCCCTTAAAACCAAGTCGGATTTTGTAATGCAAGTGAATCCGAAACCGTAATCATTAATTAGCTTCAAAGCGTTTCTTACATATTTCAAATTTTTTTCCAATGGAACATATGGGTCTGTCATTGCACCGGTTCCAATCATGGAAGGGGTTCTCTTTTTGAATTCCTTTTTTAAAAGCTCCAAAGAGTTCTCTTTAACCTCAATATCTTCAAATCCATGATCCATTCCATAGATTTTGCTTCTGGAATCACAATAGATGCAACCATGGCTGCAACCCCTATAGAGATTCATCCCATTATTTTTGGACAATATGCTTTTTGCGGTAGAATAGTGCATGAATCTAGTTTATCGAAATCAATATATAAAAGGCTTCCTAGAGCATATGTTAAGTATTATAAATTACAGATTAAAATTATGCAACAAAAAAACATTACCGGATATGAAACAGAACATGAAATTAAACAACACCCTTCCATCAAAGGCCTTCAAATAATAGACGGTAAAAACAATTTCCCAATTAGTTGGCTCAACAAGCAGGGATATTGCGAATACCAGCTATATCTCGAATACATGAAGGGCATCGAAACTGCACCAACTCCCGAAATGACACATGGAAGTGAAATCCACAACCAGCTTGAAGACATTTTCAAAAAGGATTCAACACCTTCAACCTTTGAAGATGCCATTGAAGCATCCAAAGAGACCGCATCCATGTCAAGGGAATGCTTTGTGGTTGCTCCAGAGTTCGGAATCAGAGGATATATCGATGAAATCTGGATGAAACCCGATGAGATTGTCATAATCGATGACAAGCCTGGACGTACACCATACCAATCCACAATGAACCAGGTGAGAGCCTACAGTCTTGCATTCAAAAGCATGACAAATGATAAAAGAAAAATCAAATCGGCACTAAGGGAGCGCGGAACAAGCAACCTATTCTGGATTGAGGTATTCACTCCAGAAATTGAAAAGGAAATCAAATTCACAATCAATAGAATGCACGGCTTGTTTGATGGATCAAAACCGTTTATTCCAACAAAAAATCCGAACAAATGCAACTCCTGCAGGTACAAACGCTACTGTGAACACTACAAAAAAATATAATACAATATAAAACAAAATTTAAATACGACCATAAAATAAGGTGAATAAAATGCCGGCAGAACAAACAAACTTAAAATGTCCAAAATGCGGAGCAGACATACTGGAAGACTCAAAATTCTGCGGAACATGCGGAAGCGATGTTTCAAACATTCCAAAAACCCAAGAATCATCCAAATCAGACAACAAATGTCCAAAATGTGGAGCAGACTTACCAGAAGGTACAAAATTCTGCGGAACATGCGGAAGCGATGTCACAGCAACTGCAAAAGTCGTGACAGCACCCCCAACCAATGCACAAAGCTATAATACCATCACTGTCGGGGGAGTAAGATTCAATCTGCCAAATGGGTTTTTCCAAACTTCAAAGGAGGATAACCAATACAGAAAGTCCAGTGGCGCAAACGTATATAAGCACATATACCAGAGAAAAGATGAAGTCGTAACCATTGACGTTGCCACATATGAGAATGCCTTCGTTGATGACGAATTCGTTAGAAGAAATGGTGAACGCAATGGAATGAGTAAAACTACCATAAACGGTGTTGAAGTATACATGCAGGAAAAAACAGGCAATGTGACATCATACACACTTATCTACACACAGTTGAACAGATATATTGTTATAACATCAAATTGTGAAGCTGCTAAAGAATTCATAGCCGTTAACACTGCTGCAGATTTCCAAAACCTGCCTCAGGCGCAATATAAAACCCCTCCAAACAAAGGAAAATTACTTTATGGAATAGCGGGTTTAGGAGTTACATTATTGCTCATGTATCGTTCATTAATACACCATAATAACATACTCGTTTTTATATGGATTGCAATCTTATTTATAGACTTTTACTACATATACAGAGCATATAAAGGATCTATTTAATACTATGGTGATTATAGGGTTCGTTGAATACATTAAACAACCCTATTTAAACCTAAATAAATCTTGTTTTTCTTATACACCTTATCCAAAATTTCATTCCATTCATCAACAGTGATATGCCCTTTATTTGGAATCATATTATCAAGTGACGATTCGTTTAGGTTCAAGATATCCGCTAAAACAAATGACAAGGTCCTGCCGGTCAAAGACAAATCATAAGGGTCGTAACCTGTAACGGCCAAAACCCACATATTGTCTTCAGATGAACTATTGTATTCTCTCCTTAATGAATCAAACCAGCTGGCAATTTTTGCACCATCATCAATGGAGATATAGTAGTCTTCACCTGAAAACTCGATATTGGCTTGTGCTTTTTTTATCTTGTCTTCAAGTTCGGGAGACCCAATCTCCAAGTCAAACTCGTTATTTGTGATAGTATCAGACAAATAGTTTTCAATTTCTTTTTTATTTTTAAAAAAACCTAGAGGCTCCAATCTATCCGGATCCCTATCACACAAATCAAAAATCAAGTCCTCATCAACATCACAAATCTCATAGCCATCAAGCTTATGAGACTTATATTCCTTAAAGTCAATGCAATAATTTTCCAAATCTTCCTTATTTAGATACCAAAGGACTTGAACTTTTTTAATCATATTAATCAAAAAAAAATAGCCATTTAAGCCATATTAACAACTACAGTTTTTGTTATCTTTCCAAATAATCTATCTGTATTCATAAACCTGCCAATAAGCCAATCAAATAAGATAGGTATCCAATAGATTTTGGTTAAATTTCGAACAATTGCCTGTGGCCAATTAATATGAGCCCCATTTCTAGACCTAACTTCCAAATACATTATTGCCTTACCAATGGTTGCGCCTTTAGTTTTTTCAAGGAATACAAAGTAAACGAATCCTAAAATCGGAGCTATATATGGGAATGCTCCATAAACGTAATTAATATCCAAAGGACTGAATACTAAAGATAATAAAAATGCTAAAATCCACATCACTGCGGAGACAACAAAGAAATCTAAGATATAAGCAATAATTCTTCTTGAGAAAAAACTTACCATTCTATCACCTAACAAACTCTAGGAACTGGATCTGCAATAGGGGCTTCAAGAATTCTTTCACCACCAATAGGAGTGTTTACAACAACATAGTCTCCTTCTACTACTTCTCCAATTATTGCTGCATTTTCACCATATTTTTCGCTTTTAATTGCTTCGAGGACTTCTTCAGCCTTATCGGCCTTAACTCCCATCACAACCTTTCCTTCGTTAGCTACTTCAAATGGGTCAATACCTAACATTTCAGATACTGCATGAACCTCTTCCCTAATAGGAATTGCAGTTTGCTCTAAAACAACTCCAACACCTGCTTTTGAAGCCATTTCATTGATGGCATTTGCAAAACCACCACGAGTAGGATCTTTCATAGCAGTAACTCCCCCAACATCTAAAGCTTTCTTGATAATATTCCACATAGGAGCCACATCAGATTTCAAATCAGTGTCAAAACCGAAACCTTCCCTAAATGACATCAAGCTCATACCATGGTCACCCAAACTGCCGGTGACAATAATCTTATCGCCCACTTTTAAAGTTGAATCGCGAATTACTTCTCCTTTTTTGGCAATCCCGACACCAGTGGTTACCATAACAATACCTTCAAGCTTGTCTTGAGGCATCACTTTAGTGTCACCAGTAATTACGGCCACATCAACTTCCTGACAGGTTTCGTTTAAGGATTTCATAATCTTATCCAAATCATCTATAGGAAATCCTTCCTGCATGATTATCGCATTAGAAATAGCCAATGGACGTGCACCCATTACAGAAACATCATTAATGGTTCCTGCTGCAGAAATTCTGCCAATGTCTCCCCCAGGGAAAAATAACGGATCAATAGTATGGCCGTCAGTTGTTACAACAATTTCCCAATCATCGATTGGAATAGATGCTCCATCATCCAATGCATCCAAACTAATACCACCATTTACGCTCTTTTTAGTGATATTATCTAAAACAGTGCTAGCAATCAAATTAGCCATCACTTCACCACCAGCACCATGATTCATACTAATTTTATCGTCTGACATTATATCTCCTAAACAAATTATCAATATAATATCTATGTTAAAACAAGTATATAATTATTAAGTAATACTAAAAAATTTAAAAAAAAAGAGAGTTTAAAGATGAAAATCTTTAAATTAAAATTCCGTTAATAACACCGTCTTGACCTGGTCTGGAGGTCACTTTGGCATTACCTTCAGGAGTTTCCACAATAGCCCCTTTAGTAATGATGTTCCTTCTTACGTAGTTAGGGTTTGCGGTGTTTTCAATTACTCCAAGAATGTCTAAAACTTGGGTTTTACCGTTAGCATCAGTGACGTTGATTTTATCGCCAGAAGCTAATCTGAGCTTTTCATTTCCGCCACGGGTTCTGATTTTCCTTAATTTTTTTTCATCTAATCTGGTTTCAGCAGGGTCTCTGCCTAATTCAGATTTTCTTTTTCCACGGTTTGCAACATTTCTTGCACCGGAGGGACTTCTAGTTGATTTTCCTTGAGAAATTGCCATTATTTCACCTAATAAATATAAATTAATAATATAATAATCGCAGTCAATAAGCCTCTTTTCAATTAAAACTATATGCAAGATAATAAATAGCTTAATTTTTGAGAGCAAAAAAGAGCCTTAAAGAATAATGATAATAAAATATTACTTTATCATTATATATAAATGTTTTATTTTTAGCTAAAAAATAGGGAAAATCAAGATTTATTTTTTAAAATAAAATCATCAACCAACTTATCAAAATCTTCCTCTGAAATATCCTCATCAGAAGCTGCCTTTAAAATTTTCTGAATTTCATCTTCGCTAACATCTTCACCCAGCAAATCTATCAACAATGCCCTCAATTCTTCATCATCAATGTAGGCTTCACCATCCATGCCCATAGGGCGAGACTGCTCGTCTTCATCAAAAACATAATAAGGAATCTTTTCCATAAAAACACCTAATCAAAATCTGGAAACTCATAATAGACAATTTTATACGGATCATCATTAAAATACCATTCATTTGGTTCTGCAATCTCTTCTTCCTCATCCAATATAAAATCATCGTCGATATCTTCACCTTCAATTTGAATGACAATATTAACCTCTTCACCCAGTGATTCTAAGTCAATACCTAATTCATCAAGATTTATTTCTATTTCATCATCTTCCATTGCACTTTCCGGCAAGACAATAACAATCTCATCTCCCGGTTTAACATTAACATCTCGATTGGTCAAAACATCATCCCCTATTTTTATATTAGGACACTTCACATTTTATTATTAATCTTATTTAAAGTTAGTCAAATAGAAAGTAACTAATAGTTACTATCTATTTTAAAACTGATATTTGGAATTCCATATTTGTTTTTACATCTAATAGAACAAATCTGCAGATTTTCAATGAACATTGTGAAATATAGGCAGATTTTGTCACAATTAATGTCAATTTCAACATTGGAATTTTCCAAAACTTTTTTAGAGATGTTGAACACTTTTGAAGCATTGTTGACTAAAACGGAAGTCGGAATATTGTTTTTGTCTATGCTTAAAAAAATCCCTTCTGAAATGCTGTAATCAGCACAATATCCGTTTTGCCCATCAATTTTACCTACAAATGTATCGTTTACCTCATCATAACTTGATATCAATCTTTGTTTTTCCATGTTATCAACTCCATACATACTATACTTTGAATACAATATATAAAATGTCCTAGAGCATTTGAAAAGTAATATTTGAAGTTTAATAAGTGAATAATACACTATCCAGACAATAAAATTGACTTTGATTAAGAAAAAAGATATAAAGCCATAAAAATAATATATGAACAAGGTGTGAAAATGCAAGAAAGCCCAGAACAATTAGAACTTGAAGCTGAAATTAAAGCACAAGCTCAAAAATTTATTACTTACCTTAACTCAACCCTTCCGGAAAGTATGGAACTGGAATATGAGGGATTTTACAGAAGAGGATTTTTTGTAAGCAAAAAAAGATATGCAGTTATTGAAGATGGAGAAATAATTGCAAAAGGATTGGAATTGGTTAGAAGAGACTGGGCTCCAATTGTTAAAAAAACACAAGAAGAAATTTTAATGGCTATTTTAAAAGAAGGGGATTCTGATAAAGCTATCAAAGCCATAAAGAAAGTTTTAAAAAGGATTAAAAATGGAGAAGTTGACAATAAGGAACTGATTATCCACACACAAATCACCAAGCCGCTTGACCAATACAAACAGGTCGGCCCACATGTCGTTGCTGCAAAAAAAATTGAGGACCATGGCATTAAAGTGACAAGGGGCACCATCATCCAGTACATTATCGTTAAGGGAAAAGGTTCAATTAGCCAAAGAGCGGTTCCTTACGAGTATAGTGATGGATATGCATATGACAAGGATTATTACATCAACAATCAATTGATTCCTGCCGTTGAAAGGATTATGAATGCATTTGGATATTCCAAAAAAGACCTCCAGGACATGGCACGTGGAGAAGTTCAGCAAAGTCTAGATGCATTTTTCTAAAAAAATTTAAATAACTATAAGATTATAATAAGATTTATATGATGAACAATGATGACCGTGTTGTTTTTTTCGATATAGATGGCACATTGCTTGACACCAGCAATTTTGCCGAAACCGCCAGAAAAGCGGCAATTGGAATAATGGTTGATAATGGCCTGCCATTAGATAAGGATGAAGCATACGGTGTTTTAAAAACAATAATTCGTGAAAAAGGATCCAATTACGGCAAACACTTCAATGTATTGACACAGGTTGTTTTAGGCCATGAAGATCCTATGCTCGTAGCGCTTGGAATGACAACATACCACAACGTCAAAATGGCTCTCTTAAGGCCGTTTCCGGAAACACTTGACACATTAATTTACCTTAAAAGCCAAGGATATCGCTTAGCCGTTATTTCAAATGGAATCACAATAAAACAATGGGAAAAACTTATAAGACTTAACATCAACTCATTTTTCGATGCCGTCATAACATCTGAAGAAGTAGGTAGAGAAAAACCTGAAAAACTGATTTATGATGTTGCGCTAAGGAAAATGAATGGAAATCCTGAAAAGTCAGTGATGGTTGGAAATAAGTTTAAAGCTGATGCATTAGGTGCAGTCAATGCCGGATTAAGTGCAATCTTAGTTAATTCCGATGTTACTGAAGATGATAGAGAATACATAAAAAGAGAAAAATTGGACATTACCATTATTGAAGATATTGGTGATATTAATACTATTTTATAATCACCAAAATAACTATTTTTTTAAAATTCTAGCTCTAAAGTTACAGGACAGTGATCAGAGCCATAAATGTCAGATAAAATTTCAGCCGCTTTTACATTATCTTTCATTTCTTCATTTACATAAAAGTAATCCAGTCTCCAGCCGGCATTTCTCTCACGTGCACGGGTCCTATAACTCCACCATGTAAAGTTATTCTCGCCTTCATCAAACATTCTGAATGTATCAACAAAACCCGCATTTTCAAGCTCATCAAGCCAGGCCCGCTCTTCAGGTAGATAACCAGATTTTCCTTCACAATTCTTAGGATTATAAACATCTATCGGATTGTGAGCAATATTATAATCTCCAGTAATTACCAGATTTTTACCTTGATTTTTAAGCTCCACCAACTGACTCAGTAAAGCATTGCAGAAATCAACCTTAAAATCAAGTCTTTTTGCATTCATCCCACTATTCGGGAAATAGATGTTGTATAAAATAAAATCAGGATATGTAATTTTTAAGACCCTTCCTTCACCATCAAGGCCATCAACTCCAAGGCCTTTTGAAACATCAACAGGCTCTATTTTAGAGTAAGTTCCTACACCGCTATATCCTTTCTTTTCAGCTTCATTGAAAAATTGACAAAAGCCGTCAACATCAGCTAATTTCTTTGGTATCTTATCCTTATCGGCCCTTACTTCCTGAAAGTTGATAATGTCAGCATCAGTATTTTCGAACCAATCCCAAAATTCATCCTTTTTTGAAACTGCCCTTATGCCGTTTACATTCCAAGAAACAAGCTTAATTGACATTATAATTCGACTCCATTATCAACAGGCAACTCGCGAAGCCATTTGATATCGCTTTTATAAAGCATACGAATATCTTCCACATCATATCTTATCATAGCCAATCTTTCAATACCCAAACCGAAAGCCAAAGCAGGTTGGTTGATTCCAAGAGGTTTCAATACTTCCGGCCTGAACATTCCAGCACCTCCAAGTTCAATCCAACTTTCTTTTTCCTCCAAATAGATTTCGGTTTCAGTAGACAAGTAAGTGTAAGGGAAATAAGCAGGTCTGAATCTTACTTCAAAACCTAATTTTTTATAGAACTCCTTCAAGGTTCCTAAAAGATTTTGATAGCTGATTCCTTCATCACATACAAGTCCTTCAACCTGATGGAATTCCGGCAAGTGCTTGTAATCGAAGGTTTCCCTTCTGAATACCCTGCCGACAGAAAACATCTTGATTGGAGGCTCATGTTCAAACAAGTGTTTTGTT
>Ga0129307_1001511_pt1 | contig 24129 bp, 20 predicted proteins | sample P1105metagenome_FD_94437 | JGI IMG/M metagenome (GOLD analysis project Ga0129307, IMG submission 94437) | Capybara group fecal microbial communities from Wisconsin, USA - P1105 metagenome | ecosystem: Host-associated > Mammals > Digestive system > Large intestine > Fecal | place: USA: Wisconsin... | reverse complement strand
TAGTAATGCGGTCGCCAAACCTTTACTATTCTACTATACTTGGAGGTTATTTTTAAGCTTTTGCTAAAGCCTTTTTATTCCCCCAGTAGAACTGGGGGTTTAGTTACGCTAAAGCGCCAATAATAAAAAAGCTGCCGGCATGATACCGGCAGCTTTTCTGTTCAGATCTATTCAGATTGTGTCGTTTTGGACCTTGTAAGTGTCATTTCCGTATGTGTCTCCACGCTCTTTGCCGGGTCGTCCTTATCGGGAACGCTTGAATGTATCGTCAGCTTCACGTCGCTGAAGCTGTCAAGCACCATCGAAAGACGGTACACGGTCTCGCGGAGTATATCCGTTTGATTGGACATATATATCCGGCCTATGGTGGACTGAGGATTGCTCTCAAAAAGAGCGTACATCAGGCTCAGCACCTGTTCCGAGCTGTTGGGAGTTTCAAGTATCCCGTTCACCATTCTGAACTTAATATCTATGGAGCCGTCCTCGGCTACGAATTCAGCCAGCTCGGAATTGGAAGCATATCTGCCGAAGATCTCAAGGAGCACGGCGTTCGTGAACCTCAGCTCCGCATAGTTCTCATGCTCCGCCATAGCGTTTCTCCTTATGAAAGAGCAGCCTTCAGAGCTTCTGCCCTGTCTGTCTTCTCCCATGCAACGCCCAGCTCCTCGCGTCCCATATGACCGTAAGCTGCAAGCTGTCTGTACTGGGGCTTTCTGAGGTCGAGCATCTCGATTATGGCTGTAGGACGGAGGTCGAACACCTTCGCAACAGCTGCCGAGAGCTTCTCCTCGTCCACCTTGCCTGTGCCGAAGGTATCAACGAGTATGGAGATAGGCTTTGCAACTCCGATAGCGTATGAGAGCTGTACCTCGCACTTGTCGGCAAGTCCTGCGGCAACTATATTCTTTGCGATATATCTTGCGGCATAGGCAGCGCTCCTGTCCACCTTCGTAGGATCCTTTCCGCTGAAGGCTCCGCCGCCGTGACGGGAATATCCGCCGTATGTATCAACGATTATCTTGCGTCCTGTAAGACCGCTGTCGCCCTGAGGACCGCCTACGACAAAGCGTCCCGTAGGATTTATGAAGAGCTTTGTGTTTTCGTCCATGAGCTCTGCGGGAATCACAGCCTTTATAACGTATTCCTCAATGTCCTTGCGTACCTGCTCAAGAGAAACGTCCGCCGAATGCTGTGAGGAAACGACTACCGCGTCAACTCTTACCGGCCTGCCGTTGTCGTACTCGACTGTTACCTGAGACTTTCCGTCGGGACGGAGATAACGGAGAGTTCCGTCCTTGCGGACCTCCGTGAGCTTGAGCGAGAGCTTGTGTGCAAGGGATATGGGGAGAGGCATGAGCTCGGGAGTCTCGTTGCAGGCATATCCGAACATGATGCCCTGATCTCCCGCACCGTTGGAAAGTCCGTCGGACTCACCGTTCTCCTCGCGGTACTCGTAGGCCTCGTTAACTCCCATTGCAATATCGGGAGACTGCTCGTCAATAGATGTGAGCACGGCGCAGGTGTGGCCGTCAAAGCCATACTTTGCCCTGTCGTAGCCGATGTCAATGATGACCTGGCGTGCGATCTTCGGTATATCTATATCAGCGGAAGTGGTTATCTCGCCCATACAGAGGACCATACCCGTTGTGACGCAAGTCTCGCAGGCAACGCGTCCCAGCTTGTCCTGCTCGAGGATAGCGTCGAGGACCGCGTCGGAGATCTGGTCGCAGATCTTGTCGGGATGTCCCTCAGTTACGGATTCCGAAGTGAAAAAGCATTTACTCATTGAAAAAACCTCCTGAAATATAAAAAACTTCTCTTTTTCCGAAAAGAGAAGTCATAGTTTCCTAAGTTCCTCATCTTTCGGATAAAACCGCAGGAATTAGCACCTTCGGCACATTACGGCCGGGTTGCTGCGGCTTCATCGGTCCTGTTACCTCCGCCGCTCTTGATAAGGTTGTAAATGTATTATACACCTTTGTCGGAAATTTGTCAATAGTCTATTACCCTTATGCAACAGTTTTTTCCGCAAAAAACAAATGAGCCTCCTTTTAGGAAGCTCACCTGCCATGATATAGGGATTATTGGGGATTTAATAATTTAATGTTGGGGTAAACATTAAACTACCATGAAAATCTGCTTAGGGTCTCTCTCCCTCAGCAATTATATTATATCACTATTTTATGTACTTTTTATGAAATATCGGAACGAGCAGCGCACAAATTCATAAACAAATATATTTAATTTTTGTATATTATATACAGCAATGTGGTGCTTTCGCACAAGCCAATATACAAATTGTAAATTGTAATCAATGAATTATCGCCTGTAATTACATTTATCACTTTCATATACCGCCTGACAGGTTCAATAGAACGGAATAATTTCCGGTCACTCTGTCCCTCTCATTTTTCCTTCACATCACTTATCCTGAACCAGAAGGTGGAGCCCTTTCCGATAGTGCTGCGGACTCCGTAATCATAGTTATGGAGCTTCAGCACTGCCTTGACGATAGATAGTCCCAGACCTGTCCCCACTACCTCGCGCTTGTGGTTCTCGGAGCGGTAATACTTATCAAAGATCAGCTTTATCTTGTCCTCCTCTATACCGTCGCCCGTGTCCTCCACCTCTATGACTACTCCGTCAGCTTTATTGATCTGACGGACAAAGACCTGCTTGTCCTTGCCGGTGTAGTTGATGGCATTGTTTATAAGGTTGTAGATGACCTGCTCAATCTTTACCACGTCGCAGCACACAGTCCGCTCCTCATCAGGAGTGAAATGTATCTGATAACCGTTCTTCTCGGAAAGTCCCTTGAAGCGGTCGATTATCTCCGTGAGCTTGCCGCTTATGCCGAACTCCGAAGGAGTGAGCTGCTGTCTGCCGCTCTCCAGCTTGGAAAGATCAAGCATATCATTTACAAGAAGGGCAAGACGGTCTGTCTCGCTTATGATTATCTCAAGGTGCTCGTTCCGCTTCACGGGATTGTCTCCCGAAAGATCGCGTATCATCTCGGCGTAGGCCTTGAGCATGGTCAGCGGCGTTCTCAGGTCGTGAGAGACGTTGGCGATAAGATCCCTCTGCATGGTATCGACCCGTGAGAGCTCCTTTTCCGCATAGGTAAGGGTATCCGCCAGCTTTTTTGCCTCAAGGTATCCCCTGCCGTCAAATTTTGTATTGAAATCACCCTTTGCAAGGTGCTCCGCCGCATCGGTTATCCTGTCTATAGGCAGCGCAATGCGCTTTGCAAGGTACAGTGAGATCAGGAACGCAATAATAATGAGTATAACGGTGATTATCATAAGCTGACGCTTTATGATCTGCACCGTAGCACCTACGGGCACAAGGACTGCGTTTACCAGCAGATAGCCGTCCACAAAGCCGTCGTCCCCGAGGGCACAGCCGTATATGAGCATCTCGTTGCCGCTGCGGGGATCCGGTAAATTATGCTTTATCGCACCGCTGCCGGAATTGTCTATCTCATTGAGAAAGTACAGATTGCTGTTGGATCTGTCATGAATGACACATTCACCCATAACGTGCTTTCTCTTCACCTCGCGGCCGTACTTGTCCAGCACAGTTACGCATATGTCGTTGTCCGAAGCTGTATCCGCCACCGCATCATAGAATTTACTCTTGAACTCCTCGTCGAATACTATCTCCATAGCGCTGGTGTAATCCTGTTTCCTGTCTGCGTCGTTATACACATCTGCAATGGCCGTCATGCTCCTGGCAGCAGAACGTGTCCTCATACGCTCATAGAAATTCTGAAGGAAAAATATCTGAAACAGCCACAGCAGAGCAAATACCACCAGAGTGAATATCATGAAGTACATCCATATCTTGAACTTCAGCGGTATCCTGCTCCCTGCCCGTTTGATATGCTTAAACCGCTTCAAATTTGTATCCCATTCCTCTCAGCGTTACAATGAATTTGCGGTATTCTCCGAGGCTGTTGCGGAGCATCTTTATATGGGTGTCCACGGTCCTGTCGTCGCCGAAGAAATCGTAGCCCCATACCTCCTCAAGGAGCTTGTCCCTTGAAAGAGCAATGTTCTTGTTCTTGACGAGATAGAAGAGGAGATCGTACTCTTTGGGAGTCATCGCGGCCTTTTCGCCGTTGACATATACTTCTCTTCCCGATATATCCACCTCAAGCCCCTCGAAAACATACCTGTCAAGCTGAGTCTTTTCCTCCTGCTTGGTATTCCTTTTCAGAACAACCTTGACTCTCGCCATGAGTTCCTTGGGTGAAAAGGGCTTGACAACATAGTCGTCAACTCCTATCTCAAAACCGAAAAGCTTATCATACTCCTCGCCCCTTGCAGACAGCATGATGACGGGGATATTCTTTGTCTTATGTATCTCCTTGCAGGCGGAATAGCCGTCAAGCCTCGGCATCATAACGTCCATGATTATAAGGTCATAGTCGTTGTCGTGGCAAAGGTTCACCGCCTCCATGCCGTTCTCCGCCTCGGTAACCTCGTATCCTTCAAATTCAGCGTACTCGCGCACTACCTTTCTTATATTTATTTCGTCGTCAACAATAAGTATATGTGCCATATCATACCTCCGTTTTTATTGTTTGATCCTTGTGCGAAACATATCTGCCGCAGCAAGAAACGGTCAGTATATGTATCTATATTATAGCATTATATCGGACAAAAGTGTACATTCCGTGAAATTTTCTTGATGTTTTCCGTCAATTTTATCAAATTTGTTAGAGCGATTAAATTTATAATTGACTTTTTCGGTCATTTTTGCTATAATGTATTTGGATATTTATGCGCGAAGGGAGGCGTCCGAATGAGAAGAAGATTCAATCCGCTTGCAGCTGCACTTATCATCGTAGCTTTAAGCACACTTGTGATCGGTTATTGCATATTCAATCCGTCACTTGCCAAGGTCACACTTATAATATATACCTGCACCATGGTGTGCGCTACTCTCATTCTTGCGCTCTCCACCTGGATATACAGGAAAAGGAGCACATCCCTGGACGAAAAGGAACTTACCAAGGTCACCGAAAACCTCAATACAGAGCTTATCATATGGGCCAATGACTTCTCATATGTTTTCATAAATAAAAAGCTCCGCGACCTGCTTGGCATAACAGCGGAGTATTCGGACAAGAAGGAGGGCGTATGGACTGCCTTCGGAATCAATACCCCCGACCTCACCGCTATCGACAAGATACTTGAGAGCAATTCCTACGAATCAAGCTTCCGCAATCTCCAGGGAATCCTTGTTACCATCGCGTGGAGCACCTCCCTTGTAAAGAGATACAAGAAACGTTCCATATATGTCAGCACGGGCTTCAATCTCACCGAATTAAAGAAAATGAGAGTCAACCTCGCCAGTGCCAACGACTTCTTCAATTCCTCCATGGAGCTCGCCGAGATCGGACTTATAATGAGCACCGACAGAAAGATCTACCGCGCTTCCCCGGAGCTCGTAAGAATGCTCGGGCTGAAGAGCAGCACCATAAGCGCCAATGAGTTCCGCTCGCTGGTACACCCAAACGACAGGATACAGTTTGACGGAGCCATAAAAAACAATAACCTCAGCGAGATCAAGAATATAGAAATGCGTCTGAGGAGCGCCGACGGCACCTACCGCTGGTACTCCCACCGCTTCAAGTCAATACCCGGCACGGGAAATACCCTTCCCCTCTTCGGCGGTGCCGTCATCGACGTCACTCAGGAACACGAGAAGGATATTCTCATCGAGCGTCTTGCGTATATAGACGAGGTAACAGAGATCGCCAACCGCAACAAACTTGTCGTTACAGGTCAGGAGATCTACGATTCATGTAAGATACTGGGCTATTCCTTCTGGATAATAGTTCTCGACATCGACCGCTTCCATATCATCAACGATACCTGCGGCTACAACAACGGAAACTACGTGCTCAAGAATTTTGCGCACATACTCTATAAATTCGTTACTCCCGGAGGCCTGGCAGCAAGAATAAGCGGCGACAATTTCGCCCTTCTGCTCCGCGACTACGGCGATGAGGAAATGCCAACAAGAACGGTCAAATCCATACAGGACGAGTTTTCAAAACTTGCCGTGGACGAATTTGCTTCCATCAACCTCTGCTGCTCTGCGGGATATTCAAAGATGCCCGAGGACGGCAGCTCCTTCCTTGACGTTATGGAGCACGCCGAATTTGCTCTCAAGTCCAGCAGCGGCACCAACGGAAGCATATGCGGCTACGAGCCCAGTATGCACGATTCTATAATCGGCAATACCGAGCTTGAAAAGTCCCTTGCCCTTGCAATAGACAATAATGAGCTCCAGCTCTTCTATCAGCCGAAGATAGACCTTGCTTCCGGCAAGATCATGGGAGTTGAGGCGCTTATCCGCTGGATAAAGCCGGACGGTACCATAGTAAAGCCCGACGATTTCGTTCCTATCGCCGAAAGCTCGCACCTTATAGGCAAGATAAGCGAATTCGTCCTCAACGAGGGCTGCCGTCAGAACAAGCTGTGGCAGAAAATGGGCTATCCTCCCATAGTTATGTCCATAAACTTCGCTTCCTCCGACTTCTATCAGACCGACCTGAAGGACAAGGTGTTTGAAGCTCTTGCGAGATCAGCCCTGAATCCTCAGTGGCTCGAGGTGGAGCTCACCGAGACCCTGGCTCTCAGTGATATTGATTTCGCAGTCGATCAGATGAACAAGCTCCGCGATCTGGGCGTTAAGCTCGCCATGGACGATTTCGGTACGGGATACTCGTCGCTGAGCTACCTGCAGATACTCCCGATCACGCTTCTCAAGCTTGACCGCTCCTTCATAACGGACATCGAACACGATAATATAGCCTACGAGATCGTTTCGGCGGTTATACGAATAGCCAAATCCAAAAAGATCGAGACTATCGCAGAGGGTATAGAAAACAAGGTGCAGGAGTCAATACTCCGCATGGCGGGATGTGACTACGCTCAGGGCTACCTCTACGGAAAACCCATGCCCCCCGAAAAGATCCAGGAATATTTTGACAGCGGCTCCAAGTACCCTTACGGTAAATCATCAAAATAACGGAGGTCATTGAAATGAAAAGACGAATAGGTATTCTGACAAGCGGCGGTGACTGCCCCGGTCTGAACGCTACGATACGCGGCGTCGCAAAGGCCTGCTACGAACGTTTCGGAGAGGATAACGTGGAGATCGTCGGAATATCCAACGGCTATTACGGACTTATCAACAATCTCTGCAAGGAAATGTCCCCGGGCTCCTTTTCGGGTATCCTGACTCAGGGAGGTACCATATTCGGAACAAAGCGCCAGCCCTTCAAGATGATGCAGGTCATAGGCGAGGACAATATCGACAAGGTAAAGAATATGAAGGAGACCTACAAGAAGCAGAAGCTCGACTGTCTCCTCACTCTTGGCGGAAACGGTACTCACAAGACCTCAAAGCTTCTTGCGGACGAGGGACTGAACGTTATCGGCCTCCCCAAGACCATTGACAACGATATTTACGGTACTGACGTGACCTTCGGCTTCCATACCGCAGTGGACATCGCTACGGACGTACTTGACCGTCTTCACACAACAGCCGCCAGTCATTCCCGTGTACTTCTCTGCGAAATAATGGGCAACAAGGCAGGCTGGCTCACTCTCAATGCAGGTATCGCAGGCGGAGCCGACGTTATAATAATCCCCGAGATACCATATGATATAGACAAGATATGCGACGCTGTGATGGCAAGGACAGCCAACGGCAAGACCTTCTCCATAGTAGCTGTTGCGGAGGGTGCATTCGACGTCAGCGAGGCTCAGATGAAGAAGAAGGAACGCGCCAGAAAGCGCGCCGAAGCGGGTATTCTTACCGCTACAAACCGCATAGCAGCACAGATACAGTCCAATACCGGACTTGAAGCCCGCGTATGCGTTCCCGGACATATGCTCAGAGGCGGCGCTCCCAGCGCCTATGACCGCGTACTCTCGACGCAGTTCGGAGTACACGCAGCCTACCTGATAGCCAAAGAGCGCTACGGCAGAACCGTTGCAAAAATAGGCAACAAGATAACCTCAAATAAACTCGAGGATATTGCAGGCAAGACCAAATTCGTGGATACGGATAACCACCTCGTTATCGCAGCCCGCGACATCGGCGTATCCTTCGGCGACTGACACATCAGGCAGACCTAATGGTCTGCCTTTTATTTTTAATCAATTACCTTATTTACAATTTGTAATATATATCCGTAATAATACATATATTAAAAAACCATATACCAAGCCATATTTCCTATATTACCATTGAAAACGCCGCCGGCAACTGGTAAAATCAGCAAAAATCTGAAATATTTCAAAAAAACTATTCCCAAAATTACGGAAATGTGCTATACTTATTATATATCTGTTCAGGAGGTATTAAGTAATGTCAGAAATCGAACTTTACGAATTATGGTGCAAAAACACCAAGGAAGATCCCGACCTTAAGGCTGAGCTTGAAAGCATAAAGGGCGACAGCGAGGCCATAAACGACAGGTTTTACCGTGATCTCGAATTCGGTACGGGCGGTCTCAGAGGCGTTATAGGCGCGGGTACAAACCGCATGAACATATACACTGTAAGGCGTGCTACACAGGGCTTTGCAGACTATCTCAACCAGGAATACAAAAATCCCAGCGTGGCTATTTCCTTCGACAGCCGCATAAAGAGCGATATTTTCTCAAGAGCTGCCGCTGAGGTGCTTGCCGCAAACGGTATAAAGGTACACATATACAAGGAGCTCATGCCTACCCCCTGCCTTTCATGGGCTGTACGTCAGCTGAAGTGTCAGGGCGGTATCATGGTGACCGCAAGCCACAACCCCGCAAAGTACAACGGCTACAAGGTATACGGCGAGGACGGCTGTCAGATTACTCTCAGAGGCGCAGAGATTATCCTCGAAAAGATCAATTCACTTGATATGTTCACGGGAGTAAAGTTCTCCGATTTTGATAAGGAGCTTGAAAAGGGCAATATCTCCTACATCGGCGACGATATTATCGAAGCCTTCTACCAGCGCGTGCTGGCTGAGGGCATTAATACCGACCTCTGTCCCTCAAGCGGACTCAAGGTCGTATATACTCCGCTCAACGGTACGGGAAACAAGCCTGTCCGTGAGATACTCAGACGCATCGGCATCACCGACGTCACCATAGTAAAGGAACAGGAGGAGCCCGACGGCAACTTCACTACCTGTCCTTACCCCAATCCCGAGATCCGCGAGGCTCTTCAGATAGGTCTGAGCTACTGCGATAAGGTAAAGCCCGATCTGCTCCTTGCAACCGATCCCGACTGCGACCGTGTGGGTATTGCCGTTCCCGACGGAAAGGGCGGCTACGCTCTGTTCTCGGGCAACGAGGTTGGTGCAATGCTTCTTGAGTACATCTGCGAGCAGCGTATCAGAAAAGGCACCATGCCCAAGGATCCCGTTACCGTCAAGACAATAGTTACTACCGATATAATCGACCTCATCGCCAAAAACTACGGCGTAGAGGTAATAAACGTGCTCACCGGCTTCAAGTTCATCGGCGAGCAGATAGGCTTCCTTGAGGCTAAGGGCGAGGAAGGCCGCTATGTATTCGGCTTCGAGGAAAGCTACGGCTACCTCTCGGGCGGCTACGTAAGAGACAAGGACGCCGTGGACGCTTCCATGCTCATATGCGAAATGGCTGCATATTACCGTACAAAGGGCATTACCCTCATGCAGGCAAGAGAAAATATGTACAAGAAATACGGTATGTTTCTCCAGACCCTGTACAGCTTTGAGTTCGAGGGCGAGAGCGGCATGAAGCATATGGAGGAGATAATGTCAGGTCTCCGTGAAAACAGCCCCGCTGCAATCGGCGGTCTCAGGGTTGAGCGCTTCGAGGACTACAAGGCAAGTACTGCGAAGGATTTCGCAACCGGTAAGGTTAGCGAGCTCACACTTCCCAAGTCCAACGTACTGGCATTCTATCTTGAGAACGGCTGCAAGGCAATAGTTCGTCCTTCAGGTACAGAGCCCAAGATAAAGACCTATATCACCGCAAAGGCTCCCACCAAGGCAGAGGCCGAGGTAATTGAGCAGAAGATATATGCGGATTTTACACAGAGTATGAAATAATCCTCAGGGGCGGACCTCCGGTTCGCCCCTTTATTACAGAAAGAGCTTAATATGACAAATAACGAGATAAAAGAACTTATTGACCGCTCACTGTTTGCTTCCCTCGGCTACACCGACGAAGGTGGCAGACAGAATATACGCAGGGTGTTCTGCGTATGGCACAAGGGCATAGGTATGCACCTCATATCCACCAATACAAGCTCCTCTCATGTCCGCAGCCTTCTGAAAAACGGCAGCGCCTGTCTGTACTTCTCGGACGACAACTCCTTTGAAGCGGTATGCCTTTACGGCAAGGCTGAGATAAGCTCAGACAAAAGGTACAGGGAGCTCCTCTGGAACGAGGGTGACGAAAAGTACTACCCAAAGGGCATTGACGACGAGGACTACTGTATTATCGTATTTACCGCAGAAAGCGGCAGATACTACCGCTATGACGGCAAAGCCGATCTGTCCGCAACGGATATGGCTGAATACGACAGCAGCTGCGAGCTCATTAACGGATACTCGGAAACACACAGATAAAACAAAAACAGGAGAAACACGATGACAAAAAACAAAACCGCTCCCCTTGCGTTTATTGCGGGAGCTATCCTCGGAGCACTGGTCTTTATACAGTTTTTCGGAGTCAAGATCATTGATCCGACCAACACGGACTGGATATTCAGCAATATGGGTGATGTCACCCAGCACCACCTGGGCTGGGTATACTACAGGAATACACCCTGGACCTTCCCCATAGGTCTCACGGAGGGCATATCCTCCGACGGCATGGTCTCATGCATGTACACCGATTCTCTGCCGCTTTTCGCAGTATTTTTCAAGCTGCTCTCTTCCATTCTCCCGGATACATTTCAGTATTTCGGCCTCTGGGGAGTGCTATGCTTCGCTCTCAACGGCGGCTTCGGAGCACTGCTCCTCAGACGTATAAACAGCAGCCTGCTTTTCACAACTGCCGGCTCCCTGTTCTATTCCGCATTCTTTCCGTCATTACTGCGCATAACCCAGCATAATACCCTCGGCGCCATATGGCTCATAATGGCGGCACTGATACTGGCTCTCGACCACAGACGGGAATACGGACACAAATTCACATCTGTCCTATTATGGACGCTCCTATGCATCGTAGCAGTCCTTGTACATATGTATTTCCTTCCCATGATATATATCGTGATGTTCGGATATATGATACTTCTTGTATTCATGGACAGAAAAAAGCTCCTTGCAGCCTGCACCTTTGCTTCGTCGGCATTTTTCACGCTGCTCACCATGTGGATCATCGGAGCATTTTACGGCAACGGCAGCTATGTTGACGGCGGCTTCGGCATATATTCGGCAAATCTCAATACCTTCTTCAACAGCATGGGACTGTCAAAATATCTTCACCGGCTCAATACCACAAAGGATCAGCTCGAAGGCTACGGCTACCTCGGACTGGGTATGCTGGTATGCTGCTTCCTTGCCATAATAATCGCCATAAGCCGGCTGGAACGCAAGGAAGGCAAGGTCTCAAAAAACATCGCGGGATACGTAAAAAAGCACCGCACAGAGATCGTCGCTTTCTCGCTGGTATTCCTTATAAGCTTCCTGTGGGCGGTAAGCACGACCGTTGCTTTAAATCAGAAAGTTATAATAGATATAAAGCTGCCGAGGCTCATACTCGGCGGATTTTCGGTATTCCGCGCTTCGGGAAGATTCATATGGCTGCCCTGCATAATGGTGATGACCACTGCGCTCTGGCTCGTATCAAAGCTGGATAAGCGTTCGGCCGCCGCAGCCGTAATTATCTGCGCATGGCTCAACTGCATGGACCTTCGCAATTTCCGCGTGGATATGCACAATAAATACGCCGCTCCCCCCGCATATGTCTCCGACATCGACAGGAACGAATGGGACAAGGCTTCGGAGGGTGTCAGCGAAATTGTATTCCTCCCTCTCCCCGAAGACTACAAAACGTATATGCAGCTTTACTTCAATACCGCACAGCTCGCTTCGGAAAAGGGCATAAAGCTCAGCAGCTTCTACCTTGCACGCTGCGATTACGGTATCCTTGCACAGTATGCAGACGAACAGTACGATATGCTCCTGTCGGGAAAAGGAAGAAACGACGCCCTTTATGTATTCTTCTCGGAGGAGGACATACCAAAGGATAAAAAGGATCTGACTTTTTATAATCTGGGAGAATACACGGCTGCAAGAGTTAAAAAATAAAAAAAATTCGATTATCTCTTGACACACCCGGTACTGTGTGATATAATTTATTACTGTAATGTATATTCGGCACTACTGTCTAAAGGAACTGATGGGCTGCACGATCTACAGAATATCAGAAAAGGAGTGAAAATCGTGAAAGAGGGAATCCATCCTGAGTTCAAGAAGACCACAATTACCTGCCACTGCGGTAATGTGATCGAGACAATGTCTACAAAGGAAAACATCAAGGTTGAAATCTGCTCAAAGTGCCATCCGTTCTATACCGGTAAGCAGAAGCTTGTTGATACAGGCGGACGCGTAGACAGATTCAAGAAGCGTTTCAATATGGACAAGTAAGTCACAAGCCCCGTCACTGACGGGGCTTTTCGTCAATAAGGTTAATTTATTATGAACTATTTCACTATTTCCGCAAACGCAAAGGCTTCTTTTATAGAAAAACGCTCGGAATTCATAGGTCATATCGCACCCGTAAAGACAAATGACGAGGCGGTGGCCTTTATAAACAGCATTAAGTCCGAGCACCGCAAGGCAAAACACAACGTCTACGCATATATTCTCCGCGGAGACAATATTTCCCGTTATTCCGATGACGGCGAGCCTCAGGGCACAGCGGGGGTCCCCGTGCTCGACGTGCTGAAAAAGCGTGGCCTCACCGATGTGTGCGTAGTCGTTACCCGCTATTTCGGAGGTATACTCCTGGGAGGCGGCGGACTTGTGAGAGCCTATTCCCATGCGGCTTCACTGGCCTGCGACGCAGCTCATATCATGGATATGCGGCTGTGCCACAAACTGAGGATAAAGGCTGACTACGGTATGTACGGCAAGATCTCATATCTGCTGCCGAATTACGAAACCATAACCGTAAGCTCAGACTTCGGCAGCGACGTCGTCCTTGAAATACTTGTGCTCTCGGAAAAGCTCGACTCACTTAAAAAGGAGCTCACCGAAGCGACAAACGGCACCGTCGAAACAGAGGACTGCGGAGAGCTGTTTGAGGATTTTTCATCTGTTATAAAATTTTCCTGAAAAAAATAGAGGGTTTTTTGTCTCAGATTAGTATAAGTATATAGATGCATTTTTCAGGAACATTTCCTGAGCAGTTTTTTATGTCAGGAGGAGATATGTATGACTGTACGCGAACAGATCGAGATCAGCGAAGCGGGTATGCTCAGCAAGTACGCCTGCGCAAGCATCGACGAGGTCGGGACAAAGCGCGAACGCTACGAGGACAAGTGTCCCTACCGGACAGAGTTCCAGCGTGACCGCGACCGCATACTTCACTGTAAATCCTTCAGACGTCTCAAACGTAAAACACAGGTATTCCTCTCGCCGGTGGGCGACCATTACAGGACACGCCTTACCCATACCCTTGAGGTAGCACAGATCGCAAGGACTATTTCCCGCGGTATGCGCCTCAATGAGGATCTCACCGAGGCTATCGCCCTCGGCCATGACTTAGGCCACTCCCCCTTCGGTCACTGCGGCGAAAGGACACTTAACGAGATATGTCCCCACGGATTCAAGCACTACGAGCAGAGCGTCCGCGTGGTGGAGATAATAGAAAAGAATGGCAAGGGTCTTAATCTTACCTACGCCGTCCGCAACGGGATACTCTGCCATACCAATATGACTGCCGACACCAAGGAGGGCAATATAGTCCGCCTTGCCGATACTATCGCATATATCAACCATGACATCGAGGATTCAATACGCGCCGGCATACTCAGCAATGAGGAGCTTCCCCGCGACTGCGTAAAAGCTCTCGGCAGGACAAAGACCCAGAGGATAACTACCCTGATAGCCTCCGTTATAGAACACGGGGCAGTGGATATAGACTTTGCGCCCGATATACGCAAGGCTCATGATGCACTGAAAAAGTTCATGTTTGAAAAGGTATACACCAACCCTACCGCAAAACAGGAGGAGGGCAAGGCAGAGCAGCTGGTGAGAAAGCTGTATGCCTACTTCATAGAACACAGCGACAGGCTCCCCGAAGAATATCGCAGTATAATGAAGAACTCGGACGCAGACAGAGCTGTATGCGATTATATCTCGGGTATGAGCGACGAATATGCCGTCGATCTTTACACTGAGCTTTTCGTACCGAAATTCTGGAAGTGAGGGATAAAATGCCTCAGAATGACGAATTTCTCTATAATCTGCGAAACGCCAATCCCATAGAAACTGTAATGGGCAGCTATGTGAACCTGATACGGCGCGGGCGGAATTACGTCTGCTCATGTCCCTTCCACTCCGAAAAAACGCCTTCATGCACCGTTTTTACTGACACCCAGAGCTTTTACTGCTTCGGCTGCGGCGCGGGCGGAGATGTCATCACCTTCACCATGAAAGTTGAAAATCTCGACTTCTCGGAGGCCGTAAAGCTTCTTGCCCAGCGCTCCGGAATGGAGGTGCCCGAATACGGCAACAAGGACAGCGGCTACGCCAAGCGCAAGACCCGCATATACGAAATGAACCGTATCGCCGCCAATTACTACTATACCAACCTGTTCAAGGGCAGCGACAAATCAGGACTGAAGTATTTCGCAGAAAGAAAGCTTACTCCCCAGACTATAAAAAAGTACGGCCTCGGTTATGCCTCCGATTCCTGGAGCGAGCTCACCGAGCTTCTGCGCTCAAAGGGCTACGCCGATGAGGAGATCACCGACGCATGGCTTGCAGGCAGCAGAAACGGCCGTACCTTTGATATGTTCCGTAAAAGGGTCATGTTCCCTATCGTGGACCTGCGGGGAAACATCATCGGCTTCGGAGGACGAGTCCTTGACGGTTCCCAGCCGAAATACCTGAACACGGGAAAAACTCCGGTCTTCGACAAGGGCTCTAATCTGTTCTCCATGAACTTCGCAAAGAACTCAAACGCAAAACGTCTGATCCTCTGCGAGGGTTATATGGACGTTATCGCCGTTAATCAGGCAGGCTTCGACAACGTGGTGGCTACTCTCGGAACCGCCATTACTCCCGATCAGGCTCGGCTCATAAGCCATTACGCCGAGGAGGTAATTGTCGCCTACGACAGCGACGGCGCAGGACAGAAGGCCACTCAGAAGGCTATAAATCACTTTGCCGATGTGGGTCTTCGCACCAAGATAATCCATATGGAGGGTGCGAAGGATCCCGATGAATACATAAAAAAATTCGGAAGAGACCGCTTCCGTATGCTGCTTGACGGCTCCAACGACGCCAATGACTTCATGCTGGACAAGTGTGAGGAAGGCCTCGACCTCTCCACAGAGATAGGCCGCGTGGAGCTCCTGAAACGCACCTCAAAAGTGCTGGCGGGGATAGAATCCCCTCTCGAGCGGGAGGTATATATATCAAGAACTTCCAAAAAGTGTGATATACCCGTTCAGGTGCTCAAGGCACATATAGAGGATATGCTGAAAAGGAACAGCAGCAGCAACAAAAAAAACGAGTGGCGCAATATCAAGGCGCAGACCTCGTATATACGCGATGATATAAACCCCGACGCAGTTTCCAACAAAAAGGAGGCCCGCGCTGAGGAAACAATAATAAGCTATCTGCTTAAACGGCCTCAGGAACATGAGGACGTGGAAAAGCTGGCTCCGCCGGACACCTTCGTGACTGCCTTCAACAAGAAGGTATATACTGCTCTCCTCACCAGAATGAAAAATTCCGATAAATTTTCCCTTTCTCTCCTCTCAGATGAATTTTCTACCGAGGAAATGGGAAGGATAAGCGGGATAGCAGCTAAAAAACGTGAGGTCGCAGTCACACGCGAGGTCGTGTCAGACTGTGCGGCAGTACTGAAAAGCAACAGACCTGCGGGAAAAGGAGAGCTCAGCAACAACGAGCTTCTCAAGCTTTTCCGCTCAAAAAACAAATAGGAGGATATAAAACATGGAAAAGAAAAACACCATCGACGCCCTTATGGAACAGGGCAAGACCAACGGTAAGCTCACCACAAAAGAGATCACCGACGCACTGGAGGAGCTTGATTTCGACGTTGATCAGATCAATACCTTCTATGATAACTGCGAAAATCTCAATATCGAGATCGTCGAGGACATGAACCTTGACGCCGATCTCAAGATCGGTCTAGATTCAAATATGACGGACGACCTTGAAATGGCTCTGTCCACCGAGGGTATCGCTATCGACGACCCCGTAAAGATCTACCTGAAGGAGATCGGCCGTGTACCGCTCCTCACCACCGAGGAGGAGATCGAGCTCGCCCAGAGAATGGCCAAGGGCGATCCCTATGCCAAAAAGAGACTTTCAGAGGCAAATCTCCGTCTCGTTGTTTCTATCGCCAAGAAGTACGTGGGCAGGGGCATGCAGTTCCTCGACCTCATTCAGGAGGGAAATCTCGGTCTTATCAAGGCGGTTGAGAAATTCGACTACACCAAGGGCTTCAAGTTCTCCACATATGCTACATGGTGGATACGTCAGGCTATTACCCGTGCTATCGCCGATCAGGCAAGGACGATCCGCATACCCGTACACATGGTGGAGACTATCACTAAGGTCAAAAAGGTATCAAGCCAGCTCCTCCACGAAAACGGCCACGATCCGAGTCCAGAGGAGATCGCCGAGAAGCTGAATATGCCTGTGGACAAGGTCCGCGAGATCATGCGTGTTGCTCAGGATCCCGTATCTCTCGAAACTCCTATCGGCGAGGAAGAGGACAGCCATCTCGGAGACTTTATCCCCGATGACGACGCTCCCGCTCCTGCTGAGGCTGCATCCCACACCCTCCTCAAGGAACAGCTCAACGAGGTGCTCTCAACTCTTACCGACCGTGAGGCAAAGGTTCTGAAGCTTCGTTTCGGCCTTGAGGACGGCAAGTCCCGCACTCTCGAGGAGGTCGGACAGCGCTTTGACGTTACCCGTGAGCGTATACGTCAGATCGAAGCAAAGGCGCTCAGAAAGCTCCGTCACCCAAGCAGAAGCAAAAAGGTCAAGGATTTCCTTGACTGATACATATATCAGTATTTCCAAAGCCGCCGAAAATGGCGGCTTTTTTATTGACATCCGGCCTGTTATGTAGTATAATATCCTTATATAGACCGTACGTTATCACGGTTACCTGCAGACCGTTCAAATGCAGGCTCGCATGATGATACTGTATGCTTTTTATTGTTATCATATGCGCAGTTCGGAGTGAACATGAGTATTTTTGATCTTAATCAGGATCCTCCCGCTCTCAGCCATGACTGGCAGGTATTTCAGCAGTTCGTGGGCAATATAGGCGCGTTCACCTACATTGCAAAGGAAAAGGCAGCTTATTTTGACGCCGCCGCCTGCCGTATGCTCGGCTGTCCCAGCGAGAAGACAAACGAATTTGAATTCTTCAACCTCCTTGAGAAAATCTCAAAATGCCCCGTTGAGGGTCAGAAGCATATCTATAAGTTCACCGACGGAAATACCTCGCGCTTTATCAAGATGAATATCTATGAAAGCAGCGATGAATGGCTTGGCTTCGTTCAGGACTTCACGCGCCAGATCACCGAGATCAGTGACAGGCAGTCCTTCGTGGAGTACGATCCTGTCACAAGGCTTCCGTCCTATCCCTCATTCTCACAGAAGGTAAAGAAGATACTGCCCGACGTTCAGCACGCCTGCCTTGCAACTATCTATATCAACGGCATTGACAAGCTGGGCTCATACCTGACGGTGGACAACACCAACAGCTGTATCACTTCTGTTGCGGAGGCTCTGAAAAGCTTCGGCAGCAATACGCTCATCATCGGCTCAAAGTCAAACTATGAGATATGTGCGTTTTTCCGCGACTGCGACAAGATGAGCATATACAACACTCTTAACAGTATGGGCGAGGCGGTGCAGAACTGCATAATGACTGACGATTTCGGAGAGATAATCGACATCTCCGACAAGAGCCGCATAAGTCTTTCCATAGGCTGCGCCTCATATCCCGAGGAGGCCTCGGATTTCAATATGCTGGTGAACTATTCGGAGTTCGCCCTCTTTGAAGCAAGAACGGACAAGCGCTCTGTTATAAACTGGTTCTCAGAGGAGAACTACATACGTGAAAAGGATTCATACCGCAACGCTCAGACCTTCTCGCGTATTGTTCAGGAAAATCTCCTCACCTACTATCTCCAGCCTATCGTTGAGACTCAGAAAGGCGAGATCGTCGCATATGAAGCTCTTATGAGAACTGTGGGAGATATAAAAATGGCTCCCACTCAGATACTGAAAATCGCAGGCGCACAGAATAACCTGTACGCTATCGAGAAGCTCACCTTCTTCAATACCCTTAAGCTCCTCAGCGATAATCAGCAGATATTCGAGAAGAGAAAGCTCTTTATAAACTGCCTTCCCAATCATCTGCTCTCCGATGAGGACTTCAACGAGCTCTACCTGACCTACGGCGAGCTCCTTGAAAAGACGGTCATAGAGATAGTGGAGCAGTCCGCCGTTGATTCAAAGTCAATAGAAACTCTGAAGAAGCGCTGTGGCTTCACTCATTCTATGCTTGCTATCGACGACTACGGTACGGGTTATTCCAACAGCTCAAATCTGCTGAATTACTCGCCAGATTACATCAAGATAGACCGCTCGCTCATCAGCGACATACACAATGACCTCAAAAAACAGCAGCTGGTTACCTCGGTAATAGAGTTCTGCCATGAGAATCAGCTGAAGTCGCTGGCAGAGGGAGTTGAAACAGTTCAGGAGCTCAAAACAGTGATCCGCCTCGGCGTTGATCTGGTGCAGGGCTATTACACCTCAAAGCCCAAGCCCCTCTTCCTCAACAGTATCTCCGCGGATATAAAGGACGAGATCATAAAGACCAATCTTGAATCCCGCCCCAGCGGCGTAAAGAAGATATATGCGGCTCAGAACGATACAGAGCTGGATCTGCTAAAGCTGGCGCTGGAAAAATACACAGATATACATATATACCAGAGCAAACTCACTATCGTCGGCGATCCCGACAAGCCCGTAAAAATGAATATTTCCATAATGGACAACCATAGCTGTGAGCTCACCCTCAAGAATGTGAATATGATAAGCGGCAACAGCAAGCCCACTATATCAGTGGGTGAATATGCCCGCCTTGAGCTCAATGTGGTAAAGAACAACAAGCTCAGCTATTCGGGTATCTATGTGCCTATGGGTTCTCAGCTCGTACTGGGCGGCAAGGGCAACCTCACTATCGACTGCTATGCCTCTGAGGGTATAGGTATCGGAAACGACTACGATCACGGCTACGGAGATATAACTGTCGATTTCAGCGGCAATCTGGAGATCATCTCAAACAGCGTTGAGTCCCTCTGTATAGGCGGCGGCTTCAACGACGACGATTCGGATATAGACCTGCGCTCGGGAAATATCAAGATATATATGTACTCCCATAACGGTCTTGCTATCGGCAGCTTCAACGGCGACGCCAATATCGAGATCGGGGAGAACTGCTCCCTCGATATAGCCATTTCCGGTATCAACGTAACAGGTATCGGAAGCTGCAAGGGCATTTCCACCATAAGCTCGTCTGCGGATATAATTATGTCCTGCACAGGCGCCCATGCAGTGGGAATAGGCGTCCTTGAGGACGGCGAGGGCAGCATCTACATAAAGCAGGGAAAAATAAGCATGAAGATGCGTTCCGGAAAGCATTCCTGCATAGGAGCTATCAAGGGCAATATCAATACCAAGATCAAAAACGCCTCCATTACCATAGACTCCGAAGGCGACGAGGTGACAGGTATCGGCGATGCCCTTGGCACCGGAAATGTGACTATCATAGACTCAGAAGTAGATATGACGGTCAATGCGGGAAATCCCAAGGATATCGGAACAGCTACGGGAGACGTTCAGATACAGAACTCCAACGTAAGCTCTCTGGTAAACAACAAGCGTACCACGTACGCAAATAACTGAATCAATACTCCCCGCCCTAATCGGCGGGGAAACATATGAGAAAGGTAAGAATAAATATGAAGCTTGGCATGGTCGGTCTGCCCAACGTGGGCAAAAGCACACTCTTCAACGCACTCACAAACGCAGGTGCGGAATCCGCAAACTACCCATTCTGTACTATTGAAAAGAACGTCGGCATAGTATCGGTCCCCGATGAGAGACTGGATAAGCTGGCAGAAATGTATGAGCCCGATAAATTCACTCCCGCAACTCTCGAATTCGTGGACATCGCAGGTCTCGTTAAAGGTGCCTCCAAGGGCGAGGGCCTTGGAAACAAGTTCCTTGCGGATATTCGCGAGGTGGACGCTATCGTTCACGTTGTACGCTGTTTTGAAGATCCCAACATAATCCACGTTGACGGCAGCATAAATCCTCTCCGCGACATTGAGACTATCAACCTGGAGCTCATCTTCTCCGATATAGAAATGGTCGAAAGACGTATCGACCGCGCAAAAAAAGCTGCCAAGGGCGATAAGAAGTACCTTGCCGAGGCTGAGTTCCTTGAAAGGCTCAAAACTCACCTTGAAAACGGAAAGTCCGCAAGAGGATTTGACTTCACAGATGAGGAAAGAGAGCTTATAAGATCTACTCCCCTGCTTTCGGCAAAGCCTGTTATCTATGCCGCTAACCTCAGTGAGGAGGACTTTACGAACAATATCGACACGAACGAGAACTATAAAGCTGTCTGCAAGCTGGCAGAGGAGGAGCACTCCGCCGTGCTGCCTATCTGCGCACAGATAGAGGCTGAGATCTCGGATATGGGCGACGAGGACAAGGCTATGTTCCTCAGTGAGCTCGGTCTTGAGGTATCAGGTCTCAACCGTATCATCAAGGAGGGCTATGCGCTCCTGGGACTAATCTCCTACCTCACCGCAGGCAAGCAGGAGGTCCGCGCGTGGACTATCACCAAGGGCACCAAGGCTCCTCAGGCAGCAGGCAAGATTCATACCGACTTTGAGAAAGGCTTTATCCGCGCCGAAGTAATCTCCTATGATGACCTCATGGCCTGCGGAAACATGGCTGCCGCCAAGGAAAAGGGTCTTGTACGCCTTGAGGGCAAGGACTACGTTATGCAGGACGGAGATATAGTTCTGTTCAGATTTAATGTTTGATCACCTCTTCGTGAGATAAATCGGAATTTATAGGAGCTATTATGGATATTGAAAGAACCAAAGTATATTACGCAGGAATAAAAAGAGAAGATATCTGCGGCTGTAACTATTGTCAAAACCTGATAGATGAAATCAAACAAGCCTATCCAGATGTTGCATCGTATCTCTTGTCTTTAGGCGTAAATATTGAACGCCCTTTTGAAGTGTTCTTCCCAATAGAAGATCATGACAATGGATATATGGATTATCAAATCGTTCAGTATTTAATTGCAGGTGATTCCAGTGATTTCAAGGAAACGAGAATCGGTGATATTCAAATTGGAATTAGTGATTGTCATCCAACTGCTACCTATAAAGGCGAGCATTTTATTATAGATGCCGGAGTTTTTCATATAAAGTGTCGATATGATAAGTATGACTTTAACGAATAATATCAACGCTAAATTCTGATTTATCCCAGCGGCACATAACTCTCAACTTGTGGGACGTTGAGGACGCCGTCCCCTACAATTATAAAACTGGAGGTCTTTCAATGAGCTTTTCTCCTAAAGAGATACTGAAATTCGTTGAAGAGAACGACGTAAAATTCATAAGGCTTACTTTCTGCGATATGTTCGGCAGCCTGAAAAATGTGGCTATCATGCCCAATGAGCTGCCGAGAGCATTTGAATACGGTATACCCTTTGACGCCTCATGTATCGCAGAGGGCTGCCCCGATCTTCTGCTCATGCCCGATATTTCCACACTTTCCGTCCTCCCCTGGAGGCCTAAGTCGGGACGCGTTGTCCGCTTCTTCTGCTCACTTAAAAACGCCGACGGAAGCGACTACGTAGGCGATATGCGTACAGAGCTCACAAACTACATCAATCAGCTCCGTCTGGACGGGTATTCCTGCGAAATGGGCACAAAATGCGAGTTCTATCTCTTTGAGCTTGACGAGCGCGGCGAGCCTACCAAGATCCCTCATGACAAAGGCGGCTATCTTGACGTTGCTCCTCTTGACAAGTGCGAGAACGCAAGGCGTGAGATATGCCTCTCCCTTGAAGAAATGGGCATGAGTCCCAAGAGCTCCTGCCACAAACACGGTCCCGCACAGAACGAGATAGAATTCCGTGAGAGTGAACCTATTACCGCTGCCGACAATATGGTTCACTACAAGACCGTAGTTAAGTCCATAGCTGCGCAGAACGGACTTTTCGCCTCATTCATGCCAAAGCCTCTTCCGGACGAGCACGGAAGCGCTCTCAGTATATCCATCAGCCTGAAAAAAGGCGGAGAAAATATCTTCGGACAGGATATAAGCGCTATGCCCTTTGAGGGGAAATGCTTCATTTCCGGAGTCCTCGGAAGAATGCGCGAGATAACTGCTTTTCTCAACAGTACCACCAATTCCTACAAACGCTTCGGCATAGGCTATGCCCCCAAGTATGTCAACTGGTCATCGGAGAACCGCTCTCAGCTCATAAGAGTCCCGAAGCCGGTGGGTATATCTCCCCGTATAGAGATACGCTCCGCAGACGCCTGCTGCAATCCCTATATCACCTTCAAGCTTATACTTGCCGCAGGTATAGAGGGCATAAACGCGGGAAACTGTTCGCTATTCGACAGCGCCATGCACAGCGATACCGCAGACACGGTATTGCAGAAGCTGCCGTCATCACTGGAAGAGGCAACAGCTATCGCAAAGGAAAGCGGTTTTGTTGAGCGTACCCTGTCGCCCGAAATAAGAAAGAGCATTTTTTCTCAGCTGGACAGGCAGATACACGACTATGAGCTTGCCGGCGATAAGGAAAAATTTGAGGAAGAATCATATTTCAAATTCGTGTGAGGTTATAAATGAACAGAGCGTTGATCGTATCTTCTAACAAAGATGTCTCGGAGCTTGCCGAACAGCTCCTGAGAATAGAGGGCTTCGGCAGAACTACTGCTGCTGCAAGCGGAAACGAAGCTCGCCGCCTTGTTAAAAATGAGGCAGAGCCCGATCTGGTCATAATAAATACGCCCCTGCCCGATGAGTTCGGTCAGGAGCTTGCGGAAATGATAGCAGAGTCCACATCTTCGGGCATAATTCTCATATGCGGGAGCGACGTGGCTGACGATATTGCGGACAGGGTATCGGACAGCGGCGTCAATGTCATAACCAAGCCTGTCACAAGGGAGCTTTTGCAGCGCACTATCCGTCTTATACTCGCTGCAAGAGTGCGTATGTCAGGAGTGAAAAAGGAAAGCTCGGATATTCTCGGCCGTATAGAGGAAATGCGGACTATCAACCGCGCCAAGACCACTCTCATGAAGTACCTGAAGTTCACAGAGCCTCAGGCTCATAAATATATCGAAAAGCAGGCAATGAACAACCGTCAGACCCGTCTCGAAACGGCTCTGAAAATTCTTGCCCAGTATGAATAACAGTAAAACTTTGCCCCACGGCTTCGCCGTGGGGCAGTCATTTTATTCAGGGGTGCCGAATATAAGACGCATGAGCCAATAGCTCGAATGTGCTCCGTGAAATCCGGTCCATATAAGAAATGCAAGAAATGCTGCGGAAAAGACTATTGCTACAATGCATATGGCTACGGGTATCTTTATAAGGTATTTCTCACGCATTTTAACGGCTATTATTATCGTTATAATTCCAAGAAGTATGCCTTCTGGAGTCTATCCTAAAATTTGTGTAAACCTCTGAAGTAGTGTATAATAGAAGAGACACTACTTCGGAGGTTTTAATTATGAGCAGAAGGCGAAGAAACGAAACAGAAGAGCAGCGTGCAAGAAG
>Ga0129307_1001510_pt1 | contig 24138 bp, 17 predicted proteins | sample P1105metagenome_FD_94437 | JGI IMG/M metagenome (GOLD analysis project Ga0129307, IMG submission 94437) | Capybara group fecal microbial communities from Wisconsin, USA - P1105 metagenome | ecosystem: Host-associated > Mammals > Digestive system > Large intestine > Fecal | place: USA: Wisconsin... | reverse complement strand
CCTCCGCTCCTACCCCGGCATGTTCCTCAAGGCCGATGGCACACACCTCAAGGCTGCCTTTGCCAAGTATCCGAAGAAGATGGCATACTACAAGTGGCGCGGCATGAGCTATGTGGAGACGACCGAAGACTATATCGCCAAAAGCACGGGACCACGCACTTATCCCTGGCGCGTGATGGCCATCACAGAGAGCGACACCGAGATGCCGGTGAACAACCTCGTCTATGCACTCGCCACACCCAACCAGACGGGCGACACCTCGTGGATCAAACCGGGCAAGGTGGCCTGGGACTGGTGGAACGACTGGAACTTGAAAGGCGTCGACTTCGAGGCTGGCATCAACACCCGCACCTATCAGTATTACATCGATTTCGCCGCCAAGAACCATATCCCCTACGTAGTGCTCGACGAGGGATGGTATGACTCCAGCAAAGGCGACATCATGAATCCCATCAAAGACATCGACCTGCAGGGACTGATCGACTATGCGAAGGCCAAGAACGTGAGCATTGTGCTCTGGACGGTCTTCAATGTGCTCGACGAGCACCTGATGGAGGCCTGTGAGAAATACACCAAGATGGGCATCAAGGGCTGGAAGATCGACTTCATGGACCGCAACGACCAGACGGCCGTCGAGATGGCCGAGCGTCTGGCCAAGACGTGTGCCCGCTATCAGCTCTTTGTCGACTACCATGGTTATTTCACTCCCACAGGCATGAACCGCACCTATCCGAACATCCTGAACTACGAGGGAGTCTTTGGCATGGAGGAGGCCCGCTGGGCCAAGAAGGACACCGACATGCCCCGCTACGATGTCACCTTCCCCTTCATCCGCATGATGGCAGGCAATGTCGACTTCACACCCGGAGCCCTTCGCAACGGCACCAAGGACAACTGGGTGGAATGCTATCAGAACCCCGTGTCGATGGGCACCCGCTGCCATCAGCTGGCCTGCTACGTCGTCCACGACTCGCCCTTCACGATGCTCTGCGATGCTCCCACCAACTACGAGCGCGAGCAGGAGTGCACCGATATCATCACCTCCATTCCCGATGCATGGGATGAGACAAGAATCCTGCAAGGCAAGATGGGTGAATATATCGTCACTGCCCGCCGCAACGGCAACGACTGGTATGTGGGCGGACAGACCAACTGGGACCGCCGCACCGTCGCTCTCGCTCTCGACTTCCTGCCGGCAGGAGCGTCGTATGAGGCTACTCTCGTCACCGACGGCATCAATGCCAACCACCAGGCCGAGGACTACCGCGTTGAGCGAAAGACGCTCACAGCCCGTGACTTGCTGGACATCCGACTCGCCTCTGGCGGTGGCTTCGTATTGAAATTAATCAAAAAATAGCAAACTATATGAAAAGACTATTGACCATCTTGCTGACGGCCGTCATCGCCACCACCGCCTCAGCAGCGAAGAAACAGGCACCAGCCCACGGCTATCCTATCAATCCGGTGCCGTTTACCTCTGTGAAAGTAACCCCGGGCACCTTCTGGGGACAGCGGCTGGAGGCCAGCCGTAAGGTGACCATCCCCCTTGCTTTCTCGAAGTGCGAGGAGACGGGTCGCTACACCAACTTCTCGAATGCAGCACAGCACCTGAAAGACCCTTCGAAGGTATTCAAGGTGGGCGGACTGGCCTTCGACGATACCGACCCCTATAAAACCATCGAGGGAGCCTCGTATATCCTGCAGACCTACCCCGACAAGAAACTCGTGGCATATATTGACTCTGTGCTCGATGTCATTGCCTCGGCACAAGAACCCGACGGCTATCTATACACCTCGCGCACCCAGAACCCCAAAGAGCCCCACGAGTGGGCGGGCGAGAAGCGCTGGAGCAAGGAAGAGGACCTCAGCCATGAGCTCTACAACCTCGGTCACATGATAGAGGGTGCCATCGCCCACTATCAGGCCACGGGCAGCCGTAAGTTCCTCGACATCGCCATCCGCTATGCCGACTGTGTGTGCCGCGAGGTGGGACCCAATCCCGGACAGGCTTGTGTAGTGCCCGGTCACCAGATTGCCGAGATGGCTCTTGCCAAACTCTATCTCGTCACTGGCAACAAGAAATACCTCGACGAAGCGAAATTCTTCCTCGACTATCGCGGCAAGACCACCATCGTGCATGAGTATTCGCAGGCTCACAAGCCCGTCATCGAACAGGACGAGGCCGTCGGACATGCCGTGCGCGCCGCCTATATGTATGCAGGCATGGCCGATGTGGCTGCCCTCACTGGCGACGAGAACTATGTCAAGGCCATCGATGCCATCTGGGACAATATCGTCACCAAGAAGCTCTACATCACTGGCGGTATCGGAGCCACCAGCAACGGCGAGGCTTTCGGCAAGAACTACGAGCTACCGAACATGAGTGCCTACTGCGAGACCTGTGCCGCCATCGGCAATGTGTATGTCAACTACCGTCTGTTCCTGCTCCATGGGCTCTCGAAATACTACGATGTGCTGGAGCGCACGCTCTACAACGGCCTCATCAGCGGTGTGTCGCTCGAAGGCAACGGCTTCTTCTACCCCAACCCGCTGGAGTCGATGGGACAGCACCAGCGCCAGGCATGGTTCGGCTGCGCCTGCTGCCCGAGCAACATCTGCCGTTTCATCCCCTCACTGCCCGGTTATATCTATGCCGTAAAGGACCGCAACGTCTACGTGAACCTCTTCCTCTCCAACAAGAGCAACCTCACGGTGGGTGGCAAGAAGATAGCCCTGAGCCAGACCACGGAGTATCCCTGGAATGGCGACATCACCGTCAGCGTTGACCAGAATGCCGTCGGACAGTTTGCCATGAAGATACGCATCCCCGGATGGGTACGCAATCAGGTGGTGCCCTCGAACCTCTATCAGTATACCGACGGCAAGCGCCTCGGTTACACCGTGAAGGTGAACGGCCAGGATGCCGCCGCCAGCGTGACGGAGGATGGCTACTACACCATCAGCCGCAAGTGGAAGAAGGGCGACAAGGTGCAGATTCACTTCGACATGGAGCCGCGCACCGTACGAGCCAACAACAAAGTGGAGGCCGACCGCGGCATGGTCAGTGTAGAGCGCGGACCGCTGGTCTACTGTGCCGAGCATCCCGACAACAACTTCGACATCATGGGAGCTCTCATCAACCAGCATCCTCAGTTCCGCCTCGGCAAGGGCGAGATTGCCGGAACACCTATTCAGACACTCGTCACCGATGCCCAGACGCTGACATTCAACAAACAAGGCGAGCTGGAAGCCCAGAAGCAGGCGCTGACGCTGATTCCCTACTATGCATGGTGCCATCGCGGCAGCGGAAAGATGCGTGTCTGGCTGCCTCAAGACCTCAGCGCAACCAATCCCACTCAGCCTGCCACCCTCGCCTCTGAGAGCCGTGTCAGCAGCTCAACGGAGAAGATGCCGGCCCTCTCCAGCATCAACGACCGTCTGGTGCCAAAGGACGAGAACGACCGCAGCGTGCCCTACACCCACTGGTGGCCGAAGAAAGACTGCACCGAGTGGCTTGCCTATGAGTTCCCGCAGCCCTCAACAGTGCAGAGTGCCACCGTCTACTGGTACGACGACGGTCCCTGGGGCGGTTGCCGCGTGCCGCAGTCATGGCGCATCCTCTATCAGGACGCTCAGGGCCAGTGGCAGCCAGTGACTGGTGCCGACGGCTATCCCACCGAAAAGGGTGCAGCCTGCACGGTAAACTTCGACCCCGTAAAGACCAAGGCCTTACGTCTGGAAGTGGTACTTCCCAACGACAACTCAGCCGGCCTTTTTGAGTGGATAGTGAAGTAAAAGAGTATTTCAAATCATAACAGCCATGAGCCCTGGAAATCTTCCGGGGCTCATTTCTTTATGACACAGTTGGCACAGTGGAGCTGGCTTTGACTCACAGTTCAGCTGCAAAGGAAAATTTTGCATGGGCAATTGTTTTGTATTTCGCGGGAAAGCAGTATCTTTGCAGATGATAAAGATTTAACGAACAAGGATGGAACAGAAGGATGACAATCGGCGACAAAGCCAGATCTATCGGGTGACGCTGGTGGGCGGCGCAGTGAATGTGCTGTTGCTGCTCTTCAAGTTCGTGGCCGGCATTGTGGGACACAGTGCCGCCATGGTGGCCGATGCCGTCCATTCACTCAGCGACTTCCTGACCGATGTCATCGTGCTCATCTTTGTGCGCATCAGCGGCAAGCCCAAGGACAAGTCGCACGACTATGGTCACGGCAAGTTCGAGACGCTGGCAATGACGCTCATCGGCTTGGCGCTGGCCGCAGTGGGCATCGGCCTGCTCTATGGTGGAGTGACGAAGATAGCGGCGTGGTGGCATGGCAGCCAGCTGACTGCCCCCGGCACGCTGGCCTTGTGGGCCGCCCTGTTGTCGGTAGTGCTCAAGGAGGCCGTCTTCCGCTATTCCATGATGAAGGCGCGGCAGTTGCAGTCGCAGGCTGTCGAGGCCAACGCCTGGCACCACCGCAGCGACGCCCTGTCGTCCATCGGCACAGCCATCGGCATTGGCGGCGCCATCTTCCTGGGCGAGCGCTGGACCGTGCTCGACCCCTTGGCGTCGGTCGTTGTGGCCCTGTTCATCATGAAGGTAGCCATCGACCTGCTGCGCCGTGGCATCGGCGACCTCATGGAGCAGTCGCTGCCCGACGAGGTAGAGAAGGAGATCCTGCAGTTGGCCGCCTCCGTCGACCGGGTATCCAAACCCCACGACCTGCGCACCCGTCGCATCGGCAACCATTACGCCATCGAGATGCACATCCTCATGGATGGCAACCTGCCCCTGCGCGAGGCCCATGAGAAAGCCTCCGAGGTGGAACGTCTGCTCAGGGAGCACTACGGTGCCGAGACCCATGTGGCCGTCCATGTGGAGCCGGAAGAGGAGTGACAAGTGAGAAGGTTGTCTAAGTTAGAAGTGACAAGGTTGTCTAAGTGAAAAGTGACAAGTGACAAGTGATAAGTGTGATTACCTTAGGAGTGTAGGAGTGTAGACAATACTCCGCCTCTTGAGCTTTGAACCTGAAACTTGGAACTATTTAAGGAGTGTAGGAGTGTGGGAGTGTAGGAGTGTAGACAATACTCCGCCTCTTGAACTTTGAACCTGAAACTTGGAACTATTTAAGGAGTGTAGGAGCTTTTCCAAGTGAGAAGTGACAAGTGAGAAGTGACAAGTGTGATTACCTTAGGAGTGTAGGAGTGTGGGAGTGTGGGAGTGTAGACAATACTCCGCCTCTTGAACTTTGAACCTGAAACTTGGAACTATTTAAGGAGTGTAGGAGCTTTTCCAAGTGAGAAGTGACAAGTGAGAAGGTTGTCTAAGTGAGAAGTGACAAGTGATAAGTATGATTACCTTAGGAGTGTAGGAGTGTGGGAGTGTAGGAGTGTAGACAATACTCCGCCTCTTGAACCTTGAACCTTGAACTTGGAACTTCCAAATTTGCCTGCCGGCTTGAGGAGTAACCAAGCTCCCCCTTGGGGGAGTCGGAGGGGGCTTTGAACCTGGAACTTGGAACCTGGAACCAGCGGCTTGCCGCCTTCTGTGGGCAACATCACAGCTGAGAACTGAGAGGTGAGAGCTGACAGGTATGATATGATTTCTAGCTTGATAAAAAATCCGTGAGTTCTGTGAGATCTGTGTGAAAAACAACTCAAACAACACTAACAACATGTAATAACAAATGGCAATTTTAGAGATTTCCCGCGATAGCGGTAACTCTCAGATTTCTACGAAGTATGTATATTGCCCTTCGGGCAGAAATCTTGCTTGAAAAAGTTGTTTATGTTGTTAGTGTTGTCGTTAAATAAAAATCAGTGAAAATCTGTGTGAATCTGTGGGCAGCCTGGAACTTTGAACCTGGAACTTTGAACCTGGAACCAGCGGCTTGCCGCCTTCTGTGGGCAGCCTTGAACTTTGAACCTGGAACTATTCTAGGCGAGTGGGAGCTTCCTCCGCAGCCTTCATGTAGTTCTCACTTTCTTCCTCAAGTTGAGGATACTTCTTACCTCTTCCATCCTCCAACTTCCGCTGCAATGAATGGTCCTGCAGCCAGATATGGTTCAGCGTAAAGGCAATCGACTCCAGCGTCTGTTCCCGCTTCGACGGCTTCAGGTCACATTCCCATACCGTGATGCAGTGCCACCCCATCTCTGCCAACCGTCGTTGCTCCTCCATGTCACGCTCCTTGTTCCTGCGTATCTTCGCCACCCAGAACTCCCTGTTCGTCTTCGGAATCTTACAGCACTCCGAATTGTCAATTTTCAATTGTCCATTATCCATTTGTGCACTTGGCAATTGCACATGGTGTCCGTGCCAGAAGCACCCGTTCACAAAGATACACGTCCTGTACTTCCTCAGCACCAGGTCCGGATGACCAGGCAACCGCTTATGGTTCAGCCTGTAGCGGAAACCCCGTTTCCACAGTCCACGCCGCACAATCATCTCCGGCTTCGTGTCCTTCGACCGAATCGCAGCCATATTAGCGTGTCGCTGTTGTGCGGTGATTTTGTCCATATTACTTCAAAGACTCCACTAATTCATCCATTGAGCAACAAACGGCACTGAACAGTTTGTACATCAGTTCCGGCTCCTGCCTCACGGGAATATAGACCACCACCGTCCGTCCCCGTCCGGCAAACCAGCCCGCCTCAGTATGTGCGCTTCTGCCGCAAGGCAGCACCAGCACACACGTGTCGCAGGCCTCCATCGCCTTGATGTCGTTGTCGAACTGTCGCACGGCCTTCGGGTGTTCCAGCTGCTCACGATACTCTTGCGGTGACCATTCCATATAGTTCTCCGCCACGCAGCTCCATTTGAATCCCTCATCGCCCGAAGGCGGATTCCGGAAGTCATACACCTCATGTCCCGCCCGTCTCAACGCTTCCACCACTTCGGGGTAGAACTCATTCCGCCAGCTACTGGCCACATATATCTTTCGTTTCATCGTTGTATCATTTAAGACTTCAGGTTCTTCTCACCAACCTTAAAGCATGGTTTTGTCATCATTCTGATCTATCGTCAAACTCCCATTGCATCCGCACAAATGACTGCTGCAACTCCTGCACCTGGATCTCTGGAGTGATGGCTGGCCGCAGATGGGCTACTTGCAGTGTATAGTCTGCATTAATGCCTTCCATGGTGAATCCATCTTTCGTGGCAAGGAGACGCTTGAGATATCGTTTGCGTTCAACAGTCATCAACTCGGCATCCTTGTCAGACAAGTTCTTGAGCGGAGCATATTTGTCATACAACCGGGCCCTTTTGTGCTTGGCGAGAACCGCATTAACAAACGATACGTAAACCTGCACGTCAGCTTCCACCGCCCATGGCGAAAGCCAAAGCGATAACGTCTGAAGATGGGGTGTATGCACAACATAAACGCCTGTCGCAGACTCGTCATACTTGAAAATCACGCACGCGTCCTCCCCCTTTTCCTCGTCACATTCCGCAGGGTAAGAATCGTATAGCAGATTCTCCGGATTTGCATCTTCGGGCAATGGCTGTATGTAATCGACAGCATAAGCCAGATTGAATGACTTAGGTATGTCCGCAATTGTAAGATTGGAATATTTCATAGGTCTTAATGAATCTATTTAGCCATATTAAATTGTATGTTTTTTAGCATCTTTATCACCTGCAAATCCGCTGGCAGCCACCCCCGAAATTTGTGCCATTTCGATTGGCACAATTTCATCCTTTCCTATTTGTGCCAATTCGATTGGCACAATATCACCGAACTTGGTCATATCTGTTTTGACAATCAACGCTTCCACCACCTCGGGGTAGAACTCATTCCGCCAGTTACTGGCCACATATATCTTTCGTTTCATTGCAGATGTAAATATTTTTGCTAAATAATTATCCCAACAAGCTCTATCAACTGAGTATCTATTATCATATAATTGAAACTTCGAGGCCAAGCCGCATCATAGCATCAATAATCTTAAGCATCTTATATTTGTCCTTTGTCTGACCTGGAACAGTAAGCCAAAAATCCTTTCCTACTTGTACTTGCCCGTTATACTGTTTTGTAAGCGTAATAATCGGTTTTCCTTTGTATTCAAGTTCTTTACGTCTGATGTCTTCAGGGCCAATCTGCCAAATGGCATCGATAAGTGTATCGATGGGATTTTCGCCCGCAGCAAATTCTCCATTAGGAAACTTTACCAAAAGCTTGTCATCTCTTTTCCTCCCACTGAGGTTAACGACAGCCTTTTGAGTGATGAAGTTATCGCCGATTTCCACCTCCATATTAATTCCAAGCTGTTGAGCAATCGAGCGCAATTGTATGTATCGCCCAGACGTACCACCACTCATTACGATATACCATCCGTCGCACACCTCTTTCATTGTGTTCTTGAATTGAGGGTATATCTCCTTGCTGAAGAACGGAACGCCAGCAACCGTCAAATTTATTTTGGGGAAATTCTCAGAACCTATTTTGCGTAATGCTTCTAAAAATGTCTCAGAAGAACGATTATAGCAAATAACCTCGCCGTCTGGCATTGTCACTCGCAATAGCTTTGACTTTGCCCTTTGTCTTAAATTTTCGTCCATATCATTCAAATTTCTCCATTGTACATTTTCATCGTATAGTCGTAGGAAATCAGTTCACCAGGTTGCATCTTCTTGCCGTATATCTCTACCAATCTATCACCAATAGATATATACCTCCCAAGTCGCAGGCGCAAAGCTGGCTGTTTGTCAACTGTTGTGAAACCAATACGTTCAACTTCATAATAGCCATCAATAGAACCTGCAACCATTGGAAGGAAATAGCGAATATTCATGATGTTGATACTGGGTATCTTCTCCATGACATACGTTGTTGCTGCATGATTCATAAATTTCTTGAAGTTGCTGTCAGACCTACGGACCAATCCCGTGAGGATATTCTTCTCAGCCGGCTTCTCCTTGATGAGGGCAGGCGTCTCAACGATTGCCTGAGCAATGACTTGTTGCGGATTGTCGCCCAGCGAACACTCCACAACATAGAAGTGTTTACGCAGCTCACTCAGCAATAAGTCATTGTTTGTCTCATCGCTTTTGTCGAGTGCAAGAGAGAAATAATCCGTATTCGCATAAGGAGCATACATCTTGCCCAAAACATCTTGGAAGTGAGTTTTGATATACCGTTTGCCGTCTTCGTCAGGATGAGCCGTCATAGCATAGAATTGATAATTCTTCTGCAACATGTTTTGAATCTCGCTGCGGAAAATATCCCTGACTTTCTTTTTCCAGCTAGCCTTTTTCGACTTATTGTTCAACGCATACAGCGAAACGACGAAGAGGAAGTTAACGTCATAATGACACACCAGCAGCGTATCCCTGTCGAACAAACGGTTGTTGAATTGGTCTGAGGTAAAGTATTTGTTGTCTTTTTCTGTTAGATGGATAGTGTCGCGATAACTTAAATCCTCTTCCATAGTGGCGCTGATGAAGAAATTGGGAATGATATTATACCCCTCAGTCACATCATCGCGCAGTTTTGGCACTTCGCGGAATTGATTCCAATCCTTCTTCCAGTCTTCATCGCTCTCGTTGCCTTTCATGAAAAGGTTCAAGTTCCACTGAATCACATTTCTTGCATACGTGAACTGTTTTGCCACAGACTCCTTGCCAATCGGATTGTTACGCTTGTAGTATTTCGAGTCGCCAATGTAGTAGATGGGCTTGTCTTCGTCATGTGTTGTCAGCCCCTTATAAGTATAGATATGGTCAACCCTCTTGTTATCGTCCTGCTTCTTCAGACCAGCAGGAACCTCGCCAGTTTCTCCTATCAATTCATCGATAATGGCTTCAAACACAATGTTGAAGTTCTTGACGAGCAGATAATCTTTCTGCCCCATATCGATAACTACATTCTTTGCCCGGTCGAAGAAAGCATAGCAGAGATTCCACAGCTGAATTGCCTTATCGGAGAAATACTTGTACTTGATTTGTTGCAGTCTAATCTTACCCAAGCCGTTCAGATAGTTCTGAAACTTCCTGCCTGTTATCAGCTCATAGTTGCAGTTTATCTTCACGGGGAAGCCATAATGCTCGTTGATATAGTTCAGAATGGAGAAGAAGATGATCAGCAGCTCTTCATCAAAGTTTATCTGCCGTTTCTTGTTAACGGGATTCACGTAGATAGCACTATTGTCTTGCACAACAGCACTTGTCTTTGCTATCGTTCTCGTCCAATTTATCTTGTTCAAGCCAGAATGCATGTTCTTGATGATGAACATGAAGAACTGCTGATTGTCATCGTTAAACTGAATGAGAGAAAGCAGGATGTCAAGGAACGTGTTGTTACGCTGGCGACGTCCTTTGTTCACCTGCGCCATCTTCTTATGATAAACTATCGATGTGTCATTTCGCTTGTCGTTGTAGAACACAACAACAGCTCGGTAAATCCACACAGAAAAATCATAGATGAAGTTTTTCTGCTCCTCCGTTAAAGGCGAATCGTCGTTAACGCATATGATTTCCTCCGGCCGATATTTCCCGAACACTAGTTCCTGTCCATCCTTTACCTCCAACAGCACCTTCGGAAGAATAAAGACACAATCGTAAACGTCTGGGTGACTATTGAAATAGTAACCTACATAGTTGACACTTACTTCGCCCTCGATGTTTTCCAAGGCATCTATACCATAAATAGTCTGCCTCACATCGTCTGCTTTGTATCTGTATTCCTCAATGAGTATTCTCATTATTCATAATTCACTTGAACGCCCAAGTTGAGCTGGTTATTCAGTTCGTCTAAAACATTGATGAGCGTATCGTCCATCGCTCCTTTAACGATATAATAGCCACCCTCTATTTGGTAGTTGTAATTGGAGTTCACAATACCCGGCTGCTCTTCCGTTGACATCAGAGGACATCCTTTGCGCTTGTATTTCATGTTTGAAATCAGAGGATAGACGAGATCCAATCCCATCTTTTTTAGTGCCTCTAAATATACCTCAAAGTGGGTCATGTTGTTAACAGAAAATACTGTTCCGTCAGGGAACGAAACTGATTTAAGCGACTTATGCTTACTGTTTCCCTCACCGCCTTCTATTAGCTCTTCCGCTTCATCGTCAATCACTTCTTCTCCATCGGAATTATCAGCTGTTTCATCAACCACTTCAACTCCAAGGTTCTGCAGGAACAACTCTACTTTGTCTTCCTTTACAACGGCCTTTCCATTAGCATCCACATCATAGAAGGAGTTGAACGTCAGTTCTTCTTCACCATCACGGAAGATGTCGCTGCCAAACGCCTGGTCTTTGAACACATCGTTCCAGAGATAGAAGATAACCTTTGACACAAAGGTTTCTGCTGAAACAATACCATTCTGTGCCTTACAGAAGAAATATCCTAACTTTTTGTCCTCGGACTTGGTCTGCTCGTTAATCTCGGCATTGATCTTCTCAACGAACTGCCACCAGTCATACAAATGTCCTTTAACCTTTATCTTCCATCCCAGCGACACACCATTCTCCTTACCCTCGCAGATAGGCATATACTTCCAGTCCCAACGGCGCTTGAAGGCCGAGTCGATGGGGAACAAGCTTTGGTCGCTCGTGTTCATCGTGGCCCATATAAAGAGATTGTCTGGCAGAAGAAGAATGTCGCCACTCAAATCTTTGTCCACCACATTTTTCTCATAATAACCATTTATCCGTTCTGCATCAGCAATGGTCAGATCCTTGAATGCCTTTGCTAATTGTTTTTTCATGTCTTTGTCGGCAGTAATGGGATAATCTGAGAAGCCGTAGCCATTCCTGTCAAGCAGCTGGAACAGGTCGCCGAAGATTTGCGCACAATTGCCTCGGTTGATTTCCTCAATCACGAGATACTGCTCCTTCGCTTTTTCTCCATCCGCTTTGTTGGCATAGGCTAACCAAGCCTTAGTGTATGCTTGCAGGAAAGCCTGCTCCACAAACTCATAGACAATGCGATTCTCCGTTACCTGCTTGCCGTTCTCCACGATAACCTTTCCTGTTACGTCACGAACCGGAATCTCTATAGATGTAGGTTTATAGGCGCCAACGAATGTTGAATAGTCGCTGTCCGGATGGAACGTCGTGCGAATAACCTGCTTGTTCTTGGTGATTCGGTTTATCTCGAAAGACTTACCTGTGCCAGGAGCACCATAGAAGATTTGCTGGCGAGGATGAACAATATCTTCATGCGCTTGTTTCTCAGTAAATAAAGACTTGTTAGAATTCGCTTCAAAATCGGTTTGCCAGTCAAAGCCTATTAACCAAAATGCAGCATATTCCCCCTTCGAATTTTTATATAAAGAGATTTTGTATCCTGAATTAGGCAAAAGTAGTTGTCTAATGAGTTTGGTAAAAACGCCATTCGCATCAAATTGCTTAAAATATGGACGTAATTTATTGGAGCCTGTGGAAAGCTTAAACAAAGATGTTGTTTCCAACAGCCCATCTACACTAGGATATGATGAGAGAAGTGATAAGATAGACTTCACCTGGTCGTTAGGGCTTTGCCCTTTTGAATAGTAATATTGACAAACATATCCAAGCATACTTAGTACATTACTTGCAAGGAAATAGTGTTTGACTTCAATAGCCCCAACTGATGGATCTTCGCCTTTTTCTACAGCCTGGTAATAAGAAGGGAACTCTTTCCTTAATTCATTATCTGCTGCTCCAAGGAATACATGTATAGTACCATTTCCTGTCCCGCTCTTTCTATCAGGAACAAGAATTTCATCTTTCACATCTTCCCACTTTGGAAAAATGTCACATATAAGTTGAGTATATCCCAACTTCGTCAGTTTGCTGCTATAAATATGTTCCATATCAATTACGTTATTTCGTTTTCTATATTATTTATAAAATGTTATATGCGGATATACTACACACCATATTCAGTAATATCTATTTGCTTCAGTAAAGCTATTAACACGTCTACAACAATACTATTTCCAGCCTGCTTGTATGTCTCAGTATCTGATACCACGATTTTGAAACAATCATCAAACCCCATGAGACGAAGACATTCGCGTGGCGTTAGTTTTCGGAACCATCCTTTAGAGGTGTCACATTTCATATACTTACCTCTACGCATCACATGGTTTCCTTTGCCATCTGGGTATATCGTTCGCTCTTCTACATTAGATGATGTATAATAAGATTCTTCTGCATCCTTTATAAAATGCACTTTGTCCAAGAATTCTGATGGCTGATGGCTCTCGTCTGTAAATGGATGATATACAAAATCTCCATGCCAATTAAATTGTTGATTTCTTTTCTGACAAAGTTGTATAGCACCGTTGATTTGCGTATAGCTTTTTGTGTGATTTACACTTTCTGTAATAAAGTGAAAGCCTTTTTCCTTTAGGAAGTATTTGTCATCAACAATATCTTCAAGAAGGTCATATACAGTTTTATCAAGTTCAATTGGCGTTGGATATTTAAAATCCACTTCTTTTTTAAAGCCTATGCAATAAATTCTATCTCGGCTTTGTGGCACACCATAATCCTTGCTGTTTAGCACTTGGTAATATACTTGATAACCACAGTCCTTTTCGAAGGTGTTATGAATGACATCCCATGTATTTCCTTTGTCATGATAAAGCATACCACGAACATTCTCAAATATAAATACTTTTGGTTGACATTCGATTACAACTCGGGCAAATTCTCTAAACAAAGTGCCTCTTGTATCTTCAAACCCGCCATGTTTCCCTCTTAATGAAAAAGCTTGGCAAGGTGCTCCACCAACAAAAAGATCTATTTCCCCTTTAAAAGGAGTTGCATCAAATTCATGAATGTCATTATGCCACTGTTCTTCTGTTATATCGTAATTTGCGAAATACGCCCTTTTGCAATTATCATCAATATCGCCGGCAAATTGTATTTTGCAATTTAACCCTAAGCGATGGAAAGCATGCTCTATCGCACCTATTCCACTAAAAGACGTACCAAGCCTAATCGTTCGCTCAGGATGAGAGAATGACTTAGTCCGCCAATCAACACCACTGTTATCAATATTGGCTTTCGTATTCTGTATATCTTGATATTTATTTTTCATTAATGCCATATTTTGTTATATCAAGTTGTTTAAGTATTGCCATTAATACATCTACAACAATACTATTACCTGCTTGCATATATGCAGCAGTATCGGCAGTTACAATTATAAAGTCGTCGCGAAATCCCATAAGTCGATGACATTCTCTTGGCGTTAATTTGCGAATTCCATTGACGCCCTTATCTTTTCTATAGGTAACATAATTATCCACCCCGGCCCGGTGCATCTTATGCATAGATTGAAGTAGTGGGCGAGCGATGTCAAGATCAGTTTTTGTTGAGGTTCTAAAAGTCTTAGTCCCTCCCGCCAATACATATTTGGCAACTTTTTCTGAAAGGTAATACTTGTCCCCAACTTCTCTAACCTTGAAAACGAAATCATTGAAAAACTCCTTATCTGTTCCCTCTGAAAGCCGTATTCTATGTCCTTCATTATTTGACAAATACTTACAACCATCAGACTCAAAGAAATAGTCAGTATCTGTGTAGTCTTCCATGAAATCATACATTCGATACTTTAATTGAATTGGAGCAGGATATTTAAATTCTGTTTTTCTTCTAAATCCAATGCAATACAGTCTTTCTCTTGTTTGGGGAACGCCATAATCTCTAGCATTTAATAGCTGATAATGTACATCATATCCACAGTAATCTTCAAAGGTTTTTCTTATTACATCCCATGTGCGTCCATTATCGTGTTTGAATAATCCTTGAACATTTTCAAATATAAACACCTTGGGCTGACACTCTTTAACTACTCGAGCAAATTCTCTAAACAAAGTGCCTCTTGTATCTTCAAATCCTCTTTGGTCCCCTACAATGGAGAAAGCCTGACAGGGTGCACCTCCAACAAATAAATCAACCTGATTTCGAAATGGTTTTGCGTTAAAATCATGTATATCGGTATGCCACTGGTCTTCTTCTATGTTATAATTTGCGAAATAAGTCTTCTTACAATTTGCATTAATATCACCAGCAAAAACGATTTTAGTATTTAATCCAAGACGTTTCATGGCATATTCAATAGCACCAATCCCGCTAAAAGATGTAGCGAGTCTGATAATTCTCTCAGGATGAGAGAAGTCTTTATCTACCCAGGATGTTCCTGTGGTATCGATATTCATAGGGGTGTTTTGTATATTTGCTATTTCTGACATGCTCTTATTTTACTATCTCAAATGTCCAACCAAGTGCTTTAGCGATACCAAGCACATTGATAATATTGCTTCTATCCCACTCAACACAAACCACGAATTGAACGCCGTCGCCACTTACCAAGATATCTTTTTCATTAGTGAAATAATGGGGATGATCTTCGCCTAGTTCCTTCCAATTACGTGCTTTCTCTATGTCCTGTTGGAGGAATTCATTTTGGGCAAAGCGTTGCAGATAGTCACGGTTGAAAGTTGCCCTGAGTTCCTCAAATGTGGAGTCGGGGAATTGCCGGACATACTCCTTTACTATCTGGAGAACCATTTCCCGCTTCGTATATTTTCCTTCACCATTCAAGGAAAGTTTGACGGTACCCTTCAAATCTTGACTTGTCAAATCAATAGGAACTGGCTCTATCTTTGGCTTGGCTGAAGTTAAGGAAGTTTTCAAGACGACACTTGGTTTGGGCTCAAATATATCGCAACCAACAAACTTTGCTAAGAACTGGACATACTTGAAGAATTTATCAGTCTTTCCTTTTTGCATCACATTCATATGGGGAATTTTCCCACTTTGCGTGTTTTCTGACAAATCGTATGATTTCACCTGTTTAGCTTTTTCAAGAGCTAAGAATTCCAAATACTGGACTTCGGTCTTGCTTAAAGTGTCTTCATTAGTTGCTAAAAACACCATCACTTCAGACCAAAAATCTTTTTTTATTAGATGTTGGCTTATTCTTTTGATGAAATCATCCGTTTCGCCCACATATGCTTTTGATTTTTCCTTATTTATGAGTATGTACAACGCAGGTGATTGCAGGTCTCTTTCGAAATCCTTCATAAAATCAGAATCATCACGCATGATATTATAAAGCTTGCACATACAGTCGTCCATGCTCACGATTCGTGAGCCATTCAAATCATCATTGTGCAAGTATGTATAAATCGTTGTTGCCATATTCGACTTTTATTTCTTTGGAAGCTTATTAGTACCTTTCTGCATTTCTTTTTCATCTTTAGCCACTCGGCGCTCCACTTTCTTGATATCCTCAGCGGGTGGAAGTTCCTCCGGCTTAATACCTCTTTGGCCTAACATGCCACGAACGCTCCGGTTGTTTTGAACGTGCTCAGCCGTAATACTTCTTTCGCCATGAAGGTCCTTCTGCTCAACGTTGTAGTTGGTCATCTCTGTAGCGAGATTCTTAGCTGCCATAGCGAGAGTAGGCAAACGATCGGCTAAAGCTCCACTCTTGATTCCCAATCGGAGTTTCATCTGTTCGGTAGTTAATCCTCCGAATAAAGCCTGGTCGCCCTTGGAACGAATGCGACCAAAACCTTTGTCGTCAACACCTCGTTGGAAAATATTTCTGCTCAGCTGCTTTTCAGAAGCACGGAGACGTTCACGCGTACTTAGGCGGGCAATTTCATTCAAGCGTTCTTCAATGAGCTCGGCCTTACGTGTTTGAACTGCAAAATATCCTTGAGCGAAAGCAACTTCCTCTTTCTTAGGGTCGCCATTTTGGGCTATCAAATAGCATGCATAGCGGGTGAGCATAAAGTCTTGTATCTCACGCTTGGCTCCCTTTGCAAGCTCTATCATTTTCGTGACCTCACGAAAATGATCATCTATATTGATACCCAGCGTTTTACATGATTCGATAGCTCGTCCTATCGCTACCACAAAATTTTCCCAGCGGGCATAGCCTAATTGCTGTTGTAGTTCACGGGCATACCATATCTCAATGGTGTTGCCGTCATCATCTTTAATCTCTTTCGCAATGAGGTCGAATGCAGATTTATACTGATGTATTTTTTGAATATCCATTTTGTGCGATTTATGTTATTATCCTTTAAATCCTAATTCTTCTGCTTTTTCAACTATCCTTAATGCAAAGAGAGCTTGTTTTAATGACGTTATTCCGCGATTTCGTGACTTCATGGTACCAAAGTTGAATGCAGCTTTACGCTCAATGGGTGTCAGCAAGTTGCGTGACTTAGCCCAATTTGCCAGACCAAACCAATAATTAGGTTCTATGGCTTCGGCTTCTTGAATACGACTTTGCTGAGTTTCATTCAGATATGAGCCATCGTCGTTGGTTTCGGGCTGAATCAACTTGTCTTCAAATTTTGCAAATTCGCCTAATTTCAGCTTCAATCTATTCCAACATTCTGGTTTCTTTGTCCACTCGCCAACATTAGACGACTGATTTCCACCGGTTGCGCCACCTGTGATATGATTCCAAACTAATGGTATCAATTCCTCTATCTTATCAATGACTTCATTTTGCACTTTTTGATGTTCCCAGATATAAGTCAAATCAAGATTTCCGCTGGAGAGGAATGACACGGAAGCCAAAAGGTATGCATTCATGTTTGCCTTGTATCCACCAAGATTCTTTGATCTGACCATCTTATCAATGGTATTGAACAAGATACCTTTTGCAATAACATTTTTGAAATACACAGCAGTTATAGTTGGCTTTTCTCGTTTAATATCATTGACAAATAGTTGATAGTTCTTTTCTGCGCCACGGCACACGTCATAAGGACGTTGTTTCCACGTAGCTTCATATTTAGCAATATCTGTTTTGGTAACTTTCTGCTTCTTCGGATATTCTATCTTGAATGATTTCTCATTGAAACCAGTTAGCTGTGCCAACTGGTCGAGATACTGCCCACGGGTGCGTTCAAAGTACCACTTACAGAAAGGTTTGTTATTGCCATTAGGCACCCATTCAGTGCGGCTGAATCTTTCAAGGTCAACCAGATATGGATCGTTGGCAGAAAAATCGGAATTCTTGATGGCAGTTTGGCTGTTGGCAGAGACTGAAATCTGTTTGATGAGTTCGTCATCATGCTCAGCATCACGAATAACACTAATCTTCATGGGCACGAAGACCTTACTTAGATCGACCTCTTTATCAGTCAACGAGGCTGCAATCGATGCAGTCGTTTGACCACCGTTTACAATCTGCCAATCATACAGACGTGTAATATAGAGCATTCCGTCTATTTCTTTTGTCTCAATTTCAGTGGCAGTGGTAGAAATACCATTGTTGAAGGAAAAGAACATATCTGGCTTTTCGCGAAGGGTACGGCGAATTTCTTTGTTCACCTTTCCCTTAAACTGAAGGAAGGTACGTACATTCTTCTCCAGCAGCACTTGTTGGTACTGCTTGTATATCTTGGCTAAAGTAATGCCAGGGATGATGGCGAGATAGGCATCCACAAAGAGATTCTGTTCACTCATCTTCAGACATTGCAATTCGGTGTTATATGTAGTGGGGAAGTCTATCTCCACCTTCTCCTTACCAGCACGGATATTATGCTGTTGATAGACACGCTGCATGTCCCAAACATTGTACTCGATGACATATTCTTCGTTGTCGCTCTCCACAGAAGAAGGCACAGCAGAAGGATCGGTCAGTCCGTCAGTTATTACATAGACACGCAGTTGGTTAATTTGCCCTTTGGTGCTCTGCACAAGCTTGGCGACTTCAACAATCTCGTCACTGGCTTCCACCTCATTGTCCTTGAACAATTGGCCGTTCATGGCTTCACGATAGAAGGCCATTAGATAGTTAAAACCTTGTTGTACCTTACTTGTATTAACTTTGCCCAACAGTGTCTCTGCCTTTACGAGGTAAAACAAATCCAGCGATTCTGCCTCATCATTATAGTCATATGCAGTAATACGGCTACGAGTCTTCTTGAAGGAACAAATCTCAGGTGCATTCACCTCTCCATTGTCCTCCATATACTCTAAAATGCTTGTGGCAAGTTCTTGGTCATAGTCGCTGCCCGTCATTTCGACGGACATTTTCACGTTATCAATAAACTCTTGTGCAAACTCTTTAATATCCATATGCTTTATCGTTTATTTCGTAGGGGCACAAAAAAACCCTCTTTTCGTTTTAGAAAAGGGGGCGTGGAAGAGGTTGAGAGAAGCAAGGCTTAGGACGGCCCACATCAGACAACAACCATTCAGTCCACGCCCTTTATTAAGAGCGCGAACATCCGTTGCCTTGTCCGACTGATGTATTTTCAGAGGTCCTAAATCTGCTTCTTCAGCCTAATCAAGGATGTTCAAGACTCAGTTTTTCATTTACGTAGAGTTCGGTTTCATCTTATTTTTTCTTACTCTGTGCAAAGTTACGAATAAGTGCGGAAAAAACAAAACAAAAAACGTTTTTTAGTATTTGTTCTTTCAAGAGGAATTAACTTAGAATAAAACAAATCTATGAATTATTTTGAAAAAACACTCTTTCACTGCAATCATCTGCCATTCAGCGCCTCGTATTTAATTGTGTTGGCACTGGCATAGCCGTCCGTCTTCCCCGAGTTCTCCATTGAAAGCCGTCAAAGCAGAGTGACATTATCCTGATTATTCTTATTTCTTTCCATCCTCTATTATATGTTTGCAACCAAGTTGCACGGAGACGGATGTAACTTTGCAGCAGGAAAAGGGACACAGAAGCCCCCTCCAACTCCCCCGAGGGGGGAGGGCTGGGCAGACGCCAATGTGAGATGCAAAGTTGCCCACAGATTCGCACAGATTTTAAAGATTTCTGTTTTGCTCAAACCGACAGGCAATTCTCAATTTTCAATCTTCAATTGCATACAGATTTACAAAAATATAAAATAATTAAAATATGACACATCATTGTAAAAACGAAGAGATAGAGCACAAACATGAGTGTGATTGTCACGAGCATGGGTGTGATTGTCACGAGCATGAGTGTGATTGCCATGAGCATGAGTGTGATTGCCATGAGCATGAGGAGCATCATCATGGCGACGACGCCTGCTGTTGTCATGACCATCATCATCACCATGAGGATGAGGGACATGGCTGTGGATGCGGATGCGGATGCCACCATGAGGAGGGCAGTCTGAAGAGCAAGCTATGGCTGATAGGCATCACGGCGGTACTGCTGGCTGGGGCCGTGCTCATCGAGAAACGATGCCAGCTGGCTACGTGGCAGTTGCTGCTGGTCTATCTGGTGCCTTACCTGCTCATCGGCTGGGACACGCTGAAGGAGGCTGCCGAGGGACTGGCGCACGGCGAGGCGTTCAACGAGCACTTCCTGATGGCGGTGGCGACCATCGGCGCCCTGTGCATCGGTTTCCTGCCGGGGGCAGAGACGCAGTTCCCCGAGGCGGTGTTTGTGATGCTGTTCTTCCAGGTGGGCGAGCTGTTTGAGGGCTATGCCGAGGGGAAGAGCCGTTCGAGCATTGCCCATCTGATGGATATCAGGCCCGACGTGGCGAACGTGGAGCGGCCGGACGATGACGGGTGCGGCGAGACGGTGGTGCAGCAGGTGGCTCCCGAGACTGTGGCCGTGGGCGAGGTGATTGTGATACGACCGGGCGAGCGGGTGCCGCTCGACGGTGTGATTGTGGAGGGTAGCAGTGCACTCAACACGGTGGCGCTGACGGGCGAGAGCCTGCCGCGCGAGGTATTCTGCGGCGAAGAGGTGGTGTCGGGATGTGTCAACCTGAGTGGTGTCATCCGGGTGCGCACCACAAAGACCTTCGGCGAGAGCACGGCCTCGAAAATCATCCGACTGGTGGAGGATGCCGGCGAGAAAAAGTCGAAGAGCGAGACGTTTATCAGAAAGTTCGCACGGGTGTATACGCCGGTGGTGGTGTTTGCCGCCATTGCCCTAGCCGTGATTCCGCCCCTGCTGTCGGGTCACTTCGCTGCATCGTTCCCCACCTGGCTCTACCGGGCACTGATGTTCCTGGTGGTGTCGTGTCCCTGTGCATTGGTCATCAGTGTGCCGCTGACCTTCTTCGGGGGTATCGGCGGGGCCTCGCGCAAGGGTATACTCATCAAGGGCTCTAACTATATGGACATCCTGGCGAAGCTCGGCACGGTGGTGTTCGACAAGACGGGCACGCTGACTCACGGACAGTTTGCGGTGACGGCAGTGCATCCGAACACCTTCAACGAGCGGCAGCTGCTGCATCTGGCGGCACACGTCGAGCATTTCAGCACCCACCCCATCGGCACTGCCCTGCGCGAGGCCTTCCCCGAGGAGGCCACCGACGGCTGCCGTGTGAGTGAGGTGGAGGAGATTGCCGGTCAGGGTGTCAAGGCGCGTGTGGGCAATGACGTGGTGTGCGTGGGCAACACACGCATGATGGATGCCGTGGGTGCCCGCTGGACCGACTGCAAACACGTGGGTACGATCATCCATGTGGCGGTGAACGGCGAGTATGCAGGTCATATCGTCATCAACGACCGCATCAAGGACGACAGCGAACAGGCGATAGCCAGTCTGAAACGGCAGGGTGTAGAACGTGTGGTGATGCTGACGGGCGACCGGCAGGAGGTGGCTGCTGATGTGGCCGGCAAACTGGCCATCGACGAGTATCATGCCGAGCTGCTGCCTGCCGACAAGCTGAGCTGGATGGAGAGTTATCTGAAGAAGACCCAAGAGACAGCCGCCGGAAAGGACCGTGGAGAGAGGAGCCTCACAGCATTCGTGGGCGACGGCATCAACGACGCACCGGTGCTGGCACGGGCCGACGTAGGTATTGCCATGGGTGCCTTGGGCAGCGACGCCGCCATCGAGGCTGCCGACGTGGTGCTGATGGACGACTGTCCGTCGAAGATAGCACAGGCCATCGGCATTGCGCGCCGCACATTGGGCATCGCGCGTCAGAACGTGGCACTGGCCATCGGCATCAAGGTAGCCGTGCTGTTGCTGGCCACCGTGGGACTGGCCACCATGTGGATGGCCGTCTTCGCCGACGTGGGCGTCACCGTGCTCGCCGTGCTCAATGCCATGAGAGCACTGAGATAAATGACTAGGAAAACCTAGGAATACCTAGGAGAGCCTAGGAGACCCTAGGAAAATCTTGGAAGCTCAGGCAAATTTTCTGGTTTATCTTGAAACTGGTGGTGAGATTCATACCGCCTGAATTTCAGGCAGATTTGAGGAAATTTTCAATTAGGCATTAATTAGGCTCTAATTAGGCATTAATTAGGTTGCAATTAGGCATTAATTGCATGGTAATTAGGCATTAATTAGAACCTAATTAGTCGACTAATTGCAACCTAATCAGGCATTAATTGGAAATGAGCTGGCTTGGAAGCACTTTTTAATGACTCATTTTGATTTGTATCAGTCCACTAGCAGGAGCCTTCAAGCCGGCAGATGATGGTTGAGCCGGAGGGGGGGAACTTTACAGAATTTTGTTACGGAGAACGGAGGTGCTCTCGCCCAGCATGCGGACGAACTCGCGGGTAGAGTTCTTCACGTAGGCACCTTTCAGGAGATGGATGCAGCCCTGCATGACGTTCTCGGGCGTGTCGGTGTCGCTAATGGGGATGGCATGGAGGCCGTCCTCGCCCACCACCGTGCTCTCGCTGAGCACCGTGACATAGTTGGACTCGCGCGCCAAGCGGAACAGCAGATAGACGGTATTCATCTCGACCTTGATGCGATAGTGGTAGTCAGTGCCGACAATGTTACGCTCGAAGGCATTGCGGGCCTGGGTGCCTTTGCGCGGCAGGGCCAGGTCGTAGCGCTGCAACTCGTCGAGGGTGAGCGACTCGCGGCCCACCAGTGAGTGGCGGTCGTTGACAATAGCTGCCAGGCGGTGATAGAACAAGATGTGGCTCTCGATGCGCGGATTGCTCTGGGTGGGCTTGAAGGCCAGCACAAAGTCGAACTCATGGTGCGACAGGCGTTCCATCAGGTCGGCCATGGTCGATTGGGTGACATTGACTTTCACGTGGGGATATTGCCGCAGGAAGGCGGTGAGCGTCTCGGCCATGATGCTGGTGAACGAGAACGTCACACCGATGTTCAGCTCGCCGCCCATCAGGTTTTTCAGCTCGTCGAGTCGCAGCTGACAGTTCTCGGCAGCCTGCAGGGTCTCGCGGGCCAGCGGAACGAGGGTCTGTCCGGCCTCGGTGAGCGTCACCTCATGGCTGTTGCGCATGAACAAAGGCTGGTCGAGGTCGCGCTCCAACTGCAGGATTTGCTGCGAAAGCGTGCTCTGGGTGATAAACAGTTCTTTGGCTGCCGTAGAAAAGTTCAGGGTATCGGCAACACGCAAAAAATATTTCAGTTGTCGTAGTTCCATGGGTGCAAAATTACAAAATTTCTCGTTAATAATCAGTTGATTATCAGAAATATTTTGCATTCTTGCGTTTTGTTATCGGTTTTACCGATAGCCATTATTCGTATTTTGCCGTGTGCCATGTTCGTGAAATATCATAACCAATGGTTGGTGGAATGGTGATTTCGGCGTACCTTTGCACCGGAAAAAGAAATAAAAGGGTAACAATTAAAAAAAAGTAAAGATTATGGAAATGAATGTAATGTACAACACAATTTGCCTGGCCATGATGCTGCTGGCTGGCACAGTTTTCACAGTTTGGTATACACGTCACGAGCATATCGAGCCGTAAAGAAAGAATCCTATCACTTAAGAATATGCGCCCCAAGAGCTATTAGGCTTTTGGGGCGCAGTTGTTTTTGAGTTGCCCACAGAAGGCGGCAAGCCGCTGGTTCCAGGTTCAAAGTTCCAGGTTCAAAGTTCAAGGCTGCCCACAGATTTTCACAGATTTTAAAGATTTACGATAGTTCAAGGTTCAATAACGGTCATCAGACCGTTGTATGTTGTTCTTGTTGTTTGAGTGGTTTTCATCTCAACATATATTTATATTGACGACAACAGGAACAACTATAACAACTCATCGGTCAAAGACCGATTTAGATCTGTGTCATCTGTGCAATCTGTGTGAACTTTTATACACGAATGGTCTGGAATTGACCATAAAAAATTATAAATTTATTTTTGATAATTTGTGGAAAATTACGGGAATTAGTGTTAAGTATAAAACACAAATTGGCACAAATGACCACAAATTATCAAAAATTCTTTTACTCAAGCCGGCAGGCAATTATCAATTCTCAATTTTCAATTCTCAATT
>Ga0129307_1001508_pt1 | contig 24155 bp, 19 predicted proteins | sample P1105metagenome_FD_94437 | JGI IMG/M metagenome (GOLD analysis project Ga0129307, IMG submission 94437) | Capybara group fecal microbial communities from Wisconsin, USA - P1105 metagenome | ecosystem: Host-associated > Mammals > Digestive system > Large intestine > Fecal | place: USA: Wisconsin... | reverse complement strand
GGACTGCTGAGGCTATTCGCCGTAAGCTGGATATACCAAGGGCCATTGCTGGGGTATTGCCGGAGCATAAGGAGGCCCACGTTGCAGCCCTTCAGAGTGAAGGGCACAAGGTAGCTATGATTGGTGATGGTATTAATGATGCCCCGGCCTTGGCCAGGGCAGATATTGGAATTGCCATTGGGGCGGGTACGGATATTGCCATGGAAAGCGCCGATGCCATTTTGGTGAGAAATGATCTGCTGGATGCTGTCAGCGCCGTGCGCCTTAGTCAGGCCGTAATCCGCAATATTAAGGAAAATTTATTCTGGGCATTTTTCTATAATATTATATGTATCCCGGTGGCAGCAGGGGCTTTGTACACCACCTTTGGAATTAAGCTATCTCCGGTAATGGGGGCAGCTGCCATGAGTATGTCCAGTGTTTGCGTTTGTTTAAACGCTTTGCGGCTGAGGTTTTTTAAGCCGGAGGCCCTATTAAAAATATCAGAAAAACCAGCTGAAACAACCAGTGAAGATTTTAAGGAGGAAAAAATTATGGAAAAGACTTTAAAAATTGAGGGTATGATGTGTATGCATTGCCAGAAGCACGTTACTGAGGCGCTGTCCAAAATGGACGGGGTTACTGAGGTAAATGTGGATCTGGAGGCAAAGACTGCAGTGGTAAAGGCAGGTCGTGACATTCCTCAGGCAGAATTCAAGGCAGTTATTGAAGAAGCTGGTTATGAACTAGTAGGTTAATAGGTAAAAAGAAAACTAAAAAATGTATACGAAAAAGAGATTGCATTCTACGGGACTTTGCCAAGCCATATTCCGTAATGTGCAATCTCTTTTTTACTATGAAATCTTTATGCTATTAATATTTTAAAGATGGGTCCTCGGAAACCTTGATGGTGTTGCCGAAGGTCCACAGGGTGTCAGCGGTAAAGTTATATGCAGGATTGGTTAAATCCTCGTTGGAAATATAATAATTGGATTCTGCATTTATGATACCGCTGAGGGTGTTATACATCATGTCGTTGGTGAAGAAGGTATCCCTTCTCCCCATGAGCACTTCTGCCTTTCCCTTATTATTTTTAAGGTATTCATCCCCTAAATAAATAAACATTGGTATGCGGACCTTCACATAATTCTGGTCGTTTGGGGTGTGCCCCGTTCTCATGTGCTCACCATGGTCGGAAAAATACAGCATAACCTGAAGATTCAGATTATCCTTGGCATATTCATATATGCTCTGGAGAAATTCATCTGTATAGCGGATGCTGTTGGCATATTCCGCCTCCTTGGTATTGGCATTATCCTTAAACACCGCCTTGTCCTTTGGATAGCGTTCCTTGTAGGCGGCATGGCTGCCGTTGCCGTGAAGGATAATGAGGTTGTTTTCAAGTGGGTTAATTTTTGAAAGCTCTGCCAGCATACTGTGGTCGTCATCATCCCCGGTGTTAAGCAGTTCATCGGCCCGGGAGGCCACATTGAAGAATGAGGACTCATTGTTATTGTAGCCAAGATTGGTAATCCAATAGGTTTTGTAGCCCTTCTTTTTGGCAATATCAATGATGTTCATGCTGTCCAGAAATTCCTTTTCATTGTAGGCACTCTTTTCCGTCAGGGCACTTTCCAGCACCTGCTGGGTAAGGCTCTGGCAAGCATAGGCATTTTTGAAGATAATAAAATTAGGGTTGTTTAATTGCTGGCTCAGCCATGGTGTATCCTCATATTTGTAATCAGGGGTGAAGGCCTTCATTTTGTCACGGGTGGCAGATTCACCAATAACCATAATAATAGTGTGGGGAGAGCTGGTAATAGGGGTATCGTCAGAAATGGCAATGCTGTCTTTTTTGGCTTCAATATTTCTGTAATATTGGCTTAAACCCATACTGTAGCGTACTGCCTTAATATATGGCCCCATAAAATCCGTTTGGCTCCACATATTCCATGGCAAAAGGGAAACCGCCAGGGTTAAGCCTATGGAGGCAATTAACACCGGAGACTTTCTGTCATCAGCATCTGGGGATAAGAAATGAGTCCTCAGCTTGCTTATCAGCAGGAATAATCCTGCAAGGATTACTATTACAGCAAATATATAAAGAGGCCCCATATAGGTCATTATCCATTCAAAGGATTCTCTGAAATTGGTGTTGCGGATGGCTGTGGCCTCCTCGTAGGTTATAAGGGTACCATAAAGCTGATAGTGTATCAAAGATAATATAGGAGGCAGACAGTAGATGAACTGCAGGCCGTCCAAAAGGTACAGAAGGGCTTTTTTGCTGGTATATTTTTCCAGCAGAAATTGCCCCATCATAAAGCTGGCAGCTCCCCCCATGCCGGCAATTATTTCACTTTCATGGGAAGCAGCTCCTGCATCTATAAACATGAATTTATAAAGGACATAAACGTACCACCAGCCTGTAATAAGCAGGGATGGGATCCATTTTTTATGAAATAAAGGACAGCCCGTAATATACTGGGTAACAAAAATAAGGAGGGCGCATACAAAAGATTTTATGGTAAATGCCAGATTCGGGAAGGATATTCCCTCTCCTGCGGTGAAATAAAACAATATGTTTATCAGCGCCAGACAAACAAGGCTGTTTATAATAAATTTTCCAATGTTTTTCTTATCCATTTATGTAAAACTCCCAAGGTTGGTGTATTTTATACAAAAAAAGCCCAGGACAAAATCCTGGGCTGTGATTTCTGGTGACGCGTAGGGGATTCGAACCCCTGAAGCCGCCGTGAGAGGGCGGAGTCTTAACCACTTGACCAACGCGCCGTGAACAAGAAATATAATACTGCAAAAAAAGGCACGAGTCAAGCAGATTTTTAAAAATAAGGATAGTTTTATCCGATAATTTGCACCTTTGCAACCCCAAAGGCTTCCTTCAGTGCTGGGATACAGTCACGCTCCAGGAATGTGCGCTCCAGTATGCCACCACTTACAATAAGCAGAGTATCTCCCCGTTTGTTAAAGGTTTGAATATTTTTGAAGGCTCTTTTATAGATATCCTCCGGCACCAGCTCCAACAGCTTGTCTACCCCTTCAGCCAGCTCAGGCTTGTCTCTTTTGATGCGTACTTCAAAGGGCTCTGCGGCTTCTGAGGAGAGGTGGGCATTGCCGGCCATATAGTTTTTATTAAGCATTTTCAAATCCTCCTGCTGTAAAACTTACTTTTTTATGATACAACTTTTACCGCACATAGTACAATAGGAACCTTCCTATAAAAATAAATTGCCAAAAAATTTTTTATTTTGCCTATTTATATTTAATTTGTAGGCTAATTTTTGATATAATATTTACGAATATACTAACGAATAATTCAAGCAAACCGTGGATTTTAATAGTGATATTTCTCTATATTGTGTAAAAATATGGGAGGCGCATGAAAATGCAACATGGCCAAAGAATATTTTTAAACAAGATTAATATAAAGCTGCTGTTTTGCCTTGTGGCCTTTTTTGCCTGTCTGGCGGGGGCTTTTAAAATGTATTCTGTGGCACCGGTGGAGGCCAATGCGGAAAAGGTGGTCCGTGTAGGCTATTTCGTAGAGGAAGGCTTCCAGATGGGGGACCAGGAGGGTGCAGTAAAAAGCGGCTATGGCTATGATTATCTGCAGCGTTTGAAGCTCTACACAAACTGGAAATATGAATATGTTTATGGTTCCTATGGAGAGCTGTATGAGAAGTTGCTAAAGGGAGAGATTGACCTGCTGGGAGGACTGGCCTACAGACCGGAGCGTGAGGCAGTTCTGGATTATCCTAAGGATCCTATGGGGGCCAGTATATATTTATTTTATAAGCGCATTACCAATGACTATGTAACCTCAGAACCGGAGTCCTTGAACGGAAAGCGGATAGGAACTTTGACTGGTGCCCAGGTTAAGGTGGTGGAGAAATATTTAGCTACCCATAATATTCAGGCTACAGTAATAACCTACGAGGACATAAATGAAAGAGATAATGCCCTTAAAAGCGGTTATGTGGATGTTATGCTGGCCGAGGGGTATAACACCTTCCGCGGTATGGGCTTTGAGGTTTGTCTTGAGGCCGGAACATCTGATTTTTACCTTGCGGTAAACAAGTTCCGTCCCGATCTTCTTGAGGACCTGAACAAGGCTCAGCATCGACTCTACAAGGAAAATCAGAATTATGTAAATGACCTTAGCAAAAAATGGTTTAAGCGTACAGTTTTTACCACCACCCTGTCCCAGGAGGAACGCCAATGGCTGACTGACCACAAGTCTTATAGGGTGGGCTATCTCAATCATTATTTGCCATATAGTGATACGGATTCCAATGGTGAGGTAACCGGTGTTGTAAAGGATCTTGTTCCCGAAATATTTAAGGCCCTGGGGTATACTAGCATCAATATAGAGTACAAGGGCTATAATACGGGGATGGAGCTGACCCAGGCCCTGCAAAATAATGAGATCGATGTTATATTCCCGGATGTTTCCAATTACTGGATTACTGAGGAATATGATATGTTGCCTAGTGATCCCGTAATAAACTCCTACTTTAATGTACTGTATAAAGGGGAATTCCCTGATATGAGCAAGGTAAAAATTGCCGTTGCCAGCCGTCTGGGACTGCTGGATGATTTCAGGGCGGTTTATTATCCGAATAATCCGGTCCTCTATTACGATACTGATGAGGAGGCCATGGATGCGGTCGTTAAGGGCGAGGCCGATGTTGTTATTGTAAGTGGTCTGAGAACAGAGTTCCTTTTGCATAAAAAATCCAGCTATGATGTTCTTCGCACAGCCCAGCTGGTGGAGGATGCTTCTTTGGGCTTTGCCGGAATGAATGCGGATGCTGTGGGGATTAGCGTGTTAAACCACGGTATTACACTTATGGACAAGGACTTTACCCTGACCCGATCCTACACCTACATGCCCCATCTGGATATGACTCCCGGTGAATTTTTGAAGCAAAATATATGGATTCCAATTGGAGCCCTAATTGTAATTTTCAGCTTGATAGTATTCTTTATTTACAGAGAAAACATGCGTAATCGTCAACATCTGAACGAGTCGGAAAAACAGGTTCAGGAGATTACTACCCTTAATAATATTTTGCAGGACAGACAGGTGCGGCTGGAGGAGCTTACGGCGGCTCAGGATATTCAGCTGGAGAAAAGCCAGGTGCTTAACGAGATGCTCCAGAGTCAGCACAAGAAGCTGGAGGAAGCCCGTGAAGCTGCCGAAGTGGCAAATCAGGCCAAGACCTCCTTCCTGTTTAACATGTCCCACGATATTCGTACTCCTCTTAATGCTATCATTGGTTTTACGGAGCTGGAGGAGCGGGATCCTGATAATATTGAGCAGAACAAGGAATACCGCAAAAAGGTTAAGCTGGCCAGCTACCAGCTTTTGGATATACTGAACAATGTTTTGGAAATGGCCAGGATTGAAAATAAGAAGCTGGTTATTGATGAGGAATTATCAGATTCCGCAGAATTGTTCAGCTCCTGCACCACTGTGTTTGAAGGGGAAATGAAGAAGAAGAATCTGAGCTTCATGTTTACCCGGGATGTGCAGCATCGGTACCTGTATCTGGATAAGACCCATTTGTCCGAGGTGATTATGAACCTCATCAGCAATGCGGTGAAGTATACTCCGGAGGGCGGTAATATAACCGTAAATGTGAAGGAACTGCCGGGGGAAATAGACGAGGAATGCTTGCTGGAAATCAGGGTCAAGGATAACGGCATCGGCATGACCGAGGAATTTGTGGCAGAGATATTTGAGCAGTTCTCCCGTGCCCGTAACACCTCACAGAGCGGTATTCAGGGCACTGGCCTTGGTATGGCCATAGTCAAGAACATTGTTGATATGATGAATGGCACCATTGAAATCAGTAGTAAGGTTGGCAAGGGTACCGAGGTTATGCTGCGCTTGCCATTCAGAATAGGTCAGGAACCTGTGGAGGCGGGCAATAATACCGAGGAAGATAAGCTGGACTTCAGTGGACGCCGGATTCTGCTGGCGGAGGATAATGAGCTTAATGCGGAAATTGCCACGGCTATTTTGGAAGACAGTGGCTTTAAGGTGGAACATGCCTGTGACGGTGTTGAGTGTGTTGATATGCTCACCAAGGCTGAGGCGGGCTACTATGATATGATTCTGATGGATATTCAGATGCCAAACCTTAACGGCTATGATGCTACCAGAAAGATCCGCAATCTGGAGGACAAGGAAAAAGCGAATATTATAATAGTGGCCATGACGGCCAATGCCTTTAAGGAGGATAAGGAGAGAGCTCTGGAAATGGGCATGAATGACCATCTGGCCAAGCCTATTGATGTAAAGAAGATGATGGAAACTCTCAATAAACTGTTTAGAAAGGCAGATTCATAATAAGTAGACTAACAAATAAGCTAAACAACAGAAAGGCTGGACGCCACATAAGTGACGCCCAGCCTTTCGACTTTCTACGGGAGAATGTTTTTGATAGAAAAATAGTTACTGTGCAATATCCACATTGGACGCAGTAGCCATTTGTGCCTGAATTTTATAAGGACTATAACGCTTAATCATGTCCATTACGCGACTGTCCGGCTGTTGCTTTCCGGCTTCATGGATACCCTCCGGCATTGCCTTGTAGTCCTGGGTGTGGACGAACTTGTCCCAAGCATTCTGCAAAGCCCTGATTTTAAACAGGAAGGTTTCCAGAATATCCTGGTCATGCCCCTCAGGAGTGGTATCCTTTAATGGTGGTAATGGCATTGATGCCTCAGATGCAGTTTCCACATCGGCTTTTATGGCCTTGGCAGATTCTGCGATTTCAGCAGTTTTACCCGCTTGGGTGCTGGCTCCCAGACTGGCCTTAATCTGAGTCATAAGGCTGGTTACCATTTGCTGCACCGCTGAAGCCTCAGCTGCCTGTTCATCGATAATCTCCACATTATCGGTATCCTCGGATTCAGAAGCCTTGATGGCAGTGCTGGCATCCCTGTTGAGAGCCTTCATAAGAGTGTCCCGGGCCTCCTGCTTGGTGTGACAGCCTGCCAGTGAATTTTCGAAATTCGCTCTGGCTTCCTCCACACTCTGTGCCTTACGATGCAGTGTTGGATCCTTCACACTGAGATGGTTCATCTCAATTTTGGAAAGGCTTTGCCCTTCCTTTAATTTGGACCTGATGCTGGCAGTTTCAATAGCGTCACTGGAGCTTATTCCGGAAGAATGACTGGTATCATTCTTTTTGATGGAATGCTTCATCTGTGATGTATCTGAGGGCATCAGGTTCCGTCCTAAATTGGCACGGTATTGGGCAACTAACTGATAATTACGCTGCCGTGAGCTTGTGCCAACGCGCCCGATAGCTTCCAGCATTAAAAACACCTCCTTGTATTCCCCCTAAATTACCCCTTTTAGTTAATAAATTATATATTTATGGGAAAAATGTATGAATTGTAGAAAAATTTAGACTATAATTCACTCATATTATATCATGTTTTGGTTGAATAGGGTATATAAACAGAAAAAAATTAACAAGGCACCCTGCAAGATTGCAAAGTGCCTTTGAATTTTTGGTGTATACCAGATTTTATTTTTGTTTTTTAAGCACATCCACTAAAGACTTCATATACTGAGGAATATCAGGTGGTCTTCTGGCGGATACGATATTTTTGTCCACTACGCATGGCTCATCAAGCCACACAGCTCCGGCGTTGGTAAGGTCGTCTTTTATTCCCGGAGTACTGGTCACCTGACGATGCTTTAGTACCTTGGCAGAGGCCAGAACCCAGCCAGCGTGACAAATCTGTCCAATGAGCTTGCCGGACTTATCCATTTCAGACACCAGCTCCAAGACCTTTGGAAATCTTCTAAGCTTGTCGGGAGCCCAGCCTCCTGGAACCAAAATGCCGTCATAGTCCTTGGCATTTACATCATTAAAGGACATTTCCACTTCACAGAGTACGCCGTATTTGCCGTGGTATAATCCGGGCTTTTCTGCCACCAGATCCACCTGTACCCCTTCTTCACGAAGCCTCATTACGGGGCACCATAACTCCAGGTCTTCAAAGTCATTGCTGACAAGCTGTAATACTTTCTTCATAAATTGCCTCCTACTTGCTTATTTTTGGCTTTTATTTTTTAAGTTTCTTACCTAAATCATCAAAGAAGGATTTGCTGATGCGGCCAAATATTCCCACCTGTCCCTGACGGGAATCATCCCTTTCACGGAGCTCATCCCGGGACATAATCAGCTTGTTGGTCTTGTTGTCATAAACGTCAAACTTCACCCGAACAGTGGAGGTGTAAATAGTCTGCTCTGGATGATATACTGGCACTGTGTAATAATAGGTTTCATCGTACCAGCTGCCATCGGAGCGCTTCACCTTTCTGGTGGAGGAACGGGTCTCCCAGTCGGTGTAGGCTGGCTTTATATAATAATCATCATGCCACTTTAAAATTTCAGCCTTTACATAAATATCAGCCATTTCCTGAGGATAGAGGACTGCATTATCGTCCGGCCGTATGAGCTTGTAATGTGGCTTGGAAGCGGTTTTCCAATATTCCTCCTGCACCAGCTTTTCCGTCAAATCACTTGGTATTTCCGAGGTGTCAACTATTTCTATGTCATAGACAATGGCCTGTTTGATTTTGGAAAAATCATAGGTTTTGTCCTCCCAGTGTACCTTTTCAGCATGGGCGGCCAGTGGACACAGAATCAACAGCAGGAACATAATCCCGCTAAGGAGAGGGTTCAAAAAACGAAACATGGGGAATCCTCCTTTCAAGGGAAATATCAAAATTATTTATATCTCTATATTCGATTTTTGGGGGAGTATTCCTTCTTAAAAAACAGTTATAATTCCATTAAATTTGTATGTGAATTATTTTTAATAACAGTTGTTGTAGCGCAAAATCCATTGTGATATTATAATTGTATATTATAGGGCAGATGGGTGGCGGTATTATGAGTGACCAGTCCAAAAAGAAAATTCTTATTATTGATGACGCAGAGGTAAATCAGCTGCTGCTGTCAAGAATTTTAGGCGATTATGAGCTCCTTAATGCCTATAACGGGGGAGAGGCCTTTGAGCGCCTGCAGGAAAATAAGGGTAGTCTGGATCTTATTATATTGGATCTTGTGCTGCCGGATACCAATGGCCTTGAGATACTGAAATTCATTAAGGGCGACGATGAATTAAAGGAGATTCCGGTCATTGTAATGAGCGCCCAGGTACAGATGGAGCAGACTTCCATGGAAATGGGGGCTGTGGAATTCTGGAAAAAGCCGTTTTGGAATGCCCAGGAGGTACAGAACAGGGTGGCAAAGGTTCTTGGGTAAAATCTACACGTTTGTATGTTTTGAAGAATAAAACAGAGGCACCAATAATGGCGCCTCTGTATTTTATATTCAAAAAGTAAATTTTATTGATGGCAACCATGCTCACCACAGGTATGGCCTTCACCATGACCATGGCCATGATGATTGCAGTGAACAGCTGGATCGTAGGCAAGATTGCCAGCCAAAAGGGAATCAACAGCTTCATCGGCTGAGCCGGAAACACCACCATAGAGAGCAATGCCAGCTGAAGCCAGGGCATTCTGGGCGCCGCCACCGATGCCACCGCAAATCAGGGTGTCAACCTTCAGGCTCTGAAGAATACCTGCCAGGGCACCATGTCCCTGACCATTTGTGCTGATAACTTCAGATTTTACAATCTTGTTATCCTCAATGTCATAAACCTTAAATTGGCTGGTTTTGCCAAAATGCTGAAAAATATTTCCGTTACTATAGGTTACTGCTAACTTCATAATACGACTTCCTTTCTGATTATAAGGACAATGATTTTTTCGGCGACGGGTCATGCTGCACATGTGGTCTTCACTGCACACCTCATAATCTCCACCAACAATTTTCAGAGGCTTGCCCTCCACAAGGCATACAGCTATACGCTTGCGGGCAGCTACATACAAGGCCTGCACTGTTGTTCGGGCCACATTCATTTGTTCAGCACATTCCTGCTGGGTCAGTCCATTGTAGTCCATGAGGCGAATAGTTTCATATTCCTCCACCGGCATTAATACCACAGGCATATCCTTATTGCTGTTCTTGGGTATAAATTCGGTGAAGGCTGGCAATGAACAGATTTTTTTCTTTTTTACAGGTCTGGACATAGCAACCCTCCTTTTACGACATATGTCATTAATTAAATTATAGCTATTTTATGACATATGTCAATATCTTTGTTTAAATATTAAAATATTATTTATGTAAGGTGAAAGTATGGATTGGATTATAGCTTTGGATTGCAGTATTATTTTTTTAAGTTATTGGTGAATATGCCGGGATTGACAGGAACCATAAAAGAATGTAATAAAAATGTGATTTTGAGGTCTAATTTTATGTAGAAAATGTGATTTTAAGGTCTAATTTTATGTAGAAAATGTGATTTTAAGGTCTAAAAACACAAGAAAAATGTGATTTTTAGCCCTAAACCAAGAGGGCAGTAGGTGCAAAAAATGCACATACTGCTACTGATGCTAAAATATTAAAAGGACTGAGCTGTTGTATGCATCAAGGCATTAAACAGTCAGTCCTTTTTTGTTATTTAATAATTAAGGTGACAGGCAGGTCTGATTCAGCATTTAACCAGTTTTGCAGGCGGTCTTGTTCTTCCTGGTTTATGGCGTTTTTCAAGGTAACAAGAGCGATGAAATTCCTGTAGGCAACCTTGCCATCTTTATCCTTGGTGGCAAATGCTGCCCCTTCTATACCTTCAAAGTAGGGGAATAGAATCGGGGCCTTTTTTCGGATATTTTCCAGCAGCTTCTGGTCGCTTTCAAAGCGTTGGTGGGCCGTGGAGTACCGCATGCTTAAATCCTTGTATTTTTTTATTTCTTCCTGGGCCTCAGTAATGGATAATCCACCGGCAGATTTCCACTGGTTATTGATGAGATCCTTCACATCTTCAGAGCGGACGGCGTCGGACATATCGTTTTGGACAATATGTAAACTCCAACCATTAAAGTAGGAATATCCTTGAAGATTTTTTTCTAGCTCTGTTTCTTCCTCCGAGGTTATAATGCGCCCAATAAGGGTTAGATTCAGCCGATGACTGTCTGGTTCAATATTGTAGGCCACCACCTGGGGATTTCCTTGTGAGAAATTTTTTTCAATATAGGTTTGGGCCTGTACCTGCTCCAGGTTGGAGCGAATGCTGTGGTAGGCCATGTACATACTTGGTAAAATAATAATTATACCAAGAAGTGTAAGCTGCCAGCGCTGTCTGCGGAAGGCCTCGTCAGTTACGTAGGTCTTGGCTGGAATTTTTATTAATTTTAAAACTATAAAGGTTGTCAGGCAGATAAAAAAGCTGTTTATGAAGAAAAGATACAGGGCCCCTAAAAAGAATTTCAGGGAATGGGCGGCTATACCGTAGCCTGCTGTACAAAGAGGTGGCATAAGGGCAGTGGCAATAGCAACTCCGGGGATAACATTGCTCTTTTCAATTCGGGTGCTGCCAATGATGCCGGCCAGACCACCAAAAACCGCTATAAGCACATCCCAAATGGTGGGCTCGGTGCGGGCCAGCAACTCGGAAGAAGCGGTGTCAATAGGGGATAGGGTGAAATATATTGCCGAGGTCATAACCGACAGGGTGACCTGAAAAACTAGCTTCAGGACTGACTCGCGAACATATTCACCGTCATAGGTAGCCATACCATAGCCAATGGACATAATAACCCCCATTAGGGGTGAAATGAGCATGGCACCGATGATAACAGCAGTACTGTTCATATTCAGGCCAATGGAGGCAATGAATATGGCCAGAATTAATATACACATATTTGTGCCCTTAAGAGTTCCACCGGAATAAATACGTTCGGTAATTTCATCCAGGGGTGCCCGGTCCTTATGCAGATCAAACAGGTCAGCCAAAATGGTTTTTATAGTTTTCATGGGCAATCCTCCTTGCACAATTATTACCCTTAGATATTTCTATACATGTAGACAAATTCCCTGCGTTGAAAAAGGGTTTAAATATGTCATATAAAAAAATATATTTTTATTGACTGCATATAAAAAAATATATACAATGGTGGCAAATAATTATAAACTGTAATGAAGCGTGGAAGGTGAAATAGTGAATCCAAAATTAAAGGCCTATATTCCAATGGCGGATATGTTGGCAGAAACATTTGGGGATGAGTGTGAAGTAGTGCTCCACGATATTGCAGATCCGGAGCATAGTGTAGTGTATGTGGCCAATGGAACAGTAACAGGCAGAAAAATAGGTCAGGGCTTTGAGCACTTTGTAAAAACTGCCATCACCCAAGGTGTTGAAAAGGATTTTGTTCCAAATGATTTTTTCCAAAAAAATGGAAAACTAATTCGTACATCTTCTTCGTTAATACGAGATGATGATGGCAAGCTGATAGGGGCCCTTTGTATAAATCTAGATATGACTCATACTCAGAAGCAGGCAGCGTATCTGCAGAATTTCTTGCCGAAGCCTAAGCCTATGACAACCCATAGTGACGGAAAGGGAAAACGGGTGGAGGAAATGGTGCTTGCCTTGGTAGATAATATTTTAGCCGGCTGTGATGTGACTGCTCTTAGCCGTGAAGAGCGAATAGAAAAAATCCGCTTTATGGATTCCAGAGGGATTTTCCAATTAAAAGGAAGTATTGATCAGGTGGCTGAACGGTTAGGTATTAATAGAGTGACTGTATATAGCTATTTGGATGAGGTTCGGGGAAAAAGATAAGGATAGGTAGCTTATTTTGAAAGGAGCAGAGACAAATGAGGTATGTTTGCGGAAAATGCGGTCATAGTGAGGATGTTACCACCAAAAGAATGAAATGTGACTGTGGCGGTTTGTGGAAGCTGGATTATCAGCCACCAAGGTTTGATTTGTCACAGGTGGATAAAAATACCTGGAGCTTGTTTCGGTACAGAAAGTTTATGGCACTGACTGATGATACCTGGGAAAAAGTAACCTTGGGTGAAGGCATGACTCCGATTATTCCTTTTGATGAGCACACCTATTTTAAAATGGATTATTTTATGCCTACCCTATCCTTTAAGGACAGAGGAGCGGCTGTTCTGGTGGCATTTTTAAAATCTCAGGGTGTAGACAAGGTAGTGCAGGATAGTAGCGGCAACGCCGGGAATAGTGTGGCAGCCTATTGTGGTCGGGTTGGTATTGATTGTGAGATTTTCGTGCCAGAGGGAACCTCTGACAAGAAAATAAATATGATTGAAGCTCACGGGGCAAAGGCTACAGTGGTACCGGGTAATCGTGATCACTGCGCTGATGTTTGTCGGGGCAAGGTAGAGCAGGAGGGTGTATGCTACGCCAACCATGTATATAACCCGTTTTTCTATGAGGGCACAAAAACTTATATTTATGAGACCTATGAGCAGCTGGGGAAAATACCGGGGCATATATTTGTTCCACTTGGAAATGGAACGCTGTTTATTGGTATCATGAAGGGACTGGAGGAGCTTTTGACCAGTGGAGCCATAGAAAAGATGCCTCAAGTGGTTATAGTGCAAAGTGAAGTATGCCAGCCTTTTGTAAAAGCCATGGAGAAAAAGCTGTCTGATGTGGAAATAGAACCAGTGGAAAAAACTCTGGCAGAGGGCATCGCCATTGGTGTTCCTATGCGAAGCGAAGAAATCATGGAGTATATATACAAGTATGATGTACAGGGTATAACCATTCCGGAGGACAGAATTTTGCCGGCCAGAGAGAAAATCGCCAGACAGGGTATTTATTGCGAGCATACCACTGCTGCGGTTTATGCGGGATATGAGCATTATTGTGAAAAATATGGAAAGCCACAGGAGGCATTGCTGTCCATGTGCGGGGCCGGATTAAAATCTGATCACAGTTGAATTTTATATAATGAAAAGTAATATAGAGTGAAAAATAGCCATAAATGCAGCTGTAAATATTGCAGCTACGTTTATGGCTTTTTGTGTCAAGAGCATATATCCCACCTAGTATGGTGAAGAACTATTCCTGCACGGGAAATGCTAATAGGAAGATTTTTTTTCAAAGAGAAGAAAAATTTGAATAATGGCGTTATACTTATAAGAAATAATCGTATATATAGTAGCAAATAGTGTAAAAGGAGAAGTATAGTATGAAGCTACTGATTGACATAAACAGAGATGCAGCCAATGATGGCGTAATAGTGGTGAAGCTGGTGGGGCGGCTTGATGCCAATACCTCACCGGAGTTCGATGAAACCTTGGAAAAGTTTACCAATGATTTTGATGAGCTGCAGATGGACTTGTCCCAGCTTGATTATCTCTCATCGGCAGGGTTACGTTCCATTCTGGTGACCAAAAAGTGGACGGATAAGGAAAATATTAAATTCAAGGTTGTAGATCCCAAGGAAGAGGTGGACGAGGTCTTTTCCATGACGGGCTTCAATCGCTTTGTGGAAATTATTCACACCGATAAGGGTAAAGAAGATGGAATTGCAGATGACAGCCTTGGGGAGTTTTATCCCCTCAGCCCAATTCAGCGCTGGATGATGGATACCCATTTTCAGAAGGCAAAATCTACCATGATGAATGAAGGGGGCCTGACCAAGCTGGATGATTCCATTGATATGGAGCGTTTGGCAGGAGCCATCAATGATACCCTGGCGGCCCATGATATATTCCGTTGCCGCATATTATTCCACCCTGAGACCGGTGAAATATCCCAGCGTTTTGACGGAACCTTGTCAAAGGTACGTATTGAGTCCCTTTCAGAAGCGGAATTTGAAAAACGCAAGCTGGAGCTGAAAAAGCCATATCAGATTATAGACAGGCCATTATTCCACATATATCTGATTATTGCCCCATCCGGAAAATATCTGTATGTGGATTTTTACCATGTAATAATGGATGGTGTGGCAACGGCATTGCTGTTTTTCCGGGAAGTGGATAACCGCTATCTTGGAAAGCCAGTAAAACAAACAGGGTACAGTTATGCTGAGTATATAAGAGAGCAAAGCTCCAAACCGAAAAATGAAGCCGGTGCAGCCTATTGGCGCAATATGCTGGCGGACTTTGATGAAAGCAAGCATCTTCCACCAAGTGACAGGAATGAAGGCGCTTGGAATTTTAATGCTCATTTTGCTACCTTGCAGAATATTAAAAAAGACTTTTTTAAGGAAACGAATTACCCTGAGCATACATTTTTGCTGGGAGCCATGATGTTGGCCATCGCCAAATCCACCGGCAGCTCCAGTGCTATTATGAGCTATGTTCATAATGGCCGCACCACCAGGGCGGAAATGCGATTGATGGGTCTGATGCTTACCCAGATACCAGTTAGATATGATTTCGATAAGGACATAAGTGTTGGAGATTTCCTTGAAGACTTGAAACAGCGGGTAGAAGAGGGCTTCCAGCATCGCGACAGCCTTGAGACCGTATATGACGAGGGGCTGGAGGATGAATGTGCCACCTTTATTTTGCAAAAGGGCAATATAATGGGCAATGTCAGCGGTGAAATCCCTCTTTGTGGTACGGTGGCTACAATTCAGGAATTACCGCAAAACAAAGCGTCGGCAGTGGAAAATTCTTTGGATATCCATGTGGTGTGCGAGGATGATGGCACCTACCGCTTAAAGCTGGAATATGATGCCAGCCGTTATTCTGAGGAAATGATGGGCCGGTTTGCCGAATCGGTGGATGAAATGATTAAGGGCTTGCAGGATAAGGATAAAGCTGTGTTGGAGCTGTTATCATGAGTTTTTTCTCAGTATTGCGGAAGAAAACGGTTATTTCTACCAGATTTTGGTCAGTGTTTACTTCGGCCATGGTAGCCATGACGTTGTCCTATATCTTGATGCTGTCGGATAATATCGTAGCCGGTCAGTTTATAAATGACGACGCAGTGGCGGCCATGTCCTTGGTTTTTCCCTTAATGACAATATTGTTTTTCTTAAGCTATCTCATTGCAGATGGCTTGGGAATGTTGGTGGCCTATGCCCAGGGGCAGGAGGATCGGGATGAAGTAAATCGCCTGTTCAGTCAGGGCATAATGCTGTCTGTGGGACTGGGGCTGGTGCTGGTTTTATTGTTGAATATATTCCAGGAGCAGCTTCTTTCCTTTTGGAAAATTTCACCTGAGTATATGGTCCATGCCAGAGGATATTATGATGGCCTGAAATGGTTGCCTCCCGTGGCTTTTCTGAATATCTTGTTCTATACCTTTCTGATACAGGATGGAGAGGAACAGGTATGTGTCAGGGCGTCAGCCATTGCCTTTGTGGCTAATATTATTCTGAACATAGTTCTATGTAAGACCTTGGGAACCTTCGGCATTGGCCTTGCCACCTTGCTGGGAACAATTATATCCTGTATTGTGCAGTGTGCTTTTTTGTTTTCAAATAAAAGCAGACTTTCCTTTGTGTGGTATTATAATTTTCGTGAAATTCTGCGGGGGTTCATCTATAGCTTTTATCATTCGGTGGATACTCTTTATTTATCCATGCTCCCCCTGATTTTTTCCTTTTATGTTATCTCTCAGTGGGGGGAGAGCCATATCATCATTGTAACCGTTATTACAAATGTTTTGGTGTTGGCGGTGGCTCTGTATACTGGCGTGGTGGATTGCCTGCAGCCCATGGTTTGCCAGTATCATTCTGAGGGTAGCTACCCCAGCGTTAAAAAGACTATGGAGCTGGGGATATCGTGTACAGTAATTATGAGCTTGGCTATTTCCCTTGTGGCAGGTGCCTTTGCCTTTCTTTTACCAATGCTTTTTGGGGTGGCGGAGGAGAAGCTTATAGGTGAAATAGTTACTTCCTTGCGCTGTTTCCTTATTTTTTTGGTATTTTTGGGGACAACACTGATTTACACAAATTATTATATTTACATTGAAGAACGTAATTATGGCCTTATCCTTAAAACTCTTTTGCTAATAGTTTTTCCTGTATTGGGCATGTACTTCGGGTCAGTTTGGGGAATGTATGGCTTGTGGCTGGGGGTAGGTACGGGATATTTATTGGCCTTTTTATTTAATTTAGTAGTTATAAAGCTATGGCCGGACCGGGATAATATTCTCCTGTTTAACAAGAAAAAAATGGCAAGACAGTGCTCTTATGATATAAATGCCGTAACGGAGGAGGTAGTAGCCTTATCACGGGTTGTCAGTGATGAATTAAAGAGCTGGAAGCTGCCTTCGGCAAAGATAATGCGCCTTAGCCTTTTGGTGGAGGATTTGGGGATGAATGCTGTGGAAAGGGCCCAGAACAAGTCAGTTCAGCTGGAAATTTCCCTTTTTCTGGAGGATGAGGCCCATCAGTTGGTTAAGCTCATTGCAAGGGATAATGGGGAACCATATGATGTTCTTGCCATAGTTAATGAAGGAAAATATTCTTTTAGGGATTATATTATTGATTCAGTCACGAATGATTTTTATAGACGTAAATACTTATCATCCGGAGACGAGAACAAGCTGGTATTTGAGATGTCATAAAAAATTCTCGCATATGAAAAAAATAGTTGAAAATTAATCAGACAAATTTAAAAACTGTGGATAACCCCATAAAGGGTACATCCACAGTTTTTGTTTGCGGTTTTATTAAGTTGTTACTCAAGTACAACGGATGGTCTGTCAACAATGGAGGACAGCACCACAATGGTCTGAGTCTTGGTAACTCCGGCCTGCTCCTTGATGCGTGTCAGGAGATTTTCCAATGTCTGGGTATTTTGTGTTACAACCTTCAGGCAATAGTCAAAGTCACCGGTAATGTAGAAGCATTCCTTAATATCAGCCTCATTGCGGACGAAGTTTTTGAAATCGTCAGCCTTGGAAGGGTTATCAAAACCTAAATTAACCAGAGCAGTAAGGTTTTTATCCATCAATTCCGGATTGAGGATTGCAGTGTACTGCTTAATAACCCCGGAAGCCTCCAGTTTTTTCAGACGCTCACTGATAGCAGGCATGGAAAGAGAAATTTCAGAGCTCAGAACAGAAATCGTAACACGGGCGTTTTCCTGTAAACGCTTTAAAATTTGCTTATCAATTTTATCCATTTTTCATTCACCACCATTTCTATGTAATTATAACAGTTATTGTGAATTATTGTAAATGGATTTAAGAAAAAAGTTTAAATTTCTCACATAGTCATAAAAAATTTGTTAAACAATTAGGAGCCGATACTATGATAAAAAAGGTTGGTTAACGATAATGTCAACCAATGGTAAACTTATAGGTTGACGAAAGCGCAGGCGGGGGGTATACTTAGGAACAGAGTTATTCATATGTAGATTAAGAAAGGCAAGTGTTTTATTATGTCCCAGAGTGTTGCAGTTCAGCAGAATGTTTCCGTTAAGGATTTGGCTAAAATGGCCATGTGTCTGGCGGTTATCAGCGTGTCGGCCTATATTGCCTTCCCGTTACCCTTTACTCCCGCTATGGTGGTGGCATCCACTGCAGCTATGTGCTTTACAGCCTTCATCCTTACGCCGAAGCAGACCTTTATGACTTTGGTTGCCTACCTTATATTAGGTGGAGTTGCAGGCTTGCCTATCTTGCCTGGAGGTACTGGTGGATTGGGACGTCTCTTGGGCCCTACAGGTGGCTTTTATTTTGCCTTTGTGGTGGCATATACCATGGTGTCATATTTTAAGGGTAATGTGGTCAGTCTTAAAAGGTATAGTTTGATAAGTATTATCATTAGTTTGCCAATTACCTATATTGGCGGACTGATTTCTATGATGTTAGTCCTAAATATTGGTTTGGAGGCTGCAATTGTACAGGCGGTACTTCCATTTATCCCTGGAGATGTAGTAAAATGTATTTTAGGGGCGTTCATTGGCGTCAGAGTAAATAAAGCTCTGGGGAGTGAATAATTTCGGTATGAAGAATTACTATGAGCTGCTTGTTCAGCAGTGCGGTGTTAAGGCGGATAAATTAATGCTGGACTGCGATGGTGAGAGTTTTACCTACGGTTCCCTGTTGGAGCTGGTGGACAGACTGGCTATCAGTGCGTCTGAAAAGGGAATCACATCCTACAAACCTATATTGATAATAGCTGAAGGTCCTGTCTATCAAGTCGGGGCTTTTTTGGCGTTGGAGAAGCTGGGGGCTGTCCCCATTTTAATGCATCAGGATTGTTCCTCTGATGTGGTGGAAACCATTATGCAGGAGAACAATATTTATGGAATGTGGCAGGTGGGTGCCATGCAGAATAACTTTCTGCGTTTGGATGAAGCAGTGGCGGATCATTACCCGTGGGAGGTAATGGGGGCTCTTACTTCTGGCAGTACCGGTGTGCCAAAGGTTTTATATCGTAGCTTTGAAAGCTGGGCGGATTTCTTTCAGGAGCAGAACAGAGTGTTTTGTGTGGATGCAGACACTGTTATGTTCCTCCATGGAAGCATGAGTTTTACTGGAAATCTTAATATGTTTATGTCAGTGCTGGCCGCGGGAGGTTCTGTGATTACCTGCCGACGTATAAGCGGCAATTACTGGAATATGCTGATTATGCGCAATTTTGCCACCCATATTTATATGGTGCCCGCCAAGCTACAGATTTTGGGCCGTGCTGCCATGGCAGAGAATCCTTATGTTCGACAGATTATTGCCGGTTCACAGCTCATTAGTCTAAAGGGACAGCAGTTCCTTCGTAAAACCTTTACCAGAGCGGATATAATCCTGTATTATGGGACTTCAGAGCTTAATTATATTTCCTACAAGCACTTAAAGCTGGATGATACGGATTCCAGAAATCTTGGCAAACCCTTCGACGGCGTAAAGGTGAAGTCTGTGGATGGTGATTTATATGTGGACACCAAATATCATGTGAGCGGCGTGAAGATTCCATATTGTTGTGGTGACACGGGTTACATTAATGATGATGGGGAAATCATCTTTAATGGCCGCAAGACGGACTGGATAAATAAGGGTGGCTATAAAATCAGTTGCCTGAAGCTGGAACAGCAAATACGCAATATGGACTGCGTCAAGGACGTGGCGGTGATGCCCTTTGATGATGCAACCAGAGGCCAGGACATAGCGGCCTTTGTGGTGACGGACGGCCATACGGATTCCAAAAAATTCCGTCATGACGTGGGAGAATATGTGGATGAACGGGAGCGTCCAAAGAAGCTGATATTTTTAGAGATGCTGCCGTTAAATGATAGAGGCAAGGTAAACAAGGAAGCCTTGAGGGAGTTACTATGAATAGAGAATTAGCTGTAATTGCAGGTCGTCTTAGAGGCGGCGATTATGATGGTGTGATGATTATCAAGAATTTGTGGCAGAAGGAAAGCGAGGATTCCTACAAGGGGGATACCTACGAGCCGGAAATGCTGAAATCTACCAAGAGAATGCTTCTCTGTCAGGCCCGTTCCGGCTTGGAAAGCCTGACTACCACTATGCTGCTGACACCAAAGGAGGCTGCTGCCAAGGCAGAGCTTATTGCCCCTGAACTCACCGGTGACAATGCAGTGGATACCGAGGGCTGCTGGCATGTATTCACCCGTCAGGAGACCTTGGATTTTGTAATTGCTGTTGGTGATACCAACCAGATTCATCGTACGGAGATTCCTGTGGTGCCTGGTATATTTATCATGGAAAGAATTTTGGAGACCCTGCCAAAGAATGTGGTAAAGTTTGAGGTTTCCTACAGAAACGCTGTTTTTGCCGGAGAGCCTTTGTGGTTGGATATAGAAGGCAATAAAGTGGTTTTAAGGGGTAACGGCAAGGAATATATTAACGGTACCTTCGAAGTGGAGTAAGGTTGACTGAGGGTCATCTCGTGGAACGGGTTTATGTTTTGTGGGGCCTTAGGACTCCCATAGTGACGAAGAATAACAAATTTAAGTATATCCCTGCGGAAAAGCTGGGGGCTTTTGTGGTGCAGGGAATTATGAACAAAATAGGAAGGGGCTTGCTGCCAGATGGGGTCATTGCGGGAAATGCCGTAGGAACCGGTGGCAATATAGCCCGTTTAATGTGTCTTACGGCAGGCCTTCCGGAGGAAGTGCCTGCTTTTACTGTTGATATGCAGTGTGCCTCAGGAGCGGCGGCCATAGCCATGGGGTATGCCCAGATTGCCAGTGGAAATGGTGATATGTACATCTGTGGTGGCATGGAAAGCTCATCCCTGCAGCCTATGCGGATTTATAACGAAAATGATGAACGCTTTGCCAAGGTTTCCGGTGGTGATGGCAGATACACGACGGCCCAGTTTTCTCCTGGGGAGCTGGCGGAAAATGCCATGCTTTTAGGGGCAGATAAGACTATGGCTACTGAAAAGGTTACCAAGGAGGAGCTGGATTTTTGGACCTTGCGCTCTCATAGATTGGCGGCGGAATGTGCCAATAAGGGGCTTTTAAAGGATCAGATTATTCCCGTGGAGGGCATATCAAAGGATGACGGTATTCGCTATAAGATGAGTCAGCGCCTTTTGGACAGATTGCCAAAGCTCTTGGGAGGGGATTCCTTGTTGACGGCGGGAAATTCCTGCCTCATTAATGATGGAGCGGCCTTTGTGGTGCTGGTTTCTGAAAGCTGGCTAAAGGAGCATCCTGAATTTACCCCTAAGGCAGAGATTTTAGGAACCTGTACAGCTGGGGGAAGCCCGGTGGAAAGCCCCCGTGGAGCAATGCTGACAGCGGATAAGCTGCTGGCCCGTCAGGGGTTGTTATACGAGGATATGGATGCCATCGAGTTTAATGAGGCCTTTGCAGTTATCGATGTGCTGTTTCAAAGGCAGCACCCTGATCTCATAGACCGTTATAATATGCTTGGAGGGGCCCTGGCCTATGGCCATCCCTACGGAGCCTCCGGGGGGATTATAATGATCCATCTTCTGAAGGCTCTGGAAATTGTGGGGGGCGACCTGGGACTAATGTCTGTTGCCGGAGCAGGCGGCATGGGGCAAAGCATTTTGGTACGACGCCTGTAACTCCAAAAAAGGACAAAGGAGAAAATAAAAAAGGCCAAGCCCTCTCGTAGCAAAGGGTTTGACCTTTTTGATTGTATACTTTAATTACTTAATGAAAGCATATACACCAGCTAAAGTGATAGCCTTGAGAATGCCGTCAGCAATCATTGCCATATCCATGTTGTTTTCGCCTCCTGAATAGTCGAAATCACAGTAATACCAAGGGTTTACTGTGTTCTCATTTCTCACAGTGCTTATTATACTGCGTGATATAAAAACACGAAAGGGACTATGGTCCTATAATGAGCTATGCCTCTATAGAACTTTAATATACGTTTTCTAACAATTTTGTTATATCGAAGATGAGCAAAATTTCACAGTGTATTTTCACTATTATTTCATGCTTATTCTTTACACTCAATGATGTTTCATTGGTTTAATAGAATTCTAATGGAAATAAGGATTTTTTTATCTTTTTCAAAAGGAAAAACTGAAAATTTGGCGTATAATGTCCATGATGGAGGTTGAAACTATGAGCAAGACGGTTCAGCTTAAAAACGGTAAATCTGTTCCCCCATTGGGAATTGGCACCTGGATGATTGGGGAGGAACCCACCAGGGAAACGCAGGAGATAGAGGCTATACTCACTGGCATAAGGGCTGGTATGACCTTAATAGATACGGCTGAAATGTATGGTGAGGGCCGATCAGAAATATTGGTGGGGAAAGCTCTCAAGCAATATTTTATGGAAGGCAGTCGGGATGATGTCTTTGTGGTTTCCAAGGTGCTGCCCTGGAATGCGGGAAAGGGTAATATGCGCAAATCCTGTGTAAATAGCTTTGAACGCTTGGGATTGAAATACCTTGATATGTATCTTTATCATTGGATTGGCAATGTTCCCTTGAAAGAAGTTGTGGAAGGCTTGAATGCATTGCAGGATGAGGGCCTTATCCGCAGCTGGGGCGTTTCCAATTTTGATACCAAGGATATGGAGAAGCTGTTAAAAATTCCAGGGGGAGACAAGTGTCAGGTTAATCAGGTGCTTTATCATCTTGGCTCCAGAGGCATAGAATATGACCTTATTGACTATATGAATGACCATGATATTGCCTTGATGTCTTATTGCCCATTGGCTCAGGGAGGCAGGCTCAGCAGAGGCTTGAGGGAAAATCCTGTGGTTATGGATATTGCAAAGGCCCATGGTGTTACACCGACTCAGGTGCTTTTAGCCTGGAATATCCGTAATGGACACACTATAGCCATACCAAAGAGTTCATCGGCAGTGCATATAAAGGAAAATGCAGACTCTGTTAATTTGGAGCTTACTTTGGCTGATATACAGGCCCTGGATGGGGAGTTTGCGCCACCATCCTGTAAGATGCCTTTGGATACGGAGTAAGCAGTAATTTTTTAATATATTTGTGGATTTAAATCTTTAAGTGATTTGATTTTTGAAAGGATGAGCACTATGAAATTAAAGAAAAAATTATTGGCAGCAGGGCTGGCTTGTGCATTAGCAGTTGGTACTCCTGGTTTTATGGATTCTCAGGCATTTGCTGAAGACATTCAGCCTGCTCTTGTTAATGAAATGGACGCCAAGGCACAGCTGGTTAATTCCATGAACAGCCTTACTAATATGGAAAATGGAACCTTATCCTTTAAGGTGGATTTGGCAAGCCCATTCTTTGGCGGGACTGTAAATGGCGTATTTGATTTCGTGTCCAAGCCAGTAGTGGTATGTCAGGGAAACAGCGAAGTGGTAATGACTTTGGGTGGTATTCAAAATGGCAATACCAGGTATAATTTCTATAGCCGTGAAACTGAAAAAGATGTGGAATTCTATTCCCAAAACAAGAATGGCAGCTGGGACAAGTATGTTTACAGCAAAGCAAACAGCAAGGCCATTGATGAGGAAATCGAAAAGAGCCTTGGCACAGATTTGCCGAATGTTGTAAAGAGCGTAACCTTGGGTCAGCGTCAGGGACCAGATCAGAATTATATTGTTACTTTGGATGGTCAGAAGGTGAAGGATTACTTCTTGAAGCTGGCCAATCTGGGAAATGTGAAAAAGGGCAGCACTGAGGAAGGTAACAAGCTGCTGGAGGATGTGCTGAACAATATGGGGGATGTGCAGTGTACCATTACCATTGATGAGGTTCAGCATCAGTTCCGCAACCTTTATGCAGATCTTACCCCTCAGATCAGATCCGCAGCCAAGGCTGTGTTGAGCAATATGAAGGAAGACAGCGGTATGGATGGTATCATTAATGCCAGCACCGTGGAGCTGAATTTC
>Ga0129307_1001505_pt1 | contig 24241 bp, 16 predicted proteins | sample P1105metagenome_FD_94437 | JGI IMG/M metagenome (GOLD analysis project Ga0129307, IMG submission 94437) | Capybara group fecal microbial communities from Wisconsin, USA - P1105 metagenome | ecosystem: Host-associated > Mammals > Digestive system > Large intestine > Fecal | place: USA: Wisconsin... | reverse complement strand
GGCTGATTGTGAAGCAAGCAATATCATTTATCAGTGGTACCGTGGTGGTGAGCCGATTGACGGTGCAACAGAAGGAACATATACACTGACAAAGGATGATGTGGGTAAAGCCATCACTGTTCAGGCTGTACAGACGAAGAAAGCAGATGGAACGAACTATGGCGAAAATGATAGACCAAAGAAGATGTCTGGATCTACAGAAGCTGTTGTAAAGAAGGATGGACCGGCTGCACCGGCAAGTGGAGAAGAAGCAGGATTTATTCCTGATTATGCAAATGAAACCTTTACAATAGGTGAAGGCTATGAGGTTTCGTCAACTGATGACGAGGATGGAATTATTACAGATATATCATTTACGGATGTAATTGACGGTACAAGAAAGATATATATACGTGTAAAAGAGACAGAAGATACAAAGGCAGGAGCATGGCTTGAAGTAACACTTCCCGCACGTCCTGCTGCACCGACTGGACTTGGTTCAATCAATGCAACCGATGGTGTTTCAAAAGACGGTACTATTACGGGTGTTAATGACACAATGGAATATTCTGCGGATGGCACGAACTGGACACCTGTAACGGGCGCAACGATAACAGGCCTTAAAGCAGGAACATATAAGGTACGTGTTAAGGCGACAGAAGGTGCTCCTTGTGGTAATGCTGCTGATGTAACGGTTGGCAGCAGAGAGATTATACTTACGGATGCTCAGAAACCGACAGCAAAGGAAGGTCTTACCTATAATGGTGCAGAGCAAACTTTGCTTAATGAACCTACTAACGCCATATTGCCGGAGGGTGCGGTCGGATTGCAGTATGCCATTGGTACGGATGATTCCACTGTACCGACAACAGGCTGGGGAACATCCATTCCTGCAAAGATCAATGCCGGAACCTATTATGTATGGTACAAGGTTGTAGGTGATGCTAATCATTTTGATTCAGAAGCAAAATGCATCAAATCTATAATTAAAGAACAGCCGAAAGAGGAGCCAAAGGAGGAACCAAAAGAGACTCCAAAGGACGTTGATGTGACTCCTGAGGTTGAAGAAACTACTGAAGATAATTCAAGTGAAGAAGAACCAACTGAAACTCAGAGCCCTTACAGAACTGAATGGGTTGATGGTCAGTGGTATGATTCTGAAGGAAATGCAACATATAAGCCACAGGGCAAATGGTATCAGGATAACACAGGTTGGTGGTATCAGGATACATCTGGCTGGTATCCATCAAGCCAGTGGCAGAAGATAGATGGCAAGTGGTATTACTTCACATCAGATGGCTACATGGATTACTCAGAATATAGAGATGGATTCTGGCTGGGATCAGACGGCGCCTGGGTTGAAACTTACTACGGCGGCGGCTGGGGAGAAAAATATGGCCAGTTCTGGTATGAAGATGCAACTGGCTGGTATCCTGTAAGTCAGTGGCTCTGGATCAATGGAAAGTGTTACTATTTCGGATCCGACGGTTATCGAGTATACAACCAGTACGTAGATGGATATTGGGTAAACAACGATGGCGAATGGGAGCCATAGAGAATATATTTCTATAAATATATGAACGAAGCCTAATCACAAATGAGTCTGATAAAAAAAGTGCAAGGGGGTCTGACCCCACTGCACTTTTTTTAATTTACTGGAATAATTCGAATTCTGTTACAGATACATCCTCATTGTTGTTTTCCCATTTGAGCTTCTTATCTGTGATTGTGATTGAACCAGTTCCGTTCTTATAAAGCTGCTTTGTTATTGTCTGACCGTCTGTCTTGTAATCCTCGTGAGTCTTAATGCAGTCATTGTATGAAAGCTTTCCGTCCTTATCGAAGGAACCTGTGAATTCATACTTATCAAGATTTCCGTTATCATCTGGAAGACCTATAGTAACACTGTAGAATCCATTAGATGTTGCTGTGATCTTTACAGCTGATCTATGAGTTTTAGCATCTGCATACTCACCGCTGTAGTTCTTTCCTGTTACTTCAACTTCCTTTGTCTTGATAAATGTATTTCCTAAAGCTACATTTTCTTTCTTATCTTCCCAGGTAACTGTTTCGTCCTTAAACTTCATAGTACCTGTACCGTCTGTATAAACTGTCTTTGTTGTTGAGCCACCCTTTGCATCGTAGATTGTCTCTGTCTTTGTGCAGTCCTTGTAGCTCATGTTTCCGCTGTAATCAATCTCAGCTGTGAATGACCATTCATTAGTTACGCTTGCACTTGATGGCCACTGAACCTTTACTGAATAAAAGTTATCATATGTGTGAGTAACTTTGATTGTTCCTCTTCCAGCGAAGTTATCAACATAAGTTCCTGAGTAATCTGTGAAAGTAGCGTCCTTTACCCACTTTCCGTCCTTATCTACATAATAGCCGTCGATCCATTTGTCTGTTGCAAGGTAGCCTGTGTTCTCAAAATAGTAGTAGCTGCCATCAATCTGAAGCCAGCACTTTACTGGATAGTAACCTGACTTATCCTCGTACCACTTACCAGTCTTGTTAGACTTCCATGTACCACCAACATACTTTGAACTGCAAGCACCACTTCCGTCAAGCCAGTAGCCTTCGCGATATTCGCTGGCTGCCATATATCCGTCTTCCTTGAAGTAGTACCAAGTTTTATCGATTTCAAGCCACTGCTTTTTTGGATAGCCACCGTTGGTGTAGCTGTACCACCAGCCGTTTGAATCGTTCTTCCAGGAGCCGCTAGCTGCAAATGTACTTATAGCACTTCCGAAGCACATCACTGCTGCAAGTGTTGTTACTACAAGTCTCTTAATGATCTTCTTGGATTTCATTAAAAATCCCTCCTTTTTGTTTTTACGTAAAAATGTGACATTAAGTAACGTAGCCACTAATGTCACATTTTAATATATTAAGTACCTTCTCACAATACTTTTATAACATTTTCCTCTTTTTTATTGACAGATAACGCATTTTATATTATTTTATAACGGGCGTTATAAAAACGAAAAATAAGAGAAGATATATGAGTAGAACTGAAGTACAGGAGAGGATACTAAATACAGCAGTTGTTCTTTTTGCGGAAAAGGGGTATGACGCTGTATCCATGGATCAGATTGCTGAATCTATAGGAATGAAGGGACCAAATCTATATAAGTATTTTAAAGGAAAAGCAGAAATATATGAGGAGCTTCACCGTTTATCTGATGAATTATACTTTCAAAAGATGCGAATGCATAAGGATTCTATGATATGGATTCATAATGCTGAGGAATTTAAAACCTTTTGCATGAGTCAGATAAATTTTACCATCAGCAATGATCAAACTCGTTGTATGCGAAAGATATATTGCATGGATAGTTTCAAGAGTAAAGAACTGAAACAGATGGCAACTTTCCATACGTTCGAAAGTATTAAGGAACAGTATATATATATCTTTAACAAGCTTGTTGAGTACGGTGAGATTGAAGCGACAGATACAGAGATGCTATCTCTGCAGTTTTTCTCACCAATATCAATGCTGATTCAGATTTGTGACAGAGAACCTGAAAAACAGGAAGAGATGATAAAAACCATAGAAAAATATGTGGATTATTTCATAGATAAGACATTTAAAGTGAAAGGGGAAAAGGGAAAAAATGGAAGTAATCTTTAAAAGTGAGGGACTGTGCAAGCACTACGGTAGGTTTACTGCACTGAATGATCTCAACATGACTATAGAGAAAGGTTCAATCTACGGATTTGTAGGGAAAAATGGAGCCGGCAAAACTACTCTTATCAGAATGATCTGTGGTCTTCAGCAGCCATCTGAAGGTGGATTTACTCTCATGGATAGAAAGAACGATGAGAAGGAAATCAACCTTTCAAGACGAAAGCTGGGAGCGGTTGTAGAATCTCCAGCATACTACAAGGATATGTCTGCAAGAGATAATCTTATGCAGCAGTATCTTATGCTTGGACTTCCTAACTTTGATGGAATAGATGAGCTGCTTGAACTGGTTGGTCTTAAGGATACAGGAAAGAAGAAGGCTAAGAACTTCTCTCTTGGTATGAGACAGAGACTTGGTATTGCTATAGCGCTTTGTGGTGATCCTGATTTTATCATATTGGACGAACCAACAAATGGTCTGGACCCTCAGGGTATTATCGATATCAGAGAACTGATCCTTAAACTCAATAAAGAGCGTGGAATAACATTTCTCATTTCCAGTCATATCCTTGGTGAGCTTTCAAAGCTTGCCAGCTGCTATGGCTTCATAGATAAGGGACATATCGTTCGTGAGATGAGTGCGGAGGAGCTTCGTTCTGAGTGTCGTAAGTCTATACGTATGACTGTCAGTGATATTGAAGGACTTAAACGCGTCATGAAGAAGAGGGGCTTCGAATATGAGATAGTGGATGAGACTTCTGCAGATGTTTATAGTGACATTACAGTATCTGAGATGGCAAAGGCTTTCGAGGAGGAGAACTGTTCGATACTTACGCTGACAGAGAATGAGGAGGATCTGGAATCCTTCTATCTGGAGCTTCTGGGAGGCGATGAGGATGCTTAAGATACTTTATACAGATATTAGAAATATATTTCATTGCGTAGGTTTTCATATTTGTACTGCGGTCAGCATTACTTATCTGATTGGAAATATATTTGTTTCTTTTCTCATTCTCTTCTTTTTGAATGGTAAGCTTTATGCAGATCAGGTACTGATCTCCTATGCATCAATCTCTATATTCTTAGTAACTGCAGCAACACTGCTTGTTTTTTCTAAAGAATATAATGATGGAATAATAAAGAATAAATTGGTCAGTGGAGCGAAGAGAAGCAATATCTTCCTTTCTTCAGTGATCACATCGGCAGGAATGGCATTTTACTTATCAGTAGTAAATCAGATTACTGCAATTCTTATATCTCTTGTTTTTACTCAGGGAATTTATAATATTACTCCTTCTGAGATTGCAGCATCATTTATTGAGCTGATCATCGCGTCAGTTTCTATAGCTGTTTTTTCAACTGCCATCGTAATGATGATGGGCGGAACAAATCTTTGTTATGTGGTTGGTCTTGGACTCGCTTTCCTTTTCAAGCTGGTTAGTCTTGAGGTTATGGATAAGCTGTATCCTGAGAAGGGACTTTGCTCACTTACAGGTACAAAGCTGGCACTGTATACCTTCTATGATAAATACGTTCCATATGCTCACTGCGATGGAACACCAAGATGGAGCCTTGTGTATACAGCTTTAGGTAGTCTGGGATTAATACTAATATCAGTGGTTTCTGGACTCATAGTGTTTGGTAAAAAAGAAATTAAGTAGGGGTTAAATGGTATAGATATGATTAATATATATAAAGCAAATATGAGAAAGCTTTTTAAAAGTAAGCTTTATCTTATAGGACTGATCATTGCAGTGGTTGTCACTCATCAGTTTACTGATAATCTGATGGGATTTGGCGGTGTCTTCAATGGAATGACACTTGCTGGAAGAATGCATTTTGTTAGTGCGGCTATTGTTGGATTCTTTACAATATATACTCCGCTTTTTGTATGTGAAGAGTATAGTGAGGGATCTATAAAAAATAAGTTTATCTCTGGATTCACACAGAAAGAAATGTTCGGCGGCGGAATGATGACTCAACTCAGTGCGGCATTCATTATGTGGGCGCTTCACATATTAGCTGGTGTTGTTGCTGGAGCTCGCCCAAGCGGCGCGTGGTGGGTGGATATCATTACTGATTTTATAGCCATACTTGGATATGTGGCAGTGGTCTACGCATTGTCATTTAGAATCACAAAGATAGTTGCCAGTGCCATAATTTCCTTCGTTGTAATGAACGTTGCATTTAATACTATAACCTTTGGAAATATGTTCCTTATGATCACAAAGGGAGTTCTATATAAGATTGTAACTATAGCGTATAACGTAAGCTGTTTAGGACAGTGGTTTGTTCATACAGGGCTGATGGGAGATGATGCGAATCCTGGTACGCCTGTGCAGATTATTTTATCGGTGTGTATCATAGTATCAAGCATCATTCTGGGAATGACTAAGCTTGATAAGCGTGATCTGAAATAAAAGTTATAAATCTTAGTGAAGGTTTTAATTGACATAGTGAGGTTATTGAATAGATGAAAACATTTAATAGAATTTTGATAGTGATCTGCATCTTTTCGGTGATATATCTGGGGATTCTGTTTGCTGTAATGAGTGGTGCAATCGGCGGTACGGAAAGAAAACTTGATGATATAGAGCAGTATGGACAGACCTTAGATGAACTTGTAATTCCAGAAGGTACAAAGGTAGTTGGAATAGGTGAAGCATCACATGGTAACTGTGAGTTTCAGACTGCAAAGCTTGATATGCTGAAAAAGCAGGTTGAAGCAGGTGTATGCCATAGCATTGCATTTGAAATGAATCCTGGTGAGTCTGCAGAAATAAATGATGCTATTCACGGAGGAGATGTGGATATCGAAGAACTGATGGGTAGAACTGATTATCCGCTTTACGATACAGCACAGATGATTGAACTTGTAGAGTGGATGAGAGATTACAACAAAGATAAGTCATTAGAAGATTCAGTAACGATCTACGGTGTTGATATTCAGGGACCTTGGAGAGATATGAATTATCTTGCGGATTTCGGTGAAAGACATCCGGATACTTTTACAGAAGAAGAGATGGCGAAGTTTAATACCATGATCGAAGATGATGATTATGATATATATACCGAGAAGGATTTCTTTACTGGTATTTATAATAAATTATTAGCTTATGATGAATATGAATATAAGTATGCAGCTCTTGTTGCAGAGATTCTTCTTCAGTCTTATGATGCTCCAAGTTTTACAGATACACCAGATGAATATGCTGCATATAGAGACAGTCATATGGCACAGAATCTTATGAGCTTCTATAACCTGGAAGTGGAAAGAGGATACTCTCAGATTATTATCACAGCTCATAATGGTCATACCATGAAGGGTGAACAGGAAGGCTATGGAGAAGTTTCAGCTATGGGTGGATGTATAAATGATATCTTCGAAGGCAGTTACTTCTCAGTAGGAACAGCATATTACAATGCATGCGTAAATATTCACGTTGCAGGAACATATGATGACAATTATGTTCGAAAGGATTATAATTTCTGCTCAGATGATATCCTTGCATATCAGGCAAAATATTTCGAAGGAGAAAAATACTGCCTCAACTTTAGCGAGATAACAGATACAAACTGTGAAGTATATAAGAAAATCCATAATCCTGGATTTATGGGACTTGTTGGTGAAGGAATTAGTGCTCTTACTGAGCAGCAGAGGATGGACCGTGCAAGACTGGTGCAGGCTGACAGATTTGACGCAGTAATCTATTACTACAATGTTACACCAATACGCTGTCTGAATTATTAGAAAGAAAGTGCGGTGGGGTCAGACCCCCTTGCACCTAACGGTGCAGGAGGGGACTGACCCCACTGCACTTTTTTGTCCTCACAACGCATTTTGTGATATAATAAACATGGGGAAGAAAGCGGGGTGATTCTATGACAGTACAGGAGTTTGTTATCCGTCTGCTCGTGGTAGCTGCTATAGGTCTCATCATTGGAATTGAGAGGCAGATCGGCGGCCATCATATAGAGATTAAAACTACATTTCTTATTGCTGTAGGAACATTTGCATTCTGTATGATCGAGATACTTCTTGGATACCCTGATATCAGGATGTCTGCGAATATCGTAACTGGAATCGGATTTCTTTGCAGCGGTGTAATTTTTAAAAACGGTCTTACTGTCAATGGTCTAAATACAAGTGCTACTCTATGGAGTACATCAGGTATCAGTATCTTAGTAGCGTATGGATACTTTAAGTACGCTATTATCATTACCTTTGTTCTTATCATGCTTAATCTGATCCTTAATATCACAGCTAAAAAAATCAAACCAATCAATTTCCTTGTAGATAACGAAAGCAATTCATATCTCATAAACATTGTATGTCTGAAGGAAGAGGTAAATGATATCAAAACAACAATTTATGAGAAGATGATCGGTGATAAAAACAGCGTTAACTCTATAGCTGTAAATAGTATTACACCAGATAAGTACCGAATCAATTTCAAGGTTGGTACGGGACAGGATGAAGAGTATTTTGTCAAACTGACCGATGATATCTTTAAGATGAATGTTTTATCTGTATCGTATGAGAAACTGGAACAGTAAAAATATAAACTATTGGTGGGTAAATAATTGTTAGATTATATTAGGGAACATCAACTTAATATAATGCTGTTTCTTATTGGCGTATGTGCAACTACGTCAGTCTTTGCGTTTTCCGCTACGGCCCTTGGCAAGAAGAGGAGAATGGCTCTTTTTCTTATGGAAGTTTATTCCACAATTATCCTTTTTGCTGATCGCCTGGCATATATCTATCGTGGTGATGAATCAAGTCTGGGATACTGGATGGTAAGGATAACCAACTTTACAGTATTTCTCATGATTCTTTTGATGATCCATGCATTTAATCTATATCTTTCTGATCTTATCAAAACTGATTGTGGCAAAAGAAGGGTTCCTCTCTCAATCATCTTAGTAGAAGCTCTTGTTGCTTTAGGCGTAGTGTTGCTTATCATTTCTCAGTTTAATGGGTTATATTATTACTTTGATGAGCATAATCAGTATCAGCGTGCGCCTCTGTATGTGATAAGCTACATAGTTCCTATCATTTCCACAATACTACAGATTATTTCGATAATTGTGAATTGCCGAAGTCTTAACCCAAAAGCTTTTATCTTTCTGCTTCTGTTCCCTGCGCTCTCTATAATAGCGTCCCTTATTCAGTTAAAGGTATATGGTATATCCATAACAAATATGTCCATGGTTAGTGTATCAATCCTGGTGTTTATTTTTGCTATTGGTGAAACTCAGCAGAAGGTTGATAGAGCAAACAGAATTGAACTGAATTATCTTAAGGAAGAGCAGAAAGCTCTGCATAGATTATTTAGGCAGACGGTAACGGCTCTGGTAAATGCTATCGATTCCAAGGACCAGTATACCCATGGACATTCTTCCAGAGTGGCTGAATATTCAAGACGTATAGCTGAACTGGATGGAATGAGTAGAGAGGAATGCGATAAGGTCTACTTTTCTGCGCTTCTCCACGATGTTGGAAAGATTGGTATTCCAGACGAGATTATAAATAAAAATGGAAAACTGACTGATGAGGAGTATGAGATTATCAAGCAGCATCCGGTAATAGGTGAAGCCATACTGTCCAGTATTACAGAGTATCCATATCTAAGTATAGCTGCTCATCATCATCATGAACGTTATGATGGTCGAGGATATCCTGATAAGTTAAAAGGTGAGGATATTCCTAAGTACGCAAGAATTGTAGCTGTTGCTGATGCCTACGATGCTATGACATCCATGAGAAGCTATAGAGATGCCATCCCTCAGCAGAAAGTTCGTGAGGAGATAATCAAGTGCTCGGGCACTCAGTTCGATCCTGTATATGCTAGATATATGCAGCATCTCATTGACGTTGATACAGAGTATGAGATGAGGGAAAAGGAAGAGGTAAAGGAGCTGGGAGGAAAGAACGAGCTTCGATGCGATAAATATAGAGATACCATTTCCGAAGGAATACTTATTACTGCAAAGACAGTTAAGATGAAATTCAAATGTAGTCCTCTGGGAAATAATAAAGAAGAGATGGGATTCCCTGCGTTCGTACTTTTTGATTCTCTGGATGGAAGGTTATATACTGAGGAGTCACTCAAAAAGGATCTTAATTATTTTGAGTATGGTGAAGTGAGATTTGATGGAACCACAGAAGTAAGTGGGGCAAGACTTATCAAGACGGATGTAGACGAGAAGAGTGGACATAATAAGCATACAGGAATACTTAACAAAAATACTGTAGAATATATTGTTGAGGCTGTACGTTTCAAAGACCATGCCTCGATTAAAGTGACGGATTCTGACAAGACGATCACGAATATCATAGCCCTCCCTGATAATACCAGGTATTTGTACCTTGGACTTACAGGTGAAAAATGTATGATTTCGGGCGTGTCTATCGAGCAGACTGAGGACATAGCAGATGAGAAAACTATTCCTCGAATTGCTGAAGAAATCAGTTTCATTAAAGGTGAGCCTGAGGGAGATATTCCAAACATTCAGGTGGACGGATATAGAACTGAGTCGTCTAAGGGAATTAGCATAACTGATGGAATGAATATAAAGTTTCATACCAAGAGTCTCCCAACAGCAAGGCTGGTTTGGCACTGTCCATTTATTATAATCTACTCATCAGATGATAAAGAAATCCAGGGCAAGAACTATCATGAATATGCTCTGATCAGACTGGATGGTGAAAACTGGGACAACGAGGATGAGTCAGAAAATGAACTTATTATTGCTAAAAATGATGATTTCAAAGGCTGGGATGAGTGGAAGAGTCTCAATAAATCAGGAATGGATGTTGAGATAAGCTTCAGTCGAGAAGGAAATGTTATCACCACCGTTACGGAAAATGCAGGAATACAGATCAAGAATGTAACCACACTTTCCTCAGACAAGAAAGATATTTATGTTGCACTGAGTGGTGATCAGTGCGCGTTGACAAATATTAAAATACAATAACCTGCCAATGGGGACGGTTCTCAGTGTGATAGCTGTTTCGCTTCGCCTCACAGGAATAATTTAGTTAACACACATTTTCTTGATTTCTAAGAGGGTGTGTGTTAATTCTATTTTAGAGGTTTTAATATGAATAATGCTGATAATATACAAAAACGTAATATGAGAATTTTAGTTTCTCCAATGGCTGCCATGGCAGAGACATCGGGGCCTTCTTCCAGAGTGAAAGCGTTGGTTGAAGGGTTTAGGGATGCAGGGTTTGAAGTTGCAACCTGCATGGCAGAGGATGTGAATTATAAAAAGATAGATGGAGTGAAGAATTACTTCCTGGATGTTCCCATGCCTATGGGGCTTCCAGGATTTATCGCGAAGAGGACATTTCCTGTTGCGCAGAAGCTGGGAGTGACAGCGAAGAAAACGGTTAACAGTTTTGATCAGGTGCTTCGCTTTACGGGAAATCTTGATTATAAATATTTGAAGAAAAGCGTGGCTTCGGTGAGGAAGGCGATTCGTGAGTTTAAGCCGGATGCGGTGTATTCGGAATTCAATATTTCCGCTATTATTGCGGCAAGGAAAGAGAAGATTCCTATATGCGCTTCTGTCAGTTATCCAACTCAGCATGAGTATGCTCATGACTCGAAACTCACTGGTGGGCTAAACAGGCTTTTAGGTGGATTGGCACTTCCAAGAGTGTATTCGGCACTTCAACTTTTTGATTGGGCAGATATGAGATTTTGTCCGAGCATAAGAGAACTTGAGCCGATAGAAGAACTGAAGGGGTTTCCTGAGGATTCAGAAGAGATATGTTACTGCGGAACTTTCAAAAAATTGTCTGGTGAAAGACAGCAGAAGGTGGACACTCCAAAGAATAAAGTTTTAGTCTACATGGGAAATGGTACTGTCCCAGCTTCGACGACTCTCGAAGTTATGAAGGAAGTTTTTCGGGACGGAAAGTACGAGGTTTATATCGCATCTTCTTACCTTGAAGAAGAGACTATCGGTAATATTCATGTTGCGCCTAGATGGGACTTTTCAAAATTATTAGATGAGTCTGTGCTGTTTATTAATCATGGAGGGCAGAATAGTATTGTGGACGGACTCCTTCATGGAGTGCCTCAAATCATTGTTCCTGGCAAGGTTTTCGAACGCATATATAATGCGAAGAGTGTGACTGAAAATGGAGCTGGTGTAATGCTTTCATATACTGATTTTGATGCTTCGCACATTGGTCAGCTTGTGGATGAGATAACCTGTTCTGAATCTATGACGGATAATTCATACAGCCTCGGTCAGAAGTTAACTCTAGCCGGAGGAGTGGATGCCATTATCTCCGAGTTAGGTGGCTGATTTACTGCATTAAAGCGTTGACGCGACAAAAATAATAAGTTATTATTGAGGAAGTTTAATTAGGAGGGCTAAAAACATGCCTATTACAGAGCTTCTGGAGAGAAATGCCAGAGAGTATGCTAATGATACTGCGCTTGTTGAGGTAAATCCAGCAATCACTGAGGTGAGAAGGGTTACCTGGAGAGAATATGAACTTATGGAGCCAAATCCAAAGGCCCCTTATAGAAGAGAGATTACATGGAGTGTCTTTGATGAGAAGGCTAATCGTTTTGCAAATGTTCTTCTTAGCCGTGGCATCAAGAAGAATGATAAGGTTGGTATTCTTCTTATGAACTGCCTCGAGTGGCTCCCAATATATTTTGGTATCTTAAAGACTGGAGCTCTTGCAGTTCCTCTTAACTTTAGATATGACGCTGATGAGATAGAGTACTGTGTTGATCTTGCGGATGTAGATATCCTTGTATTTGGTCCTGAGTTTATCGGACGTATCGAGGAGATTGCTGACAAGATTTCAAAGAACAGACTTCTTTTCTATGTTGGCGAGAACTGTCCATCATTTGCTGAGGACTACAATGAGATGGTAGCGAACTCTAGTTCGGTTAATCCTGGAATCAAGATAACAGATGAAGATTATGGTGCTATCTACTTCTCATCTGGAACAACTGGATTTCCAAAGGCTATCCTTCATAAGCATCAGTCGCTGATGCATAGTGCAAGAGTTGAGCAGGCCCATCACGGACAGCAGAAGGATGATGTGTTCCTCTGTATCCCACCTCTTTATCATACAGGTGCTAAGATGCATTGGTTCGGTTCGCTTATATCTGGAAGTAAGGCAGTACTTCTGAAGGGTACAAAGCCTGAATATATATTAGATACAGTTAGCAGAGAAAAATGTACCATCGTGTGGCTGCTTGTTCCATGGGCACAGGATCTTCTGATCGCTCTTGAGGATGGCAAGCTTAACAAGGATGATTATGAGCTTGATCAGTGGAGACTGATGCATATTGGTGCACAGCCTGTTCCTGCAAGTCTTATAACTCGTTGGAAGGCTATCTTCCCTAACCATCAGTATGATACAAACTATGGTCTTTCAGAGTCTATCGGACCAGGTTGCGTACATCTTGGAGTTGAGAATATTGACCACGTTGGTGCTATCGGTGTTCCAGGTTACGGCTGGGAATGCAAGATCATCGACGAAGAAGGAAAGATAGTTGAAAAGTCTGACAGTGATTCTGTTGGTGAGCTCTGTGTTAAGGGCCCTGGCGTTATGACTTGTTACTATAAAAATGAGGAAGCTACTAAAGAGTGCCTGAAGGATGGATGGCTCTACACTGGAGATATGGCTAAGTACGATGAGGATGGATTTATCTGGCTGGTTGATCGTAAGAAGGACGTTATCATCAGTGGTGGTGAGAATATCTACCCTGTTCAGATCGAGAGCTTCATTATGAAGAACCAAAAGGTTCAGGATGCTGCAGTTATCGGAATCGGTGATGAGAGACTTGGAGAGATTTCATGTGCGATCATTCAGCTTAAGGAAGGTGAGACCTGTACAGAAGAAGAAATGAATAACTTCTGCCTCGAACTGCCTCGTTACAAGAGACCTCGTAAGATCATCTTCGCTAAGGTTCCTAGAAATGCTACAGGTAAGATTGAAAAGCCGCTTCTTCGTGAGACTTATGGTGCTACAAACCTTGTAGACAAGGAAAACAGAAAATAAAAATGAGTCAAAAGGGCGAGAGAGCCAAATTGACTCATTGTGCATATTTGAATGTTATGCCCCGCAAAGCAAGTGTTTTGCGGGGCTTTTTTTATAAAGTTTGTGAAAATGTCACAAATTTAGTGCGAGTTGCACAAAAAGGCTTTCCATTTTTGTGAAAATGTGCTATATTACCTATAGAAAAGTTGGTAAATGTCAGTGCAGCTGGCAATATGTGGAAGGTATTTTGGGTGTGCCCTTATAAATTGACATTGAGAGAGTCTGTCAGGCCGATACGTGGGGTAAGCGGTCTGACAGGCTCTTTCCCCATTTTAGGGGTGAGAAAGGCTGTCTCTTAACTTTCAATTGTGGCTTATATTTGGTATAATATATGTACTATGTTAGTAGCGAATGATTTAGTAAAAAGCTTCATAAGAACAAAGGAAAAAGGCCGCAAGGAAGAGTTTAATGCCGTGGACGGTATCTCTCTTACTGTGCGCCCTGGAGAGATAGTTGGTATTCTCGGACCAAATGGTGCGGGCAAGACTACTCTTCTTCGTATGCTTGCTAGTTTGCTAAAGCCTACCTCGGGAGAAGTTTATATCTCACAGGTTTCAGAAGAAACTTCTGGAAAAAAACTGGAGCATATAAAAGATCCTCTAAAGATGAAAAGCTATATAGGTTATCTGTCGGGTAATACCAAGCTTTATGGAAGACTGTCTGTTCGTGAGCTTATGGAAATGTTCGCCGGCGTCTATGGAATACCTGAGAGTGAGATTCCTGAAAGGATAGACAAGGTAATTGAGCTTCTTGATCTTGGTGAGTTTATAGATAACCGTGTTGAAAAGCTGTCTACTGGCCAGACTCAGCGTGCATCCATAGCTCGCTGTATCGTGCATGATCCAGAGATTTATATATTTGATGAGCCAACTCTTGGACTTGATATTCTAAGTAGTACTGCGATCATTGAGTTCATGAAGAGTGAGAGGGAACGTGGTAAGACTGTCATTTACTCCACCCATTATATGGAAGAGGCGGAGTATCTCTGTGACCGTATTATCATGCTGAATCACGGCAAGGCAATAACAAATGATAGCCCTGCCCAGCTGAAGGAGCGCACAGGCGCTTCAGATATGCGTGGGGCATTCTATGAGATCATAAAGGCGGAGGGTATCGCTTATGAGGAGTAGAGTACTTAGACTGCTCCTTAAAAAGGAGCTCCGGGATGTGTTTCGTGATCGTAAGGCCATCATCATGCTGGTGCTGGTTCCGCTGCTTATATATCCGCTGATCTTCTTCGGGTCATTTGCTGTTATGACTATGATCCAGTCCAGTATGGAAGATGGAAAGTACGACGTCATTGTGGATGTGGATGATGGCGGAGCACTTATGAAACAGATCGCCATTTATAATACAGATAAGGCATCAAAGGATAAAGATTCTTCGAATAAGGATTCTGAGGAGCAGATTGAGGCAGTATATTTTGATAAGTTCCTTAAGAATAATGACTATGAATTAGCTAATGATTCGGCTGAGACGAAGAGGAAACTGGTGGAGAGTATTCTTCAGGATGAGGCGGCTGATGTTTATGTGTCCTGTGAGAAGGACGAAGATGGACGCATCACTTATATTACCAGATACGTATCCTCCATCACTGATTCAAATTATGCAGAGATCATTGTGAAGGAAATCCTAGATGATCTTTCGGATAAAGAGATGAAGAAATCTATTGAGGATGCTGGTCTTGATGCTGAAGCTATAACACATCCTTTTGGAATAGAGAGAAAAAATATTGCCAGCAATGAGCAGTCTGCGGGAAGCGTCCTTGGAATGATCCTTCCTTTCATGCTTGTGGTAAGTCTTCTTATGGGAACTATGTATCCTGCTATCGATACTACTGCAGGAGAAAAGGAACGTGGAACTCTGGAGACCTTGCTCACTTTGCCTATAAGGAATCATGAGATGATCCTGGCTAAGTTCCTGACGGTTGCGTTAATGGGAATTATTTCAGCCCTGCTAAATGTTATCTCTATGGGCTTTATGATTTTCTACCTGGTGAAGTTAGTTCAGTCCGAGGCGGCCAGCAGTCTGGGCTTCGATCTGAAGAGCTTTAATTTTGCCAGCTTCCTTCCAGCGAGTCTTGTAACAATTCTCGCCATAATGGCATTTTCCTTGTTTATATCCGCGGTTACTATGTGTATCGCTGCACTGGCGAAGTCCTATAAAGAGGCGAATAACTATATTACGCCGCTGACTCTTATTGTCATGCTGACTGGTTACATCGGTTTCATTCCAAATATCGAGCTGGACAACCGCATGGCTATGATCCCAGTTGCTAACATTTGTCTTCTGGTAAAGAACCTGCTTCTTTTCAAGGCTAATCTTGGTCCAACGGCCATAGTATTACTGACAAATGTTATCTATGCGGGACTTGCTATAATGTTACTGAGCAAGATTTACGACAGCGAGAGTATACTGTTCGATGAGGGTAGAGGCGGACTACAGCTCTTTGAAAAACGCTCCAATATTGTGGCTGGTGGAACTCCAACAACAGGTGACGCCTGGTTTATTGTATTCTTTGTAATGATCGTTTATCTGTATGTAGGATCTATACTTCAGATGAACTATGGACTTGCAGGTATCTTTGGAAGTCAGTTGATAGTTCTCTTCCTGCCGCTTATACTTGCACTCTATACAAAGAGGAATTTAAAGAAAACATATAGTTTTAAGATTACAAAACTAACAGGCTTTGCGGGATCGGTGCTACTTTTTGTTGGTGCATTTCTCCTTGAGAATATTGTATCCACTGCTTTGTATCATTTCTTCCCACAAGCATTCGAAGATACAAATGCTGGACTACTGGATATTCTGGGAGGACACAACTTCTGGTTAGCTCTGGCAGTGGTTGCATTTACCCCTGCTATCTGCGAGGAAATGATGTTCCGCGGATTTATCCTTTCAGGCTTTAGAAGCAAATATGGAAAATGGACTGCCATCGTGATGTCGTCCTTTATTTTCGGCGTATATCATACAAGTCTCATAAGACTTGTCCCTACTATGATGCTTGGTATATGCTTTGCGATGATAGTTTATTATACGGGCAGTATCATCCCTGCTATGGTGATGCACTGTCTGAATAATGCCATCGCAGTGGTGGAAATGTATAACCCGGGCTGGGTGGAGGCTAACTTCCCACTTATTTTTGGAGGAGAATCATCTATACTTGGTTCTATAGTATTGACATTTATAAGTGTTGTAATTATTTTTGCTGGAGTACGACTGCTTCAGATGACAGCTCGCAGTAAAGTAAAAAAGACAGCGTAGGTTATGCTAGTTACAAAAAGATTTAAGGAAACATAGAAAATTGCAGGAATTTGAAAACGAAACACAAACAAGAAATAACGAAGTATTAAGAAAAAAGGTGGCGAGCTACCGTAAACAGCTGATCGCGCATAGGATCTTTCTTGGACTTATAATATTAGCTGTTGTTCTCTTTGTAGTAATAATAGTCTTTGATAATCGTCAGAAGGGCGAGCCAGTGGACTTTTCGGGAGCGCTGGATCCTCAGATGACATTTGACGTTAATAAGGATATTGAAGGCCTTGGAGAATTTCCGGACCTTAAGTCTATGATCGAGGATAACTACATCAGATATCTTCATAAGGCTTATATCCTTTTTGGTGAGTACCCTGATTGTGAGTACTACAAGATCAGTCCAAATGTATCGCGTAATGACTTCGACTGGGATAACGATTTCTACGTAAACAGTGGCGGACTTTATTACAGCTATTTTAAAGATGGCGAAGATAAGGGCCGCGTGGGTATCGACGTGTCAGAGTTCCAGGGAAATATTGACTGGGAGAAAGTAAAAGCTTCTGGCGTTGAGATTGCCATCATCCGTGTTGGATACCGTGGCTACGGAACAGGCGAGATAAAGAGTGATAGTTTAGCTACCGCAAATATCGAGGGAGCTCTTGCCGCAGGTCTTGAGGTTGGTGTTTACTTCTTCTCTTCGGCGATTAACCGCGAGGAGGGAATCGAGGAGGCGAACTTCTGCCTCAATATGATTTCAGGCTACAACATAACTCAGCCTATTGTCATCGACTCAGAGTATATTGCAGAGGATGAAAGTGCGCGTTCTAATAACATATCTGTTGATGATAGAACCGCAGTAGTAACTGGATTCTGCGAGACCGTAAAGGATGCGGGCTATGCACCAATGATCTATGGAAGCAGGGATCAGTATCTTCGTTACTTGGAGATTGATCCTATAGGTGACTATGAGTTCTGGCTTGCGTCATACGATACAACAGACTTTCCGTATCATACAGAGGGCTATCAGTACTCTCGTTATGGATACGTGGATGGAATAGCAAACTACGTCGATCTGGACGTTTGGATGAGATAATTAAGTAAGTAAAATGAGTCAGTTTTCCGTAGAGGAAGATTGACTCATTAATTATAGGAGGGATATTTTATGTGGTATGAAGAATCAGTGTTCTATCAGATCTACCCACTGGGATTCTGTGGAGCACCATACGAAAATGACGGTATTGAGAAATCAAGAATACTTAAAGTGATCGACTGGATCCCTCACATAAGTAAGCTTGGGGCAAATGCTATCTACTTTTCTCCAGTTTTCGAATCGGACACTCACGGCTATAACACCCGTGACTATGGTCTTATCGATAAACGTCTGGGAACTAACGAAGATTTCAAGAAGGTGGTAGATAAACTCCACAAAGCAGGAATCAAGGTTGTACTTGATGGAGTCTTCAATCATGTGGGCCGTGGCTTCTGGGCATTCCGGGATGTTCAGGAAAAGAAATGGAACTCTCCTTATAAAGACTGGTTTCATATATCATTTGACGGTAACTCTGCTTATAATGATGGATTCTGGTATGAGGGCTGGGAAGGCAACTACGACTTGGTGAAGCTGAACCTTCAAAACCCTGCAGTAGTTGATCATATCTTTGATAAAGTTAAGTATTGGGTGGACTACTTTGATATTGATGGACTTCGTCTGGACGTGGCTTACTGTCTGGATAAGGGCTTCATCCATAATCTGAAAGAGTATACCAACGGACTAAAGCCAGAGTTCCTTCTTTTGGGAGAACTCCTTCACGGCGACTATGCCCAGTTTGTTGGTCCTGGAATGCTGGATAGCTGTACTAATTATGCATGCTACAAGGGACTTTTCTCCAGCTTTAACTGCATGAATATGTTTGAGATTATTCATTCACTTATGCAGCAGTTTGGTCCTGAGGACTGGTGCCGTTATAAGAATATGCATCTGATGAGCTTCGTGGATAACCATGATGTAACTCGTATCGCAAGTAATCTTAATAACAAGAATCATTTGCCACTTATTTACACACTGGCCTTTGGAATGCCAGGTTTCCCTTGCGTTTACTACGGAAGTGAATGGGGCACCGAGGCACGTAAGGAAGAGGGAGACCCTGCACTTCGTGTAAGCTTTGAAAAGCCAGAGTGGAATGAACTGACTGATCTTATCGCAAAACTGGCAGAGATAAAGAAGAACAGTGAGGCACTGAACTATGGCTCCTTTAGAAGCGTGGTACTTACAAACCACCAGTGTATCTTCGAACGTAAATCAGCAAATGAAAGAATACTTGTTGCAATCAATGCATCAGATCAGCCATTTACTGCACACTTTGATGCAGGCTGTGGGCAGGCCGATGAATTAATTACCGGAACGCTTCACGACTTCGGTGGCGGCTCAGAACTGGCACCATACTCCGCAGAAATCTGGAAAATGGAACGCTAATTTCGAAACATTCCAGTGGGGCAGGTTTGCAACAGTTGTGCGGCTTTATGACACTATATATGTATAACTATGACTATTAGAAGGGGTTATATGTATGGAGAAGGGTAATAAGAAAAAGATAGTCTTACCAATAGCGCTAGGTGTGGCAGTACTTCTGTTCTTTTTAATTCCCTACGTGGCATACTTACATGAAAATGGGAATAAAGATAATAGCGGAAATGGACCTGGAAGAAAGAACAAAGCTGAGGTTTCATATACTAATGAAATCTATAAAAAAATCTATAAAAATATAGAAGAGTACGAGGACTATCTTTATGAACAGTCTCAGATAGTGTACGAAGCTGAAACTACGGATTCTTCTGAGGTGGCGGCTGATAGTGCGCCTTCATATACTGATACAAATGTCCGTACAGAGGGTGTAATGGAACCTGATGTGGTAAAAACGGATGGGGAGTATATCTATCGTACAAATAAAGAGGGCCGAGTTCTTTTCGCTTACAGAGTTAAGGACGGAGAAATCGAAAAGCTCTTTGAGGAGAAAATCCTGGAAGACTATTATTATTTTAAAGATCTCTATATTTATGGAGATAAGATTATAATGATGGGTACTTATAATACTCCAACTGGTGACTATGGTCAAAATAATGATGAGTTTACCTATGGATATAATCCGTATAGCGAGACATTTATTACCTTTATTGATGTTAGTGATAAGTCAAATCCTGTGGTTGAAAAGACAATATATCAAAGTGGTGATTATTGCTCATCTCGAATAATGGATGGTGTTATATATACATTTTCTTGGTTTAGAAACGAACCTGATATTATAAAGCAGAAAAAAATAGGTACTTATATTCCTGCGGTAGATGGAGAGATTCTTCGTCCTGATGATCTGGTTGTTTATGATGATACTCGTTGTGACTTTCTGGTTATATCATCAATAAATGCTGAGAATCAGGCGGTTATTGATAAGAAAGCAATCTTTGGTGGATCTACAGTTCCGTATGTTAGTGAAAATGCTATCTATGATACAGTATGGGGGTGGAAAAACAGCAACGATACAACTCTTGTGAAGATTGCAATGTATGCTGGAGATCTGAAATTTGCTTGTGAAGGAACATTTCCTGGTAACTTGCTAAACGATTACAGTATCGATGAATATGAGGGAAATCTCAGACTTGTTACTTCCTACATGAATGATCAAAATGAGAGACGTAATGCTCTCTATGTGTTTGATAAAAACTTGGAAAAAGTCAGCACGATAAAAGAACTTGCTCCTCAGGAAACAATAAGGTCGGCAAGATTCATGGGAGACATTGCATACTTTGTAATCTATAGAGTTCAGGATTATTTCTACGATCCACTCTTTGCAGTTGATCTTTCTGATCCAGAGAATCCAGAGATAACCGACTATATGAAACTGCCAGGTTTTTCGGGATATCTGCATCCTTATGGTGAGAATAAACTTCTCGGTATTGGATATGATACTGATGAGGATACTGGTAGAATGAACTGTGTTAAGTTCTCTATGTTTGATATAACGGATCCTTTTGATATAAAGGAAGAGGCAACCTGTAACTTCAGGGCATGCCAGAGTATAAATGTGTTATCAGACAGGAACTCTTTTATGTATAATCCTGCTGATGGTACATTTGGAATGGGTGCAACAATTAGTAATGGTGTTTTATATTACTCAGAAGCTGGAGTTGATATTAGTTCAGCTGATTGGTACACACCAGAAGATAACACAGAGACAAATGATAATGGTGCACTGATACAAGATGAAGGACCAGCACTTGATGAATCAGTCAAGCTGTCGGATTATAGTTTCTCCTATCTTGTTATGGACTATGACGAGGAGCAAGGGTTCTCGATTAAGTTTAATTATGACCTGGGTAAAAATGCAAGTCCTACTGAATTAAGGAATGCACGAGGAATCGTGATTGGCGACTATATCTATATAGTTGATTCCCACAATGGAGTTGAATCCTTTGATACCGAGAATTACGAACTAGTCGACACATCCATATAATTTTCTTTTGTTGAACTGTTCTCAAAACACCCTCAAAAACTGAAAACTTTTAGCAGATATTCCGTATTGCGATTAATCCTCTAAAGTAGTATAACTTTCATTCGTATGATTAATTAGAGAGAAGAAGAGACGAAGAAGAAAGAGGGAAAATCGTGACTGAAAAGAAAACAGTTGATATGACAACGGGCTCACCGTTCAAACATATATTAGGGTTCATGCTGCCTACACTGATCGGATATCTGTTCCAGCAGTTCTACAGCTTGGTGGATACTGTAATAATCGGAAGATTCCTTGGCGAGGACAGCCTTGCTGCAGTTGGTTCAACTGGAGCAATTAACTTCATGATCATCGGTTTCTGTATGGGACTTTGTACAGGCTTTGCGATACCTATAGCACAGAAGTTTGGTGCCAAGAATTACATTACTATGAGAAAATTCGTGGCAAATGCAATCTGGACGGCAGCTGTTCTAGGTACCGTTATCACAGTTGTTGTTTACCTGTTATGTATGAACATACTTAAGCTTTTGCACACACCATCTAATATAATAAATGATGCTTATATATATATTTCAATTCTCTTCATAGGTATTCCTGTAACCATCATGTATAATATGGCTTCAGGAATAATGAGGAGTCTTGGAGATAGTCGTACACCTGTTTACTTCCTGCTTATATCTTCAGGACTTAATATAGTTCTTGATATAGTAATGGTTCAGTATATGGGTATTGCAGGACCAGCATGGGCAACAGTTATATCACAGCTTGTTTCAGGTCTTTTATGTATAGCTTATATGAGAAAGAAGTTTGAGATTCTCAGACTGATGAAGGAAGATCTTCCACTTGATCTTAAGTGCGTTGGAAAGCTTCTATATGTAGGTATTCCTATGGGACTTCAGTATTCTATTACAGCTATCGGAAGCGTAGTTCTTCAGTCAGCTGTTAATGTACTCGGAAGTGTTTATGTAGCATCCTCTGCGACAGCCCTTAAGATAAGTATGTTCTTCTGCTGTCCATATGATGCTCTTGGCTCAACAGCTGCAACATTTTCAGGACAGAATATGGGTGCTAAGGAGTACGGCAGAATAGGCGAAGGAATGAAATGGTGCAACATCCTCGGATGTGTATATGCAGTGATTGCATTTGCCGTTCTCAGCTTCTTCGGTGTGAGTCTTGCAAACCTGTTTATAAAAGAACCTAGTGAGATGCTGCTTCAGAATGTATCAATGTATCTGAAGTACAATTCCATGTTCTATATATTCCTTGTGCTGGTAAATGTGGTCAGATTTACAATTCAGGGTATGGGTTACTCCATACTGGCTATCCTTGCAGGTGTCTTCGAGATGATAGCAAGAAGCTTTGCTGGATCAGTGCTCGTTCCTATGTATGGATATAAAGCTGCGTGTCTGGCCAGCCCGCTTGCATGGGTGCTTGCGGATATATTCCTTGTTATTGCTTATGCGGTGATCATGAGGAAACTTAGAGGAAAGACAGTTCATGTAAGAAAAAATGTTGCTGCAGTAAGACCTGCGGTTAGATAAGCCATTATTTAGAGAGTGCCAATTGTGGCACTCTTTATTCTTGTAATGATCTTGGTAAAGAGGCAACTTAGCTAATTCCCATAAGGGGCTTAGCGCCTACGATACAACGAATTATGAGTTAGTTTACTAAAGCTGGCGGAATCGTGATAAAAATATAAAAATTAAGAAATAGATAAAGAATAGATAAGGAATAGATAAAGAATAGATAAAGAATAAAGAAGAAAAGAGTGATATAAAGAGGCTGTATAACTCTTTTCTTTTTTTTTGTTATTTTTGAGAAAAGAGTGAAACCTTATTCAAGTCTTTTGGGTATTAATTATGTAGGTATCTAAAAATTTTTTATGCAGGGAGGAAAGAATGGTTAAGAGTAAAAAGAAAATGTCATTACCAAGGAGAGCATTAACGATGCTACTCGGAGTATCAATGGCGGCAGGTCTTATCAGCACTACAGCAAAGTCTTTGGAAGTGCGGGCTGATGTGAGGAAGAATGTGGCATGTGTAGGAACATATGGTATAGCATCTCCAGTTGAACCAAACATGTTCTCGAATGAATGGCAAGGAAGCTATGTTTGGTATGGAATGTATGATGGAGAGCCAGTAAAATATCGGGTGCTCGATTCAGATACAACTAAATATGGTGTGGAGAGTATGTTTCTAGATTGCGATTCTATTCTATATCAAGATTCTTTTGAATATAAAGAACATAAATCTGAGTGGTATGAAAAGGTAAATAGGTGGGAGTGCAGTGATATAAAAACAAACCTTAATGGAAAATCTTTTCTAAATAAAGAAGGGGTTTTCACAAATATAGAAAAGAAATGTATAGCAGGGAGTTTATACAAAAGTGGAACCATGTCCGATAGTTCAGATCTTACAGGAGAACAAATATTTCTTTTAGCTGCAAGTGATATTAAAAATGGAGATTATGGATATGGTAATCCTTTACATAAGAAATACAATTCACATTATTCTGATTGGTTGCTTCGTTCGGTAGATATAAATAAAGATCCATATTGTGTATCAGTAGTTCAACACTTTAGTGCTTCTTACGCCGAAAATAGTTGGTACGACGCTTGGGATAGTCCTTTTTGGGAAAGGGGCGTCAGTCCAGCATTTAATGTTGATCTCAAATCAATCATCTTTTCATCTGTAGTTTCAGGAGTGTATGGTGAAGTTGACGCAGAATATAAGCTTACCCTTGAAGATCCAGATATTCAGACTTCAATAATATCAGGGAAAGATGTATCTTTTG
>Ga0129307_1001504_pt1 | contig 24250 bp, 20 predicted proteins | sample P1105metagenome_FD_94437 | JGI IMG/M metagenome (GOLD analysis project Ga0129307, IMG submission 94437) | Capybara group fecal microbial communities from Wisconsin, USA - P1105 metagenome | ecosystem: Host-associated > Mammals > Digestive system > Large intestine > Fecal | place: USA: Wisconsin... | reverse complement strand
TTAAAACACATATTTTATCTCACCATTTAAAAGAAAGGAAAGCTTATGAGAAAGAAAATCGTAGAGGCCCTGCTGCTGATACCAGCAACACTAGTCTTGCTCTTATCGACCTTGGCCCTTTCGGGATGCCATGACGACAATGATGATGTGAACATGGTGGATTTTTATGGAAAGGAAGTGCCCTGTCACCTCATGAGTGTCGATGACATGCCAGAATGGCTCCAGAAGCTTGTGAAGAAGGGTGAGGCTCTGGAAGTGTTTCTAGGGTCTTATGAGGAAGAAAAGGTATATCACGTCAAATGGACATGGTCATCTTCATTATCTGGTCAAATCTTTGACAGCGACGGTGTCGGTTTGGAAGTCCCTAGAGATGCTGTTAGTAATTGGATTTGTATTTATACGTATGCTTTTTAATTCCCCAATAAATAGAGTTGACAAATGAAGAAGTATAGTTTATTAGCATTATTAATAGTTTCAAGAATATTCTTTAAAAGAAAGGAAAGCTGATGAGAAAGAAAATCGTAGAGGCCCTGCTGCTGATGCCAGCAACATTAGTATTGATCCTATCGACCTTGGCCCTTTCGGGATGCCATGACGACAATGATGATGTGACCATGGTGATGTATTCGCCCCTACAGACTAAAGTTCCCTATAATCCTATTGATATTTCTTCATTTAAGGGTACCCTTGGAGATTTAGTCATGAGAGATTATAAGGGTGGAATAACTGTTTTTATGGGAACATGGAACGGAGATGTCGTATATGATTATTGGGCAAGTTACATGTCGGATTTCGACGGTTTTATTTATGATATAAATGGGGAGCTCTTGCCACAAGGAATATATCATATACGGGAGATGAATGATTGGAAATGTGTCTTTTATACCAAAGCAGGAGGAGAACAGCTATGAGAAAGAAAATCGTAAAAGCCCTTCTGCTGATACCTTTGCTGTTAAGTATGCTGGCATTTGCAGGGTGTAGCAATGACGATCAAGCAGAGAGCAAAGAGAAAAACTTGGATATGTCATTGTCCATATTCAATAGTGGTGATGGCAAGAGTAAAGAATGGTTGAATAGCAATGAGCCCATCATCTTTCAATTAATCATTCGAACGTCTTCAAATCTAATCTTAGCGAGCGACTTAAAAAGCGACGATCTGATTGTAGGAGATGATTTCTTTTCTGTTTATACAGAAGATGGTAAATTGCTGCGAGCACCTCAAATGGAAAATCTCTCAATAGAGGTGATGGAAATAGCCAAGGAAGTGTACGTGATTCGTTATCTGTGGGATTCCATGTTTTTCGAAAAAGGTAATTATTATACTGAATTTAATGTACGATATAATTCAACTCCTGGGCAGAAGGAAAAACACTATAAAACAGAAACCTTTAAAAAATCATTTGAAATTAAATAGCTTATGAGGTTAACGGCAACAGCCGCACACTCGACACATCGTCGTGGCCGAAGGGCATTTACATAGTCAGGGCTATTGTCGACAAAGAGATTCTTTCAGAGAAAATCACTATTCAATAATCAGCATTTGGGTGGGCTGCCGTGGGGCAGCCCACTCCTGGTATATGACACAATCCGTGTGTATCGGTCGTATCCCATTATCGTCTATCTGAAGCTATCCTGACAAAAGCTTTGGGGTGCAAACGCGTGTTTTAGGTTAAAAAAACAAATATTTCTTTATTATATTAGGTGGTTCGCTGAAAAATGAGTACCTTTGCACCTCAATTTTGCATAAACATAAAAAACAAGATAAAGAAAGATGAAAATTCAATTTGAAAGCGCAGACAAGGTGAATGGTCTGATGACCCTTACCGTTGAAGAGGCAGACTACAAGGAGAATGTCGAGAAGACACTCAAGGACTATCGTAAAAAGGCTAATATCCCCGGCTTCCGCCCGGGTATGGTGCCCATGGGACTCATTAAGCGCCAGTTTGGCACATCGGTGAAGGTCGACGTGATCAACAAGGCTCTTGGCGAGCAGATTTACAAATACGTGCGTGAGAACAACATCCAGATGCTGGGCGAGCCGCTGCCTGCTGAGAATCAGGAGCCGGTGGACATTGAGGGTGAGGCTCCCTACGTGTTCAAGTTCGACGTGGCTGTAGCCCCCGAATTTAAAATTGAGCTGAACGGAAAGAACAAGATTGACTATTATAATATCGAGGTTGACGACAAACTGATTGACAATCAGGTGGATATGTTCGCCAGCCGCAGTGGTCATTATGACAAGGTGGAGGAGTACGATGCCGAGAAGCGCGACATGCTGAAGGGCGACCTCAAGGAGCTCGATGCCGACGGCAACGTGAAGGAAGACGGTATCATGGTAGAAACCGCCCTGCTGATGCCGCAGTACATCAAAGAGGAAGACCAGAAGAAACTCTTCGACAATGCCAAGTTGGGCAGCGTGATTACCTTCAATCCCCGCAAGGCATATCCTGACAATGACTCTGAGATTGCCTCGCTGCTGAAGATCGACCGCGAGAAGGCAAAGGACGTGACGTCTGACTTCACTTATCTCGTGACCGAGATCCAGCGCTTTGTGAAGGCCGAGGTGAACCAGGAACTGTTCGACCAGGTGTATGGCGAGGGCAACGTGAAGAGCGAAGAGGAGTTCCGCGGTAAGATTGCCGAGGGTATCAAGGCTCAGCTGGCCCTCGACTCCGACTACCGATTCCTGCTCGACGTTCGCAAGTATTGCGAGCAGAAAGTAGGCAACCTGACCTTCCCCGATGCCATTCTGAAGCGCGTGATGCTGAACAACAACAAGGACAAGGGCATGGAGTTCGTAGAGAAGAACTACGAGCAGAGCATCAAGGAACTGACCTGGCATCTCATCAAGGAGCAGCTCGTGGCCGCCTATAATATTAAGGTGGAAGAGAATGATATCCTGGAGGCTGCTAAAGGCGCTGCCCGTGCCCAGTTCGCACAGTATGGCATGAGCAATGTTCCTGAGGAGTATCTGGAGAACTATGCCAAGGAGATGATGAAAAAAGAAGAAAACATTCAGGGATTCGTCGACCGCAGCATAGACCAGAAACTCATCGTCGCACTGAAGAACGGTGTGAAGCTGAACGAGAAGAGCATCTCGCTCGACGACTTCAATAAGTTGATGGAAGCCTAATTTTACTTTTTTTTAGAAAAAAAACTTCTTGAAATAGAGAGGTTATCGACTTTTTTTATTAATTTTGTTCCTACGAACATAAAATAAAAGGTCGATGACCTCTTTTCGTGTCTTAAAAAGAATAAGAAAATATGACAGATTTTAGAAAATATGCTACAAAGCATCTTGGTTTGAATGGAATGATGCTTGACGATGTGATGAGAGCCCAGGCGCAGTATTTGAATCCCTATATTCTGGAGGAGCGTCAGTTGAATGTGACGCAGATGGATGTGTTCTCGCGTCTGATGATGGACCGTATTATTTTCCTGGGAACAGAGATTGACGACTATACAGCCAACACGCTGCAGGCTCAGTTGCTTTATCTCGACTCTGCCGACCCCGGTAAAGATATCTCAATCTATATCAACTCTCCCGGCGGAAGTGTTACTGCCGGTCTGGGCATCTACGACACCATGCAGTTTATCACGAGCGACGTGGCTACCATCTGCACCGGAATGGCTGCCTCGATGGCTGCCGTGCTGCTGGTGAGCGGTACAGAGGGCAAGCGCTCGGCACTGACCCACAGCCGTGTGATGATTCATCAGCCGCTGGGCGGTGTGCAGGGCCAGGCCAGCGATATTGAGATTGAGGCCAAGGAAATCATGAAGTTCAAGAAAGAACTTTACACTATTATCTCAGAGCATTCGCATACACCCTATGAGAAGGTATGGGCTGACAGCGACCGCAACTATTGGATGAATGCTGAGGAAGCCAAGGAGTATGGAATGATTGACGAGGTGCTGAAGAGGAAGAAATGATGAGAAAATCTTGCAGTTTTTGTGGTAGGAGTGATAAAGAGGTAAAACTGCTGATCACTGGTATCAGCGGCTATATCTGTGAGGACTGTGCTATGCAGGCCTATCAGATAGCGCAAGAGTCGGGCGTGTTTGGCAAGAAAGGCAAGAAAGGCACCGCGGCTCCTAAGCTCAAGAAGGTGCCCAAGCCTCGCGAGATCAAGGAGTTTCTCGACCAATATGTCATCGGACAGGACGATGCCAAGCGCTATTTGGCCGTTTCGGTGTACAATCACTATAAGCGTTTGCAGCAACCCGCCGACGACGGTGTGGAGATAGAGAAAAGCAACATCATCATGGTGGGCAGCACAGGCACTGGCAAGACGCTGCTGGCACGTACCATTGCCAAGTTGCTCGACGTGCCGTTCACCATTGTCGATGCCACAGTGTTCACCGAGGCCGGTTATGTGGGCGAGGACGTGGAGAGCATTCTCAGCCGTCTGCTGCAGGTGGCCGACTACGATCAGGAGGCTGCCGAGCGGGGCATTGTGTTTATCGATGAGATAGACAAGATTGCACGCAAGAGCGACAACCCCTCTATCACACGCGATGTCAGCGGCGAGGGCGTTCAGCAGAGTCTGCTGAAACTGCTCGAGGGAACGGTCGTCAATGTGCCGCCACAGGGCGGGCGCAAGCACCCTGATCAGGAGTATATTCATCTCGATACGCGCAACATCCTGTTCATCTGCGGCGGTGCCTTCGACGGTATCGAGCGCAAGATAGCCCAGCGGATGAATACCCATGTGGTGGGTTATAACTCTGTTCAGAATGTAAGGAATATTGACAAGGAAGACCTGATGAAGTATATCCAGCCGCAAGACTTGAAGTCGTTCGGACTGATTCCCGAGATTATCGGACGTCTGCCAGTGCTGACGCATTTGAATCCGCTCGACCGCCATGCCTTGCGTAGTATCCTGACAGAGCCCAAGAACTCTATCGTGAAACAGTATGTCAAACTTTTTGAGATGGATGGCATCAAACTGACGTTCGATGACGACGCCCTCGACTATATGGTCGACAAGGCAGTGGAATATAAGCTTGGAGCGCGCGGTCTGCGGTCAATTGTCGAGAATGTCATGATGGATGCCATGTACGAGATACCCTCGAAGCGGGTGAAGACCTTCAAGGTGACACTCGACTACACAAAAGAACAGTTGGAGAAGTCGATGCTGCAACATCGGAACTCTGCCTAATAACCTTAAATGATACACACACTACTTTTACCATGACCAAAGAAGTTAATCTGACCTTAAAACTGAAGCAATATTTTGGCTTTGATAAGTTCAAGGGCGATCAGGAGGCTATTATCCGGAATGTCCTTGATGGCAATGACACATTTGTATTGATGCCTACAGGAGGGGGCAAGTCGCTGTGCTATCAACTGCCGTCGCTGCTGATGGAAGGCACAGCCATTGTCATCTCGCCGCTTATCGCCTTAATGAAGAATCAGGTGGATGTGATTAACGGTATGAGTGAGGTGAATGGTGTGGCTCATTATCTGAACTCATCGCTCAACAAGGCGGCCATCGACCAGGTGAAGGCCGACATCCTGAGCGGTGTCACGAAGTTGCTCTATGTGGCTCCCGAGTCGCTGACAAAGGAAGAGAATGTGGACTTCCTGAAAACTGTCAAGATCTCTTTCTATGCCATCGATGAGGCTCACTGTATCTCGGAATGGGGACATGACTTCCGGCCTGAGTACCGCCGCATCCGTCCTATCATCAACGAGATAGGAAAGGCGCCGGTCATTGCCCTTACGGCAACGGCCACCGACAAGGTTCGCACCGATATCAAGAAGAACCTGGGTATCGTCGACGCAGCTGAATTCAAAAGCTCGTTCAACCGCCCCAATCTCTACTACGAGGTGAGACCCAAGACCAAGGACATTGATAAGCAAATTATCATGTTCATCAAGCAGAATCCCGGCAAGAGCGGTATTATCTACTGTCTCTCGCGCAAGAAAGTTGAGGAGCTGGCAGCCATTCTGCAGGCCAACGACATCAAGGCTGCTCCTTATCATGCCGGCCTTGACTCGGTGACCCGCTCGCAGACACAAGACGATTTCCTGATGGAGGAGATTGACGTCATCGTGGCCACCATTGCCTTCGGCATGGGAATCGACAAGCCCGACGTGCGCTTTGTCATCCACTATGATATTCCAAAGAGCCTTGAGGGCTACTATCAGGAAACCGGACGAGCTGGCCGTGACGGTGGGGAGGGTAAGTGCATTACCTTCTATGCCAACAAGGACTTGCAGAAACTCGAGAAATTCATGGAAGGAAAGCCTGTGGCAGAGCAGGATATCGGCCGACAGTTGTTGCAAGAGACGGCTGCTTATGCTGAGTCGTCGGTATGCCGTCGGAAGATGCTGCTCCACTATTTTGGTGAGGAGTACAACAAGGATAACTGTGGTAACTGCGACAATTGTCTGCATCCGAAGACCAAGATTGAGGCTCAGGAGGCTTTGCAAATCGTGCTCAGGGCCATCATCGCCATCAAAGAGAACTTCCGTACCGACTATGTCATCGACTTCGTTACCGGTAAGGAGAGTAATGAGATACTGGCTCATAAGCATCAGGAGCTGGAGGAATTCGGCTCGGGCGAGGACGAGAGCGACAAGTTGTGGAATCCCGTCATCCGGCAGGCGCTCATCGCCGGCTATCTGAAGAAAGACGTGGAGAACTATGGACTGCTGAAGGTGACGGCGGCGGGTAAGAAATTCCTCAAGAAACCGACCAGTTTCATGATTGTTGAGGACGCCGAGTTTAAGGACTACGATGATGATACTCCTATTGATGGCGGAGGAACGGCTCTTGACCCGACGCTTCATTCTATACTGAAAGACCTGCGCAAGAAAGTGGCGCAGAAGCAGAAGGTGCCCCCTTACGTGGTGTTCCAGGATGTGTCGCTCGAGCAGATGGCCACCATCTATCCTGTCACCATGGAGGAACTGCAGAATATCCAGGGCGTGGGTGCCGGTAAGGCCAAGCGCTATGGAAAAGAGTTTATCGACCTGATAAGTAAGTATTGTAAGGAAAATGAGATAGAGCGGCCCGAGGAACTTCGTGTGCGCACGGTGGCCAAGAAGTCGATGCTGAAAGTGAAAATCATCCAGAGCATCGACCGGCAAGTGGCCCTCGACGACATAGCCAACGCACAAGGCATTGATTTCGATGAGTTGCTCGACGAAGTTGAGGCCATTGTCTACAGCGGAACGAAACTCAACATTGACTATTTCCTTGAGGAGGTGATGGACGAAGACCACGTTGACGATATCTACGACTATTTCATGGAGAGCGATACTGACAATCTGGATGACGCCATGGAAGAGCTGGGCGAAGACTACAGCGAGGATGAGGTACGCCTGGTCCGCATCAAGTTCTTGTCGGAGATGGCCAATTAATTCCTGATAAGCGTTTGAAGTTATAAGCATGTTTGACGGCTGCCGGAGGAGCGTGTAGCCGTCAAACATGCTTTTAACTCCGTTAAATCGTATTAACGGACATGTTATTTCGCAAAAAAGTAGTGCTAGTCTGAGAAATTATTGCTAATTTTGCACGCAATAAATTTTAAACGACTATATGGCTTCATTTGTTGCAGACAAAATTGTGATGGACGGTCTGACGTTTGACGACGTCCTGTTAATCCCCGCTTATTCAGAAGTACTGCCCAAGACGGTAGAGTTGAAAACCCTGTTCTCGCGTAACATCGAGCTGAATGTCCCGTTTGTTACGGCCGCCATGGACACTGTCACGGAGTCGCGGATGGCTATTGCCATTGCGCGCGAGGGTGGCATTGGTGTGGTTCATAAGAACATGTCGATAGAGGATCAAGCCCGTCAGGTCGCTATTGTCAAGCGTGCCGAGAACGGAATGATCTACGACCCTGTGACGATTCGCCGGGGAAGCACGGTGGCCAATGCGCTGGACATGATGGCCGAGTATCATATCGGCGGTATTCCCGTGGTCGACGAGGAGAACCACCTGGTAGGTATCGTCACCAACCGCGACCTGCGTTTTGAGCGCCGTTTGGACCATCCCATCGACGATGTGATGACCAGTGAGAACCTGGTGACGACACATCAGCAGACCGATCTGGCTGCCGCTGCCCAGATTCTGCAGGAGAATAAGATTGAGAAACTGCCCGTTGTTGATGCCAACAACAAACTGGTGGGCTTGATTACCTATAAGGATATCACCAAGGCAAAGGATAAACCCATGGCGTGTAAGGACGAGAAAGGCCGTCTGCGCGTGGCAGCCGGTGTGGGTGTGACCTTCGATACCCTTGAGCGCATGCAGGCTTTGGTCGACGCCGGTGCCGACGCCATTGTTATTGATACGGCTCACGGTCATTCTAAGGGCGTTATCGAAAAGTTGGATGAGGCTAAGCGGTCGTTCCCGAACATTGACATCGTGGTGGGTAACGTCGCTACTGGAGCTGCCGCCCGTATGCTGGTGGAGCATGGAGCAGATGCCATTAAGGTGGGCATCGGTCCGGGTTCTATCTGCACAACGCGTGTGGTGGCTGGCGTGGGCGTACCACAGCTCAGTGCCGTCTACGACGTATACAGCGCACTGAAGGGAACTGGCGTTCCATTGATTGCTGATGGCGGCTTGCGCTATTCGGGTGATATTGTGAAAGCTCTGGCAGCCGGCGGCAGTTCAGTGATGATAGGTTCGCTGGTGGCTGGCACTGAGGAAAGCCCCGGTGATACCATTATTTACAACGGCCGTAAGTTCAAGAGCTATCGTGGCATGGGTTCGCTCGAGGCCATGGAGCAGAAGCATGGCTCTAAGGACCGTTATTTCCAGGGCGACACCGTGGAGGCCAAGAAACTGGTTCCAGAGGGCATTGCCGGACGCGTGCCTTACAAAGGAACTGTTCAGGAGGTGATCTATCAGCTGACAGGTGGCCTGCGCTCGGGTATGGGCTATTGTGGTGCTGCAAGCATCGAGAAACTGCATGATGCCAAGTTCACCCGCATCACCAATGCCGGAGTGCTGGAGAGTCATCCGCACGACATCACCATCACCAGTGAAGCCCCGAACTACAGTCGTCCTAACGATTAAAACGATTAATACGAACAAAAAGACAAGCTAGATAGATGATAGTTATGAAGAAATTGACAACGATTCTCGCCCTGTTTCCCGTGGCAGTCGGCTGTCTGGCGGTAGCGCCACAGTCCGACGATGTGGTAATCATGACCGTGAACGGAGTTCCCGTGACCCGTTCGGAGTTTGAGTACTCTTACAACAAGAACAACTCAGAGGGTGTGATTGATAAGAAAACAGTAGATGAATACGTGGATCTCTTCATTAACTACAAGTTGAAAGTGGCGGCAGCTCTTGATGCGAAGTTGGATACGCTGACCTCGTTTAAAGATGAGTTTGCCATGTATCGCGATCAGCAGATACGTCCGTCGTTTGTCGAGGATGCTGACTTGCTGGCCAAGGCACGCGAGACCTACAACGACACAAAAGAGCGTATCGGTCCGAAGGGACTCATCATGCCTGCTCATATCTTGATGCGTCTGGCCCAGAAGGCCCCCAAAAGCGAGCAAGACAAGGCAAAAGCACGTATCGACTCTATTTATCAGGCTTTGCAGCAGGGCGCTGATTTCGCCGAACTGGCCAAGAAACTGTCGCAAGATCCAGGTTCAGCAGCCAATGGCGGCTTACTGCCCTGGCTGGGTCCGGGCCAGACATTGCCTGAATTTGAGCAGGAGGCCTATGCCCTGCAACCAGGTCAGATGAGCAAACCGTTTCTCTCGCCCGCAGGCTATCATATTATTCTGATGAAGGAACGTAAGCAGCTGGAACCGTTCGACTCGCTGAAGAACGACATTTTGAGGTTCCTCGAGCAGCGGGGCATTCGTGAACGGATAGCCGACGAGAAGATCCAGGCTGCAGTGAATGCCTCGAACGGTACGCTCACTGCTGCAAAACTGATGGAACAGCGTGCCAATGAGATGGCTGAGAAAGACCCCGACCTGAAGAATCTCATCCGGGAGTACCATGACGGTCTGCTGCTCTTTGAGATCAGCACACGAGAGGTGTGGGACAAGGCTGCAAAAGATGAGGCCGGACAGAGAGCTTATTTCAATGCCAACAGGAAGAAATACAACTGGGATGAACCACGGTTTAAGGGAATGGCCTATCATGTGAAAAACAAGGCCGACGTGAAGGCCGTGCGCAACTGTGTGAAGAATGTTCCTTTCGACCAGTGGGCAGAGCGTCTGCGCAAGACTTTCAATAACGACTCTATCATCCGCATCCGCGTCGAGAAAGGTATCTTCAAGAAAGGTGACAATGCCCTGATTGACAAGAAAATTTTCAAACAGGATGTGACGGTGACACCCGTGAAGGACTATCCCATTGATGCTACCTTCGGTAAGAAACTGAAGAAAGGCCCTGAGGAGTATCAGGATGTGAAGCAGCTGGTCATTGCTGACTATCAGGACACCCTCGAAAAGGAGTGGGTGGCCGAGTTGCGCAAACGCTATCCGGTGGTCGTCAACAAAGAAGTGTTGAAAACAGTAAACAAACATAAGTAATATCCAATGAAACTAGGACAGAGAATCAGCCTGTGTGTGGTGGCCGTGATGTTGGTTGCCGCAGGAATGAGCGCCGGAATCAGAAAAGGCGATCGTTCGGGCGATGACAATAAGGAGAAGAAGGATACGGTAAAAGCAGAAGTACGAGCCCCTGAGCATAGTATCGTTGATGAGGTGATATGGGTGGTTGGCGATGAACCCATCCTCAAATCAGACGTCGAGACGATGCGCCTGCAAGGAGACATGGAAGGTTATAAGTTTTCCGGTAATCCAGACTGTTCGATTCCTGAGCAATTGGCTGTGCAGAAGCTTTTCTTGCATCAGGCAGAGATTGACAGTGTGGAGGTGACCGAGGCCGAGATTGCCCAGGACATTGACTGGCAGATTGAGGCTTGGACGCAGGCCATTGGCAGCCGTGAGAAACTGGAGGAGTATAAGAAGCAGACCATCTCGCAGATGCGTCAGGATATGCATGACGATATCAAGAACCGCAAGCTCATCCAGAAAATGAAGATGCAGTTAGTGGAGGATGTCACTGCCACTCCGGCCGATGTGCGTAACTATTTTAAGAACCTGCCGGAAGACAGTATCCCGTTCGTCCCCACTACCGTTGAGGTTCAGCTGATTACGAATGCTCCGAAGATCTCACAAGATGAGATTAACCGCGTAAAAGACCAACTGCGTGAGTATACAGACCGTGTGACGAAAGGCGAGATCACTTTTGCCACATTGGCTCGTTTGTATTCTGAAGACCCAAGCTCTGCCCGACAAGGTGGCGAACTAGGCTATATGGGACGTGGCGTGCTCGATCCGGCATTTGCCGCTGTGGCTTTCAACCTCACTGATCCGAAGAAAATCTCGAAGATTGTTGAGACAGAATTCGGTTTCCACATCATTCAGTTGATCGACAAGCGTGGCGACAAGTTGAACTGCCGTCATATTCTGATGAAACCGAAAGTGGATCCTGAAGCTATTGAGAAAACCAAATTGCGTCTTGACTCTATTGCTGATGATATCCGTGCGTCGAAGTTCTCGTTTGAGGAGGCAGCCACTTATATCTCGGATGACAAAGATACACGCAACAACCACGGTTTGATGGCCTTTACCGACAGGGAGACACAAACCCGTACATCGAAATTCCGCATGCAAGACCTGCCCAGTGAGATCGCCCGCGTGGTAGACACTTTGAAAGTGGGACAGGTGTCGAAATCGTTTGATATGATCAACGACAAAGGAAAGACGGTCTGTGCTATTGTGAAGTTGAAGAGCCGTGTGGATGGTCACCGTGCTACCATTACCGAAGACTTCCAGACCATGAAGAATGTCGTTGTTGCTCAGCGCAAGGACGAATTTCTGAAGGAATGGGTGAAGAACAAGCTGAAGACCATCTATGTACGTGTGAACGATCGTTACAAAGACTGCGATTTTGAGTACGAAGGCTGGATTAAGTAAGGAAAGGTGCTTGGATCGTATGCGGGTGAGCAAAAGATGTCTGTTTATATTGATTTTGTGTTTCTTGGGTCTTTGTCTGGCACAGTCGAAAGGTCCCAGGAAGCATAAGCGCGCTAAGACTACCGATGAGCGCGTCTATCTTTTGCATGCCGATGAATTACGGTACGACCAATACGGTTCGGTCCCTGATGCGCAGATTGTGAAAGGAAAAGTGTCGTTCCGTCACAAGGGCGCCCATCTTACCTGCGACAGTGCCTATTTCTACGAAAGTTCCAATTCATTCGACGCTTTCGGACATGTGCGTCTGCGTCAGGGCGACACGCTGACATTGGTGAGCGACTATGCCTATTACGACGGCAACGACCAGATGGCCTATGCCCGAAGGAATGTGGTGCTCACTCACAGAGGCTCAAAACTCTATACCGACAGTTTGGTGTACGACCGCCTATATGATATGGGATGGTTTGTGGAAGGAGGAAAACTGGTTGACAAGAAGAATGTGCTGACAAGCGACTGGGGCGAATATCATGCTGACACACGCGAGGCTGTATTCAACTATAATGTGAATCTGAAGAATCCCAAGTTCCTGTTGACTACTGACACGCTCTATTACGACACTAAGACCAGTATTGCACACATGGTGGGCCCGTCGAAAGTGACTTCCGACGGTAGTGTCATCAACACAAAAGACGGATACTACGACACCAACAAGGAACGAGCCCAGTTGTTCGGGCGCTCAACGGTCGTGGATAAAGACAAAAAGATTACGGCCGACAGCCTTTTCTATGACGAGAAAAACGGCATAAGCGAAGGCTATCGTAATGTGGTGTATGTCGATGAGGCCAACATGAACAAGATGACTTGTAATGAGTTTAAGTATAACGAGAAAACAGGCTGTGGCTATGCCGCGAATAATCCGGTGTTGATGGATTATTCGCAGAAAGATACATTATGGGTGCATTCCGATACCATGAGAATCGAGGCATTCAACTATGATACTGATTCTGTGTATCGGAAAGTGCATTGCTATAACAAGGTGCGTGCTTACCGCGTGGACGTTCAGGCAGTATGTGACTCATTGGTATACAACTCGCTGGACTCGTGCATGACCATGTATCGTGATCCTATCACCTGGTATGGCGAAAGACAATTGCTCGGAGAGAGAATAGAGGTCTTCATGAAGGACTCTACTGTTGATCGTGGACGTGTGATCGGGCAAGCTCTCTCAGTAGAGAAGACACATGGTGAAGATCATTACAATCAGATTTCATCGCAACGGATGTATGCCTTCTTCCGTGACGGAGAGGTGTATAGGAGTGATGCGGGGGGTAATGTGCTGACTGTTTTTTATCCTGTTGAGGAAAAAGACACCACCTTGCTGGCACATAACTATCTGGAAACCGACACCATGTCGATGTTTATGGAAAAGCGCCAGTTGCTGAAGATATGGGCTTCGAAGCATACAGGCACATGGTATCCTATCACTCAAATCCCCCCGTCGAAGCGCTTCCTTCCACAATTTGCATGGTTTGACTATATTCGTCCGCTCAACAAAGATGATATCTTCGAGTGGCGAGGGAAGAAAAGTGGCACAGAACTAAAAGAGATTCCTCGTAGGGAAGCTCCTTTGCAGCGTCTTTCGAAAGAAAAGCAGGTGGCCGTAAAACCACAGGCAGAGGGAGAATAATTGCTGTTATCAATACATATCAAGCTTCATAGCAGAGCATGTCAGACATTATACAACTATTACCCGATTCAGTCGCCAACCAGATTGCTGCTGGTGAGGTGATTCAGAGACCAGCCTCAGTCATCAAGGAGTTGGTTGAGAATGCTGTGGATGCTGGTGCTGATGAGATTCACGTGATGGTTGTGGATGCCGGGCGGACGTCCATTCAGGTGATTGACAATGGCAAAGGCATGTCGGAAACTGATGCCCGTCTGGCCTTTGAGCGGCATGCCACCTCTAAGATCCGGAAAGCCGATGACTTGTTTGCACTGACAACGATGGGTTTTCGTGGCGAGGCCCTGCCGTCGATAGCTGCAGTGGCACAGGTTGAGCTGAAAACAAGGATGGAAACCGATGAAATAGGGACCTGCCTGTCGATATCCGCCTCTAAGGTGGTAGGGCAAGAACCTGTCTCGTGCCCTGTGGGGAGTAATTTCATGGTCAGCAATTTGTTCTTTAACGTTCCTGCAAGACGTAAGTTCCTAAAATCGAATGCTACCGAACTGAATAATATCATGGCGGCATTTGAGCGCATTGTGCTGGTCAATCCGCAGATTGCTTTCACGTTCCATAGCAATGGGGTAGAGGTGTACAACCTGAGGAAATGCGGGTTTCGGCAGCGTATCGTCGATATGTATGGCAAGAAGATCAGTCAGGACCTTTTGCCCGTCGAGGCCGATACCACGATGTGTAAGATAACCGGATTTGTGGGGAAACCGGAGTCGGCACGGAAAAAAGGCGCCCATCAATTCTTCTTCGTCAACGGAAGATTCATGAGGCATCCTTATTTCCATAAAGCAGTGCAAAGTGCTTACGAACGATTGGTGCCCACTGGCGATCAAATACCTTATTTCATATGTTTTAAGGTAAGGCCTGAGGACATTGATGTGAACATTCACCCTACAAAGACTGAAATCAAGTTCGACAACGAACAACCCATTTGGCAGATATTAATGGCTGCAGTAAAAGAGGCTGTGGGGAAATTCAACGATGTGCCTTCCATCGATTTCGATACGGTAGGGAAACCCGATATCCCTGTGTTTAACCCATTCCAGCAGGCGGTTGATATGCCAAAGGTTAACTATGATCCTCAGTATAATCCTTTTAAGTCATCCTCCAAGCATACACCCAAGGGCCTGTCGCAAGAGCAGACAGCTCCTGCTGGCTGGGAAAAACTTTACGAAGGCTTGCAGCAAGAGCAGCCCACGGAATCATCTATCTTTCAACAGCAACCCGAACAGAAAGAAGGTGATAGCCTGATTGCGGAGAAATCGCCGGCCCATTATCAGTATAAAGGCATGTATATCATGACGGCCGTCAAGTCGGGCCTGATGATTGTCGACCAGCATCGTGCTCACGTACGTATTTTATACGAGGCTTATATGCGGCAGTTGAACGAACGTACGGGTGATTCGCAAAAGGTCCTTTTCCCTGAGGTAGTACAGTTTTCTCCGGCCGAGACGGTCGTGTTGCAGCAGGTGATGCCTGAAATGGAAGGTTTGGGATTCGAACTGACCGACATGGGTGGCGGCAGTTATGCCATCCAGGCCGTACCCGTAGGGTTGGAAGGCATCAACATTGTGTCGTTGGTGAGAAACATGGTGGCCACCGCCGCGGAAAAAGGTGTTTCCGTAGCTGATGAGATCAACCGATCGTTGGCATTAAGCCTTGCAAGAAGTGCAGCCATCCCCCATGGGCAAGTGCTGGGTAATGAGGAAATGGAAGGTATCATCAATCAGTTGTTTGCCTGTGGCAACGTGAACTATACTCCCGACGGGAAACCAATATTGTATATTCTCCGCCAGCAGGAAATCGAGCATTTGTTGAAATAAAATGATGTTAAAATAGGTTTTAAAAATCAAAAATCTTCTATTTTTCATGATATTTATCTATCTTTGCACCATATAATGTGTAGAGGCGAAATAGTTTAATTGTAATAATTTAGGATTTATGAGAAGATTATTGATTCTGCTGGCATTTGCTGGCTTTTCTGTAGTTTCATTTGCCCAAGATGCTACAGATTCTCCATCGGAGAAGTATAGTGTGGCTACCAATTCTTTTTGGAGCAATTGGTTTGTACAGGGTAATTTCACTTGGACAGCTTTCTATTCTAATGAGGAAAAAGGCCTTGATTTTGCTAAGAGTCCTTTGAAGGATTTCCGTCGTGACATGGGCTTCTCGGTGGCCATTGGTAAGTGGTTTACTCCGAGCATTGGTCTTCGCACCAAGTTCAATGGAATTTGGGGTAAGAGTGTCATTTCCGAGAACTGTAAGGACAACAAGGCAAAATACTGGAACTTGCAGGAGCAGGTACTTTTCAATTTGAGCAATCTCTTCTGTGGTTATAGCGACACGCGCGTTTGGAATCTTTCTCCTTACCTTGGCGTCGGTGCTGCCCGTAACTGTACTTATAATACTTATGAGTTGGCTGGTAGCGCAGGTATCTTGAATACATGGAAACTCACCGACAAACTCCGTTTGAATCTCGATTTGAATTACAATGTTTGTGGCGACGACTTCGAAGGCCGTGCATGGGATAATGGCGGCATTGGCGGTGGCCATGAGCAACGTAACCATGACCGTTGGTTTGCTGCCGAGGTTGGTTTGACGCTTAACCTGGGTAAGGGCTCATGGAAGAAATCTCCGGATGTAGAAGCTTTGAAGACAATGCACCAAGGACAGCTGGACGCACTGAATGCTCAGCTTGCTGACCTTCAGGCCGAGAATCAAAACCTGCGTAGTCGTGAGCCTCAGGTTATCCGCGATACCACTTATGTCAACAAGTCGACTCGCGACTTTATCACAACACCGGTGTCGGTGTTCTTCGATCTTGCCAAGATTAATGTGGCTAACCTGAAGGACCTCGTAAATGTTCAGGCTCTTGCCAAGTATGCAAAGGAGAACAACTGCAATATCCTGGTGACTGGTTATGCTGACAGTTCAACGGGTACGCCAGAGATCAACGAGCGCCTCTCGATGCAGCGTGCTGAGACCGTGAAGGGCGAACTCATTAAGATGGGTGTTTCTGAGAGCAAGATCCGTTGCACTCACAATGGTGGTGTAAATATTCTTGGTCAGAATGCTCCGAAGTCGTTCGACCGTCGTGCTACTGTCCAGATAGTAGAAGATTAATTCATTTAATATTTCTAAAATAATCCGCCATTTATTTGGCGGATTATTTTTTTTGTTGTACCTTTGCAGCCGCTTACGACGAGTAAGGGCGCTTAGCTCAGCTGGTTTAGAGCATCTGCCTTACAAGCAGAGGGTCGGCGGTTCGAATCCGTCAGCGCCCACGAGGGTGGTTTCCCTGTTGTCTTTCGAGATGGCAGGGATATTTTTTTTTGTTGCCATTTAGTGGATTGTTGTTGTCAAAATGAATTTTTCTTTGTCAACATGTTCTTTTTCCCTTTATTTTTCTTACCTTTGTATCGGAATAAGCTAATCAAACTAGATGAGACATGATTTGGAATTCAAGTATTGAATGCATGGATCGTGAGCAATTGCACGAGATCCAAAGCAAGCGTTTGGTGAAGATGGTCGATTACGTCTACCATAACACCCCTTTTTATCGTAGGAAGTTCCAGGAGATGGGGCTTGTTCCAGAAGATATCCGAGGTATAGAAGATATCGGGAAGTTGCCGTTTACCGATAAGTTGGATCTTCGTGATAATTATCCTTTCGGTCTGGCAGCTGTTCCGATGAGCCAGATTGTTCGTATTCACGCGTCATCGGGTACGACGGGAAAACCTGTGGTGGTGCTGTATACCCGTAAGGATTTGGCCATGTGGGCAGAAAGTATTTCCCGTGCCTTCACAGCTTTTGGGGCATCCAAAGAAGATATCTTCCAGATATCATACGGCTACGGGTTGTTTACAGGCGGATTGGGCGCACACGATGGAGCACAGAATATTGGTGCAAGTGTCATACCTATCTCGTCGGGAAATACGCAGAAGCAGATTACCTTAATGCATGATTTCGGTGCTACTGTGTTGTGTTGCACGCCTTCTTATGCCCAGTTCCTGGGGGAGGCGATGAACGAATCGGAATGGCGTCGTGATGAGTTTAAACTGCGCATCGGTGCTTTCGGCGCAGAGCCTTGGACTGAGAATATGCGTACAAAGCTGGAACAGACCTTGGGCATCAAGGCCTACGACATATACGGATTGAGTGAAGTAGCTGGACCGGGTGTCGGATACGAGTGCGAATGCCAGCATGGCACCCATTTGAACGAGGACTATTACTATCCGGAGATAGTGAATCCTGAGACGGGTGAGCCATTGCCTGAGGGAACATTCGGAGAGTTGTGTTTTACGCACCTTACCAAGGAAGGAATGCCGTTGCTGCGCTATCGTACTCACGATTTGACAGCATTGCATTACGAAAAGTGTGATTGTGGTCGTACGCTAGTGCGCATGGATCGCATTCTTGGACGTTGTGATGATATGCTGATTATCCGTGGCGTTAATGTGTTCCCGTCGCAGATCGAAGCTGTCATTCTGACGCAGCCTGAGTTTGAGCCGCATTTCATGCTGGTTGTCGACCGTATTAACAATACCGACACCAGCGAGTTGAGGGTTGAGGTGAAGGAGGATTATTTCACCGATGATATGGCAACGATGGTTGGCTTGCAGAAGAAACTGGAGTCAGAGCTTCGCAGTGTCATCGGTCTTGGCTTTAAGGTGCGTCTGGTTGAGCCCAAAGGCATTGAACGAAGCACGGGTAAAGCCCGTCGGGTAATCGATAAACGTGTGTTATAACCTAAATCAAAAATATATGAGAGCAAAACAATTATCCATTTTTCTGGAGAATAAGTCCGGCCGCCTGACTGAGGTGACCGAGGCACTGGGCAGATCGGGCGTGAACCTCACAGCCATGAGCATTGCCGACAATAGTGATTTCGGTATTCTCCGGTGCATCGTTTCTGACCCGGAGAAAGCCTACAAGGTGTTAAAAGAGGAGCATTTTGCTGTGAAGATCACCGACGTTATCGGTTTTACATGCCCTAACACAAGTGGTTCTCTGGCTGTAGTGCTGAAGTATCTCAGCGACAGAGGCGTGTTCATCGAGTACATGTACTCATTCGCTAATGGTGATGTGGCTAATATTGTCATTCGCCCCACCGACCTGGAGTCCTGCGAGAAGATTCTTGAAGAGAAGAAGGTCGACTTGATGGCTGATAGTGACCTCTACCGGCTCTGAAGGTCTTTGTGTTCTGATAGGCGATAACTGGTATTGTGTTCCTAAGTGCATGGTATCGCTTGCTGTTCATTAAAGGCATAAAATAGCTATCGAAAAGGTCATGCAAAAGAAAAAAGTACGGCAAAAATTTGGAGAACTCAATTTTTTGCCGTACCTTTGCAGCCGCTTACGACGAGTAAGGGCGCTTAGCTCAGCTGGTTTAGAGCATCTGCCTTACAAGCAGAGGGTCGGCGGTTCGAATCCGTCAGCGCCCACTTAATATGGTCATTTGTGAAAGGGAACTGCGAGAAATTGCGGTTTCTTTTCTTTTTTATGAAAAATTATCAATTCTCATTTGCCGTTTATCAATTAAAAGTTGTAACTTTGCATCCTCAATAAATTGAAAGGATATGAATTTGGACGTACTTACAGCTATCTCACCTATTGACGGGCGTTATAGAGGAAAAACAGAATCATTGGCAGCTTACTTCTCAGAGTATGCACTCATCCGTTATCGGGTGCGTGTTGAAATCGAGTATTTCATCACTTTGTGTGAATTGCCTCTCCCTCAGTTGGCTGCGTTCGATACTTCTTTGTTCCCACGGCTCAGGGCCATTTATGAGAATTTCACCGAGGCCGATGCCCAGCGTGTGAAGGATATCGAGAAGGTGACCAATCATGATGTGAAAGCTGTAGAGTATTTCATTAAGGAAGAGTTTGATAAAATCTCTGCTTCTCTTGTCGCAGCAAAGAGCGGCGACGATTCCGTTTCTTTGGAGCCTTATAAAGAGTTTATTCATTTTGGCCTGACCTCTCAGGATATCAACAATACCAGCGTGCCCCTTTCCATTAAAGAGGCCCTTGCCGATGTGTTCTATCCCCAGGTGGAAGAACTGATTGGCCAGTTGCGCCAGTATGCTGATGATTGGAAGGATGTCTCTATGCTGGCAAAGACCCACGGTCAGCCAGCATCGCCGACGCGTTTGGGCAAAGAGGTGATGGTGTATGTCTATCGTCTCACCGAACAGTTGGAAGGTCTGAAGGCGATTCCTGTTACGGCCAAATTCGGTGGTGCCACTGGTAATTTCAATGCGCATCATGTGGCTTATCCTGATTACGACTGGAGGGAGTTCGGTAATCGCTTCGTCGGTGAGAAACTAGGATTGAAACGCGAACAATACACCACACAAATCAGTAACTACGACTGGCTCGGAGCTATCTTCGATGGTATCCGCCGCATCAACACGATTATTCTGGACTTAGACCGCGACTTCTGGATGTATATCTCCATGGAGTATTTTAAGCAGAAAATCAAGGCTGGCGAAGTGGGATCGAGTGCCATGCCGCATAAGGTCAACCCCATCGACTATGAGAATAGTGAGGGTAATCTGGGCATCGCCAATGCCATCCTGCAGTTCCTGGCGCAGAAATTGCCCGTCAGCAGGTTGCAGCGCGACCTGACCGACAGCACGGTATTGCGCAACGTCGGTGTTCCATTGGGACATTGTGTGATTGCCATACAGAGCACGCTTAAAGGACTTCGCAAGTTGATTCTCAACGAAGAGCGCCTTGCAGAAGACTTGGAGAACACTTGGGCCGTGGTGGCCGAGGCCATTCAGACCATCCTTCGCCGTGAGGCTTATCCGCATCCCTATGAGGCTCTGAAGGCACTGACCCGCACCAACGAGAAGATGACAGAGGAAACGATTCATGCGTTTATCCAAACGCTTAACGTCAGTGATGACGTGAAGGAGGAACTGATGCGTATTACTCCCGCCAACTACACAGGTATTTAAACCAACAGATACCAGTTATTGCAAGTAACAAATTAAAATAGTACTAACCGCCGTGAGGCAAAGTAAAAAATTACATTATGATGGATTCAGATTTCGAAAAGACACAGGAAATGCAGTCTACCGAGAATGAGAGCGCCCGTGAGGGGTACCGTTCTTCAGACCAGGGAAACAGCTATTCAGGTTACCGTAGTGTGGGACGCTCACCCCGTCCGCGTATACACACTCAGCGTCCTTACAACAACAGAGTGGATAACAACGACGAGAGCGGCTTCCGCCCCGAAGGATTCGGCGCCGGACTTCAGTCGCAGCAACGCCCCTATCGCCCCCGCAACAATTATGGCAATCAGGGTGGTTATGGCCAGCAGCGTGGTGGCTACCAGCAGCGTCAGGGTGGCTATGGCCAGCAGCGTGGTGGATACCAGCAGCGTCCGCAACAGGGTTATCGTCCTCGTTATAATAATATGGAAGGAGAGGAGCAGGGCTACCAGCCACGTCAGGGTGGCTACGGCCAGCAGCGTGGTGGCTATCAGCAGCGCCAAGGTGGCTATGGCCAGCAGCGTGGCGGTTACGGACAGCCCCGTCAGCCCCGTCCTTATAATAACTATGGTGGTTATAACAACTATAACCCCTACAAGAAACCGTCTCGCAAGCCTTACGATCCCAATGCGAAGTATAGCATGAAGAAGCGCATTGAGTATAAGGAGGAGAATTACGATCCCAATGAGCCCCTTCGCTTGAACAAGTTCCTGGCTAACGCCGGTGTATGCAGCCGTCGTGAGGCCGATGAGTTCATCACGGCAGGTGTCGTGAAGGTCAATGGCGAGGTTGTGACCGAGTTGGGAACAAAGATCCTGCGCACCGATAGCGTGATGTTCCACGACCAGCCTGTTACACTCGAGAAGAAAGTATATGTGCTGCTCAACAAACCGAAGGATTACGTTACCACCAGCGACGACCCCCAGCAGCGTAAGACAGTGATGGATCTGGTGAAGGGCGCCTGCCCCGAGCGTATCTATCCGGTGGGCCGTCTGGACCGCAACACCACAGGTGTGCTCCTGCTCACCAATGATGGCGACCTGGCCAGCAAACTCACCCATCCCAAGTTCCTCAAGAAGAAGGTCTACCATGTCTATCTCGACAAGAAGGTGGCTGCCAGCGACCTCCAGCAGATTGCTGAGGGCATCACCCTCGACGACGGAGAAATCCATGCCGATGCTATCGATTATGCCAGCGAAACCGACAAGAGTCAGGTAGGCATCGAGATTCACAGCGGCAAGAACCGCATCGTGCGTCGTATCTTCGAGCATCTCGGCTATCGTGTGGTCAAGCTCGACCGCGTACAGTTTGCCGGACTCACCAAGAAGAATGTCCGCCGCGGCGATTGGCGTTTCCTCACCGAGAAAGAAGTGGAAATGCTCCGCATGGGTGCCTTCGAATAATATATAATAGGTAGAAAGAATTCTATGGAGTGAGAGGCATGAATGTCAATGAAAAGGGTTTGGGGTAACCATCTGCTCATCTCCCTTCCGTCCGTTCATTCCTCCAACTCCTTTATTTAAATACAAATGCAACGAACTAAAATAGTAGATGCCCTCCGTAGCACAGCCTATGGCGAGCAAATATGTGTAAAAGGCTGGGTCCGTACCCACCGCTCAAGCAAAGCAGTCGACTTTATCGCCCTCAACGATGGTTCTACTATCAAGAATATTCAGATAGTAGTCGATACTGCTTGTCCTGTAACCACCAGTTCATCTGCCGCAGATAGCTCTTCTCTCCAGGCTACTGATTCCATCACAGCGCTCAAGTCAATCACCACTGGCGCCTGCCTTTGCGTGGTTGGCAAACTTGTCGAGAGTCCCGCTGCAGGCCAGGCCTCTGAGATTCAGGCTGAGGCTATCGAGATCTACGGCATGTGCGGCAGCGACTATCCCATGCAAAAGAAGGGACAGAGCTTCGAGTATATGCGTGAGCATGCTCACATGCGTCTGCGCACTAATACTTTCGGTGCTGTCATGCGCATCCGCCACAACATGGCCATGGCTATTCACACCTATTTCCATGAGCATGGCTTCTTCTATTTCCATACACCGCTCATCACCGCCAGCGATTGCGAGGGTGCAGGTAATATGTTCCAGGTGACCACCAAGAACCTATACGACCTGAAGAAAGACGAGGATGGAAAGATTATCTACGATGATGATTTCTTCGGCGAGCAGACCTCACTTACCGTTTCCGGCCAGCTGGAGGGCGAACTAGGCGCCACTGCCCTTGGAGCCATCTATACCTTTGGACCGACTTTCCGTGCCGAGAACAGCAATACGCCCCGCCATCTGGCCGAGTTCTGGATGGTAGAGCCTGAAGTAGCCTTCATCGACCAGGAAGAACTCATGGATCTTGAGGAAGACTTCATCAAGTATTGTGTGCGTTGGGCTCTCGACCACTGCAAGGACGACCTTGAGTTCCTCAATAAGATGATCGACAAGACCCTCCTTGCACGTCTCGAAGGCGTGTTGAAAGAGACTTTCGTACGTCTGCCTTATACCGAGGGTATCAATATTCTGCAAGAGGCAATCAAGAACGGCAAGAAGTTCGAGTTCCCCTGCAACTGGGGCGACGACCTCGCCAGCGAGCACGAGCGCTATCTGGTGGAGGAGCACTTCAAGAAGCCTGTCATCATGACCGACTATCCCCGTGCCTTCAAGTCGTTCTATATGAAGCAGAATCCTTCTTATCCAGAAGGAGCCGAAAACTCCGAGCAGTCAATCGGTTACAACGGTTGTGTGGCCCCAGGTCCTACCATGCAGGGCACCGACGTGTTGTTCCCGCAGATTGGTGAGATCATCGGTGGCTCCGTCCGTGAGGAAAGCTACGAAAAACTCATGGGTGAGGTTAAGCGTCGCCAGATGGACGAGACCCATTTGTGGTGGTATCTCGACACCCGCCGTTGGGGCACCTGCCCGCACGCCGGCTTCGGCCTTGGCTTCGAGCGGCTTATCCTTTTCGTGACGGGCATGCAGAACATCCGCGATGTCATCCCGTTCCCACGTACCCCGAAGAACGCTAACTTCTAGGCGGATATACAGGCGGCAGCACGCACTTCTCCGCTGTTTCCGGGCATTGCCTGCTGCCGCCCTGAACCTCTCTGCCGGCCTTCAGACCTTGCTATAGTGGCATATATAATATATGTACGCGCGAGGCTAAGGAATAATAAATGACATAAAATGGTGCAAACAACCGTATATAAACGGGTACAGACTGAATAAGTCATGACAAAAACGTCAAAAATGCCCACAAAAGTGGCCAAACAAGCAATAAATTCAGATAATTTTAAAAAAATATCTAATTTTATTTGCATGTTTTCCGATTTATGTCTATATTTGCACCTAAAAAGTGGCTCCCCGCGAGAGAAACAATGGGAAAAATGCGTTTCGGCGCATGAATTTCCGTCTTTTGTGGTGTGCTTCGTTTGATGAAAGAAAGAAGTATATATATTTTTATCTAATTAATTTAAATTTATTATCGTATGAAAAAGAAAATCTTTAGTACGCTGCTTATGGGTGCTTTCTTCTTGGCATCTAT
>Ga0129307_1001503_pt1 | contig 24256 bp, 25 predicted proteins | sample P1105metagenome_FD_94437 | JGI IMG/M metagenome (GOLD analysis project Ga0129307, IMG submission 94437) | Capybara group fecal microbial communities from Wisconsin, USA - P1105 metagenome | ecosystem: Host-associated > Mammals > Digestive system > Large intestine > Fecal | place: USA: Wisconsin... | reverse complement strand
GTCATGCAATTTTCAAGGAACTGATTGCTGGAAATAAGTCCCAGCCACTATGCAAATCGCATTTCTGCGTTTTGATTAAAAAACATTTATTTCTTCTTGACTTTTAATAGTTAGTCTTTCTTTCGTTTACTCCAAGGCATACAGTAACATTACTCTGCAAATATAAGGAATTTATAAGGAAACAGAAAAATCAATCCCAAATATTTTTCTTGTTGCTCTTCTTATAGGCCTTTGCCCATTTGGATATTTCTTTTTTCATGGCATGGTTGTTTGTATTCTCCCTACCCAGATTTTTATATAATTCATACCTCTTTGCAGATAATTCTCCGCTTGCAATGGCTGCTTTGATTGCACATCCTGGCTCTGTATCGTGCCTGCAATTGCTGAACTTACATTGACACTCCAACTCGATAATGTCTGAAAAGGCGCTGTCTATACCTTCCTCACTACTTGCCAGGCCAACCTCCCTCATACCCGGGGTGTCAATAATTGACACCCCATTTTCAAGTTCAATTAACTGCCTGTGGGTGGTGGTATGTCTTCCGGTGGAATCAGACTCTCTTATTTCAGATGTCTTCATTACTTCCTTACCATAAATTGCGTTAAGGAGTGTGGATTTACCTGCTCCCGAAGAACCCATAAAGCAGATGGTGACTCCCGGGATTATGTACTCTTCCAGTTCATCCAGACCGATTCCATACAATGCTGATATTGCATGGACATTGGTCTTGTCAGAAATAGTCTCCACTTCCCTGATATATCTGCCCGGATTACTGCACAAATCCGACTTCGTAAGAACAACCACAGGGGTGGCACCTCCCTGAAGGACTAAGCTTATATATCTTGCGATTCTGTTGTAGCTGTAGTCTTCGTTAAGGGATGTTACTATAAAGCAATAATCCACATTGGCCACCATGTACTGCATAACTGCCGTTTTGGCCTGGTCAGGCCTTTGAAGGAAACTCTTTCTTTCACAAACCTCTTTAATCATGGACTCTCCAAGGGGGTTATAGATAAACTTTACATAGTCTCCCACCACCGGAAGCTTATCGGCACTTTCCTCATAAAAGCTGCCCTTTAGCTTACCCGGAAAATCCTTTCCTTCGTATCGGATCGTAAAGCTGTTCTTCCTTATCTCGCTTATTCGTCCGATAGTTTCACTGTTTAAACTGTTCATTGTTATTTCTCCATTTCTTTTGTTACCACTTTAGCTCACCGTCACCACCCATAAGTCTTGTCATTTCCTCTATTCTTTCCAGGGGAAACGGAGGTGCAGATATAGGTCTCATAGCCAAAGACATAAGTTTCATGGGATTATCATCCGCTGCTATTCTGTTGGAACTGAGAGATCCGCAGATTTTGCATCTATGAATGATTGCCCACTCTCCGTTCTTTCTTACCCATACCGAAACAGGCTCCATCAAGCCACCGCAGTCAGCCTCCCTGTCCCCCGGCTCTACGTCCAAATGTTGTGAGTGAAGGCAATAAGGGCAGTGGTTTCGATGATCGCTTCCTGCTCCTGTAGGAACTACTGTCTTTCCGCAGTTCTTACATACAAATGCTTCGTTGCATGGGTGATTCTTATAGTAATTCTTTTCGTATTTCTTTCTTTTGTTTTCCCTATTCATGGGATAGTCCTCCTAAAAGTTTATGGTAAATAATCCTTTTGGGAGACTTGTATTAGCACAACAAACCTCCCGGTTATGCTGCACTCTCCTTTTTATTATTGTTTGTCTTCATGAAAAACCTCCTTGATATTTAAGATTTTTGTGAAGACCTTTGGTGTGAAAATTGCCTGAAATAGGCATAAGAAAACCGTGACAAATAAGCCACGGTTCCGAATATCAGATTATTTAATATAAGTTAATCCAAATCAAAAAGCACATACCGAGGTCTTCACGCCATATTCAGTTACAATCTCTGTTCTCTTTACACTCATTATTATGACTACCTCGCTTTCCTTTAGATTTGTGTTGCTAGGTGTACTGTAGCAAATATAAATCGCCTTGTCAACACCACTTTGATATCTATTCATTAACCAGTTTTAGAAACTTCGTATCGTTCATCTGTTCATTCGTAACATATTTCCCATCATGAAACATTGCATAGTTCGTTACAGGTGTAGGCGCATTCTGTGCCTCTTTCCTGCTCTCAATGTGAATAGCCCTGAATGTAATACCATTTTCTTTAGCTGTCTGTTCCAAAATCGGTACATACTTTGCATTGAACGGACATTGGCTTGTGTAGAACAGAACATATCCTGTCTCGTCTACGCGGGGATGTTTAGCACATTCTTTGAATTTTGGTGCATCTCCCTTCTTATCAAACGGCATGTACCAAAGCTGAATACCGTTATCCGCCTCATCTGCCACAATAAAGCCCTTGTATTTTAGGAACTTCGGATCGGCTAGGAATGGCTTTTTCTTTGCTGCACATAAAATGCACAGCCCTTTTCGTCCCTTTTCTTTGCTGTCCTCTATGCATGCATTTAAAAGATCCGAGGAGTATCCATGTCCCTTTAATGACCCGGACACCCACAGGCAATCAATGTACATATACCCATTCGCTTCAATCGGAACCCAGGCATTTTCCGCAGGGATATATTCGATAAAGCACTTGCCGCGTTCCGCACTCTTTAAGAAAACAAGGCCCTCATCAAATCTGTCTGCCAGCCAAGCCTTCTTTGAAGATACCTGCACATCCTTGTTGTTGGATATCGCACAGCAGATGTGCTCCTTTTCCAGATTATCCTTTGTTATCCTGATGTATTCCATGCTCTAAGATCTCCTTTTATCCGCAGTACGCAACAGCATCCACTTGGAATTGTAGCCCTTCTTTGCCGCCTACATGTGCAAACTCGGTCTGGATAGACTTTCGCACAGGATACTTTCCGCCAAATCTTTCCTTTATAATCTTCTCCATGACAGGAATATTCCAAACATCTCTGAACAGACAATCCATTTGAACCACTGATTCCAGAGTGAGTCCAACCAGAGCAAGCCTTTCCTCCATGTTGTCAAAAGCCCCATTTATCTGCTCTTCTATCGTTCCTCCAATATTTCCAACACAATATCCTAAAAAACAAAAGTCCCCTGCTTTAATGATTCCCGAATGTGCCCACTCTTCGCTTACATCATATCTTTCAATTTTACCCAACTTATTTTCCTCCATATGTTTTAATAATAGCTTCTGCGATATTTTTTAATCTCTCACGTACTTCTTTAGGTTCAATAACCTCAACTTTATTTCCAAAGGTAAGCATCCACATGGTAAGATCATTTATATCGTTGTAGTCCCGGACCAAAAGAAGCCTCCCGTCTTCCTGAACCTCATAGCAATCTGGTCCAAATTCCTCAACCAGCCTCCATTTCATATCCGGATTAAACAAGGCCCTAAGCATAACTTTGCTTGGATAAATCAGTTCCGCGGCAAGATTGGGAACAGGCACATTCTTGCATGTAAATATCTGCTCGGTCTCCTTTACCTTGTCCATACGATTTAGCTTAAACAGTCGATAGTCTTTGCGCTTCCGGCACCATCCATACACATACCAGCTGGTCCATTTAAAAATAACGTAATATGGTTCTATAGAGCGCTTACTCTCTCCGGACGGTGCGTAATAATCAAATTCAAGAATATGCCTATTCTCTATCGCATCCTGTATGGTAGCTATCTTAGGCGCAAGCGATGTCTTGTACCAGGATGACAGATCGATCAAAATAGAATCTCTTCCACTGATAAGTTCTGATGATCCGGCCTGGATCTTTTCCATCAGCTGACTGTAGTAACTGCTTCCACTCACACTATCCAGGCTCCGAAGTCCGGCCAAAATCATCTGCATATCCTTTGATGTCAGTATTGTCCTGTCCATCCGGTATCCGTCCATAATACTGATACCGCCGCCGGATCCTTGCATAGTGTGAATCGGTATCCCCGCCTTGCAAAGAGCTTCTATATCCCTGCCTATCGTTCTTCGGGACACTTCAAAATGCTCCGCAAGCTCAGGCGCCGTTATCATCTCTTTCTGCAGCAGTATCGATAATATTCCGATCAGCCTGTCAATCTTCATATGCTCACCTTCCTGCTTATCTTACCAAAGTAAACAAGACAACTGTATGTCCTGTTTTGGATATATTTTTTCCTGTACTAAGAATCCATAAACCCATAAATTACTAATCCGTCCCTAACCACTGTATGAAAGCTGTCTTATCACTGCTGTTATATCCTGCTTTTTCATAGAAATGCAGAGTCTCCGGCTTCTTTGATCCGGTAAGAAGCATCATTTTATAGCAATTCTCCTGCTCCGCGATCTGCTTTGCGTAAGCCAGACATTCTCCTGCGTAACCTTTTCCTCTGTGATCAGCATGCGTCACCACATTCTCGACAAATGCATATGGTCTCACATTTCTGGTCAGATTCGGTATGATCACGCATACACAGGAAGATACAATTTTACCGTCAATTTCATTCACGATCAGATGATGATTGGGATCTTCAAGAATCTGTTCCCATGTTTCCTTTAAGTGCTTATCATGCTCCGGAATACTGTCTTCATGTAAAAACAGATACAGCTCAAGCAATGCATCCAAATCCTCTTTTATGACTTCTCGTACCATCCCAAAACCTCACATTAGTTGTTATTGCCCTCTGCTCTTTGCAACACCTTTTCTCATTAAATTGTCTCTTTCGATATCTCCCTTGGAAAGTTGAACCACCGTCTCGACATAACTTCCATTGTCCAAACGGATCGTCATGTTATGCTCAATGAGTGGAAGCCTTAATACAATTGACTTCAACCACTGGCCATTAGGCTGACGTTCCTCATGAACATTTACTTCTTTTATTATCTTCTCGTAAAAAGCACGTTTTTCTTTATCGCTCATTTTATCGTACAATTCGTCAAAGAAAACAAGCGTCTTATAGACATTCTCAGCTGATACCTTCTCGGCCAGGATTGCCATCCGCTTGGTTCTTGCATCGGTAAGAAGATCCTCAACTTCCTCTATTTTATCATACGTACGATAAAGCCTGTCCTCTAAATCCTGCTTTCTGCGGCGAAAGTGTTTATCTTCATAATCAAGCGCATCAAGATCCACCATAATGGCATCTTTATTGGAGTAACTCTGACGAAGCTGCTTCTCGTAATTGGCTATTTCCTGATCAAGCGCGGTAGTATCCACTCCCATATTGATCTTCTGCTTCATCATATTTGAAAACTTCTTATTGCTGACCAATTTCCTTATAGTTTCAGCAACTGCCTCATCAAGAAGTTCTTCCTTTATCTGCTTTGCATAACCGCATTTGTGCCCGCGGGTCATCCGTCTGTGTTTACAGCCATAATACAGGAAATCCTTATACTTGCTTCCGTCTGCACGACGTTTCATGCACTTGTTACCATACATCCCGGCTCCACATACGGGACAGAGAACAATGCCCGATAAAAGATGCGTTTTCTCACCCTTCTCCCGATTAACGTGTTCATACTTCTTGGCCTGCGACTTGACCTTGATCTGTGCCTGCTCCCACAGTTCCTCTGATACGATCCCCTCGTGAAGCCCATCCACCAATAAATAGTCGTCCCGCTTAACAAGATGATAGTCATTTCTGGTGCCGTGAACTTTTTCAGTTCTGTGTCTGCCGTAAGCAATCTTTCCGCAATATACCGGATTCTGAATTATGTTTCTGACATAACTGGCGATGAACATGGTATTCTTTCCGTTCTGGCGAGGAAGTTTGTGAATACCGTGATTCTCCAAGTATCTGGCAATACCATTTGCGCCCATATCTGTATTCACGTACTTATCAAAGATAACTCGTATAGCTTCGGCTTCCTCTTCATTTATGTACAGTTTCCCTTCTTTCAGTTCATAACCATACGGAGCGAATCCGCCGTTCCATCGGCCTTCGCGAGCCTTTTGCATGCGGCCTTCCATCGTCTGAACGCGGATGTTTTCTCTTTCAATCTCCGCGACAGCAGAAAGAACCGATATCATAAGTTTGCCGGCATCTTTCGATGAATCAATCCCATCTTCCACGCAGATAAGATTCACCCCAAAATCCTGCATTATCTCTAGTGTAGAAAGAACATCAGCAGCATTACGTCCAAATCTGGAAAGTTTGAAAACAAGCACAAAAGAAACCCCATCCTTACCCGACTTGATATCATTGAGCATCTGGGTAAAAGAAGCCCGTCCTTCGATGGACTTTCCGGACTTGCCGGCGTCTTCATATTCTCCCGCGATCTCATAATCATTGTATTCGCAGAAAGCCTTCATCTTGCTTTTCTGTGCTTCAAGTGAATAACCGTCTATCTGCATAACCGTGGAAACACGCGTATAGAGATAGACTTTGACCCTTTCATTTTTCATAAAAAGCTCGCCTCGTTCATCATTTCTTGGTTCTGCTACGCTTTTTTACTTCCTTTTCTACCCCGCGTATACTTTTAAGGTATTCTTCCTCTACAGGAGACAACGTAATTTCCTGATACTTACGATATTCATCTTTAGCCTTCTTCATTGCCTGATCATGGCTTATGCTACCCGTTCCCGAAAGGAGTTTCCTCTTGCCGGAAGATAAGACAGAATCCAATTGTTCTACATAATCACTCATATACATCGGCTTATGTTCTATAGCGTTGATCTCGGCCAAATCAAAATATCCGGATACAAGATTGTTAAGGACTTTCAATTCGTCCTCTTTCAAATAATTCTTAGCAACACCGATATCCTTAAGCGCCGGCAGCTCACCGGAAAAAGAGGTTAATCCCATAAAAGGTTTTTCTGCATCTGCCCTTTCGTAAATAACTTCAGCGGCAGTATGGCCGTGGGCTGCATAATGCAGTTTATTCTGTACAATCTTAAAGAAGCGTATTGATTCATCACTTTGCGGATCGTAATCGACACTTGTCGCATATAGATCTAAAACCTGCCGATAAAGAACCTTTTCGGAAGATCGGATATCCCTGATACGATCCAGCAGTTCTTTCCAATAATTTCCACCGCCATTTCCCTTTAGGCGCTCGTCATCGATTGTAAATCCCTTGATTATATATTCTTTCAAACGCTGAGTTGCCCACTGCCGAAACCTGGTTGCTGTAGCGGAGTTTATTCGATATCCGAGGGAAATGATCATGTCTAAATTGTAATAGAGAACATTGTAATTCTTTCCATCTGAAGCAGTTGTTCGGAATTTCCGAACAACTGCTTCCTTAGTAAGTTCACCTTCCTCAAAAATATGTGCTATATGCTCGCTTACATTAGCTTTTGATGATTGATACAGTTCTACTAACTGTGCCTGAGTCAGCCAAACGGTTTCGTTTTCCATTTTAACTTCCAGCTTTGTTAATCCATCATCCGTCTGATATATAATTATCTCGCCGAGATTTTCCATAATAACTAATCCTCCCTACATCTCTTCAAGTTTTTCTAATTTCTTCAATGTTTCAACATACGCAAGCAGCCGCTTTCTCTGGCTGTCCTGCATCCCGTGATAATCCTCCAACAATTGCAAATCTGACTTATCGATATGAATCCGCCCTGTAGCCGGAATGACATCATTCGCATCGTCTACATCAACCCCGGTCAGTAATTGTTCCGGGGTAACATCAAGGGCATAGCATATATCCATTATCTTTTCTGCTGAAGGATTAGTTTTCTTTCTCTTCCAATCGCTAATAGCACTGTTGGAGATACCTGTTCTTTTAGCGAACTCCATCTGCGTCATATTTTTATCTTTCAAAATTTTGAAGATTCTTTCGCTGATAATCATAATTCATCCTTCTTGAATACGTATAAGCGGTTGTAGCGTTTTCGTCTATGCGAAAATTGTATCATATTCATCATCCATATTCAAGCGATATAAAGTCCTTTATACGTTTGTTTCTATCATCCGAATAATATTGATAAGCTTCTTTTATGGACTTCTTAAGCAGATATTCGTTCGGATCCGGCAGGCTGTCAAAATCGATCTCTTCTGCATATTTAGCGATCATATCCGCCAGGAAATCTGCCAGCGGTCTCCAGATGTCAGGTTCATAGTTTTCCACGGATTTTTTCGAATTCTTCGACATTCTCCCTCACCCCCTTCTCAATATCATAAATAACTGCCTTGATTTCGTCGGTCGTATGATACAGGAGATATTCATAGCCATCTTCTACCGTATCAGCCATACCGACTATTCTTTTGTAATATTCCCCTTCTCGGACATGAGCCAGAGCCTTTTCTTCTGCCAGCCACTTTTCTTCCCGCAATTCCGATAAGAAGCGGAGCATCTCCCTACACAAATTTCTTATTCTGATTGCAAGATTTGAATCACTTTTTCCGTTATCCGTTAACACATTCTCATTCATAGACAATTCCTTCCTTTCGTAAAACTATTTTTCACAAATTGGCAAGCAATGTATTTGTCCGAACAAATACAAATTCGCAAGCAGTGTAGCGATTATCATCGACACACTTTTGCGGCTTGTTGGGGTATTCCCCAATCCCCTGAACCGGGAATTCTTCCCGGAGCTGCGACTCGAAAATCTTACGATTTCCGAGCCTTAAACAAATCTCAATTCCCGCATTTTTATCCAAATCCGTTCCTGACATTTTCGTAAACATCGTCTTGTCCGCTCTTGGCTCGCTCCGCATTTTCATGTTTCATCGCTTGGCTTCCCCGACCCGGTATCGCTTTGGAATGCTGATTCAGTTTTCAATGATCGCTTGTTACAATCTGAAGTTTACTGATTTTAAAAGCCTTATCCCGTATATCCGAAAGGCAGGATTATTTTTCAAAAAGAAAGAATTTCCACGCTTATGGAAATTCCTGTTGACGGTCATAGAGAACAACGGTTATGATATAAGCAGAACACGCGTTCGGTATGTTTTGAGGAGTGATTTTTTATGAAATGTGCATTATCCATTCAGGAAAAATTGAAAGATTTAAGAGTTGATAAAGACCTTAGTCTGGAAGAATTGGCATTAAAAACCGGGCTTTCAAAGTCCGCACTTGGAAGTTATGAAAGTAACGATTACAAAGATATTTCACACACAGCGATCATAACACTGGCAAAGTTTTATGATGTGTCAACAGACTATCTCTTGGGGTTATCTGAAAATAGAAAAGAAGTCTCGTCAGAGATTTTGGCATTAAAACTGGACGATGCTACTATTGAGATCTTGCGAAGCGGAACAATAAACAACCGGCTGCTTTGTGAGTTCATCAAGCACCCGGGCTTTTGGAAATTCATGAGTGACACCGAAATCTATATTGACAGCCTGGCCTCGATGCAGATTCATAACCTTAACAGCTTTGTTGCGCTGATGCGAAGTAAGATTCAACTTCGTGACCAGATTCCGGATACGGAACATTATATAAGAACACTAAAAGCCTGCGAGGTGGATGAAGACGATTATTTCAGTAGACTGATATGTGAAGATATCACAGAGATTGCAAGAGACATAAAAGAATCGCATCACCGCGATGCTGAAACCGGTGATGCGAATAATCCGTTGACAGATGTAATTGATGTTGTAAAAGAATATGCGACTGCCACAGATCCTATGAAGGCAACTCTTACAACTTTGAGCAAGCAGCTTGGCATGAACTTTAGTAAAATGGATCCGGCGGAGGTGCAGTTCTTCACAACCCTTGTCGAAAAATATTCAAGCGTTTACAAGAGCATGTTGCCAAAGAAAGGCCGTGGTAAAAAATAGCGATTTTATATCGCGTCGCTCATCTGCAAAGCGGATGATCCTCGGGGATTGGGGCAGCCCCAACAAGCAGCGCGAGCATTGTCTGGACACAGACATTGCTTGCCAGTTAGAAATTCACACGCTACAACAAGCGGCAGTCTTATCTCCAGTCCGATATCGACACCTCTTTTTCTATCTTTCTCCTGGCTCCTTTGTTATCGCATTCATAAAATGTAAACCCATCTACAATGTCCCATGTGAGATTATCAATATTACTAAGATTTGCATTTACTGTGATACAACTTGGGGCACTTTCTGAATTTATGTAACATGACATTTCTTCAATGAATTCAAATGCTTCTCCGTTATATTTCCCGAGTACACTTTCAGGGTCATCCTGCACTGCGGCGGTTACCCGGAGCGTATATCCCGAAAAATCCATCTCATATGCTCCCCCGTCCGTAAGGAGATTCATATCAAGTCCGGAAAGGACGAAATCTGTACTGTCATTGTCGTAGATATAACAAGTAGCAGAAGGGTTCAAAATAATGACCCTCTGACTCCGTCCCCATGGATCATTATCTTGATTCTATGATCTGAATATAAGACTCAAAATCATATTCATACTCCATTTCCCATTCTTCTATAAACTCCTTGCGATCTTTGTCAGTGAAAGATCTGTCACCTTCTTTCAAGTAAAAATCGTATAAATCAAAGTATAAAACCTTCTGATCGGAGGACAATTTTTCGTGGTCTGAAACTATATAATTACCGTATCCATAATCATCTGTTCTTTCATCTCTTTCAATATACTGTATAAGCTTCTCGTTCTCATCAAATGATGCAAGAACAATCCGTGTTTCCTCATCTCTTAAAAGCGTGATAACATAGACGTAGTCAGATGTTGCCGGCTTAAACATCGTTTTGTCATCCGGGTTGTTAAGCATATCCTCCACATCTTCCAGAGAAAGTTTCTTTATGTTTCTCTTTCCGTGCTCTCCCGGCTTGGAATAGAAAACGGTTACCGATAAGTCTTTATCTCCTGAAACCTGACCTTCCTTTAAATACTGATAAACATCTTTAAACCGGCTTAGTCCCTCATCATCTGTATTTCTGGCAGCATACTTACTAGTATTGTCATAAAGAAAAAGACCTGCGAACTCGGCTAATGGAATATAAGGCCCATCATCGTAACGCACCTTGTACCAGATATTTCCTTTACGCACTGTTTCCGTATTCTCTCCTGTATGCTCCGTATCAGGTATGATCTCATCACAGATCGTACGGATGGCACTGTCTTCACTGAAATCATCCGGGATCACGCCGTATGTGCCGCTATAATCCTCAAAATAGTACCAAAACTCCGGATTCGTGGCCACGTATGGATGTAGTGCATCCTCCTCGGTCTCAAATACAAGTTTTTGTCTGACTATGCTGTTACCGCTCTCTTTGTCATAACTTTTGACTTCTATATATTTGCAGGCCGCGTTCTTTTCATCTCCTCCGGGGTTAAGAATATATGCCTCCGGATATCCCATAATGTCATATTTAATCCCGTAGCAGTATAGAATGCTGATTTCAGGAATGTCATAGATCAAAATACTGAAATCATCAGTATCCGGGGTCATATACTCACGGTCATATTCATCCATAAACAACAGTTTATCCAGCTGTACACTAATCGCTTGTGTCCCGGGATCTGCTTCTTCCCTTTCCACAACCCCTGTCTTAACCGATAAAGTCCCGTCGGCAATCATTCCCGACGTATCATCATTGTCCCAGTCTCTGTAGATTACTTCGAAATATTTTACATTCTCCACATCTTCATAAAAAGACGGCGATAAAACGTCCCAGATCCATTTCGCTCCTGTATTTGTAAAATCAGTACCCTCTGCAAGATTTGGACCACCCTCACCTATCCTGCTCAATGCCCAAAATGTATTAGATGAGGTAAGCTCGTAACCCTCGCTTCCGGTTTCATCATAATAAAACCTGATCCAGATCTCGCTTCCATCCTTCATGGAACCCAGTATGTCATTTTCAAAGGAAACGATAACTGTATCGTGAACAGCCTTTTCTACACTAATCACACTATCCGACTGCTTAGATGTATTCTCTTCCACGTCAACCGGTATACCTTCACCATCCCGGTATGCGTTCTCTGCTGCATTCTCATTCCTGCCGCAGGCTGACAATATAAGACTTAACCCCATGCATAGCATCAATACGCTAAACGCTTTGCGCTGTTTCATCACACTTCTCCCCTATTTAGAAACATACATTCCATTATCTGACGACCATCCTTTCATTGGCATCCAAAGATTCTCTTCATCGACAGACATTTCCAGGAGTTTTGCCTTATTAAATCGTTCCCCGTATACTCCGTCGCCTAAGTATTCCTTCAGTTCAACGGAATCAAATATATCAAAGTAAGCATACGTATCATCCTGATACAAAAGCTTTACTCCTTCCGTATTCATCATGGAATCCACCAGCTCCGACATGGGATTTACCGTATTCGATGTGCGGAAAAACCTGTATCTTGCATCGGTGATATTTCCGGCACCGTCAAAGGAGATCAGTGCAGCCCCTTCGTTAAAGCAGTACTCCCCATAATCTTCAAAAAGTGTGTAATAGAGGATGTAATCATCCCCCTCAGGAACAAAATAAGTATCATCATAGGGCATGGTTACAAAGTCATCTGGGTATTGACCGTTTTCACCGGATGCGCTGCTTATATTATGACTATGGGCTTCCGGCTTTGAATAATAGATCGTGGCCCTATCTTCTCCGCTCTCCATATAGATAAAGCCTTCATTGTCCGTATTGTCGGCAGAGAACTCCACTCCATCCGTATACAGATAGTCCCCTAACAATTCAATTTCTCCAATACCTGAAAAATACTCTTTATTGATATGTCCGGCATCGTTGAGGAAAAAGGAAAAATAGAAGATATTATCGATCCTTACTATCGACGACTGATATCCATAATCTTGCCCGTCGATTTCGTAATACGCAGGCAGGAACTCATCGCATATCGCTTTAAGCCCCTGCTCATCCGTAAAATTCTCCGGCACTTTGTTTTCTCCAAGCCAGTCGATAAAGTACAAAGCATGGTTACCGTTTCGTCCAAGTGTTGCCGATACGTGCAGCGCATCGCTTTCCGATTCGAAAATGGTTTTCTCTTTATATGAAACAAGCCGTCCGACATAATCATATTCATATACTCTGTATATCCGACAAGGTTTCAGAGCACTTTTTCCCTCTGCATTTGTGCCGAACACCCAAAGACCGGAAGGATTCCTTACCACACTGCAGGATTCAAAGATAATCGCCTTGGTCTCAAAGATATCCACTCTGTAATCTTCACAGGTCGGTGTCAGATATTTTTCATCATCGTCGCTTTGATAGAGCAACGCTTCTATCTTCTCTCTGCCTCTTTCTTTTGCCTCAAGAAGACCGTAATCCACCTCCAGCCTGATACATGCGGATGCGTCAGTGGTCTCATACACGTAATTCATGGGATCTGTTTCATAATTGCATGTTTTTAAGTCTTCAAAAAGAGTTATCGGAATAGAAAGGTTATCCCCTCCGGAAATGATCCTGCTCGGGTCGTTTAAGATAATCGTATACAGATAACTATCACCCTTGTCCTCGCGATCATAATCGGAAACAGCCGTGGTTTTGGTATCACCGGGTTCACCGTACATGAGACGTGCCTGGGAAAAATCGCCTCCGGTTATGTCCATAGCAAGCTTCTTTTCTCCGGCTTCATCATAAAACTCCGCAAAATATGCGTAATCCACTTTGGAAGGATCATAGATTTCCTTTTTGATCTCTATATAGATTGTATCCTTGTCCGTAACCGTGATCACAAAGGGAGAATTCCCATGATCGACCGGATCCTTCAAGGAGCCATTCTCAGCTTTATCAGTTTCATCCACTGCATTATTGAATGTGTCTAAGCTGCTACCGGCAGAATTCCCATCGCTTTTTCCACAGCCGGAAAGAGTCAACAGGCTTGCAGCAATGATTACTGCCATGGATTTCAAACAGCTCTTTTTCATCGCCGGCTTCCTCTCTGTTTTCACTTCGTTACTCATACCATGTTACCTTTATTCCGTTCATCACATCATAGGCATAATTATCTCCTTTATAATCAGAGTATGTGGAATTTGCATTTTCATATATACCTTTGCAATATTCTGTGTATCCTTCCGGGTCATGCCTTCCCTCCAAAAAATAAGTACGAAGAGCCTGCTCTATATGAGCGCTGGAAGGGTCAAATGATACCTCTATAGAATATCCATTTGCTGTGACAGATCTTATGTCATCTCCGAAAAGATAAGTGTTCTCATTAAGAGCTTCCACTCCCATCTCTGCTCCCTCAGGATCATTGTAAGTACCATAATAGATCACACTTATGGCTTCTCCCGTCTCCGTATCAAAGCGTAACTCTAAACTATCCGGTTTTCCGGGGCTGTAGTCTCCGTATGTCATCTCTCCATTTGCATCCATACCGGTTATCTGAAATGCACTCCCATCCATAAATCCCGCAATAGAGTAACCCACCGAGTCATATTCCTCTCGGATGCCCGTAACCACGATCTTGCTGTATACCTTTCCTTTTACAGTAGTATTATCCTCGTGGTTACCTTCTCCATTCTCACTATCTGTCTCTCCCTGTTCAGGATTTACATATGTGACCCACGGACCTGCTTGAACACGCCTGTCTTCCGGCGCTTCACCCATATCATAATACTTGCTGTAATCTATCTCAGACTCTCCGGCGTATCCTGCGCCACCTACGCCGTAATAATCACCACCGGATGCAAGCTCTTCCCCGGGCTGATTCTGCGTTTCGTCATAACCACTGCCGTTATTTCCACACCCGACCAAAGAAAATACCGTGATAATCACGAGCCCGATAGTTAAAATCCTCTTATACATTTCTTTCCTCACTTTCTCCGTCCCCAAGAGTCAGTTCCACTCCGGATAATCTGACGACGGCTTCATATAACCTGCGGCACTGTTCTCAAACTTTTCTGAAAAATATGGACTATCAACAATAATCTCCAGATTATATTCGCCGGGCAGACATCTGTTCTGCATTTCTTCTTCTGCAAACGCAAAAGAAAAGATATAACCATAGTTATCCCCTTCGTAGGTTTCCCATGTTTCCAAAAATGCAGTTCTTTCCGCTGCTTCCGTAGCTAAAAGGACCGGTACTGTCTTTCCCCCGAACAGGCCTTTCTTCTCATAGTTTAACGTCATATGACATTCTAGAACTAATCGATCCGAAAGGATGGGCTTTTCCGACTCGACCTTCATGCGTACAAAAACCGTATCCGGCTGGATCGTATAGAATGCCTCTTCCACCCTCATGGATCCTTGTTCAAGAGTCATATCGGGACCGGAAATGTGTCCGTCCTTATACCTCGAATAGCATTCCAGGCGCCATCTGTTTGTCATGAGAGCAACTCTTAATGACTGCATCCTTTCGCAGTCCTGCGTCTTAAGACCGTTGATAAAGATACCAAGGCTGCTATCACCTTTCATGCAAAAAGGGCATGGATAATAATGGTCCGGATCAAATTCATGTATCGCTTTAACCCCGTGCATTACAGAAAGGAATGGTCCTACTCTTTTGGGAGAGAACTTATATCTGCATGCTGAATCGCTGAGGTGAAACAGTTTGAATCCTCGAAGTTTCCCATGAGTCGGAAACCACACGATCTCATCATCCAGATCCAGATAGCTCCGGGAATTCTCTCTTATGGCCTGTTGTAACAAGAAACGATATAGCGCCTCGTCGCATCGCCGTTCTCTCTCAGCATCCTCGGTCTTGCGACGAATGGCTTCCATGATATCATCTGTCTTGACCATTGCGTTGCCGTCAGCATCGTAACCACAAACAAACTCACTGCCGTCACCGTAATAGTTTAATCCACTGTTGGCAAACTCCCTGCGGATGCCCGTAAGGTCAACTTCTCTGCTTCCATACTTTCCGTATGTGAATCTGGTATAATCCGACATACTAAACCCCTTTCATCATTTGTTTACTCCGGGCTTTGCTCCCAAAGCCTCAATCTGACTGTCTGTCAGATATTCCATTGAAAAGAAAGTGAGATTATTTCCCTCTGAATGAGCATTTCTTTCCCACTTAACCTTTTCATCACTACCCGATGTAAGTTCCTTATACAGGATATTTTCATGTCTGCTCCAGCCAGTCTCCTCTAATTTGAAATCAGGTGGAAGAGAGGCATCCGCAATTCCCGAAACCGGTTCAGTCTTGTCGTAATACGCACCATATTGGGATTTCAGATAATCTTCCACCATGCTTTCTTCATCGAAAACATAAAATGCTACCATTTCAGAGACATTTCCCCTCTCATCAAAAGAGGAAACGAAATATTTATAATAATGATGATCATGATATGCTCTGACCTCCTGGTAGATATTTTCATAATCTGTATGTCCTATCTCAACATTTCGTATGTCCTCTGTATTATTCCCTTCTTCGCGTGACACATAATAGTCTTCACCAACACGCGTCTGCAGTACAAGTTCCTTAAATCCCGAAAAACCAATTTCTGCAGGATCCGCACCAAAAGAAGTCTTAGTCTGGGAGGCGGTAAGGGGCTTGGACATATAAAAGGCCAAGTTTGGATTATCCTTCTTAAGGATAAACAAATCAGTAATAACATCCAGTTTTCCACCAAAAGCAGAATCATTGTATCCGTCGAGATTCTCCTGTGGATAATCCGTATAATCACTACCCGGAGAGTTCTTTTCCGACTCTGTCATCTCCTCATATTCATGTCCGGGTCTGACTCGTTTCACCCATTGAACCAGTTTACCGGTTTCATCAAATGAATAAAGAGCCCCCGTCTGGAAAATAGCCGGAGATGAGTTCTCCCTCACTTCCGTTTTCTCAACAACAATAATGTAATCCTCTGTTGCGGGAACAAAAAACTGCGCATCACATCCATGCGGAATGAATCCTATCCCAAAGCCCTCTTCAAGCAGGGTGACGTAATCCTTACTTCCGGTGTCGGCTACAACATCCCCGAGTGCTGTTTCTTTGTCCTCATCAATAAGTTCATTAACTGTTTCTGTCTTTTCTTCCTCTGCTTTTCCATACAATCCGTCTGCATCCGATTGGGTATTTCTTCCACAGGCTGTTAACCCGATTACGAATACTAAAATAATTACTGGGATCAAGTCTCTTCTTTTCATGGCCGTTCCTCGACATCAGTTTTCTGTTTTGTATACTTTTTGAAGTGACGCGGAATTTTCCTTCGTTACCGTATGTCCATAGGTCCCGTCATCGTTTAAGTTAAACCACGTGAGAACCGTCTCTCTGTGATAAGAAGCAGTCCCTCCGTCTTTTACCATAACGATCGTCCACTCCTGTTCCGGCAGATTTTCCGCATCATCGGTATCGGCATACATTTCCAAAGTGATACGGTACACGCCCGTTAAGGTATTTCCTTCAATAGAAGCTTCGTCCAGGGTCGCATTATGGACTTCATCATTAAACTCTACATTAGGGAAATCGGAATCAGAATCACTTATGATCACACTGACCCCGTCTCCTACCCATTCTCCGTCCCAGCCAAGCTCGTCTTTGGATGGATCAGATCCGGCCGGATTCTCCGACGCTGTGTTCTCACGCCCCGGTTCAGTATCAGATTCAGGCGCTATACTCTCATTAACCGATTCAGTATCGGTTGCCATACCGATCTCCGCCTCTGTAAGCTTCTCCGAAGAGATGTTTTGTTCCTTTGGAGCAGAGGTGTTTAAGCCACATGCACCAAAGGCAAGCATAAGGCTTAAGCATATAATCCCCATAGCTGTTTTTTTACACATATTTCCGTCTCCTTATTAAACAAAATAACGAGGCAGTATCGCTACCGCCTCGTTTAAATGTATATCTTATTTGCTTTTATGACTTTGTATTATATTAAGATAAATATGTCAAATATTAATAACCTGAACTCTTTGTATCACGACAGTATCAGTTCCTGCTCATCTCCGCTTTCTAAAGGGTTCGGGCAAGCTGCGCATTGGCTCTCTTCACCTTCTCCATTGCCTTCAGTTCTTTTTGTGTAATTGTTTTCTGTTCCATTTTGAAAAACTCCTTTCTTTGATGTGCCGTTTCCAGCGATTTTGAATAAACAAAGACGGGGACGATAATCTGTTAAGATCAATCGCCACCGTCTGTGGTAATTTCTAGATGACGATTGCGGTCAAATCTCTTTGTGCAAAAGGGCAAAAAAGAACCTCGCCCATAAAAGGCAAGGTTCTCAAGAACAAATTGTTGGTCTTCGGATTATTGCTTGTGATACACTTGATGATTTCCATAGGCATCTTCATCCAAACAAGTGAAAGAGCCTGTTCCCATTGCAATATCCATGTCAAGCACCATAGATTCACCTGTATCAAGTTTATAGGATGCGTGTATTGTTTTTCCATCAAAAGAATACTTTGTAAATTCATATTCATCGGTGACGCCGCTCCACCCATGATACACGGTGTAATCCATTGTACCGCTGGAATGAAATGTCATAGTAATAGAACCGTTGAATCCGGTGTCCTCGTTAAAATCATTGCATACCCATGTACCAACAAGCAGACTCTCTTTATTGCCATCACCTGTGTTGTTCGCTTCGGGAATGCTTTCATTGATAGCTTGATACTCACTTTGGTTTATGATATCCGCACATGGATACTCTGATGTGTATTCGGTGCTGTCATCAAACAGGTAGTAACAAACCACGCATTTTTCGGACTTGTCGAAAACTGAATGAATATCGGTAATGCTTTCATCCCAAGTCAAGTCCAAATGCAGAATGAATTGCTTGTCGCTTATTCTCTCAACGATAGTATCCCCAAAATCTCCGGTTGCGTCAAAATAGGCATAACCTCTCGGCGGAACGGTCTCATTGCTGCCATCTTCTGTCGGAAGCTCACCTTCATAGTGTATTTCACATCCGCTTGCGGGAAATCTGCAATATAGAGAGAATATTTCATTCAAATTTGTATCTTTTCCCGTGATACCCTCTGTATCAAGGATGATATCCATATGCTTCTCGTCGAGCAGTTTTATCTCAATAGGATATACTTGCCCTTGATTAGATGGTACTTCGGCATTGTTGCTGATTGAATTAGTCGTCGTTGTTTCTTCTACAGTCTGTGCGTCTGCGGTAGTTGCGTCTTCAGATCTCTGTTCTAATATCTGCTGATCACTGCCAGTGCCCCCACAGGCAGAAAGCACCATCGTGTTTACTATCACGACAAGCGCCAAATATCTCTTTATTGTTTTCATGATACGATTTTTCTCCTTTCTCCACTTAACGAAAAAACGAGGCAGTATCTTTACCGTCTCGTTTAAGTGTATATCTTATTTACTTTTATGACTTTGTATTATATTAAGACAAATATGCCGGATATTAAGAACCTACTCGATCGAAGTTTCTGATTCCTTTTTTACCACCGGCAGATGAACAGTCACCTCTGTACCCTTACCCGGCTCGGACTCTATATCTATTCCGTACCCGTCACCGCTCTCTGTCTTTATCCTTCTTTCGATATTCTGAAGAGAAATATGGCGAAGTTCTTTGGGTTCATTGATCTCTATGTTATCCGCGCCTTTTATCGTCCTTTTCACCTCTGCGAGTTTCTCTTTATCCATACCCCTCCCGTTATCCGTGATCTTTATGAAAAGATCCTCCCCGATGACCTCTGCGGATATGCTTATCTTACCTTTGCTGCCGGCAAGACCGTGCGTAACCGCATTCTCCACAATAGGCTGTAAAAGCATTCTTGGAACAAGGAGTTCCTCATAAAAGTCGTCATCGTCCATTTCAATATCGATCATTCCACGGTATCTGGTGCACATGATCTTAAGATACTGTTCCAAGGTATAGAATTCCTCGGAAAGCAGAATCATATCATCCCCTGCATTGGCATAGCGTAAAAGCCTTGCAAGTTCATCGCAGGTATCGGAAGCTTCCTGCTTATTGCCTTTGTAGACCAGTGCTCTGATAACATTCAGGGTATTTACGGTAAAGTGTGCATTTATCTGCTTTTTCAAAAGATATTTTTCCGTTCTTTCTCTGATCAGCTCTATGGGCTCTACCATTTTGTTTTTTACATACCATGCAAAAAATCCGACTGTAAAAAGAAGGATTATGATCGTGACCGGTAGCGCCACCCTGAAATAGGATGTCACACCGGCAAGACCTGCTCCGTAGGAATAGAGTAACAGTCCGAAGCCGGAAAGCCCAACTTCCTTTTCATAAACCATGGCTGCTTCCTCTCTGATCCTGTCTAAAGAAGCATGTTCAAGATGCTTATACGAGCATAATATCCTGTCTCCTGAATAAAGGATCACGCCTATATCTTCGGACTGGTTATAGGTCCTCAGCATCCTCTCTATCCTCACCTCATCTGACAGGAGCATTGTATAACCCAGGGTTTTCTGCTCATCTTTTACCGCCTCAAAGGTTCCTATGTAATTCTGATCGCCCGTACTGATGCCTATGACACCGCTGTTTTTTCCGTTTGCCAAAAGAAACGCCTTGTTTAATGCTGTATTATCGACACTCCCGCGAAGTCTGAAAAAACGACCGTTTTCATCAAACACGACCACATTTTCACTTCCTTGCATATATCCCGAAATACCGCTCTTTTCTTCAGAAAGGATAGCGCCTGCTTTATAAAAGGAATATGTATCTTCCTCTTTAAGCATGTTTATGATATCCTCGTTGCCGGCAAGCTCAATTGCGCTGTTTTCCATCATGAGAAGTTCTTCCTCTATGCCGTAAATGATTGCTTCGGAAGAAGATTTTGTCTGCTCTGCCAAATTCCTATCGATCACGGACCTTGTCAAAACGTAAAAGAAAACCCAGATGAACACAAGGATGATCCCCAGCGCGCCGATGGCCATTATGAAATTCTTAAGGATCTGTCCTTTCTTCATTTGTTACCTTTCTTTACCGGTTACCCTTCAAAATATCCGTCCAGAACGAAACTCTCTTTTCTTTTTCATCGATCAATCTTTGCTGATCCGGAACTATCAGGTCGATTTCAGAAAGGGGGACCTCATTACCGTCCGGAATGTCATCCCTTACAGACCAGGTTCCCGCTGTAGTGAATGGCCTTAATCCTGCACCCTGTCCGTCCTTCTCTCCCAGGAGAAAGCGGATAAACAGCTTTGCGGAATTCTCATTTTTACAACCGTTTGTCATCATCACCGCATAGGATGTACGGCAACCGGAGAAGGGCGTAAGCTTGTAAACCGGAGCAAGGCAGTATCCGACATCGGCAAGGCGAAGCTTGCTTGAAACACACCATCCGAAATCAGCTTTGCCGTCATTCAAAGCCTCCGTGACCTCGTCCGAACTGTTGGTAAATATGATATTTTCCGAAACCCTTTTCCAAAAGTGCTCTGCTGCGTTCTCCGTTCCTTCAAGCTTAAGTTTTTCCCCTGCATATGCTTCGTATGCATCTTCTAATTCCCTGTTATGGTCAAGAGAGGAAGCGCAAAAAGCATAGGTGGAAAAGCTTCTTAATGGATTTGGCATATAGATCCTGTCTTTGTACTTCTCCTCCGTAAGTTCCCAGATATTTTCTATCGGGCAATCTTCATACACTTTCGTGCTATAAAAAAGTATCTCGGCCTCATTCAGGAACGATACCATTCCGTCTGCGGCTGCCTCTTCCATGTGGATTCCTATGTCCTCAGGCAGAAAGGGTACCACAATACCCGTATCAACAAGGCGAGATTTAAATTCCCCGCTGTTATCATTACAAAGCACAACATCGCAAACAGGTGTGCCACTTTCGTTTCCTTTTTCCACTTCTTCGATGAGATTGGGACTTCTGAAATCCCTTACTTCAACGAACAGACCCGGATACGCTTTTTCAAAGGCTTCCTTGGTATCAACCACTCTGGTTGATACGGTATAGACTACCAAAGTATCTTCTTTAAGCGCCCTTTCATATAATTCTTCCGGGGTGCTATTGTCTGTTATGATATTCATGTTTTTTGTCTCTGTACCGACCGTACCCCCGCATCCGCTAAGGGCAAGAGCCATAATAAGTATCAGTACGACAATCCTTCCAGATATCTTTCCCATTCTTCGTCACTCCCTACATCCTTTTTACCGCGAATGAATTCCTCAAGTGCAGTATCTATATATTCGGACAGTCTGTCATCGTATGGATGGAACCCGTTAACTTTCGGCAGATGATCCTCATAACTCATATATGCCCGTCCGTTAATGTATTCAAAGTCTGAATTTACACCATTCCAGGTAACGCCCTCCAGATATTCCTCCGGTACATTCATCGGTCCTATTCCATTAAGGTGCTTATTTTGGGATGTGTTCCATATATAATTGACAGTGGTTATGGTTGACACTCCCCCATACACACTGACATCGCTTCCGTCGGAATAAATCCAGTCTTTACCCTCTTCCCCATATCTCGCAATCAGAGAAGCTTCCGGAGTCAGCATGAGAGAAAGAAGTTTTTCTGCCTGTTCCTTTTTATTGCTTCTTTCCGTTATTATGGCTCCTATTTCAGGCACCTTCTGTATGTACAGTGAATTCCTTTCCCCATCCGGTCCCTCTACCGGAGGAACATGGATATACCTTGCCAGTATCTCAGGATTGCCCTGGTAGATCACGTCGGATATGGATGAGGTCGTAAAGGCACCTACGATATCCTGATTGCTGTTGCACATTTCCATTAATTGTTTGAGATTTCCATCCCATATGCTATCATCCAGAAGACCTTCTTCATATAATTCGTGACAATATTCTATCCCGGCTCTGAATTCATCCGTTGCGGCATAAAGATCGTTCGAATTCTCGTTAAGCCCGAAGCGGGAGTGGTAGGGATCATTATAGATAAATGAATTTAATATGAATTCCACGGGTGATAACGAGTATTCCTCATAAGATCCTGCCATGGGAATCTCATCTTTTATCTCGTTCCCGTTAGGATCCGCTTCCTTAAATGCCGTTAGCACCGCTTTAAGATCGTCGGTATTTTCCGGAATTGACAGAGAAAGAGCTTTGAGCCAGTTATAATTTATCCAAAGGATCTGTCCAACTCCGTCTTCTTTGGAACAGCCGGTATTTTCGTAATATGTCCTGTCACCGTTTACGTAAATGTCCCCTGATGATACATAGTCCGAAAGCTCGTCCTGAGTGATCGTAAAATCCTCTCCGAACATTACGATATCGATGTCGGCATCGGACGAAAAAAGAGCATCAAGAAATCCGGTGCAGCTACTCTGCCTGATGGTCGTAATTTCAAGATCAAATCCCGTTTTTTCCTCAAGCCACTTAATATAATAATTGTTTTCGGGATCCTGAACATGTGCGGACTCCGGAATGGCAACAGAGAGTTTTTCTCTGCTTTCTTTCGAAGTACAGCCGTTCAGGCATAAGGCAAACAGACACAATATGCTTATGATTCCGGTTAAAACCGGTATTGGTTTTCTTTTTCTCATATCCTGTCTATCGATTTTCCTTTGGAGAGTATCCGTAATAATTTTTGAAAGTCCTGTAAAAATGATGATAATCGGCATAACCTAAGTCGTATGCAATCTCTTTTACCGATAAAGTCTTATCCGCTAACATTTTCTTGGCCCGGATCATTCTCTTTTTTGTGATATAGATACTGAAGGTGGTATCGAAGTGTTTCTTAAACAGCTGGCAGATATAGTTTTTGCTGAAACCGAATTCATCTGCAATCTGCTCCAAGGTAAACTTTTCTGTAAAATGTTCGTCCAAGTATTTCAAGAGATCATTAAAAGTCGGATTCTCCGTAACAGCCTCTAAACCCTCCTCCGGAAGCCTTGCACTGATCTTCACATACAGTTTTTCAAGAAGGATCCGGATCTCTTCATCGTTGATGGGTTTTAAGATATAGTCATAACCGGATTGTTTGAAAAATGTACGCACATCGTCATATTCATCATATGCAGAAAGCATGACAAATTCACAGACGAGGCTCTTTTCTTTGATCCTTCTAATCATCTCATTACCGTCCATCTCCGGCATCCTCAGGTCACAGATACAAACATCCGGAAGAAGGCGGCTCACTTCCTCTATAGCCCTCAGCGGGTCAGTACACCGTCCTACTACCTCGAACCCATTTTCCATCCATGGAACACGGCTCTCTAACTCCTCCAATATGATACTGTCATCATCCACAAGATATACTTTATACATTTCTACCACCGTATTTGTCATATCATCTGAAAATGCCTCATGGCTTCTTCTATTGCCTTAACCTTTTCTTCCGGGCATCCGGGCTGACGGCTGTCCGAGGATTTGGGCTTATTATAATTCTCTCTCTCAATAAGCCCATACTTCTGCTTAACCTGAGCAATATTCAATCTTGTCACATTAAAACCATATTCTTCCTGCACCCATTCCCGGATTTCTTCGTAAGTTGCTTTCGCCTCTGCGCTGGTCAAATCCAACTCATCCATATCCACCTTAACCTCGATGTGATGCTTTGCCTCAGAAAGTTTGGACAAAAGTGCGACCGTTTC
>Ga0129307_1001502_pt1 | contig 24262 bp, 20 predicted proteins | sample P1105metagenome_FD_94437 | JGI IMG/M metagenome (GOLD analysis project Ga0129307, IMG submission 94437) | Capybara group fecal microbial communities from Wisconsin, USA - P1105 metagenome | ecosystem: Host-associated > Mammals > Digestive system > Large intestine > Fecal | place: USA: Wisconsin... | reverse complement strand
GCCATGAACGGGCGATCGAAGATAGGAAGCTGCCTGCTTCCGATGCTTCACACTCCATACAGTCCGTAAGAAAATGAGGCTCATAGCCCAGCTCTTCGCAGGCCTGTGCCGCCGCTTTGCAGAGCTCCCGCACCGAACCGGTGATCACGGTCTCCACATTGTCCAGTGTCTTCGGAGTCTCATTTTTCATAAGCTCCCTGCAGGCCGGGGGCAGCTCGATCCCGAATCTGCGGACGATCTCCGCAGCTTCCTCACAAGTCGAACTGTCCGGATAAGCGGGACCGGAGGCGATCATATCAAGCGGATCCCCGATAATGTCTGAAAGCACCACGGTATATACCTTTGCCGGCAGGCAGTGCTGGGCGAACCGTCCTCCCTTGACGTTGGAAAGACGCTTGCGGATAATGTTCATACTGACGATATCCGCGCCCTTTGCCAGAAGCTGCTGCGTCACATCCTGCAGGTCTTCAGCGGAGCAGATCGGATTCTCAAACAGGGCGCTTCCGCCGCCGGACAGCAGGAAAAGCACCGTATCCTCCTCAGTCAGCCCTGCTGTCATCTCCAGTGCTTCCTTTGTTGCGGAGAAAGAATCATTATCCGGTACCGGGTGTCCGGCTTCCCGGATCTTCAGAGGTCCTACAGGTCCCTGGGAGTAGCCGTGTTTGGTGATCACGATGCCGTCCGAGATCCTGCTGCCGAGGGTCTCGTAAGCAGAAAGCGCCATGGACCAGGCAGCCTTTCCGACCGCAACCAGGATCAGCCTGCCCGCGGAAAATGACCGCCCGGAAAGCGCGCGGCGCACCGCCTCGTCCGGACGCACCTGACGGATCGCATAATCTACGATATAATCACAGTCTTTGCGCATAATTCCTCCTATCCGGTTTATGAAACCATGATCATAAGATCTTATTATTAATAATTATATCAGAGTATGGAAAAACTTGTAAATGAATATACACCATCCCGGTGTTTCATAATGTACCCCGCAGCATCAACGACCGGCTGCGGGCACAAATCTGTTTTGTGCATTATCCGCAGCCGGTCGCTGTATCGTTGTCAGTTTTTTCCTTATTTCTTTTTATTCCTTCTTCCCGAAGAACCATTCGATCACCGGGATCAGCAGGAAAGCCACGATGCCGTCTGTAAAACCGCCGTTATACAGGCAGAATCCGCCGTGCCAGAGCGGCACGCTCATAACAAGGGTCGCGTGCATAGCTCCTGCGATAACACCTGCCGCAAAGCCCTTCTTCCCGGAGACCGGCGCAAGTCCCGAAGCAAAGCACATTCCCACCAGGATCGCCTGCGTCGTCAGGCACCAGTTCTGTGCTTCCACAATGCCCGCGCGTGCCATCAGGAAAGGATAGACGGAGGCAACGATGTAACCGACAGCGATCGGGAATACATTGCGCGGCTGTGCTCCCTGCGCTACAAAAGCATACATGCACATGATCGCTCCCATGGTCGCACCCGTGAATTTCGCACTGCTGATCACGACCTGTCCGTCAGCCCAGGTAAAGCCGCGGACCAGATTATAATACAGAAGAATGAACAGTCCGTAAAAGCCCATGTTGAGAAGCGTTGCAGGGATCCCGTACTTTTCCGTGTAATCCGACTTGTAGCTGTCTCCTGTCCAAAGCTCTTTATACTTTTTGAATGCGTTCTCCCTGTCCATGAGCCAGCCTGCAGCCAGACAGAGGCCGAAAACGATCAGGAAGAAGATATTGACGAAAGCAGGATAGCCGTCTCCGAGCTGTGTATTGGTCGGCACTTCCACACCGGGAGACCGGTAAAGGATACAGTAGACCATAAACGCCAGAAATCCCGCTGCAGGTCCTGCACTGTACAGATCATAACCCTGGTGGAACGCGGGGATCAGCGCGCAGAGCGAAGGCATCATACAACTGACAGCAATGCCGAGGATCAGGGCAAGGATCAGTCCGCTGAATCGGAAACCGACCGTTTCCGTATAAGGATAACGGAAGATCAGCTCTGAGGCAAACGGCGCCAGTGCGGATGAAAACATCGCCATATTGGCCACGCTTCCGAACTTCACCTTCTTTATTTTCGAGTAAACGAAGGTACCGAAGAAAAACGGCCATATATTAAGGAAGTTCATGCCGAAAGTGGAGAATCCGACATTCAGCCAGTAAGCAGCGACCGTAAGGCCGGTACATTTCGCACCTGTAAAATACAGAAGGCCGCAGCACGCAAGGCCGACCAGGCCGGTATTCAGAAAGGCGCTTCCCAGGCCGCCAAGTACGAAATAGTCCATCGTGAACTGTGACGGGCGCGTGCAGATCGTAATGAGACCGGGGATCAGATTCCCAGTGTCCCCAGCCAGAAGAGCGCCCGCAATAAACGCCGCTGAAAATGCCAGCAGGATGTACCATATCATCGTGCTTGTGTCTGTTGTTCTCTGTTTCATCGCATCTGTCCTTTACAAATAAACACACTGCCGTGTCCGGGTCTCAGGCTTCCGTAATACAGCAGGTGATCCTGTTATCTGTCGGCTCCATGGCTATGTCCGGAAGGCGCTGGGCTTCAAATGCCACAAGCACAGTCTCGGCGTCCGGACGAAGCTTCGGAAGATACCGGTCATAGTACCCCGCCCCGTGGCCGACACGCCCGCCGTGGTCATCGAATCCCACACATGGCACGATCACCAGGTCGATCTCCTCCGGCCGTACGATATCCGAAAGAGCCTCTATCGGTTCCCTGATGCCATATGCACCGGAAGCAAGCCAGTTCTCATGCGCGACGCCTTCTTTCGATGCCATCGCGTCCATAATGCCACCCTTCCTGCAAAGCGGAAGCACCACCCGTGATCCCTGTTCCCGGACCCAGCTGTTGAATGCATCAACATTGACCTCATCCCAGGATGCGGCATAAGAGAAGATCGTCCGGACCGGCCGGGTCTTCTTCAGCTCCAGGACATGTTCTTTCAGCCTCTCACAGACAGCATGGTTCTTGTCCGCACGCTCCGTGTCTGTCAGTGCCCGCCTTGCTGCCGTGGCCTTCTTTCTCTGCCACTTTTTAAGCGCCCTTCGATACCCGCCGCGGATCGTTCCCGCAGAATACAGTGACCCGAAAGCCACGACAGGAAGTCCTTTATCCAGTGCTGAAACGATCGCTTTATCGGTCGCCTCACAGCTTTCGATCATGCCTTCAAAACCGGGCTGTATCTCACGGATGGTATCCGCCAGTGCCTCCGCCTTAAGAGCGCGGGGGCTCTCCGGCGTAATGCAGACATAATTGACACCGTAGGGCTTCAGCAGTTCCAGCGTCCTGTGATAGTCCTTATCCGCCAGCATACCGATCAGGAACGTGACACACTTCTTCCCGTCCGCACCCGTATCTTTTCCGGCATTTTGCCTGTCCGGTCTCAGTATGTATGCTTCCAGATTCTCGATCAGAGCCTCCGCACACTGAGGGTTGTGCCCGCCGTCCAGCACGAAGAGCGGCTCATGGCTCAGCACTTCAAAACGCGCAGGCCAGGTTACTTTGCGGAAACCATCCGCCACAGCCGTATCGCTTACCGCAAATCCCCGCTCCCGGAGCGCTTCCACAATGGCGATCACCGTCGCCGCATTGCGAAGCTGATGCTCTCCCAGCAGTGAAAGTGAATATTCTTTGCCGCGATAGCTGAATCTCTGTCCGTACAGGTCGTGTCCTCCCGCAAGGATCCTGTTTTCGCCGGCTCCCTCCGCATTTCCGGCCTCCGCGCGGATCACCGCAGGAGACTCATACAGCTTTGTGCCGCGCTCACGGCACACGCCGCGGATCACTTCCATGACGGAAGGAACATTGGCATAGCTTACGACGGAAGATCCCGATTTGATGATGCCGCATTTGGTCATCGCGATCTTTTCGATCGTATCTCCCAGAAACTCCGTGTGATCCAGACCGATATTGGTAATAACCGCGACCTCCGGAGGATCGATGACATTGGTGGAATCGAGGGCGCCGCCCATACCGACTTCCAGCACAACGAAATCGCAACCCTGTTCTGCGAAATAGATCATTCCGATCGCCGTGATCAGTTCAAACTGGCTCGGATGGTCTTCCATATCATCCGCTTCCCGTGCAACACGCTCCGTGATCTCCGCCAGTGCCTCTTTTGTGATGTACTCACCGTTTACCTGGATCCGCTCCCGGAAATCCTCAATATACGGAGACGGATAAAAGCCGGTCTTAAAACCGGCTTCTCTCAAAATGCGTTCGATCATGGCACAGGTGCTGCCCTTGCCGTTCGTTCCGGCCACATGGATGAACTTCAGCTTTTTCTGAGGATCCCCGAGCCTCTCAAGAAGCTCGTTTGTCCTCTCCAGCCCCAGCCGGGAAGTACTCCAGGTAAAATCATTGATATAATCAATTGCTTCCTGAACAGTCATACTCATTGTCTTATCCTTATCTTCCGCCGTTATGTGTGATCCTGGACAGTTTGATCAGGATCGGACGCGCGATCAGTCCGTAGGCAATGCCTTTGGCAAGCGCGATCAGCAGACGCGGAAGCAGCGAACCTGTAATAAAAGGCAGAGAAAACGCCCCGTACAGGATCTTGCTGTAAAAATACAGCGCAACAGTATTCATCAAAAATACCAGCAGCTCTGCGACAAGTGCGATAAAACGGATCTCCTTTGCAGAGTTATCGTAAGTGGATCGTTTTGCATATGCTCCTACAACCGCTCCCATAACTACGTATGGTATGATCCAGAGCGGTGTGCTCATTTCCAGCCCGTAACGGAGCAGCTGATAGATAAATGTTCCGATCAGACCTACCAGAGCGCCGTTTACCGGACCGAACATCAGTCCCGCAAGGAGGACCGGAAAGCTTTCAAACGTCACTTTCAGCGTAAAGAGATCAAGGGCAAGATACCCGAGAACGGCGCAAACGGCCGCCAGCATGGCATTGAGAGTAAGCTGCGTTGTATGGTTTTTCATTGTTATGTGCCTCCATGAACAAACCCGAAAATGCTTTAAGATATGCCGTGCGGACAAAGCCGCACGGCACTCAGGGTTTACACTCCCGCATCAGAAGCACTTCTGATGTCTTTCTTTTCCGAATATATAGTTTACAGTGTTTTCTCCGCTGCTGCAATGACATGTTTGCAGAGCACAGCGGTGGTTACAGATCCTACGCCGCCCGGGACCGGGGTGATCGCGCCGACAATCGGCTCGACCTTTTCAAAGTCCGCGTCGCCGCAGAGTTTGCCTTCGGCATTGACATTGATGCCTACATCGATGACCGTCTGGCCCGGGGATACAAAGGTATCATCTACGATACCTGCGCGTCCGACCGCCACGACCAGGATCTCCGCGTTACGGCATGTACCCGGAAGATCAACGGTACGTGTGTGGCACATGGTCACAGTCGCATTCTTCTTCTGCAGCATAATGGAGACCGGCTTGCCGATGACAAGGCTTCTGCCGATAACAGCGACTCTCTTTCCCTCCAGCGGGATCTGATAGTGATCAAGGATCTCCATGACAGCCTCTGCGGTACAGGGCGGATAGCCCTGATCCGTGCATGCGAACACGCCCGCCAGTGACGTTGTCGTCATAGAATCGGCATCCTTGGCCGGATCGAGCAGAGCGCATGCTTCTGCCTCAACTTTCTTATCCGGCAGCGGACGGAACATCAGGCATCCGTGGATCGAATCATCCGCATTGATCTCGCGGATGGTATCGAGGATCGCCTCTCTTCCGGCGTCAGCCGGAAGCAGGAACTGCTTCACTTTAATGCCGATCTTGTCAGCACGCTTCATGGCACCGGTCTCGTAAGAGATGTCATCCGGCCTCTCGCCGACACGCATGATCGCAAGGCAGGGCTCTACGCCCTTCGCTTTCAGTTCTTCACACTTAGCCGCCAGTTTCTCGGTCAGAGCAGCTGCCGCCGGCGCGCCTTTTAATAATTCAGCCATCTTGCTCCCTCTTAATTCTCGAAATAATTGTAAATGCTGTCATATACCTGGTCTGCTTCAGAGGTATACTTTGCCATCATTTCCTCGACATGCGCATTCATGGCTGCCGCATAGTCGCGGTCCTTCATCAGCTTGGTGTTGACCTTGACATTGACCGCTGCACCGTACATAGCCGCTCTCGCCATCGCCACGCCGGTAGCCGCGTCGGAGATCATCATCTTGCTGCCCTTTGCACCGAACTCTTTCAGAAGGTCAATTGCCTCGCAGCTTAAGTCAAAGATATGAAGCGGGGCATCGGCTGCATCATGAAGGCACTTCTCCAGCGTTGCATCACGGGACGGATCATCCTTCGGGATGCCGTAAGCCTTTGAAAGCGGCTCAAATGCCTCCGCATCCTGGTCAATGCACTGAAGCAGGCGGACTCTCAGATCCTGGGCTTTTACCATCAAAGCCTTGATCTCTTCCTCAACATCGGCATACTTTTTCTTGCCGACGGTCAGCTCACCTACCATATCACCGAGGGCGATGCCGATCGCGCCGACCAGCGCGCTGGCTCCGCCGCCGCCGGGGACTGCTGCCGGGCTGGCCAGCAGCTCGGTGAACTTCTCACATGATTCCTTATATAAACTTGCCATATTTTCTTTCCTTATTCACTAAATGAGTCCGGACAGGCACGCCCGCCCGGACTCACTTTCAGGTAATTGCTATTGCTTAGAACAGGCCGCTGATCTTGCCGGTTGCGTCGACATCGATCTTTTCTGCTGCCGGTACCTTCGGAAGGCCGGGCATGGTCATGATGTCGCCGGTAAGCGCTACGATGAAGCCTGCGCCTGCAGAGACCTTCAGGTTGCGGACCGTAACGGTGAAGCCCTTCGGTGCACCGAGCAGTGCAGCGTCATCGGAGAAGCTGTACTGGGTCTTTGCCATACAGATCGGAAGCTTGTCGAAGCCAAGATCGGTAAGCTGCTTGAGCTGCTTCTTTGCGTTCGGGGTAAGCGCTACGCCGTCCGCATGATAGATGTTCTTGCAGATGGTCTCGAGCTTCTCCTCGATAGACATATCGAGATCATAGCTCTGTTTGAAGCTGTTCGGCTGCTCGCAGAGTCTGACGACTTCTTCTGCAAGAGCTACGCCGCCTTCGCCGCCCTTTGCCCAGACTTCGGACAGAGCAACATTGACGCCCAGCTCCTTGCACTGCTTCTCGACCTCATCAAGTTCAGCCTTGGTGTCGGTCGGGAACGCGTTGATAGCGACCACGCAGGGAAGTCCGAATACGTTCTTGATGTTGCTGACATGCTGCAGCAGGTTCGGAAGGCCCTTCTTCAGAGCATCCAGGTTCTCATTGTTAAGGTCAGCCTTTGCAACGCCGCCGTGATACTTCAGAGCACGTACGGTAGCAACGATAACGACTGCTGACGGCTTGAGGCCTGCCATACGGCACTTGATGTCAAGGAACTTCTCAGCGCCCAGGTCAGCCGCGAAGCCTGCCTCGGTAACGACATAGTCGCCGAGCTTCAGAGCCATCTTGGTTGCGGTGATGGAGTTGCAGCCATGTGCGATGTTCGCGAAGGGGCCGCCGTGGATCAGAGCGGGAGTGTGCTCCAGGGTCTGTACCAGGTTGGGCTTCAGAGCATCCTTCAGAAGTGCTGCCATAGCGCCTTCAGCCTTGAGGTCATGAGCGGTGACCGGCTCTCCCTTGTAGGTGTAGCCTACGATGATGCGGCCGAGTCTTGCCTTCAGGTCGGTGATGTCGGAAGCAAGGCACAGGATAGCCATAACTTCGGAAGCGACAGTGATCTCGAAGCCGTCCTCTCTCGGAACGCCCTGCATCTTTCCGCCGAGACCGTCAACGATCTGACGGAGCTGACGGTCATTCATGTCAACAGCTCTCTTCCAGGTGATCTGCTTGGGATCAATGCCGAGAAGGTTGCCCTGCTGGATGTGGTTATCAAGCATTGCTGCAAGAAGGTTGTTTGCTGCGCCGATCGCATGGAAGTCACCGGTGAAATGAAGGTTGATGTCTTCCATCGGAACGACCTGTGCATATCCGCCGCCTGCTGCGCCGCCCTTGACACCGAAGACCGGTCCGAGGGAGGGCTCGCGGAGTGCGACGATGGACTTCTTGCCGATCTTTCTGAGGCCGTCAGTCAGACCTACAGAGGTAGTGGTCTTGCCTTCACCGGCGGGAGTCGGAGTGATCGCCGTGACAAGGATCAGCTTGCCGTCCGGAGCATCCGCGTGATCCTTCAGATAGTTGTAGTCGATCTTTGCCTTGTAGTTGCCATACTGTTCAATGTACTTCTCATCGATGCCCAGAGATGCTGCTACCTCAGTAATCTTCTTTGGTGTGTTCTCCTGTGCAATCTCGATGTCGCTCTTAAATCCCATGACTTTGCTACCTCTCTTTCTAATTTAACTAGTTCTACATTGTGGAACATTGTTTTTTAATGCTGTACGTATAGGATAAACAACGGATATCTGTTTGTCAAGAATAATGATGGCAAAAACATCCTTTGTTCCCTAATTAATTATTTAACAAGTTACGAGTTTATTATATCACAAAAACTGTTAGCTTTATGTATCAATTATGTGTGTTTGCTGACGATTTTTGACCAATTCACTGAGTTAAGGAAAAAAACACCCCGCAGGGCATGAAGCATATATCCGCTTCCCTGCAGGGTGATCATTGTTTTTCTGATATAAACCGGCTTATGCGTCTACGCCGCCGTCTACACGGATCATCTGTCCGTCGATATAAGAGGACTCGTCCGTTGCCAGGAAAAGTACGGTGGAAGCGATCTCGCTGCCGCGGCCGACTCTCTTCAGAGGAGACATAGCGGTCATACCAAGCTCCTCAGCAGCCTTCTCACCGCCGATGGACTCAAGCATCGCAGTCAGGATCGCACCGGGGCAGATACCGTTGACATGGATGTCCGGACCAAGCTCACGTGCCATCGCTGCGGTCAGACCGTTCATAGCGTGCTTGGAAGTGCAGTATGCGGTTGCGCCCCAGCGAGCGGAAGTTCCGGCTACGGAACCGATGTTGACGATATGTCCGCCGCCCTTTTCCTTCATAACTCTTGCGCACATCTGTCCGAGCAGGATCGCCATATTGATGTTGACGTTCATTACGGAAGTCCACTCCTCAAGAGTGAGCTCAAGGAACGGTGTGGTCGAAAGCTGTCCTGCATTATTGACCAGAATGTCAACAGTGCCGTAAGCATCCATGCAGGCGTCAAAGATCTTCTTGGCGCTGCTGAGATCAGAAGTGTCTGCGAGAACATATGTAGCCTCGCCGCCTGCTTCCTTGATCTTATCTACGACTGCTGCCGCTCTTGCTTCGTTACGGCCGGTAACAACGACCTTAGCACCTTCTTCAGCGAAACGATACGCGGTGTCTCTTCCCATACCGGAAGTGGAACCGGTGATGATCGCAACTTTTCCATCCAACTTGCCCATTGTAGTATCCTCCTTAATAACTGTAATGCATCGGATGATCCCGATATAACCGAAGCTGCCGTTTCCGGCAGGCCAGGGCAGTTCTCTTCGAACGTTCCGATTATATCACATCACATTCCTTAATGATATAACAAAGTTGACGAAAATTTAACAATGTTTGATCTTTCTGTGTTTATTGTAAATCGTTAAAAAATAAATTATTTGCACGCAAACTTTTTTGAATCTAAGCTATTGACTTTTGAAAGATTTCGTATATACTATGGGTATACGATAATTAAAAACATTGTTCTGCAATGTAGCACAGATTCAGAAGGAGGCCCTACCATGGCAAAGAAGAAGACGATCCTTGATTTTAAGCAGATGAAGGCTAACGGCGAGAAGATCACCTATCTTACCGCTTATGATTATCTTGTAGCTCGTTATGAAGAGCGCGCCGGTATCGACATGATCCTGGTAGGCGACTCCGTCGGCAACGTCCAGCTCGGTGTCGGCGGAACCATCCCGGTCACGATGGACAACATGATCACTGCCGCAAGATCCGTACGCAACGGTGCGCCGAACACTTTCATCGTAGGCGACATGCCGTTCATGAGCTATCAGGTCTCCGATGAGGAAGCAGTCCGCAATGCAGGCCGTTTCTTCAAGGAAGCAGGCGTTGACTGCATCAAGCTGGAAGGCTTTTCTTCCGCAGCGCTCAGCAGAGTCAAGGCGATCACCGAAGCCGGCATGGTGGTCATGGGCCACATCGGTCTTACCCCGCAGCTCGGCGCTCAGCTTGGCGGCAACAAGGCACAGGGCAAGAGCGCGGAAGCAGCTCTTCAGCTGATCAAGGCCTGCCAGGACCTCGAGAAGGCCGGAGCATTCGCAGTCCTCGTTGAGGCAGTTCCGACTGTCGTCTGCAAGGCGATCCGTGAGAGCGTTTCCATCCCGGTCCTTTCCATCGGCGCAGGCCCCGAAGCTGACGGCCAGCTGCTCATCTACGCTGACATGCTCGGATTCTTCGATGACTTCTTCCCGAAGTTCGTCAAGAAGTATGCCAATATCGGTGAGATCATGCAGAAAGCATTTGCCGAGTATGTTGCAGACGTCAAGGAATGCCGTTTCCCGATCGACGGTGAGCATACCTACAAGATCTCCGCGGAAGAAGCTGCCGCACTTGAGGAAGAGCTTAAGAAGGGCTGATCCTCCCGAGCTTATTGCCTTACAATTTCATTTTCATAGATCCTTTCAAAGCAAAGAGCTGCCGATGTGTCCCTTGGGATATATCGGCAGTTTCTTTGTATGCATGATGATTTACAGTGTGCCCGTTTTTTTGTACAATGGCCTTGCAGGCAGATCTCTCCCGGGCATGATCCCCATCGCCCGGAAAGCCTGACGATAAGATTGAAAGCGAGGCCGATCATGCGTCAGAACACTGACTGGGGATATATCGACTGGGAGTATCTTCCGGATCCCGGCAACCCGAAGCGCTGGTTCAGCGTGGGCAGAACAACCGTACTTCCCGGCCGAAGACAGCCGCCGCATGTGCATTACGGATACGAACAGTTCCTCTATGTTTTAAGCGGTGAAGCGGACGCCACATTTAACGGTTTTTCAAGTCACCTCAAAAAGGGCGATTATTTCATACTTGACGCCGATACCACGCATGAGGCAGTCAATAACGGCGATACCCCGTATACCGAGATCGTCGTCACCAACCCGATCCCCAGGGAAGCCGGTGAACAGCAAAGAACAGGCGTCAGCCCTGTCCCCCTTCAATCCGATCCGGTGACCGAGGCAGCAAACCGCCGCAAGCTGAATACTGCAGCAGAGAATCTGAAAACAAATCTGCTGCAGGATGTCAGTATCCCGTTCTGTCTGTTTGACGCTTTTGAAAACGTCATCCTGAAAAATGACCGCTACCCGTCTTACTGCCTTCACAAATGTGATCCCGTCAACGCGCCGAAAAGCTGCGCGTGTTTTTGCCGCGCTATTTCCGACAGCGGGCTGGGTGAAAGCCGCAGCATCATCACTTATATCTGTCCGCACGGCATCAAACTTTATCTGCTTCCGGTCGTACACAAAGGAATTGTCATCGGTATCCTCAGAGGCGGACATCATTTCTCCTCTGCCGTTCCCTCTGAAAGCGCAAATATACCCGCAGGCATTCCCGCCGACGAATACTACGACACACCCTACGCAACCGAGATCAGTATAGAAAAGACCCTTCTGCGCATCATCAGCAGTCTGCAGCGTTACTGTGATATCCTGGATTCGATGGAAGCTCTGGCCTCACAGAAGGAAGAACTGAACAGCTTTATGCAAAAGACTTCAGAGCTGGAGCAGAGCCTGTCGACTGTGGAAGAGAAAGTGACCAATCTCAAGATCGACCACCATTTTCTCTTCAATACTCTGAACTGCCTCGCCGATATGTCGCTTACCGGGGAACGGATGGACCTGTATCAGAGCATCATTGACCTTTCCAAGATGTTCCGCTATACCATGGTCCAGACTGCGCAGATCGTGCCTCTCTCCCAGGAGATCGAATACCTGAAGTCCTACCTGAATCTGCAGAAGCTCCGGTACGGCAAGGATCTAAGCCTGTCCTACAGCATCGCCCCCGAGTGTGCGAGTACACCTGTGCCGTTCAATTTTCTGCAGCCCATCGCGGAAAACGCTTTCACGCACGCTTTCAAACAGTTCGACAAACCGAAAAAAGTAAGTGTCCGGGTCAGCCGCGGGAAGGGCAGAACGATCATCCGTATCAGCAATAACGGCAACCCTCCCGCCGTCGAGGATGTCGACCGTATCTCCCTGAGCTGGGCGAGCGGATCCGGTCACGGGCTCTCCTTTATCTATGACAAGCTTAAGAACTGCTTCGGCAGCGATTTCGAAATGAAGCTGAATGTCACAAAACAAAAGCAGACCCACGTTACCGTGAGTCTGCCGGATCGCTGAACATCATAATTCGTTTCTTTACAGATGCGTTCCCATAAATACGTCACGTACCGGCTGCGGCACAAGCTTGCCGCCGGTCGCCCAGACGATATGGGACGCATTTTTCATTTTGTCCGAAAGCCCGTTATCTTTGATATATGCCCTGAATTCGTCCGCTTTCCCGGCTGCGACCGCACCTTCAAAAGCAGCGCATGAGCTCGGTTCAATGAAAAGGTGCTCACTCTCCCAGAGAGCACGCATATAGTCATAGAGCTTTGCATCCTCGACGGTGACTTCTCCGGAAAGAAGCGGTTCCATAACGCCTCCGACAAATCCGGAAGGCCGTCCGACAGCAAGACCATCGGCATGCGTCTGACCGGTAAGACCTGCATCCTGCACACAGATCTTTGAATGCAGGCCGGTCGCAAGTCCAAGAAGCATGCAGCAGGCCTGAACCGGCTCTGCGAAGAAGACATGGACATCATCCCCGTAGAGCTCCTTGAGTCCGAATGTCACGCCGCCCGGAGCGCCGCCGACGCCGCAAGGAATATATACAAACAAAGGATGCTCACTGTCTACCTTCACACCGGCTTTCTTCAGCTGTCCGTCGAGCCGTTCTGCAGCTACCGAATAGCCCATGAACAGAGCTTTGGAGTTTTCATCATCCACAAAGTAGCTCATCGGGTCAGCATCGGAGTCAGCACGTCCCTGCGCGACTGCCTTGCCATAATCCCCGGCATACTCCACGACTGTCACGCCATGCGCACGGAGATAGTCCTTCTTCCACTGCTTTGCATCCGCGGACATATGCACGATCGCCTGATAGCCGAGCGCTGCGCTCATCATTCCGATAGACACTCCCAGATTGCCGGTGGAACCGACCTGGACTTTGCGCTCACCGAAGAAAGCACGCGCTTCAGGAGATGCCAGCTTCGTATAATCATCATCATAGCCTGAAAGGATCCCGTTTTCGATCGCAAGGTCCTCACTGTGCTTTAAGACCTCATAGATGCCTCCGCGCGCCTTGACAGAACCTGCGACAGCAAGATCGCTGTCGCGTTTCAGGAACAGGCGGCCTTCCAGCGGTGCGTCATACTGTTCGCGAAGGACCTTCTTCATATCCGGGATCTCTGTAAGGGCGGACTCAATAATACCGCCTCTGTCTTCTGTTTCCGGAAACAGTTTCATGATCAGCGGAGCAAAACGTTTCAGTCTTGCGGAAGCGTCCTCCATATCCGCACGGGACAGCGGCATCTTTTCGGTAGCTTTTTTAAATGATGTTTTCCCGGGGTTGATCCACGCAACTTCTTTTGCCGCGGCGATCTCAGCCACGACAGGGATCTCTGATTTCATTCTTTCGATATCCATAGATGTTCCTCTCCGGTCCAATATGGCTTTATACAGTTAGTGGTGTATGACCTTTATTCATCATACACCACTCATTTTCATAGTTCAATCATGCGGATCAGTCGTCAAAAGCGCCTGCCGGATACAGCGGGAATGCGGAAACGATATCCCTTGCTTCCTTCCTGCATGCCGCAAGAACTGCCGCATCTTCCGGAGCCTCCGCAACCTTTGCCATGATATCGGCGATGCGGACGATCTCATCCTTGCCGAATCCGCGCTGTGCGGTGGAAGTAAGACCGATACGGACGCCGCTTGTCACGAACGGTGATGCCGGGTCGAACGGGATCTGGTTCTTATTGACCGTGATGCCGATAGAATCCAGTGCGTTCTGGAACGCCTTGCCGGTGATATTCTTCGGACGAAGATCCACAAGGAGCAGGTGGTTATCGGTACCGCCAGAAACCGGACGGAAGCCTCTTTCGATCAGTGCTGCGGAAAGGGTCTGCGCATTGTCAAGGACCCTCTGCATGATCGCTCTGAACTCCGGGCTTGCGGCATACTTGAAGGACCAGATCTTGGCCGCCATCGTATGAAGCTGGATGGATCCGAGGCATCCCGGGAAGGTTCCGCGATCAAGCATCTTTGCATGCTTTTCCTTACAGAAGACCATGCCCGAACGTGCGGAACAGAAAGTCTTGGTGGTAGAGGAAGTTACGAAGTCTGCCCACGGGATCGGGCTCGGAATGACCTTTGCTGCGACAAGGCCGGCGATATGTGCCATGTCTACCATGAAGTAAGCACCGACTTCTTCCGCTACATGTGCGATACGCTCATAGTCGATCAGACGCGGATAAGCGGAAGCACCTGCAATGATCAGCTTCGGACGGACTTCCTTCGCAGTCTTCTCAAGTTCATCGTAGTCGATCTGCTCGGTCTCCGGGTTAACACCGTAAAAATCATGGCTGTAGATCTTGCTGACCCAGTTTGCAGAAGAACCGTGAGTCAGATGTCCGCCCTGGTCAAGGCGCATCGCAAGGATCTTGTCGCCCGGCTCAAGGACGGAAGCAAATACGGAGTAGTTTGCGGTGGAACCGGAATAAGACTGCAGATTGACATGCTCTGCGCCGAAAAGTTCCTTTGCTCTCTTCCATCCGAGTTCCTCAACCTTGTCCGCAACTTCGGAACCGGCCTGGAAACGCTTTCCCGGATATCCTTCGAGCGTCTTGTTTGTAAAAACGGAACCTGCCAGTTCCATTACCTCCAGAGGAGCGGTGCTCTCGGATGCGATCATTTCAATATTGTTTTCCTGTCTGTGATACTCTTCCATCAGAAGCTCGTACATCTCGGGATCGGACTGGCGTGTGTATTTCAGCATTGTTTTCTCCTCCTGTGGTATTGATTAAACATGTATTGTGAACGGTTTTCTGTTTTCTGGCTAAATCTTACCATTAAAAAAGAAGACAGGATATTCTCTATCTTGTCTTCCGATTTATCATTTTTGATACTCATAAGCCCTGCACGTGCCGGACGAAGGCCGTGCTGCTTCCGGCTGCTTCAACTTCAGTGATACTCTGCCGGTGTCGTGCCGGTATATCGTTTGAAGTATTTATAGAAATTATTCAGACTGTCATATCCGACCTGATCCGCGGCATCTTTCACGCTTACACCGTCTTCCAGGAGCTTCTTGGCATTTTCGATGCGGATCCTGTTGATATAGTTCAGTACATTATCGCCGGTATGTTTCTTGAACAGCCTTGCCACGTGACTCTGTGTCAGATAAAAGCGCTCTGCGATCTGCGTCAGACTGATCTTCTCGGCATAATGCTTTCGAATATACTCCATGATATCATTGACCGTGTCATTACCGGTCATCCTCCACCCCGTGGCGCGCTCGATGGACTGGATCAGCTGAGCCAATTCGACCGGCTTCAGCAGAATATCCGCCGCGCCCAGGCGCAGGGCCTTCTGTGCATAACTGAATTCGTCATAAGCAGTCACAATGATATACTTTTGATCCGGTTCCTCCGCCATAACTTCAAAGCCGTTCATGACCGGCATCTGTATATCAAGAAATACGACGTCCGGTTTATGCTTCCTGATCTCTGCCACGCCCAGCTTCCCGTTAGGGGCACTTGCGACGATCTCCAGCGGCAGCCCTTCATGCTCTATAAAATACCGGATGATACTCTCTGTTCTCGTTTCATCATCTACGACCACTGCCTTCAGCATATCCTCTTTCCTCTCCGATTATGTTCTGCGGCATATGATTTCCACCCTTCTTCATCCAATTTATCATTGATTTGTTATGATGGCAATACATTAAAAGTCCCGCATGCCAGTATCGGCACACGGGACTTTCTTTGAAAAAAAGGGGTATTACAACTTGTAATTTTTCTTCTGAGCCGCATATTTAGCCCATGCACCGGTCTTATCCTCGATACCGAACTGTTCCGGGTCGAAGCAGGGGTCAACTCCCGCCTTGTCCTGCTTTTCGAAATCAAGCATGATCTCTTTGCATTTCTTAGCAAGCAGCAGGATCGCGATAATATTGAACCATGCCATCAGGCCGCATCCCAGGTCGCCCATGGTCCAGAGCGCGTCGCTCTTGATCAGGTTGCCGGAGAATACGGAAGCGATAAAGATGATCCGGAAGACCCAAACCAGAGTCTTGCTGCCCTTGGTCAGGTAGTTGACATTACTCTCTGCTTCATAGTAGTAACCCATCAGGCTGGTGAACACGAACATAATGGTCGCGACCGCAAGGATCATGCCGCTCCAGGTGCCCGGAATAACAGCATTGAGACCTTCCTGTGCATACAGGATACCGTAAGCAGTTTCGCCTGCGCCGTTTACGATCATCGCACCGTCCGGACCCTGTACGTTATAGTAACCGGAAAGAAGGATGATGACTGCGGAAGCAGTACAAATGATCAGCGTATCGATAAAGACTGAGAATACCTGAACGAGGCCCTGCTTTGCCGGATGGGAAGTCTCGGACGCTGCGCATACGATCGCGCCGGAACCCTGGCCCGCTTCGTTGGAGTAAACGCCTCTCTTGACGCCCCAGCTGATCATGGAGCCCACGATGCCGCTGAATGCAGCCTCTGCGCCGAACGCACTCTTCAGGATCAGTCCGATGACGCCCGGGAGCTCTCCGATGCGAAGGACGATAACGATCAGTGCAAGCAGGATATAAACGACACACATGACCGGAGCAAGGATCTCGGCAACCTTACCGATACGTTTGACACCGCCGCAGACGACCAGTGCAAGGACTGCTGTCAGGACTGTTCCGACTATGATCTCGGGAGTACCGAAAGCATTATGAAATACATTGGCAATGGAGTTGGTATGCAGTCCGGGCATCGTGATGCCGGGGCCGATTACTGTCGCGATCGCGAACAGGACCGCAAGCCACTTGAGTTTCAGGCCTTTTTCGATGAAGTATGCGGGACCGCCGACATACTCGCTGCCGCCCTGCAGCTTTTCCTTATAAGCCTGCGCCAGGGTAGCCTCTACAAATGCAGATGCACCGCCGAAGAGCGTGATGATCCACATCCAGAACACGGCACCCGGGCCTCCGAAAAAGATCGCAGTCGCGACACCGGCGATATTGCCCATGCCGACACGGGAACCGACGGTCGTTGCAAATGCCTGGAACGGCGTGATGCCTTCCTCCGAGGTCTCGGCGCTTACAGTCAGCTTTGCCATCTTGCCGAAATGACGGAACTGCGGAAATTTCAGATAAATCGAAAGAAATACACCTGCACCCAGACACAGCGCTACCAGCGGCGGAGCCCAGATGATGTCATTGATTGATGTTACGATCGTCGCAAGATCCATGTTGTCCTCCTCTTATGATATCAGTTACGCTCACTCATGCGCTTCAGCGTTTTTATGAGCCTTGTTCTTTCTGATCTCATTTTCTCAGAAAACAACTCTTCATGAAATGATGGTCCTTGACCTGTTCTTTCTCATTCTTGTCATTTTACCCTGAACAGATGTGTCCGGGCTGAACAGAAAAAGCTGCCGCACGGGCAGCCTGTTTCTGATCATCTATTTTATTGTTTTCCGCCGGGAAGTCTTCAGACTTTATGGTACAGCAGCTTTCCTCTGCAGAATGTGTATTCCACATTGCGGCAGTTTCCGATATCCTTAAGCGGATCGCCGTCCAGCACGACGATATCGGCGCACCTGCCGGCTTCCAGGCATCCTGTTTCCCCGTCGATCCCGAGAAGTTCCGCTCCTCTGATCGTTGCCGCTTTAAGGATATCCATCGGTTTCATCCCGGAAATACTGTAGAGATACAGCTCGGACGCATAGGCGAAATGCTCCGGATCCGTAAACGGACACCCGGTATCCGTACCGACGCCCATCTTCATGCCGGCCTTAACAGCGATCTTTAATGCATTCCGGACTTTTACCTGTGCTGCCGCAGCCTTTTCCACCAGTTCGGCGTTATGCTTATTGTCCGGTTTGATATAAGTACTCTCGTTAAGCGTCACCGTTGCCGTAGGAATATACCAGGTGCCAAGCTCAACCATACGGGCAGCTATGCGCTCATCCATGTCATATCCGTGTTCCACACAGGTAAGTCCCGCTTCCACACAGAATTCCAGCGCCTCATAGTTCATCAGATGAGCGCATGTCGGCGTAGCAAAAGCCTTGCCCACAGCGATGACTGCTTCGATCTGTTCTTTGGAAAGCTGGATCTCCGTGGACGGTCCCACGCCCAGGACTCCTGCTGTGGGCATCATTTTCAGCCAGTCCACCCTGTTTTTACAGAGCGTGCGGGCGGCTTTCAGTGTTTCGCCGACCGTATCGCAGGGCATCCCGATCTCCTCACAGTGTCCGCAGGTGATACAGATCGGCTGACCTGCCGCTTTGATTCGGGGTCCATCGATCTTTTCGCTTTCGATCATATCCCGGAGACGGACATCTGCGTTGTATTTGGTTCCGACAGAACGAAGTGTGGTGATGCCTGACCGCAGAAGACCCATGGTGTCCCTGTAAGTCCTGAAGGCTACCGTCATCTCATCTTCGGCACAAAGCGCCGCAGGATGAACATGGCAGTCAATAAATCCCGGAAGCACCGTCTTTCCCGCTCCGTCGATCACCCGGTCCGCTTCGGCTTCAATTATTCCTTTTCTGATAATTCCTTCCTCGGAAAAAAGAATACCTGCATTCTCAACGGTTTCTTCTGCTGGATCGATGTCGTTGCGTTCTTTATCAGTGTTGTCATATATCCGTCCCCTTTCCGGTTTATCATTGACAGTTTATGTATCGTTTCCTTCATTGTATCCCGAAAGACATTGACATTGAATTTCTCGTTTGTTACTATTGTATTAATTATAAGTTAATACTCTATTGCATTTATATCCGGTTTCAGACCGATCATTCCGTTTTTATAACCTGTGAGGTCACGCTATGCTTTCAGAAGAACTGCATACCTTTATAGTAACATGCGAATCCGGCAGCTTCACCAAAGCAGCCGACCGTCTGTTTCTTTCTCCGCCGGCTGTCATGAAGCAGATCAACCGCCTGGAAGAAAAAACCGGTTTCCGGCTGTTTGTCCGCAGTAATCACGGACTCATACTCACCAAAGCCGGCCAGTCTTTTTATCAGGGTGCGATACAGCTGTTTTCAGACTATGACAAATATATCAAACGGGCAAAACGGCTTTCCGAGTCAGAATCACACATTATCAGACTCGGCAACTCCATACTGCGGCCCTGCAAGCCGCTGATTGATCTCTGGAATAAAGAAAACCCTGATTCCGGCAGCTTTAAATTCCGTATCGTTCCATTTGATGACAACGCAGATAACATGGACAGGATCTTTCAGTCTTTCGGACGTGATTTTGATATTCTGATAGGGATATGTGATCTGACTTCCGGTGCCTTCCGGGCAATGCAGTCTCTCGAGATCTCCCGTATGCCTTTTCGTATCGGAGTTCCTTATGGTCATCCGCTGAGTGAAAAAGATTCTCTCGTGATCGAGGATCTCTTCCACCGTCATCTGATGTTATTGAGTCCGGGGATCAGCGGTCTGATCGACCGGCTGCATGCCGAATTGACCGAAAAGTATCCTCAGATAATTATTGACAGTTCTCCTGAACACTATGATATTGAAATGTTCAACCGATGCGTCGAAGATAATATCCTGATACTGACAAACGATACCTGGGCCGATGCTCATCCGTCGCTGAAAACCGTTCCCATATCCTGGGACTATTACACGACCTTCGGCGTGATGTATCCCGCTGAGCCTGACAAAGATACGTCTCTTTTCATTGATACCCTTAGAAAACACCTGTCAACGATCTATAACATTCATCCGGTCTGAAATGTTTCACTAAAATGCTTAACACTAAAGGGACAGATGCCTTTCACGGGCATCTGTCCCTTTACACAGGATATTCCTTCAGTTTCTCATACTATCTACCTGCTGAATATAGCCGGCTGTGTCACAGCGACATAAAAAGCAAGTACGATTCCCAGGCAGACAATAGCGATCAGCCTCTTCTTTTTGTCATCTTTCAGATATCCTACTGACAAACTCAACAGGATGATCAGTGTTATCAGGATCAATTTCTGAAAATTCATAAAATCCCTCCGATAAGGCTATGCCCGCATTTGAAAGGGACCTTCAAATACGGGCATGCCGGTTAATCACTTATTGTCTGTTGATCCTGTCGGACGATCAGTCTCTCTTCAGGATCGCACCGGTCATTGCAGACTGGACCAGCTTAGCATAGCGATCCAGATAGCTGCCCTTCTTGACATCGGGCTCCGGAGCCTTCCAGTTTGCCTTACGCTTTGCGATGGTCTCCTCGTCTACGAGCAGGTCTACCGTGCACTTATTGAGGTCGATCGAGATCATATCGCCTTCCTCGATGAATGCAAGCAGTCCTCCGTCAGCTGCCTCAGGAGAAATGTGTCCGATCGCCGCGCCTCTGGTAGCGCCGGAGAATCTGCCGTCGGTGATGATCGCAACGGAGTTAGCCAGACCCATTCCGAACAGAGCGCCGGTGAAGGTAAGCATCTCTCTCATGCCGGGGCCGCCCTTGGGTCCTTCGTAACGGACAACGACAACGTCGCCCGGATTGATCTTGCCGTCGTAAATCGCCTTGACTGCCGGCTCTTCCTGATCGAAGACACGTGCCGGTCCCTTGTGGACCATCATCTCAGGCAGAACGCCTGCGACCTTACAGATGGATCCCTGCTCAGCCAGGTTGCCATAGATCACTCTGAGTGCGCCGGTCTGGGAGAACGCGTTCTCCTTGGTGCGGATATACTCATCATTGAGGACCTTGCCGTCCTTGATGTTCTCGAACAGGTTCTGGCCAGTCGTGGTCATGTTGTCCTTCAGAAGTCCGAGGTCAGCGAGTCTCTTCATCAGAGCCTTTACACCGCCTGCTCTGGAGAAGTCTTCCGGATAGTAGGTTCCGGCTGGCTTTAACTTCACAAGGTGCGGAGTAGCAGCACAGATCTTCTCGACTTCGTCAAAGGAGAACGGTACGCCTGCTTCGTTAGCGATTGCAGGAAGATGCAGCATGGTGTTGCTGGATCCGCCGATCGCCATATCTACAGTCAGTGCATTATGCATGCCGACTGCGTTGATGATCTGGCTCGGACGGATATCCTTCTCCCAAAGCTCAACGATCTTACGTCCGGTACGCTTTGCCATCGCCACCTTCTCGTTCATAGCGGAAGGAATGTCGGATCCGGGCAGGCACATGCCAAGCGCCTCTGTCAGATAGGACATGGTGTTGGCCGTACCAAGCATGTTACAGGAACCACAGGACGGAAGAGCAGTACGCTCAATCTCATCCATCTGCTCCTGGGTGATAAGACCTCTCTTTAAGAGACCCTGTGCTTCAACGATGTCATTGTAGCAGATCGGCTTGCCTTCGCAGTAGCCGGTCAGCATCGGGCCGCCTGTCAGAAGGATCGCGGGAACATCCAGACGTGCAGCTGCCATCAGTGCGCCGGGAACAATCTTATCGCATCCGACTACCATAACCAGTGCGTCATACTGATGTGCTTCTGCCATACACTCTATGGAGTCAGCGATCAGCTCACGGCTGGCCAGCGGATAATGCATGCCATAATGGCCTGTAGCGATACCATCACAAATACCGATGGTCGGGAACTCCTTCGGAATACCGCCGGCTTCGCAGATACCCTCACGTACTGCTACGACCAGCTTGTCCAGATGATTATGGCCCGGCATGGTATCATTATAGGTATTGACGATACCGATGATCGGCTTCTTTCCGAGATCCTCCGGAAGAATACCGGAAGCATAGTACAAAGCGCGATGCGGGGAACGATCAATTCCTTCTGTGGTAATGCTGCTTTTCATTTTCATTGGAACATTTCCTCCTTAGCTAAGTTATCAGGAAATCGTTGATAGTTGTTTCTTCATAAAGCCGGTGCGGACAAAGCCCGCACCGGAATCAATTCATCGTGAGTTTTACGCACCGATCGGGATTTTGAAGATAACCGGCAGATAGGTATACAGAAGAAGAACACCGATCTCAACCAGAAGGTAAAGGATGATCCTCTTCGATACCTCGCCGATCGTACACTTTGTGACGCCGGCAGCAACGAAAAGGTTGACAGCCATCGGCGGCGTGATCATACCGATAGAGGTGTTGACGATGATGATCAGACCGAGAGCAACCGGGCTCAGTCCGAGGAAGGAGCACAGCGGAAGCAGGATCGGGGTGACCAGAAGGATGATGGACTGGGTCTCAAGGAAGCAGCCCAGGAACAGCAGGATGATGTTGATGACCAGGAGCATGACGAATCTGTTGCTGAACAGTGACAGCGCAGCGTTACAGATAATGTTCGGGATGTTCTCTGAAGTCATGAACCATGCAAACGGTGCAGACATCGCAACGACGAAAAGTACGCATGCGGAACTGACAACGGAATCAAGGAAGATCTTGTAAAGGATCTTTAATGTCAGTTCATGATAGATGACTGCGGAAACGATCAGTGCGTATACGCACGCGATGGATGCAGACTCGGTCGGTGTGAAGATACCTGCATAGATACCGCCCAGGATGATGACAGGCATCATCAGAGCAAGTACGGCATCCTTGAAGCGGACCAGGTAATCCTTTGCGCTGTACTTTGTACGGTCAACAGAGTCGTACTCATGGCAGGTAATGATGTTTGTGATGGACAGAGCCAGTGCAAGAGCGATGCCCGGTACCCAGCCTGCCTTGAACATGGACAGGATGGACTGGTCAGCTGTAACAGCGTAGGTGACCATCGGGATGGACGGCGGAATGACGACGCCCAGTGTACCGGCAGATGCTGCGATCGCGGCTACCTTATCTCTCGGATAGCCTTTCTCAAGCATACGCGGTGCGGTGATACCGCCGATAGCGGCAACAGTTGCGGGGTTGGAACCGGAGATCGCACCGAAGAATGCGGATGCAACAACCGAGATAACAGCCAGACGGCCGGGAACGTGCTTCATCAGGATCTCGAAGAAAGCGATCAGTCGCTTGGAGATACCGCCCTCTGCCATGATGTTGCCGGCGAGGATGAAGAACGGAACTGCCATCAGGACGAAGTTATCGACCTGGGTGAACAGTCTGGTAACAACCGAGTTGAGATACTGCACGTTGCCGGTCAGATACATTGTAAGTGCCGCGGAAATACCAAGGCAGGTACCGATCGGGATACCGAGAAAGAGCAGGAAGAAAAGAGAACCGAATAATAAACCCATTAACATTTATTTGTCCTCCTTTTTCGAAATCTCTTTAATTTTCTGAATATTATAAATTGTGAAGTAGATCGCCATAAAGAAAAGGCCAATCGGGATCACCAGATAAACGGCGCCGAGCGGAAGCTCCAGCATCGGAGACAGTTTTCCCTGATTAAGCATCTTGGAAGAAATGCCCCAGCCCTGCTTCATAATGAAGAGGGAGAACAGATCTACTGCAATGATATTGAATACTTTGACGATCTTAAGAATGGGCTTGGGAAGGATAACATCCGCGATCTCAACGCAGAAATGTGCACCCTTAGCAGCCGCAAGCATGGAAGCAAGATATACCATGGATACCATGCAGTATCTTGCAAATTCCTCACTCCACGGAATAGAGAATACGCCTGTATAGCGTCCAAATGTAGCTAAGAAAATAACGACGACCATGGCCATCATTGCGATAACTACGATGAACTCCATGACTCTCTTGAAGCCTTCGAGTACTTTCATAAAGAAGTGGGCCTCCTTTCAAACTGTTTTCACACGGTCTCCCCTCTGAAATTCCGCGGAAAATCGGCACAATCATATATATGCCTTGCTGGTTTTCACAGAAAATGCTCTGCAAAGAAAGTGCTAAAAAAACCGGGTGATTTGCGTACGTCCGGCCCTCCGGCAATAGGCCGGGAGGCCGGACGTCGAAGTTGGTTTACTTATTCAGCTTAAATACCGATGATCAGTTTGCGCCGGTAACAGCCTGGATCTTTGCAAGAAGGTCTGCATCGATACCAAGGGATGCATCGTCGTAAACAGACTTGGTAGCCTCGATCCACTCTGCCTGATCAACATCAGATACGGTGCAGCCGAAAGCTTCCATGTTCTTGCGGCCCATC
>Ga0129307_1001501_pt1 | contig 24272 bp, 23 predicted proteins | sample P1105metagenome_FD_94437 | JGI IMG/M metagenome (GOLD analysis project Ga0129307, IMG submission 94437) | Capybara group fecal microbial communities from Wisconsin, USA - P1105 metagenome | ecosystem: Host-associated > Mammals > Digestive system > Large intestine > Fecal | place: USA: Wisconsin... | reverse complement strand
CGCCCCATTCACCGATATAATCGCGGATCACGCCTTCGGAGAAGGTATAAGTTCCCGTGACGGAATCCGGGTTGATAAGCGGGGTTCCCCCTAATATCCCTTCGGTCGAGATCTTGCCGGGTCCATCGCCGCCTGCTTCAGACGTCTGAGCCGGTTCCGTCTCGGGCAGATCAAATGAGACCGGTCCCGCCTCGGTCACCGTGAAAGGAACATCCGGATACTTTTTCTGCAGCAGGGCGCGGACCTTTCCCACATAGGGCATAGATACACCCATATGCAAGCCGTTATTCTCCACATCGACACTGTACAGGTTGACCTGGACTTTATCCGCGAGCAGTTCAGCCGCCGTTTCCCGGAGCATCTGCATCAGCTCATTGTACGAATGGCTGACCGCCTTGATATGAACCGAATCCTCAAAGCCGGAGACGATCTCCAGATACCGCCTGATCGCAGCTTCGTCAGGATCCTTAAGGCACAGGACCAGGTTCTTTCCGTCCGGATAGTTTCCTGCATAGTCGTTCGGATAGATCGGCCCGCCGTTTTCATCGGAGGAGAAGGACGCCTCGATCTTCTGACATGCAATGTCACCGAGCCCGCCCATGACAGCTTCCTCCCGCAGGACGAGGATATCCTTATCCTCAAAAGGCGTGCTGTTTAGTTCCAGCGGGTCTGAGCCGGAGGCAAGGTATTCCAGGGTCCCTCCGTCAACGATCCTGAAAATGAAGCGTGCATTGGATCGGTCACTGATCCTCTTCTCCATATCGGCGCGGTCCGGAACGAAGCCGTCCGGGATATAACCGCTGTTGTCCACGGCATAAAGAAGGCCGTTTTCAATAAACATGCCGCCCTGATACCAGCTGTTGGCTGACGCAGAGTGCTGGCCAAAATAAAACGTCATATTGTCAAAATCAAAGCGCAGATGGCCGTTCAGGACCTGATCATTCCTCACAAGGTGGTATTTGCCGCTCTGCGGCGTCACCGCGCCTTCCTTTTTTGACGGATCGGTCAGGGCGCAGCCGGCGGCGATAAGGCTGACGATAAGCGCAACGGCAAGCAGCCAGAACGCGGGCTTTTTATAGCTGAGAACGCTTTTGATGCGGGATTTCACACCGTTTTCCGCAAAAGCAAGAGGGCAGGCACTGACGGCCTTCTCGCGGATATTCAGCGCAAGAAGCGTTTCGGAATAGGCCTTGCGGTAGGCAGGGCTCTGCTCCCGGATGACCTTCTCGTCGCAGGCGCTCTCAATATCCCGGCAGAGCAGGAAATACGCGAGCCAGAACAGCGGATTGAACCAGTAAACGGCCAGGAGCACGAAGCCGAGCGGCTTCCAGATCTGGTCGCCGCGCTTAAGGTGCGCACGCTCGTGAGCCAGGACAAAGGCTGTCTCCTGCTCGCCGAGAGAGCTGGGCAGATAGATGCGCGGACGGGCAAGGCCCAGAATGAAGGGAGAGCTGATCTCGTCGCTGAGATAGACCCCCGGCTCCTTAAGGATCGATGCACCGAGGCGTTTCCGGATCTTCAGGTAGCTGCCGATCATATAGAGCAGCATCACGCCGGCGCCGATGATCCATACTGCGGAAAGGCCAGGGACCACCGACTCGCCGAAGGTTTTCGGCGGGGTATAGAAAGCGGCGGAGGGCGCCAAAGAGGGGTCGGCAAGAGAAGCTGCCGGCGCCGCAACCACAACGTAATTCTGTCCCGCCTCCTGATAGACCGGCATGTCCTGATACCGCATGGTGATCTCTTTATAGAGAGCTTCGTTCCGGGTTTCCCAGATCTTTGTCGTTTCTTCCACGTACTGCTTTTCCAGCGCTTCCACGGCTTTGCCGCCCGAGACCGCCTCCGGGATCACAGAGACCCTGCTTTCGGGCAGGACTGGGATCACAAGGCGCAGCCCTACGAGGATCCACAGCGCGCAGCTGATCGCCCGCGGCGCCTTCTTCAGGAAAGGCCGCAGCAGCAGGACCACTCCGGTCACAATGCTGGCGGAAAGGCACAGCTTTATCGCCAGCAGAAAGCATTTGCTGATCATTCTGATGCCTCCTTCTCGTAAGCATCGATCATCCGCCGGATATCCGCGACCTCCTTATCAGACAATTTTCTTTCCGAGGTAAAGGCTGCGAAAAATGCCGGCAGCGACCCGCCGAAGGTATCCTCCACAAAGCGGCGGCTCTCCTGTGCCTGCATTCCTTCGCGGGAAATCAGCGAGGTCACGGCGCCATCCTCATTGCGGAAATACCCCTTGTCGCAAAGCTTCTTTAATACGGTATAGGTCGTGGATTTCTTCCAGCCGAGCTTCTCGGCGCAGTGCTTCACGAGCTCGCCCGAGCTGAGGGGCTCGTTCTCCCAGATCAGTTCGGCAAAACGCGTTTCCACTTCACCCAGTTTGTAATCACTCATGGCAGATCTCCTTATCATGGGGCTGTATCGGTCTGATTGCCTCATTTTTGCAAGGTTTTTGGCTTTTACGATTGGTCTATTAACAATAAACCTCCTGACAAGGTCAGTCTATCATTGATAGACCGATATGTCAAGAGGTTATTTGAACGATTCCGAAATTGCGAGGCCGCGCCAAAATGCGGCGGCGCGGCAACTTATTTCAGCAGTGCGAGCAGCTTTTCCTTCGGAACGAGACCGATCGACTGCTCCGTCTTCTTGCCGTCCTTGAAGACCAGTACGGTAGGGATGCTCATGATCCCGAAGCGCTGCGCGAGCTCGGGTTCTTCGTCCACGTTCACCTTGCCGACCTTCACCTTACCTTCGCATTCTGCCGCGATCTGCGCCACGGCCGGTGCCAGCATACGGCAGGGGCCGCACCAGGCCGCCCAGAAATCCACCAGGACGGGAAGTTCCGACTTAAGGACTTCCTCCTCGAAATTAGCGTTTGTGATTTTGATCTCCGCCATAATAACACTTCTCCTTTCGGCGATCCAAAATGTCCCCTGGGAGGAAACGGATGTCCGGGCTTCTCAGGGCCGCGGGACGGATCATCCGGCATGCTTTGGCTGCTTTTCTTCAGCCTTTCCCTCGGTGACGTGATTCATTATACCATAGTTCCGCCCTGCTGTAAAGCCGAGGCGGATCGCCCCTGCCGGGCAGGCCCTCGCGCAGTCGCCGCAGCGGATGCACTCCGCGCTGTTGATGTTCTTTACGGGATCCACGCCCATGCGGCAGGCGCCTGCGCATTTTCCGCAGCGGATGCAGGCATTTTCATCAACGCTCCCCCGGTAAAGGGCAAAGCGGTTAAAGCAGCCATAAAACGCGCCGAGCGGGCAAAGATACTTGCAGAAGGGGCGCCAGATGAAGAGGCAGAGAAGGACGATCACGATCAGGACCGCCAGTTTCCAGGAAAACAACTTTCCGAGCAGGCCTCTCACCGCGCTGTCCGCCGCTGCGAGAAACAGTGCAGCCGTTGTCCCCGAAGGACAGAGATATTTGCAGAAAAACGGCGTGCGGGCCACAAAGAAGGGCAGGATTATCGTCGCCGCCAGCACAAAATATTTCAGCTTCCGCAGCGGCTGATCCAGCTTGAAGCGGTTCTTTTTCGGGACGGGAACGAGGCCGATCAGCTCCTGGATCCAGCCCATCGGACACAGGAAGCCGCAGACTGCGCGGCCGAGCAGGGCGCCGAAAAAGACGAGCAGCCCCACCACATAGTAGGGGATCCTGAAAGGCCTTGAGCCCAGGAAGCTCTGCAGCGCGCCAAGCGGACAGGCACCCACGGCGCCCGGGCAGGAATAGCAGTTCAGGCCGGGCACGCACACGCCTTTTGCGGCATTCTCACTGATGCGGCCGGTGAAAAAGCCCCTGAAATTCGCGTTCTGCAGCAGGGCGGCAGCCGCCTGGATGCCAATGCGTTTTTTATTCAGGCTGATCTTATCCAATGCCGACACACTCCAGACAGATCCTTACGGCCTTGGCCAGCACCTGCGCATACTGCCCCTGCAGAAGTCCGGCCGCGGCAAGCAGAGCGCCGGCGGCAAGGAGGATCCATCCCATCCCGCCTCCGCTTCTTTTTTGTTTTTCCGCATCTGCGTTTTTCATTTCTGTTCCTTTCAGGCCCCGCTTCCGCAGGGGGCCCTCCTGCCTTGAGCGCAGGTGCCTTATCAATGGCCGATCATGCTCTTGATGATCGTATTCCAGTCCTCATAGCTGCGGGAGCCCACGTAAGGAGCGCCGATCACATGCCCCGCCGGGTCCACAAAGATCGTGGTCGGCACATAGCCGGTCTGATAGCGGTCAAACACCCTGTCGTACGCGATGACCGGGTAGGTCACGCCGGTCTGTTTCAGCACCTTATCCGCGCCGTCCTGCGTGCTGTAAACGCCGAGGATCAGCAGGTCTTTCCTGTCCTGATACAGTTTTTCCAGATCCGGCATCTCACCGACGCAGGGGCCGCACCAGGGCTCCCAGAAATTGATCATGGTGATCACGTAGTCCTGAAAGACCGTCTCATCGATGGCGTTTCCGCTTTGATCCACCGCGCTAAAGCGGATATCCGGGTCAAACAAGGCTGCCTGCGAAGTCGCCGTCCCGGTTTCGGTCTCTTTCTCTGTCGGCGCTTCGGTGGCCACAGCGCTCCCCGTCGGGAAGCTGTTGGGATGTTCCTCTATATATTTCTTTGCGGCACTCTGTCCCTTGACCAGAACACGCGACCTTCCCTCCAGGACGATCGTGATCACACCGTCCTGCAGCTTACCCTCTGCTTTTGAATCATCAAAGGTCAGTGTCAGCGTTCCGTCACGTTTCACTTTCCACTTGCAGTCGCGCCGGTTCTCTTCTACCTGGCAGGTAGCTTTTCCGTCATCTTTCAGGCGCAGGCAGTGATCTTCATTCAGCGTTTCCAGTGTCCTGCCGTCGGTTCCCACAAGGTAGTAGCGGCCGGTCACATCCTCGGCCTCTGATGTGGTCTCCTCCGTCGTTTCCGGCGCCTTGCCGCAGGCGGCAAGCAGTAATATGACGATCAGGATCAAGGCAAACTGTTTTTTCATAAGGAATCCCTCCATAATAATATTTTAGCACAGCTGCGGAAAGAAAAAAAGACCGTGGGGAGAAGATCTGCCATCCTCGTCGAAAGGCTGCTGCAACTCTCATGCCGCAGGCTTTTTATTTGCCGTCCTGTTTTTTAATAAGATATTTATTGCATTTCACCCTGAATTCGATTAGACTGGTTCAGGAACTTTTCCCTGTAGTTTTCCGGGGCTTTTCCGCCCGTCTGCAGCGCATCAAGTTCTTTTTTTACTTATTTCTTCCCGGGAGAATACAATGAAACGATGGTTTAAATACATCAAACCGTACCTGAGCTGGTTCATCCTCGGCCCCATCTGCATGATCATTGAAGTGGTGGGCGAGGTCGTGATGCCGAAGCTCCTTGCGAATGTCATCAACGCCGCCAATGACGGCACGCTGACAAACGGCATCAGCCTCGGCACCATGGCGCTCATGATCGGCACCGCGCTCATCATGATGGCCGGCGGCGTGGGCGGCGCGTACTTCGGTTCGAAGGCGTCCGTCAATTTCGCGGCCGATCTGCGCGCCGATATCTACGCGAAGGTGCAGACCTTCTCGTTTGCGAACATCGACAAGTTCCAGACGGGCTCGCTCATCACGCGCATGACGAACGATGTCACGCAGCTGCAGAACTTCGTGAACATGATGCTCCGCATGATGCTCCGCGCCCCCGGCATGATGATCGCAGCCCTGGTCATGGCCATCGCGCTCCGGCCGTCGCTTGCCACCGTCTTTGCGGTCAGCATCCCGCTGCTGCTCCTCACCGTCGGCTTCATCATCAAGATGGGGTTTCCCCGCTTTAAAAAGATGCAGGAGAAGGTGGACGGCATCAACAGCACGGTCCGGGAAAACGTGACGAACGTGCGCGTGGTCAAAAGCTTCGTGCGCGAGGACTTCGAGATCGAAAAATTCGGCAGGGCGAATCAGGACTTGAAAGACGCCAATATCGGCGCCGTCAAGGTCATGATCTTTATCCAGCCGGTGATGACGGCCATTATGTACGGCACGATCATCGCGCTGATGCTGACCGGCGGCCCCATCGTGCTGAAGGGCGATATGCCGGTGGGCGATCTGTCCGCCTTCATCACCTACGCGACGCAGATTCTCTCCTCCCTGATGATGGTCTCTTTCATGCTGATGTTCTCCTCCCGCGCCCTGGCTTCCGGCCGCCGTATCCTTGAAGTTCTGGACGAAAAGAGCGATATCACAGACACGGAAAGCGCCGATCCTTCGCTCCGGGTCGAAAAAGGCAGCGTGGAGTTTAAGGGCGTGACCTTCCGCTATTACAAGGACAGCCCCGATCCGGTGCTGCGGCATATTGATCTGAAGATCCCGGCCGGGATCACGCTCGGCATCACAGGCTCCACCGGCTGCGGCAAGACGACTCTGGTCTCCCTGATCCCCCGCCTGTATGATCCGGATGAGGGCAGCGTTCTTGTGGATGGCCGCGATGTCAAAGAGTACACCTTGAAGAATCTGCGCGACGGCGTTTCCATGGTGCTGCAGAACAACACGCTCTTCTCCGGAACCATTGCCGACAATCTGCGCTGGGGCGATGAAGATGCCACGGATGAGGAGCTCCGCCAGGCCGCGGAATACGCGCAGGCCGCGAAGTTCGTGGACACCTTCAGGGACGGCTACGACACCCTGCTGGACAAAGGCGGCACCAATGTCTCCGGCGGCCAGAAGCAGCGTCTGTGCATCGCCCGCGCCCTCTTAAAGAAGCCGAAGATCCTGATCCTGGACGACTCGACCTCTGCGGTGGATACCGCGACCGAGGCCATGATCCGTCAGGCGTTCCATAACGAACTGAATGACTCCACCAAGATCATCATCTCTCAGCGCATCAGTTCCGTGCGCGACGCGGATCTGATCCTGGTGATGGATGACGGCGCCGTGAGCGGCCTCGGAACTCATGACGAGCTGCTCGCCTCGAACGAAGCTTACCGCGAGATCTGCGAATCGCAGGCGGAAAGAAAGGAGGCGTAAGATGGCACGGTCATTAGAAGAACTGCAGGCCCGCTATAACAGCAGCGCGAAAAACAAAATGCCCGGCGGTCCGGGCGGACGCTTTGCCCGCGGTGCCGGGAAGGAAGTCTTAAGCAAAAACAGCGGCAGGACCGTGGCACGCATCCTGTCGTATCTGAAAGGTTACCGGGCGCTCATCGTGCTTGTCGCATTCTGCATGCTGATCAGCTCGCTCTTTTCCCTGGTCGGCTCCTATATGATGGCGCCGGTCATCGACAAGCTCTCCAAGGCGGTCAACCCGGATATCGCCACGAACCTGAACGCCATCTCGCAGAAGATCGACGCATTTCTGACCGGCATTACGGGCGGCGGAAGCGTTATGCAGTACCTGCTTGCCGCCATGATCATGATGGGGACGGTCTACGGCCTGTCCGCGCTCATGAACTACGTGATGAGCCGCATCGGCATCACCATCACGGAGAGCGTGCTGAAAAAGATGCGCGACGACCTCTTTGACAAGCTGCAGAAGCTGCCGTTAAAGTACTTTGACGGTCACCCCACCGGCGAGATCATGTCCCGCTTCACGAATGATATCGACAATATCGATGCCATGCTGAACAACTCGCTGATCTCCATCATTTCCGGCATCGTTACCCTGGTCGGCACGCTGATCTTCATGATCACGACAAGCTGGCTGCTGACGCTGGTCGTGGTGGTCTTCGTGCCCATCTTCCTCTTCGGCGGCCTGGCGATCGCCAAACGCTCGCGGAAATACTACAGCGCGAACCAGGCGGCCCTCGGTGCCGTGAACGGCTACATTGAAGAGACCGTAAGCGGTCAGAAGGTCGTCAAGGTCTTCAACCATGAAGAAACCTGCGCGGAAGAATTCGGGCAGCTGAACGGCGACATGCGGGAAAAACAGTTCCGGGCACAGTTCTGGGGCGGCGTGATGGGCCCGCTCATGGGCAACACCTCCCAGATCTCCTACGCCGTGACCATCGGCATCGGCGGGATCCTGATCCTGGCCGGCAAGCTTTCCCCCGGCGGGCTCACCGTCTTTGCGAATTACTCCCGTCAGTTTTCCATGCCCATCAACCAGATCTCCCAACAGATGGCGACCATCTTCTCCGCCATCGCCGGCGCGGAGCGTGTCTTCGACGTGATGGATGCCGAGCCGGAAAGCCCGGACAAACCGGACGCCGCGGATATGTCCGCCATGAAGGGCTATGTGATCATGAACGACGTCTCCTTCGGCTACGTGCCGGAGAAGACGGTCCTGAAGCATATCAATGTGTACGCCAAACCGGGCCAGAAGATCGCCTTCGTGGGCTCCACCGGCGCCGGCAAGACCACCATCACCAATCTGCTGAACCGCTTCTATGATATCGAAGAGGGCTCTATTACCATCGACGGCGTGGAAGTAAAAGACATGAAGCGTGACGAGCTGCGCAGCAAGATCGCCATGGTCCTGCAGGATACCCACCTCTTTACCGGCACCGTGCGGGAGAACATCCGCTACGGCCGGCTGGATGCCACCGATGAAGAGGTCGAGCAGGCGGCCCGGACCGCCTCTGCGCACAGCTTTATCATGCGCCTTTCCGAAGGCTATGATACCGTGATTGAGGGCGACGGTACGAACCTCTCCCAGGGCCAGCGCCAGCTCTTAAACATCGCGCGGGCCGCGATCTCCAAGGCCCCGATCCTCGTGCTGGATGAAGCGACATCTTCCGTCGATACCCGTACCGAGCGGCATATCGAGCACGGCATGGACCGCCTGATGAAGGACCGCACTACCTTCGTGATCGCGCACCGGCTCTCCACAGTCCGCAACGCGAACGCCATCATGGTACTGGAGCAGGGCGAGATCATCGAGCGCGGCACGCATGAGGAGCTCCTTGCCATGAAGGGCCGGTATTACGAGCTGTATACCGGAGTAAGGGAGCTGGATTAAGATCGAAAAACAGCCGGTTAAGGGGGTAACTTTTGCAAAAACGCAAAAAGTTACCCCCTTAACCGGCTATGTAGAAAGTCGTTCTTTCGAAGCATCGGGTTTCTTAACGAACACCATTTTGCTTTATATCCTGTTTTTATAACTGGCGATCGCAGAGCAATTCCAGATCCTGTGAGACAGAGGGTGTTGTGCTACTGATCCATATATATCGATCATATTATGTGTTCCCGGGTTATGTCCAGCCATCTCTGGGAATAAGGGAAAGACAGCATTTCTCCAGGTTACTTCCTGCCATTTTGCCCTGTTTCGTGATTCATAACATCCTCCACGCTCCCGCCGGGACAGGGGACAAAACTGTCGGTTTTTTCCATCGAGGGGCTGTTCCTCCAAGTCAGACAGTAGGCTGTATCGCCGATGACTGCATAGAACTGATACCCTTCAAAATACAGATACATCGGCTCTTCCGGCGAGGTATAGCCGGCGATTCCGGCCCAGTCTACACCCTCATAATCCCCGCTGACCCGCAGTTCTCCCGTTTTGGCTCCGATTTCAGCAATGACCACCGTAATGTTTCCTGCCTGATTCTTCTCGATCAGGCAGAAAAAGCTCCGGGTATAGTCTTCTGTACCAAACCACATGGCGTTTTCCGGAAAATGCACCGGAAGCAGCGCACCGGGCTTTCCCTGGCCGTTAAGCTGTTTGATTACAGCGGCTTGCACCTCCCTGGGCATCTCTGCCGTATACGCATACAAATGCTCTGCCGGCTTTGCTTCCCAATCATAAACGGCGGTATATCGATTCGCCGACTTCGTGATGTCATAGCGGGCCCCTTCGGGCATAACCTCGATACTGCTTAAGTCTCCTGCGAGCAGCCAACCCGATACCTGATCAATACTTTCCTGTGTCCCGAAGAGATCTATAGCATTATTTGCGCCCGGAACACCGCTCCGATCATCCTGGAACATCAGCAGCCAATCACCGGGCAGGGCATCTACGGTACAATAATAGTAGCAGGCGCTTCCGTTCGGGGTGAAGCGGTAAGCCACCACTCTGCCCATCTGATCCGGAGATGAAAGATTCAGTTTCTTCATCAAACTGTCAAAGCCCGATCCGTAAACGTGCCTGTACGGCAGATACTGTTTCCCGCCCTGCGCAAAAGCGCCGTCCATAGGAAGCGACGATATATTTTCCAGACCGGTCAGATCCAGCGTCGGGCGGTACTTTGATGAACCGGTTCCGGTCAGCATGGCCACGATAAATGCCGCTGCCAGGATCAGCATGATGACCGCCATCACGACCGTACCGGTCCTCGCGCTTCTTTCTTTTTGGGTGATCGATTCGTCAATCACCGATTTGATCGCAGCTTCTGTCTTATCTTCCACAGACATATTTGCCGCGCTGGCAGCCTGCGTCTGATCGGCTGCTTCGGCTTTTTCCGCGCCGCTCATCGCAGTCTCCGTTTCCGCCGCCTTATGCGCGGCCCGTTCCCCCAGAATAATTTCGGCAAATGTTACATCAAAAACTTTTACGAGTGGTTCCAGCATGGAGATATCCGGCAGCGCCCGGCCGTTCTCCCATTTCGAAATGGCTGTCGGAGAGACTTTCAGCACTGCGGCCAGCTCCTGCTGCGTCAGCTTCTTCTCGGTGCGGAGCTCCCGGATCAGTTTTCCCGTCTTTTCTGCATTCATCTGTCTGTTACCCTTGCGTTTTCTTCCTGTTTTTCACCAGATATACAACGTCCATAATCAGCCAACCGACCATATAACCGATGGCAAAAAAGCCGATAAAAAGAGCTAATAATTCGATGGCATAGCTTTGTATATTGTTTCCCGCCACCTCACACGTCAGCCAGAGGAAGGCAGCGGCAAGCGCCGGCCACAGACGGGCTTTTTTGTCCCTGAGATGCAGAAGTACGGCTGCAAGGATTCCTGCCGCACAGTAGATCCAGCCGCCGAACTGGCCGTCAAGCAAATTCCAGAGTATCATCAGATCGCGAGGCCATCTCATAGGGAGCCCTCTCCTTTTCCACGCTTCTGCGTTTTTCAGTCTAAGCATAGCATAAGCCGCCGAAAAAAGCTATTGAACGCTGTTCATGTGTCCTCGTCTTAGTTCTTCAGGCAGCACAGTGGAACTACATAAACACCGTTTTCCATCTGATAGGCCATCCGGTTTTTGGTGACGACCATTAAGAATGCCGGTCTGCCGGTCTTCGTTTCGTCTATATCTCTCGCAATATTGATCAGGTTACGGCTTGCCTGAAGAATATCGTCCTCCCCGCCCAGTTTTACCTCTACAAGCCCCCATGAACCGTCGCTAAACTGAATAACTGCGTCAGCCTCCCTTTTTTGAGAATCACGGTATTTGTAGACATGAGCGCCTATCGTGTCAGCATAGACACGAAGATCATGGATGACCAATGATTCAAACAGCAATCCAAAGGTCGTAATATCTTTGAAAACACCTTCCGGTGTAATGCCAAGAGCGGCCGCGCCGATAGACGGATCTGTGAAATGTCTGGTCGCCTTTGTCCTGATGGCTGTTTTGCTCCGCAGATTCGGATTCCAGGCAGGGAGCTCCTCAATGACATACAGGTTTTGCAGAGCATTCAGATATTTGGCAAAGACATCCTTGTCAAATGTTTCATCTCCTGACGTGCAATCTTCCCGGAGCGTTTCATCTGCCGCAGCGATGGAAACATTTCGCGCGTAGGAGCGCATCAGCTTTCTTGCTTTTTGCTCGTCTCGCCTCAGCGGGATATCTTTCAGTGAGAAGATATCATCCGTAACAACTACCTCATAATAGTCGGCTGCCTGCGCCAGTGAAACCTCCCGTTTCTGATGAATCGCAAGCGGCCAGCCCCCTCTGCAAACGTAATAAGCATAGTCGTAAATGTTTTTATCCGTAAAGGCCGGCCTGAAACGACCATTCTTCAGATCGAGCAGAGATACCGCCCCGTTGCTTTCTCCTGTTTCATAAAGAGAGAGGGTCCGCATCATCTTTCGGATGATCCGGCCGTTTCCCGTGTGTCTGCCGAACGCATATTCCGTATCGTTTTTTGTTTTATCGGTAACGCTTCCGGTCAGGATATACTGGCCAAAGTCTCCGGTTTTATCGACCTCATACTTTATCTGGTCCCAGATGAAGGAGACGTGCTGCCATTCATCGATCAGAATTGGCTTCGGACCATAGTTCAGGAAAGAACCAGGTGCTATCTTTGCCAGATCGATATAATCCTTTCTCGTGTCCAGCGGCATTAAATCTATAACAGTTTTTGCATAGCGATTCGCTGTTGTCGATTTTCCGCACCACTTTGGTCCAACAATCACGACAGCACCTTTGCTTTTTAAAGCAAAAGACAGCGTCTCATCAAATAAGCGGTTAATGTATGGCTGCTGCATGGAATAAGCCCTCTCTTTCGAGGGTATAGTACCTCAAATCGGAGAAAAAAGCAAGAATAAATCGGAGGTTTATGATATTTTCAATCGGAGATTTGATGCGCTTTTGGTCGGAAATTTGTAGCAGTCAGGAAAACCAGCTTGTAGCAGTCAAGAAAAGCAGACACGAAAAATATTTTTCCTATGCAGGACCCACCTGATGAAAGACCGCACCACCTTCGTGATCGCGCACCGGCTCTCCACCGTCCGAAACGCGAACGCCATCATGGTACTGGAGCAGGGCGAGATCATCGAGCGCGGCACGCATGAAGAGCTCCTCGCCCGTACTTTCCGCCTCTTCCTGACTGCTCAGATAGTCTTCAAGCTCCACCTTGTTTTTTCTAAAGAAGCTCCTTGTCATATCCTTCGCGCGGTTCATGGCACATCTCAGCAGCCACGCCTTGATATGCTCCCGGCTTTCAAATTGTTTACGATTCGCATAATATCTGACGAAGGAATCCTGGGCGGCATCTTCCGCATCCATTCGGTTTTGGCAGACAATGTATGCGGCTGCATAGACGGACTGCCAGTATTCTGCAATCAGTTCTTCTGTTTCCAGCCTCATGCCATCTTACCGCCTCCTTTCTCTTTGCCTTCCATCATACTTTATCGCGAAAGATCTTTCACCTATAATACGATTGGGAATACAAAAGTGTGACAAAGCGGGGGCAGAACGTCTCCAAAAGCAAAGCGCCCTGCCAAAGGCCGGGCGCTATATGCCGTTCGTCAAGGACTTTGTTGTATGATTCTTCAGTTCAGCTCGACCTTTTCGACGATCGGATCCGTAAACCAGGACTGCATCTCGTCCATCAGCTTGTCTTCCGCATCCGCTGTTGCTTTGCCGGCAAGCTCGGCGTCCCCTGTGGCAACGCTGCCATCCGCATGTACGATGACATTCTGCACCCTGCTCAGAAAGACCAGGTCATATTCATAGGTCTTGTGATTCTCCATCCAGTCAGGCTCCGTAACCGTCACATGCAGATATGCCGGAATCACGATGGTATCGATGTGACTGTCTCTTTCGCGGATCAGGTAAAGAGAGCTTCCCGCTTCATTGGACTCTACGGTCACCGCTTCGCCGTTGTAAAACCCCTTGTAGTCGTCCGCGGTCCGGAATTCCAGGATCCCCGTTGCCGCGTTTGCAGCGATGCTCTGTGCCGCCTGCTGCAGGGCCGCAGCTGTCTCCTTGTCCAGTTCGGCAGCGTCCATCATAAAATGGTCCACAGGGCCGACCGTATAGGTCCCGGTCAGTTCCTTGAAATAATACTGATCTTTCATCTTCGCGTCTTTGAAGCTGACGGTCACGGTGACTTTGTCGCCTTCATGAAGCTTCTGATATTCGGAAAACTGATAGTTCACCTTGCTGAGCGGATTCTCCGCCGGAAGATTGTTGGTCAGCTCCAGACTGCCGAAAGGTGAGGTTCCCTCGTAGCGGACCACAATGCCGTTATCCGTGTTCCAGTAAGCAGGGTCAAAAGCGTCAAGTTCGATGGAAGTCGGTTGGCTTTCCGCCGCCTTATCCGTTCCCGCCTGGGAGGAGTCCGGCGTCGGTACCGCGCCGCTGCTGCCAAGGCCGCTCACGGTAAATTCTTTGCTGCCTCCGCTGAGCGAAACGCCGGCGCTCTTTGCCGCCTCTTTGTCGAAGCTTACCGTCATGGTGACCTTATCGCCGTTTTTCAGGTTCTTATTCGGGTCCACTGAAAGCGTCATCGTGGATTCCAGCTTCAGAATATTGCTGAGCGCCCCCTCGCCCTCTTTGGATCCGGCCATGATGGCCTTTTCCATGCCGCTGTAGTCAAAGTCTGCGCGGGCTTTGCCCTGGCCATCTGCCCCGCTGAAGAGCACATTCATATACTTCGAAAGGTCAAGGCTCACCGTCTTGCTGCCGCAGCCCGCAAGCATCGCCAGGCTCATCATTCCCATCAGTACGAGTGCAATCAGTTTCTTCATGTTTCCTTCTCCTTTTATGGCTTCTGCGCCATCTTTATTTGATTTACACCCTTTAGACGGAAAAAAGCTGTCCCGGGTTTTAAGAATACAAAAAATTTTTCATTTAACTCTTGTCCCATTCGGTATCTTGATATTGTAGATCTCATGATCGACGTAACGGCAGAGTTCTTCAATATCCTCGTCAAAGAGCTTTTTCGACGTAAAGAACTTGTAAAAGCTGACATCCTCTTGTTTGTATTCGATGCTGCCGTCTTCATGTCGGAATTTGAGCGGAAAACTGTCCAGGACAATTGTTGCCGTCAGGGCATAGTCAGGTGCGATCGGATCTGCAAGCGTCTGTACCCAGTTCATGTCAAGATTCATTCTGCAGATAAAGGAAATAAACAGCTTTGCCACGCCGCCGGTCTCATAATAAATCACTTGAGGGACAATATCCGTTCTCTCCAGATACATTATATGTTGTACTGGGATATCTATCGTTCCCTTCTCCGTCTTCATCGGAAGATATTCGTTGTCTGAAACGGCTGAATCCAGCTTCATCCATGCCACTTCAATGACTTCTCTCAGGAAATCATCCGGCAGGATCTGCTCTTCTTCCTGGGCATCCGCTGTCTCCTCGATCGTCACCACCGGCGTTGTCTCAGCACGGTCCTGCAGGTGCTGATACACGGCGGCCCCGCCTCCGCCGACAATGGCAAGCGCGGCAGCCCCGGCGATGATCTTTGTCCGCAGGGCATGGCCGGCCGCCTTAACAGCGATTTTTGCTGCGGTTCCCGCGGCCTGTGCCGCAGTGCCTGCTGAAGCTGCTGCGGCGCCGGTCGTGGCTGTACCCGCTGCTGCGGCAGTTGCCGTGCCTGCCGCTGAAGCCGCTGCACCGGAAGTGGCTGTACCCGCTGCTGCGGCAGTTGCCGTGCCTGCCGCTGAACCCGCTGCTGCCTCTGCTGCAAGGCTCCCGGTAATACTCTCGAGCACGGTACCCGCTGCGGCACCGGCAGCAGAAGCTTCCTGGCTGTGGAACAGCAGCATAAGGAACAGCAGCGGCGTCAGGCCGTAGAGCTTCGTTCCCTTCTTTTCCAGGGCCCGGACTTCCTTTTCCACCTTCTTCCGGCCATAGTTCAGACGGCTCTTCACCGTATTTTCCGTGACGCCCAGCGTTTCGGCGATCTCCTTCACACTCATCTGTTCATAGTAGAACATCGTGACCGCTACCCGCTGCTCTTCCGGCAGGGCGTCCAAGATTTCCCGCATGAGGCGCGCTGTCTCCTGGCGGTCGATCACTGCTTCCGGAAGGTGCTCTTCGCGGGTATCTTCAAATTCAAGAGGAGTGTCGGAATCTTCGGCTTCCAGAGAGGAAAAAACGACCGGCTGCTTTTGACGCAGGACGTCGATCGTCTGGTTGCGGGCAATGCGCTTCACCCAGGCGCCGAATTTGGCCGGATCTTCCAGCTTGTCCAGGCTGCGGAAAGCCTTGAGATAGCTGTCCTGCAGGATATCCAGTGCCGTGTCATCATCCGGCGCCATGGCGCGGACCATTGTGTAAACGCTGCTGTAGGTCCCTTCATACAGCTCAGCAATAGCGTCCTGATCATTGTCCCGCGCTCTGCGGATGAGTTCTGCAGAAAAGGCCTGCGGCGCGCCGCAGCGCGGACAGGTTTCACTCCCCTCCTGTGCCCATGCTCCGCCATTACTATCTTTCATTGCCTTCCTCCTCTCCGCATTCTTCCTGCAGGATCTCAAGAATCTGCTTAAGCAGCTGCACTGCCGTTTCAGGATCCAGGCTGAAGCTTTCGATCAGCCGAATAATCAGTGTTCTGAAGTCATCACTGCACATGCCTTCTGCCTCCTTCTGCTTTACAGACGAGAAAGAAGGCGCGCAGGTTTTTGATTTCGACTGCAAGATCAAGTAAAACGTAAAGCCGCACTTAAAGATACGCTCACCATGTTTTTTTGTCAACTGATCCGAAGCGATCAAAAAAAGAAGCTTGCATACGCGGGATCGTCTGCCGGTGCAAGCCTCTTGTCTTGTTAATCGGATCAATGCTGTTCTCAGCTTTGATGATACCGTCTTATGCGGGTGATCATTCCGTTTCGTTCACCGGCACGTCCAGGACTGCCCCGCCGGGATAGGGAGCAAAGTTGTCTGTCTTCGTGTTTACGCCTGTGGATTCCTGATAAGATTCTCTGAGCGTCAGACAGTAGGCGCGGTCTCCGATGATGCCGAAGTACCAGAGCCCTTCTTTATACAGATACAGCGGCGCTTCCGGGGAAGTGTATCCCGCAATGCCCTGCCAATCGATCTCCTGAAAGACAGTGGAAATATCATATTTCCCCGAGTAAGTGTTCGGGTAAACAAATATTTCTCCGTTGATCCTGTCCTGAAAACGTCGAATCAGATAAACAAAATAGGGATCCTTACCTTCTCCGCGGTACTGCGGATGCTCGGGCGTGTGTACAGGAAGAAGTGCCGCGAGTTTCTCTGCGGTGCCGTAACGCTCCAGCATCTGTTTCTGCATATCTTCCGGCGCCTCGGCCGCATATACATATAAATGGTCTGCCTGTTTCGCTTCCCAGTCTGCAATGATCTCATAGCGCAGTGCGGACTTTGAGCCGTCATACCTCTGACCATCGCGGGCATAATACGGGCGAAGCAGAAGCCACAGCAGGCACAGGACAAGCACGATCGCGGCAAGCACAAGGAATCTCTTCAGTTTTCCTGTCTTCTCAGCATCCAAATCTCTATCCTCCCGAGCGTTTCTTCCGTCCCTTTACTGCGCCTTTTCGCTGTCCAGTGTATCATAATCTCTTCAAAAATGCTATTGACGCTGTCTGTTGATTCTATCTTATCTTTGTCAGCCAATAAGGCGCATTCGTTATACTTTGCTCCGTGCCGTAGAGGTACAGGGCATTGTCTGCGTTCGGCCAGCCGTTTCCGTCATCCCTGAACATCAGCAGCCAGTCGCCTGACATTCTGAGCATTGTGCTGTAATAGTAACACGCACTGCTATCCTGACTCAGGCTGTAGGCAACCACCTCGCCAACCGTTCCCACGCCCGCTCCCGGGTTGGAAGAATGGGGATCCAGTTCCCTCATGACCGCCTTGTAAATCTCACTGTTTATCTGTTTGTATGGATAATACCATTTTCCGCCCTGATAAAACGGATCTTCGGCCCCCTGCCGGTCCACGCGCTCAAGCCGCGAAAGGTTCCTCGACCAGGGCTCTTCATGGGCATGCACCCACCAGCCCAACAAGACCAACACCACGGAAAGAAGGAGCATCGTCACAGAAACGGCAACGACTCTTTTATGATATTTCCTTTCTTTCTGCCCGATCGATTCCTCAATGACCGACTTGATGGCTGCTTCCGCTTTTTCTTCCGTACTCAGGATCGGTTCCGCCGCTGCTTCCTCTTTCGGCTGTCCGCTCTCCCCCAGAATGATCTCGGCGAAACTTACCTCAAAGACCTTCGTGAGCGGTTCCAGCATGGAAACGTCCGGAAGGCCCCTCCCGGTCTCCCATTTGGAAACGGTTGTCGGAGATACGTTAAGAAGAGCCGCCAGCTCCTGCTGCGTCATCCCTTTCTCCGTCCGGAGATTCCGAATCACTTTTCCTGTCTTTGCCGCATCCACGATCACTTATTCCTTCTCTTTCTTCTTTTTGTCCTTCAGAAAACAGACAAGATCCATGAACAGCCATCCGGGAATATAACCGATCAGCAGGTAGCCAAGCAGCAGAATCAGATAAACCGGCAGAATGCTGCTGCCGAATTTGATGCTGCTCCACAGATTCACTTCCGCCACCTCGCAGGCAGCATACAGGATCACTGCGGGAAGCACCGGCCACAGGAAGGTTTTTCTGTCCCTGCGATGAAGATACACGGCGAACAAAAAGCCGGCCAGACAGACAAGATATCCTAAGCCTCCGTAACCATTGCCCAAAAGCTCGTTTATAATAAACAGTCTGCGCGGCCAAAGCATGATGAATACCTCCGGAATCATTCTGAAGCGCTCTTTTCTGCCTTCAGCATAGCACAACGCCCCGGAAAATACTATCGACGCTGCGTCAGGTCGGCTGTCGGGCCAAGATCAGACAGGGGACGGTTCTGTGTCTTTCAGTATTTTCGCGACACAGAACCGTCCCCTGTCTGAATTTGTTTTGGCTTACAGCTTCATGGCGACGTCCCAGGCGCCCCAGATGGCGCTGCGCAGGTTCCCCACCTTCTTGCAGTCACCGATCAGGTGGACGTTCTTTCCTCCCGCTGCGAGCGGGGCAGGGCGGTAGCCCACGGAGAAGATCACGGAATCCGCAGGAAGCTTCGTCAGCTTCTTGTCCTTGCCTTCCACCAGCACGTAGTCCGGACCGATCTCCTTCGTTGCGCTCTCCAGGAAGACCGGGATATTGTTGGTCCTGAAGCAGTCGCGCAGGTAGCTGGAGTTCGCAAGGCAGAGGTTTTTCACCGCCATCAGGTCGTTCATCATTTCCACGATGGCCGGATGTTTGCCCTTGCGGAAGAGATCGAGCGTGATCTCGCAGCCGGTCAGGCCGCCGCCGATGATGACCACGTGGTCGCCGACTTCCTTCTCGCCGAGCAGGTATTCGGTCGCGTCCATGGCGCGCTCCGCACCCGGGATGGGGATCTTCTTCGGCGTGGTGCCGGTGGCGATGATGATCTCGTCTGCCAGCAGGGAATCCAGATCCTTGATCTCGGTATTCAGCTTCACCGGGATATCCAGATCCTTCATCTGCAGCTTGAACCATTCGATCAGCTTCTTGTCATTTTCCTTGAAAGACGGGGCCGCGGCTGCGATGAAGATGCCGCCGAGCTCGCCGCTCTTCTCGTAAATGGTCGGATAGTGGCCGCGCAGCTTCAGCACACGGGCTGCTTCCATGCCGCCGATGCCGCCGCCGATAATGGCGATGCGCTTCGGATGTTTGGTGGGCACGATCTTGTACTTGTTCGACTGCATGGACGGCGGGTTGATGGCGCAGCGGCACATGCCGAGCGTATCGGAGAAATCCTGATCGTTGCCGGTGCCGTTGTGCTTTGAAAGGTTGAAGCAGGCGGCGTGGCAGCCGATGCACGGACGGATCTCTTCTTCCTTGTCCGCGATGAGCTTCGTGACCCATTCAGGGTCGGCCAGGAACTGACGGCCCACAGCCATGGCATCGATGCCGCCCCGGGCGATCGCTTCCGCGCCGTCCTTCGGCTGCATGCGGCCGGCGCAGACCACCGGGATATCCACAAATTTCTTGATATGCTCAACATCCTCCAGGTTGCAGTTGAGCGGCATGTACTGCGGCGGATGCGACCAGTACCAGGCATCGTAGGTGCCGTTGTCGCAGTTCAGCATGTCGTAGCCGGCATCCTGCAGGTACTTCGCCGCCTTCTCGCTCTCTTCCATGTCGCGGCCGATCTCGATGTAATCCTCACCGGGCATCGCGCCTTCGCGGAAGGCCTTGGTCTTGGAGAGCACGGAGTAGCGGAGCGAGACCGGATAGTCCTTGCCGCAGCGTTTCTTGATCTCCTGCACGATCTCCACGGCGAAGCGGTAGCGGTTTTCGAAGGAGCCGCCGTATTCGTCCTTCCTCTGGTTCGTGTATTTCAGGGTGAACTGGTCAAGCAGATAGCCCTCATGCACAGCGTGCACTTCCACGCCGTCCACGCCGGCTTCCTTGCACAGGCGGGCGGTCTCTCCGAAGGCGTAGACCATCTGCGCGATCTCTTTCTTGGTCACCTCGCGGGTGGTCACCTTGTCATGCCAGCGGTTCGGCAGCACGCTGGGCGCGGCAGTCAGGTATTCCACATCGATGATCGGGCTCGCGATACGGCCGAGCGGCTTGTTGTAGGCCAGCAGCGCCAGGGAATCCGACAGCGCCATGGAACGGCCGAAGCCGGCAGTCATCTGGATGAACATCTTGGCGCCGGTCTTATGCAGCTCATCCATGAATTCTTTGAGCTTTTTGAATTTTGCCTTGTTCTGGTACAGCCACATGCGGCCGAGCACGTCGCGGATCGGGGCGATGCCGGGGATGACCAGACCGCAGTTATTGTCGGCTACGTTTTTGAGGAGCTTGGCCGCTTCCTTGTCGAAGTGGTTGGGCTCCATCCAGCCGAAAATGCAGGTGCCGCCCATGGGAGCCAGCACGATCCTGTTTTTGATCTCCAGATTGCCGACCTTCCAGGGGGTAAATAATGCTTCGTATTCCTGCTTCATAGACCCTCCATATAGTTTTATTGTTCCACAGCAGGTGCTTCTTCCTGCGTGTTAATGAGTACGATATTGTTTTCCAGATCGACCGAGGCGACACTGCCCGGGATCCGTTTTGCCGCGCCGAAAAGATCGCGCACGGTGACATAGCCGTTCTCGGAGCGGATCTGCGCCGCAAGTTCCATGATGAGCTCACGGTCCGAGGCGCGGTAAACATTCGAAAGGCACATCTCAGACCTCCTGCGGAGCAGCCTCCGCATCCGGCTTCGCGCCTTCCTCCTTCGGGGCGGCAAGGCTTACGGCTTCCATCAGCGCAAGATTCGCTTCCGCCATACGGGCACGCGCCTCGCGGACCTTCTTTGCCGTGACCGCATCGCCGGCATCCGCAAAACGCGCGGCGAGCGCCTTCATCTCCTCTATGTGATGCTGATTGTGATCCAGCATATGAGCAAGAAGAATGCGGGCCTTTTCCAGTTCACTTAGAAGTGCCGCATCCCTTGCCGGCTCATCGTGGTGATGGTGGCCGTGATCGTGGCAGTGCTCATGCTCGTGATCATGTTCATGACCGCCACAGCCGCAATGGTCTCCGTGATGATCGTGGTGATAATACTTCATGCTTTCTTCCTTCCGAGGTGCATTTCCTTCATGCCCTCGACCTCGTCGCAGACGGGCTTTAAGGTGCAGTGGCTGCAGTCCGTGGGCAGGCCGTCCAGGATATGCGAAAGGGTCTTCGTGATATCGTCGACCTTCTTCGCATTCGGCCGCAGGGCCTTTACCGCGCTTTCATCCGTGATGAAGAGGATCTGCGCCCTGCGCACGCCCTTCACCGCCCGGTACCTTTCCAGATAGGCGGCGCCGACCGCGGCAAAGTTTATCCCGCGCTTAACCGCGTCTTTGCTTACCCGCACCTGCTCCTCAAAGCTCGTTGAGGAAACGCGAACCATGTAGCCCTTCGGGAAGACGTGATAGCGCACGTATTCCATCGAGCGGATCATGTCGTGGCCTTCGTCATCCTCCGAAATCTCATCCGTCTGCAGCAGTACGATGCGGGCAAAGGCCGTATCCTTCTTCAGTTCCGGAAGGTCCCGGCCGAGCAGCAGGATATCGCCGTCAAAAGGAAGCTGCGCGGTGGTCACGCAGGTATAGTTGACGGACGGGCAGCCGGAGCCGCCAAGCTCAAAGGCGGCGTCCCGCTGCATCACAAGCTCGCTCTGTCCCGGGTCCGGCCAGGCCGGCCTCTCCGGCAGGCGCCTTGCGCCGCCTGCCGCGTCTTTGGTTGCATTGATGATCGCGTCGTATAGCTTCATGCTGCTAGAACCGGATATCCGTCTTCTTCCGGTCAAAGATGGTGTTCACTCTGCGGTAGGCCCATTCCATGAGCTTCTGGTCAAGGTTCCAGAAATAGACCACGAAAAGCACGAGGCAGAGAGCCAGCAGGATCCCCAGGATCAGCTTCAGTACTTTGAACAATTCTTTCATGCGCTTTTCCTTTCACGCTCAGGCGGTCTTCTTCGCCATCCCTTTCTGACGGGCGTATTCCGCGGCACCGAGAGCTCCCATCAGCTGCGGGTCGGTGTCCAGTTCCACGACCTTCAGCTTCAGCACGTGCTCGATGGCCGCCTTCAGGCCGTCATTCTTCGCGCAGCCGCCGGTCAGGGTGATGGAATCGGTCGCGCCGGCCTTCTTGCTCATGACGAAGCATCTCTTTGCCACAGCCATCTGGATGCCCGCGGCGATCTCGTTCATCGGCTTGCCTTCACCGACCAGGGTGATGACCTCGGATTCCGCGAACACGGTGCACTGCGCGGTGATCGGGATCACGTTCTTTGCGGACAGAGACAGCTTCGAGAATTCCGGAAGGGTCATTTCGAAGGAGCGGGCCATGGCTTCATAGAAGCGGCCGGTGCCGGCAGCGCATTTGTCGTTCATGGCGAAGTTCTTCACGGTGCCGTCGGCATCGATGGAGATGCCCTTGACGTCCTGGCCGCCGATGTCGATGATGGCCTTGACCGTCGGATTAGTGACGTGCACGCCCATGGCATGGCACGAGATCTCGGAGATGTTTTCATCCGCGAAGGGGACCTTGTTGCGGCCATAGCCGGTGCCGATGAGGTACGCGAGGTCCTCGGACTTCTCCAGTCCGACCTGCTTTAAGACTTCCGCCATGGCAAGCTTCGCGCTTTCCTCCGCGTTGATCTTGCTCTTCATGGTGGTATCCGCCACGATCTTGCCGTTTTCGTCAATGATCACTGCCTTGGTGTAAGTCGATCCAACGTCGCAGCCGCCGAAATATTTCATAATGGTTGTTCTCCTTTAATCATGTATTTAGTAATAGTGAAAAGTGCTTTGCCTTACCAGCTGGCGTCGTCCTCGAAGTCCACGAGCGACGGATCAAGCGGTTCTTCGCGCATGACCGTGCGCATGTATTCGTTGACCTTGCTGCGCATGTCCTTGCGGGAAACAGTGCGCGGATCCATCAGGTCGTGTTCGATCCAGATGAGGCGTACGCCGTGCTCGCGGGCCTGGTCGTCAAACAGTCCGTTCAGCGTGGACATGTTCTTGCAGGATACGTGCTGATACATGATGACGATGTCCGGCTTCCAGATCTCGACCTGGCGCCAGAGCTCGGTCAGCACGTGGTCGTAGCCGCCGTTCGTATGGCGCCGCATGACCATGCGCTCGTACAGCCTTGCCATATCCTTCAGGGCTTCCTCGGGATCTTCGGTCTCGAGCGGCTTCGTGAAATTCAGGCTTTCCATTTCCACGAGCACGTTGATGCCCCAGCAGTTCGCGAGCCAGTTGGAGAAGTTGGCGTAGTAGTGCGCCGGCACGCTCCAGACGATCGCGCGGTGACGCATCTTGCCGCGCCACGGCTCCTCCTTCGCCGCATAGGCCTTCATCATCAGGTTATCGACCTTCTTGAAGGTGTTCAGGATGCGCGGATCGAGGCCGCCGTCCATCTCGTAGTTCCATTTGCGGAACAGCTCGTAGCACGGACCGATCAGCTGCGGATACGGCGTCTGGTTGACTTCCCACTTCTGCAGCTCATACTGCGTTTCCTTGTTGAAGCGCTTCATGGCGGCAAAGTAGGCGTCCCAGCTCCATTTCGCGCCGGTCTGCTCTTCGATGAACTTGATGCAGCCCTTGATATCGGCCACGGCCGCCTGCATGGAGGATTCATCCTCGTAGCGGACCGGGAAGCACAGGTGGTAGGTCGGCAGGTCCTTGAAGCGGCGGCTCGTATAGGACGAGGCCATGACGGACCCGTCGCAGGGCATCGAGCTGGAAATGAAGCAGGAGCCCATATGCGGCAGGGCATCGATGACGCAGGCGCCGCATTCGGAGGTCGGGACCGGGCAGGTGTCGGACGGCAGGCCGTAGCTTTCGACGGCGTCGATATACGGCATGCAGGCAAGCTGGTCAATCTCGGACAGCAGGAACACCGGCATCAGCTGATACGGGATGCCCACCAGATCCGGGAAGCCGGCCATGATCTGCGCCATGGTCATTTCGTCGAGCAGGACGATCTTCTTCGACAGGTCAGTCGAATTACCGTTCTTTTCATCGCTCTTCATGAGCAGCACCAGGTTCTCCGCCACGTAGCGGAAGATCGCGAAGATCAGCTCGTGGTGCATCTGGAGAGCCTTGCCGCGCAGGCCGAGCGTATTCTTATCCATAAAGGAATGGCAGCAGAAATAGGAGATCATCCAGCGGTAGTGCACCGCGCCGTTAAGGGCCGGGATGAGGTCCTT
>Ga0129307_1001500_pt1 | contig 24290 bp, 17 predicted proteins | sample P1105metagenome_FD_94437 | JGI IMG/M metagenome (GOLD analysis project Ga0129307, IMG submission 94437) | Capybara group fecal microbial communities from Wisconsin, USA - P1105 metagenome | ecosystem: Host-associated > Mammals > Digestive system > Large intestine > Fecal | place: USA: Wisconsin... | reverse complement strand
TTTCCAAAGACTTTTAATAGAATTTTTGCCCATTATAGGGCGCACCTGCAAGGAATGAGAAATCCTTACTTTACTGGTGTGCGCCCTATAATGGGCAAAAATTAATACTGAAAGTTTTAGGAAAGGAGTTTGAGGAAGAACCCTTTTTCAAAAGGGTTTTCCTCAATAGACTCGTGTAAAACTTCTGTAAGAGTACCGTGGTTATGTCATCCGCTGATAAGTTTATATCTTATTTTCGGTATCGTCCTTTATTTCTTCCTGCACGGCCTTAGCATCATCAGTTTCGGGCTTCAGTTCGGCAGTTACCGCAGCAGGCCTTTTGTTCTTTGCCCTGATTTTGCCGAACAGCTTTTTCAGCTTTATCACGATAAAAATGATAATGCCGAAAACTACGAGGTACGGGAATATCTCAATGATAAAGAACAGCAGTCTTTCAAGGAATCCCAGGAAGTCGTCCCATGTTCTTGAAACCGTGTTTTTAAGCCGCTGACCGAATGTATCTGTCCTTTCCTCAACGGGCTCGGCTGTGTACTCACGGACTTCGTTGAGGGTGAGATTTATGTAGGAATAGGCAACATCGTTTTCGATATTGTTCATGCGTGTCTTCAGCTTGGCTATTTCTATCTGAATGTTGGTGAGCTCACTTTCCACCGATATAGCTTCCTTTTCGTCCGTTATATCCTTGAGGAGATCAAGGTAGCGCTTTTCCTTGGCTTCGTAAATGCTGAGGGTGGTTTTCAGGTCTGAGTATTCGGTGGTGAGATTCTGAACGGATGCGTTCTTCCTTCGCATATCACCGATATCCTCCGCATCCGAACAGAAAGCGTCATAATCTGCGCTGGGGATACGGATAACAGCGTTGAGGGTCTTCCACTTTTTATCGTCGGTATATTTCCACTGGGTCGAGCTGCCACCGTCGGAATAGGTCTCACTTTCAATAAAGCCCTTGTACTTGTCGATAAGCCCGTGGAACCGGTCCAGAGCCTGTTCAAACTCAAGAACGTCTATGCTCATATCACAGGAATAAACCAGCATCTGTGGGTTGATAGCCTTCACATCCGACTGCTTGTAGCTCATAGGCTCGGCTGAACCGCCGGAATTATCGGAAGGTTCTGCCTCAGCAGCAGCTTCTTCGGAATTTTCGTAATAGTCAGCTGAGTAATCTCCATTCCCGCCCTTAGCAGTATCGGCGTTAAAAGGAGTATTCATTTTTTCGCTGTCTCCGCATGACGAAAGGAGACAGACTCCTGCCATGGCTAAAGCTGCAATGATCTTTTTCATAATGGTAACCTCCTTAGCAAGGTATTGTTAAATATATACATATAATATCATACTGTTTGTCGTATGTCAATGCGTATATAATAACAATGTTATTAAATTTTAGTGACAAAGACGAATAGCGGCAGGATTGCTTCTGCCTTTCAATTATAACAGTCGCAGTAAAATGCAAAGTGCTGCATTAATGATAGATTTTTTTCGCCTTGTTTCGTGCTTATATAAGAAAATCCCCACAGCTGTGGGGACATTTTCTGTGAGTCGGTGATTTTACTTTGGGAAGCCGTTCATGGCAATATATATCAAAAATGATATCAGATCGACCACAAGTACGGCTCCGAGAATTATTCCTGCAATCTTCAGCCATTTTCTGACTTTTTTCCTGTTGCTGTCCGTGAGGACTTTTTCCTTGATATCGGACTTTATCTCGCTGTAGACCTCCGACTTTGCGGACTGTACTACAGGCGGAGGCGTGGGGGATTTGTCCAGTATCAGTTCGTCAAGGGATATGCCGAAGAGGTCACTGATAGCGATGAGCTTCTCCATATCAGGAGTAGAGTCACCAACTTCCCATTTTGATACGGTCTGCCTTGAAACATTCAGACGGTTGGCAAGTTCCTCCTGAGAAAATCCCTTCTGCTTACGCAGTTCGTAAAGTTTATTATTAAATTCCATGTTAAGCGCCTGCCTTTCTGTCGTTTCTTTTATACATACACCACAGCAGAACAGCTGCCGCAGCCAATACTGCTCCTGTGATAACGCTTGCTTCTATGCCGTAGTTTCCGCCGTTGAGCAGGTTTTTGCCGATACTTTTCATGTTGATGAGTGCAGCCGAAGCTTCTTCGCCGCTGAGATCAAGTCCAAGGACACAACTCAGGCAGAAATTCCATAGCGTGTGAAGTCCGCAGGCTGCCCATATGCTTTTGGTTTTGAGTGTCAGGAACGAGAATACGCACGAAATAACGATAAGGCAGAAAATGCCTGAGAAGATATACTTCGGTTCGCTGCCGATGAAATTGCCCCAGTGATTAAAGGTGAATACAAACGTGCTTGCTGCGATAGCGACAGGCATAGGCACTCTGTCCCTGAGCGAGCATAATACAAGTCCTCTGCAAAGGAATTCCTCGGCAGCACTCTGAATGATATATCCGCCCAGCAGAAGCAATATCATTAATATGTCAGGGGCAGTGGACACGCCGTCAAATCCGATGCTGCCCGTGAGAACAATAGCAGCAACGCAGACAGCCACCAGTCCCATGCCAATGAGAGCGCCGATAAACCAGCCTCCGATATGTTTAGTCACACCCATTTCAGAGAGCTTTCTTTTTTCTATACACTTCCAGTAAAGAACACTTGCGGCTATCATTCCTGCCATGGCATACAGCCCCAGCAGTCCCATTGTGTTTTCGCTGAAAGTCTCGCCCTGTGCAAACTTTTTTCCTCCGGCGATCATCGCACCTATGACAACGGCATTCCCTAAAAGTGTGCCGACCACAAAGCATAGTATGAATGCAAGAAGCTTTTTAATAACTAACACAGCAGCCGGCATATCAGTTCTGTTGTTGAACGGGCTTATGTTTCTGATGAATTTTTTCATAGATGAATTCCTCCTTCTATCGTTTGACGATAGTTTTTCCTGATGAATCCATCGTACCATTTCTGCACGGAACAGTCTACCAACTGCGATTGGAAATCCGTCAACAGACGTTAACATTTGCGTTAAAAGTCGTTGCATTGGCTATAAATAGCCAAATTTCCGACAGAACCTATAAAGTATTTCCGAATACATTATATCATGTTTACTATGAAAAAACAATACAGAAAGTCCCCGTAATTGTGGGGACTCAGTTATATCAGAAAATTCTCATATTAGGAAAGTATTAGGAAATTGAACGAAAAAAGCACTTCCTCGATTGAGAAAGTGCCTGTTTTATGAGGGTGGGAGATGGGATTCGAACCCACGGTCTTCGGGACCACAATCCGACGCTTTAACCAGCTAAGCTACACCCACCATCAATAAATATAAACGAAGCTCTCCATTGCATGGAGTAACGGAGAGTTTCGATTGTGGCGCGCCTTGCTGGATTCGAACCAGCGGCTTACTGCTTAGAAGGCAGTTACTCTATCCAGCTGAGTTAAAGGCGCATAGGATATTATCGTATGAAACGATAAAAAATGGAGCGGGTGATGGGAATCGAACCCACGTGTTCAGCTTGGAAGGCTGACATTCTACCATTGAACTACACCCGCACGGCGTTTCAACAGATAATATTATATCATAGAGTTTATGCGATGTCAAGGGGCAAAAGCAAAAAAGTCGAATTGCACAAAAATGCTCCGATGCTTCATTGTTCAAAGTGCAAAATCACGATTTGATATATAAAGTTGAAACAAATTTGATTTTTGGGAGTTATATATATGTAGGGACGAAAAAACAATGAAAACGAAAGTGACAGATTTGTTATTTTATAGTCACTATGCAGTAATATTAATATGGTAGAATATATATCAATGAAGATAATATTGTTCACAGTATATTAATGTTTATAAATTACTGATAGTATTGACAAAAATCCGACGATAGTATATAATCAATATATAAATCTAAAAACAACTCAATATTTTATCTTTCGGGTTAAAACATAAAAATATATATGCTATCATAATTAACCTGTCTTATTTTGGCTGTATGTTACGAATGTATTATTGATAGATATTTGTCAAACTTTCTTTCAGATCATTTCGTCTTTTTCCCCGTTTAAAATCACTTATATAATAGAAAAAGAAAACAGAAGGGAACATCTATGAAACGAAAACAACAATGCGGAAGGCGCAGAGAGCGGATCTTCAGCGATATCTGCCTGATACCGAGCCTTGTGGGAGTGCTGATATTCTTCATCATCCCGTTCGGCATCGTCATTTACTACTCGCTGATAAACAACTCAATAACGAAGCAATTCGTAGGACTTGACAATTACACAAAGCTGCTGGGCAACTCCGCTTTCCTTGAAGCGTCAAAGAATACATCGCTGTTCTCTCTTACGGCGGTACCTCTTTCGGTATTGCTTTCTCTCGGGCTGGCAATGCTGCTTGAAAGGAATATCCCAGGAAAAAGCATATTCCGTACTTTCTTCCTCAGCCCCCTCATGGTGCCCAGTGCATCGGTAGTGCTGGTCTGGCAGGTGCTTTTTCACAACCACGGCACTATCAATCAAATAACCGAATTCTTCGGCGGTCAGGGCACTGACTGGATGAATTCCGGCAAGGGTCAGGTCGTCATAGTCATGATGTTCCTGTGGAAGAATCTGGGATATAATATGATACTCTTCATGTCCGCACTTTGCAGCATACCAAAGGATATCATAGAAGTCGCAGACCTTGAAGGCGCAGGCAGACTCTGGAAATTCGTGCACATAAAGCTGAGGTATCTTTCACCTACCATACTCTTCGTGCTGATACTCTCGCTTATCAATTCATTCAAGGTTTTCAGAGAAGTCTACCTCCTTACGGGAGACCATCCGCTGGCTAAGCTTTATATGCTTCAGCACTTCATGAACAACACCTTCAACAGCTTCGATTATCAGAAGCTTTCAGCGGCGGCAGTGATCTTTGCCATCGTTATGATAGTGATAATGGCAATACTCCTTATCACCGAGAATATTTTCGGAAAGGATGTGGAGAACTGATGATATCACTGAAAAAGCAAAAGAAAGCCGCTTCTTATGCAGTCTGGGCATTCATTTTCACAGCGGCACTCCTCTTCCTTCTGCCCACTGTGCTGACTCTCGCCAACTCATTCATGACATCCAACGAGATATCAGCCAACTACGGCGCACTTTTCGGAAATATGACAGACAACAAGAAGGTCTTCATGTCCGAAAACGTCAACCTGAAATTCATTCCCGACAAGGTAACTTTAGACCAGTACAAGGCAGTGCTGATAACCAATTCCGACTACCTTATGAAGTTCTGGAATTCAGTCATGCTTACCGTGCCTATAACCGTATTCCAGCTGGCTGTGGCGATACTTACATCCTACGGCTTCGCAAGATACCCGGGCAAGATAAAAAGCATTATCTTCTTCGCTTACATAATACTCATGATAATGCCCTATCAGGTAACTCTTGTACCGAATTTCCTCGTTGCCGATAAGTTCGGGATACTCAACACAAGGGCTTCTGTCATACTGCCTGCGATATTCTCGCCTTTCAGCATATTCCTGCTGACAAAGGTCATGAAGCGTATCCCCGTTTCCTACGTCGAAGCCGCTAAGCTTGACGGCGCAGGAGAGTTGCAGATACTGACAAAGATATACCTCCCGCTTTGCAAAAGCGCAATAATTTCGGTTGCGATGCTGGTTTTCATAGACTACTGGAACATGGTGGAACAGCCTCTGGTGCTTATGAACGATCAGGACTATCATCCGCTTTCGGTATTCCTTTCACAGATAAATACAGGCGATATAGGACTTGCATTTGCAGTGGGCACAGTGTACATGGTGCCGACCATACTTATGTTCCTCTACGGCGAGGATTATCTGGTGGAGGGCATCACTACATCAGGCGGAATCAAAGGATGACATACGATAAAAACATATAAGCCGCTTCTGAACGGCAGGAGATAAAGATATGAACAACGAGAACAAAGAAATCAACATAAATACAACATCTGAGGAAAAGGTCAGCCCGCAGCGCAAAAGAGAGATCATAAAAACGCTGCTTATCATATTCCTGGCAGCCCTGCTGGTGCTGACCTTCTTCTCAAACACCATCATGAACCGCTCACTTGCCGAGATATCCACAGAAACAGCTGTCTCGGGAAAGCTGACCGAACGTGTCAGGGGAAGCGGACTCGTGGAGTCGAATCAGGCTTACGAGGTCTCAGTGGAAGGCACAAAGACCATCAAGACCATCGAGATAAAAACAGGTCAGGAAGTAAAGAAGGGCGATGTCCTCTTTACTGTAAGCGCTGTAGAGGACGAAACTCTTGAACTGGAGGAGAAAACTCTCAGCGACCTTGAACTTGAATACCAGAAGGCACTCCTCACCGAACCTACAGACTATACTCAGGAGGATCAGGCTATACGCAATGCCCGTGAGGACCTTAACCGTGCCATCGCAGAGAGAAACGCAGCTGCTGCCAATGAAAGCAGCGCCGCCGCTGCCCGTGATGATTACAACTCCGACAAACGTGCACTTGCCGATAAGACAGAGGTGCAGACACGTCTGAGAACCGCTGTTTCAGCTATCGACAGCGACGACTATTCCGAAGCTTCTCCCGAATACACCGGTTCTCTCGTTTCACTTTTCAACAGCTGGATGGATGCCGCCGCTGAAAGCGAAAAGGCTGACGAGGAAGCTAAAAAAGCCGAAGAAAGCGGCGCTGATGCCGAATCCGCCAAGGCTGCCGCTGCCGAAAAGAGAGATGCCGCTGACAGGGCAAGATCCGATTACGAAAATGAAAAGAACAGGATCCGCAATGATCTGATGGGTCAGCTGGGTTCAGTTGAGTCCGAGATAGGCGATATCAGCTTCCGCATTTCTGACTACGAATCACAGTTCGGCGGTTCGGGAAGTGCTTCATCTTACGACGCCGCAGATGCAGATGTCATAGCAAAGCAGAGAACTCTTGAGGATCTTATCACGACCTACAACAAGACCAAAAGAACTAACGACCTCACAAACCAGAAGGCTGCACTTGATCTCGAAGCCCAGCAGAAAGCCATCGAGAAGCAGCGCAAAAAGGTGGAGAAGCTGAAGAAGGCTTCCTCCGACGACAAGATAAAATCCAAGTACAACGGCGTGGTAAGCGCTATCAATGTAAAGCCCGACGAAAAGGCTATGGAGGGAACTCCCATCGCTGTCATCGATATCATAGACGAAGGCTTCACCGTGAAGATACCCGTTGAAGCTGAAAAGACCAAGAAGATAAAGAAGGGCTGCGAAGCCGAGGTTGTCAACAACTGGGGCGGCGAGATCGAAGCTGTTCTCACCGATATAAAGAATGATACCGTAAGCGGCTCAAAAAACCGTATACTGGTATTCTCCGTCAAGGGCGACGTTGAATCGGGAACTAACCTCGATCTTTCCATCCCCTGCGGAAGCGGTCAGTATGACGCTCTGATACCAAAGAGTGCAGTATACGAGGACAACAAGGGCAAATTCGTCCTGACCGTCCGCTCAAAGAATTCTCCCCTCGGAAACAGATACTACGCTGAAAGAGTAAACGTGGATGTAAAGGCATCCGACGAGGCTACAAGCGCTGTTGAAGGCGATATCAGCCAGGGTACATACGTTATCACCAACGCAAGCAAGCCTGTTTCCGCAGGCGACCAGGTCCGCATCAAGGATAAATAAGGCGGTGGGCCTATGAAAAAAATAAAACTGAAAAAGCTCATAATCCCCGCCGTCAACACCGCTGCTATTGCAGGTATACTCATTCTCTCTGCCGCAGGCTCACATTCGGCCGCCAAGCAGAAGTACAACTTCACCGCCGAAAAATGGCAGGGTGAAAGCAGCGAAAGCTTCTGGCAGGTCAGCAGCTTCTTCGACAACGATTCGGGATTCGATACATCAAGGGTGCGCTCGGTCCGTGGCCAGATAATGACTGCGCTGAAAAATGCCTCCTGCGATACCGAAAGCGGCATGAAACTGTTCACTGACGCATACTGTGCAGATGTGGGCATGGCTAAGATAAAGTGCGATACCAGCCGCCGTGCCGATGCAGAGATAACGGCTGTGGGAGGAGATTTCTTCTATTTTCACAGCTTCGACCTGTTAAGCGGTGCCTACTTCTCCGAGGAGGATACCATGCAGGACGGCGTTGTTATCGACAGTCAGCTGGCGTGGGAGATCTACGGCTCTGAGGACGTCGCAGGCAAGAACATCTACATAAACGGCGTAAAGTGCTATATCTCGGGAGTTGTCGCTCCTCCGGCAGATAAGGCTTCAAAGAAGTGCATGGGCGACGGCATGAGGGCGTATGTCAGCTATGACACAGCAAACGCAATGGCAGTCTACGGAGGTTCAGCGTCTGCCGAAAGCGGATCACCCTCATTTAAGAATATCACCTGCTATGAATGCGTACTGCCGCAGCCTGTGGAAAATTTCGCATCCAAGACCATGGACGATGTTTTCGGTACATCCTACAAGGGCAGCGTCAGAAGCGTTTCAAATACAGACAGATTCACTCCGTCAAAAAGGGCTAAGGCATTCAGAAAGATATCCGAGAGCGTTGTCCACGACGACGGCATAAAGCTGCCGTTCTGGGAAAATGCCTCAAGGATAACCGAATACAGGCTGTCATGGCTTTACGCTTTCAGACGCCTGCTCATGGCAATACCTGCCCTCACTCTTGCATGGCTGGGATTCAGGCTCATCCGCCTGTACAGAAGAAGCAAGGCTGAACTCAGAAAAAGGGCGGCGGAACTGATCGACCGTATAACAACCAAACACAGAAAAAATTCGGCTGAAAATGCCTGAAGACAAGAAAGGAAACTACAATGAAAACAAACAACTTCACAAGGATCACAGCTTTAACTGCGGCTCTCGCTCTGATATGCGGAAATGCAGTTTCATGCGGAAACAAGAAAGCTTCGGAATCATCAACAGCTCAGGAACTCCTCCAGAATTCCTACAAGACCGAAAGCATAGAAGCCGGCAAGTCTTTTGAAAATGTATTTGCCGTATCCTACTCACCCGAAAGCAAGAAGGTTTTCATAGGAGCATCAGCCGAGAACGAGAAGGCTGCAAAGCTCTTTGTAACCGACCTGGATTTCGCTGATTTCAAGGAAGTAGATCTGGGCATCGACGAGAAAAGCGAAAGCTTCTTCCGTACTGCTGCCGGTTCGGACGGTTCAGCATATGTTATCGCAGCTGTAAATGATTACGGCGACTTTGAACTGCCTGATTTTGAAGACCCCGACTTCGATTATGAAAAGTTCGATTTCGAGGCTATGGATGAGGCAAGAGTCACTACATACAAGTTCTATCATATCGACGGCGACGGAAATATTGTTACCGAAAGCGACCTCAAGGACATAGACAAGTACGCAGACAAGAACTATTATTTCGACAGCATCTTCCCTTTCGGCAAGGATAAGTTCCTCCTTACATTCTCAGGCGAAAACTCAAAGGGCGTTGCTGTAGGCTCAGACGGTAAGGTCATCGATGAAGTTGACCTCGGCGCATTCAACTGGATAATGGGCGGTGCGGAAACTGCTGACGGAAAGAACCTTCTCTGCGGCTACACATCCAAGGGTATCAAGCTGAAGTATATCGATACTGATGCAATGAAGCCCGACGGAACCGATATCGAACTGAAAGACAACTCTATCAATAACATCATGAGTCTTGTCAAGGGCAGCGGCGACTATCTCATCTACGCCGATACAGACAGCAGTCTCTACGGCGTAAAAGCTGACGGCACCTGCGAGGAGATCATCAACTGGACAGATTCCGACATTTCCAACTCTTACGGCAGATGCATCATACCGCTGGAAAACGGCGAGTTCATCATCTACAACAACGACGAGAACGGCTTCATGCGCCTGACAAAGCGTGATTCTTCCGAATTCGAGAACACAAAGGTCATCACTCTCGGAATGGTATTCGATGACGGTACTGTCAGCGAAAAGGTCAAGGATTTCAACAAGTCTCACGATGATATCCGCATCAAGACTGTGAACTACGAAAAGTACAATCAGTATGACGAGGAAGAGGGAAAGATGCTCAACTCAGCTGATAAACAGCTGAAAATGGATATCGTATCGGGCAAGGCTCCCGATATGGTCGTTTCCTACGGCAATTCGCTGGTACTTTCTCTCGCAGGAAAGGATGTATTCACCGACCTCGGACCATTACTCGATTCTGACAGCGATCTTTCAAGAGATGACATTCTCCCGAATGTTCTTGAAGCCTGCCAGTTCAACGGAAAGATCATTTCACTTCCTTCATACTTCACAGTAAACACCATGGCTGTAAAGAAGAAGTTCTTCGACAAGGAAAACTGGACTTTCGAGGATCTGAAAAAGACCTACGAAAAAATGCCCGAGGATACCGAGCTTCTTGAATTCACTACAAGAACCGGCGCTTTCTATACCCTGAAAAATGCCCTCGGCAACTGCATCGACTACGAAAAGGGCACCTGCAACTTCAATACAGATGAGTTCAGGGAGATCCTTGAATTCTGTTCACAGTTCAAGGATGACGACGAGCTTATGGATTGGTACAACTCCGCTTCCGAAGAGGAGATCAACGATTTCTTCAACGATTCACAGACTCGATTCAAAGATGACAAAGCACTTATCTACGATCTTTACATGAGCGATTTCCGTGACTACAAGGTTGCCAAGCAGGGTATGTTCAATGACGATATCACCCTTGTCGGCACTCCTACTCCTGACGGAACAGGCGCAAAACTGGGATTCTCAGCTAATTACGCTATTCTCGAAAATTCCGCTAATAAACAGGAATGCTGGAACTTCATAAAAGAATTCTTCACTGAGGAATCCTACGAAAACGAAAGCTACGGCTTCCCGACTCTGAAAAGTGCATTTGACAAGAAAGTTGAAAACGCCGCCAAGCCAAGAACATACACTGACGAAGACGGCGAAGAACACGTAATAGACGATTCTATCTATATCAACGGCAAGGAAATAAAGGTCGATCCTCTCACAGACGAGGAGACAAAATACATCGTTGACTACGTCAAGAATATAAAATCGACCGAACTCGTGATCACCAGTGAAATAGAAGAGATCATCGATGAATGCACTAAGGCTTACTTCAAGAAGGAGAAATCCGTTGACGAGACTATCGATCTGATCAACAGCAAGGTTTCCATCCTTCTCAGCGAGCAGAGCTGATAAAGACGTTTTCACCACTTCCTATAAAAGTATGAATGCCCTGTGACTGCGGTCACGGGGCATTCTGCTTTGTTATCAGCACTAATAAAAGGAAAGTCTTTTTGTACAGGGTGACTATTACCTTGATTAATCAGATTAAACTATGTACGTGGATGTTATGGAAGTGTTAACAAAGCCCCGTATTCCTTGACTTTACAGAGAAATTTTGCTATACTTATTTAGATGGATTTATGCAGTTTGATAGTTTTTGCGGAAAGGAGGTCATGTATGGGCATTAAGAAATTCCTGCACCGTATAGCGGCAGGATGTATGGCTCTTGCGGCAGCTGCTGCGGCTGTAGATGCGCCTTTATGCGTCTTTTCAGAGGAAGAAGAAGCTGTCTCCGCTGAGGATGAACAATACTATGCCATCGAGCCTGTGGATGACAGTCTCCTTACCTACAGCAGCTATTATGACAAATACAGCGGCGAGGCTTTCCCTGATGCTTCCGCCGATATTCCGGGCGCCGACTTTGTTTCCGCCTCAGAGGATCTGGACAGCGGAAGCTATACCGATTCCGACGGCGATACCCGTGAAAACTGCCTTATATGGGGAAGTCCCGACGGCGAGGTGTCCTACGAATTCGAGATAGCCGAAACCGGCAACTACTGCGTGGATATGAGCTATTGCCCCATAGATACGGGAACTTCGGCAATTGAGCTTTCCATGAAGATAGACGGTGAGCTGCCATACGACACCGCTTCACGCATCACTCTCGGCAGAGTATGGGTCAACGAAAAGGATATCTACACCGACAGCCGTGGCAATCAGGTGCGCCCTACTCAGGTGCAGAAGGAAATGTGGCAGGAAAGCTTTTTCGGCGATATAGACGGACTTTTCAACGAGCCGCTGTTTGTACATCTGGAAAAGGGAAAGCATGAAGTTACCTTCACATCCGAGCGGGCACGTTTCGTCATGGAGAGTTTCAGCTTCCGCAAGCCCGAAACTATACCTTATTATAAGGATATCGCTTCGCAGGTGAAGCCCTCATCTGCCGCCTCATTTATAATAGAAGGCGAGAACGCCATGTATAAGTCAGACCCGACACTTTACCCTACCTACGACAACAACAGCTACCTTGTCTCACCTTCCTCACCCACAAAAATGGTGTACAACACTCTCGGCGGCAAAAGCTGGAAGAAGGCTTTGCAGACCGTCACATGGGTCATCCCGAAAGAGAATATCCCCGAAAGCGGATGGTACAGCATAGGCATAAAAGCCCGTCAGAACACTCTGCGTGGCTTTTACTCAAACAGGCGCATCCGCATAGACGGCAAAGTTCCATGTCAGGAAATGGAACAGGTGAAGTTCTGCTATGACACCGACTGGAACGTTGCTTCTCCCGAAGCTGACGGCGAAAAAGTATGCGTTTACCTTGAATCGGGCAGTGACCATACTATATCCCTTGAAGCTGTTCCCGGCGAGATAGGCGATTCCATACGCAGACTGGAAAGCGCTGTTACAGAGCTGAACACCTATTACCGCAAGGTGCTGATGATAACGGGACCCTCTCCCGATAAATACACCGATTACTACGTTCACGAAAAGATACCCGAACTGACAGACAGCTTCGAGCGCATATCCGCCGAGCTTAAAGCTGTTCAGAACGACATTGAGAGCCTTTCGGGAAGCAAGGGCTCGGAGGCAGCGGCTGTGGGAAATCTGGCGGTAATTCTTGATAAATGCACCGCAAAGCCGCTGAAGATACCCTCATACCTTTCACAGATAAAGAACGGTATCGCCTCCGTTTCCGCATGGATGAGAGACTGCCGTGAACAGCCTCTTGAGGTGGACTATATCGAGTTCATCCCCGCAGGCGGAAAATTCACAAGCTGTGAGGAAAAGTTCCTGCCTGCCGCCAAATTCGGCATAAAGGCATTTATCGGCTCTTTCTTCGAGGACTACACCACTCTCTCCGATGTTACGGGTGAGGATGCTATCAACGTCTGGGTAAGCCTGGGACGGGATCAGGCTCAGGCTGTCAAGGAAATGACCGAGAACCGCTTTATGCAGGAAACAGGCATCCCCGTTTCCATAAACCTTGTCACAGGCGGAGTGGTCGAAGCTACCCTTGCAGGAAAAGGCCCCGATGTAGCGCTGTTCCTCGGCGGAGAATTTCCCGTCAATCTGGCGGCAAGAGGACTTCTTGCAGACGTTTCGCAGTTCAGTGACTACGGCGAGACCGTACAGCGTTTCGGCGAGAGCGCTATGACTCCCTACACCTATAACGGCGGAGTTTACGGACTCCCCATCAGCAGAAGCTGGCCCATGATGTTCTACCGCACAGATGTACTCAGCGAGCTGGGGATAAACTCCCCTCCCGAAACATGGAGCGAGCTTATAGATATGCTCCCCGCCCTGCAAAGGAACTATATGTCCGTGGGACTGGTTCTGCCCCCTGCGAACATCTCACCTGCCACCGAAACAGGCCACACCTTTGCAATGCTGATGCTGCAAAAGGGAATGAATTACTACAACTCAGACCTTACGGCTTCATCATTCAGCAGTGTTGAGGCTGTGCAGTCATTCGAGGAGTGGACCGACTTCTACACCAAATACAGCTTCAGCCAGTCCTATGACGCATTCAGCAGATTCAGGACAGGCGAGTACCCGATAGTGATATCCAACTACACATTCTTCAATCAGCTTGCCACCGCATCCCCCGAAATAAAGGGACTGTGGAACTTCTGCCCTGTGCCGGGAACTCTCCGTGAGGACGGCACGATATCCCATGCGGCAAACTCAGGCGGCTCGGGTGCTGTCATCTTCAATAAGGTGAAGAACAAGGAAAACGCATGGAAGTTCGTGAAATGGTTCACCGATGCCGATACTCAGGCTGAATACGGCACAAGAATAGAAGGTCTCATGGGCACAATGGGACGTTTCGACACCGCAAACACCGAGGCTCTCGAAAGGCTTTCATGGTCTAACGATGAACTGAAGCGTCTTGAAGCGCAAAGGGACGAGCTGAGGGAGATCCCCATAATCCCTGCTTCATACGCTGTAACGAGAAATATCATGAACGCTTTCCGTGAAACGGTCAACGAGGGAGAGAATCCCCGTGATACGCTGATATGGTACGACCGTGACATAAATGATGAGATAAAGCGCAAGAACAGGGAACTCGATAAGTAGTTGTCAGAAAGCAGTATTGCAGGGGGCGATGCCTACATCGCCCCTCAGTAGGGGAGCCCGCCCTCGGCTTTGCTCAGAGCTGAAACCTTGTTTGCAGGCTGAATCGGAAATTATTGATATCGGGAGCTGATTATATGAAAGATTATGCTTTACTACTGCCCATACTATTTATTTTTCATGATATGGAAGAAATAATCGGGTTTCGTTATTTTTTCGGAAACAACAAACAGCTTTTTGAGCGTTTTCCAAAGATAACCGCAGTATACAAAGATTTCTCGACTGAGGGATTTGCATTAGCTGTATATGAGGAGTTTATCCCATTCTTTGGGATCAGTTTATTAGATTATTTCTTTCCGTGTAAAGTGCTAAACGTACTGTGGTTTGGTCTTATGATCTCTTTGACAGCACATTTCCTTGTGCATATCGGGCAGAGCATTTATATCAGGAAGTATATACCTTCGCTGATAACAAGCCTTATCTGCTTACCTCCGAGTGTAATGATCATCCTAAAATCATTGAGCAATATCAATATTGATTTAGCGACTATCATTCTGATACCTGCCGCAATCATCGGAATGATTATTAATCTGAAGTTTGCTCATAGTCTCATGCATAAATACGGTAAAAACTTAGCGGCTAATTCTGATTTATAAGAATAGTGCCAACGAGCGAAAGCAGAGTAGCGTTAACGTACATAGTAAGGCGCTTGCGCCGAATCGTGACCGCCGGCGGAGGCTCTCCGCTAATTTTAAAGGGAAGGAGGACAGCATATGGCACAGATAGCCGCCGAGGATATCGGCAAAAGATCAAAGCAGGAAAAGCGCAGACAGCTTCTGGTCTCGATAAAACAGAATAAGGAATGCTACCTGATGATAGCGCCGTTTATGCTGTTCTTCATCGTTTTCACAGTAGTTCCCGTCATAATGTCGCTGCCTATGGGCTTCACCGACTTCAACATGGCTCAGGCTCCGAAATTCGTGGGGCTTTCCAACTACACCACGCTTTTCCTTTCGGATAAGATATTCATTCGCTCCATAAGAGTTACGCTGGTTTTTGCCCTGCTTACGGGACCTGTCAGCTATGTGCTGTGCTTCATGCTGGCATGGCTGATAAACGAACTCCCCCCTAAGCTGAAAACCATATTCACGCTGATATTCTACGCTCCGTCGATGGCCAATGTCTACACGGTGTGGCAGCTCATTTTCAGCGGAGATATCAACGGCTACCTCAACTCATTCCTGATAGAGCTGGGGATCATCAACTCCCCTGTGCAGTGGCTGACAGACGGACGCTACGTACTGGGAGTGACCATAGTGGTACAGCTGTGGATATCCCTTGGCGCAGGCTTCCTTGCGCTCCGTGCAGGCTTCCAGAATATAGACCGCTCACTCTACGAAGCGGCGGCAATTGAGGGAATACGCACCAAATGGCAGGAGCTGATATACATCGTTATCCCGTCAATGGGACCGCAGATGATGTTTGCGGCGGTAATGCAGATAGTCAGTTCATTCACCGCAGGCACTGTTGCTCAGAGCCTTGTGGGATTCCCCAGCACCGACTACAAAGCCCACACCATCATGACCCATGCCTACGATTACGGCTGGGTAAGGTTTGAGATGGGCTATGCAGCGGCGATATGCATGATACTCTTTATTGCTATGTTCATCTGCAACAAGCTGATAAGCAAGGCGCTCGGTAAATACTTAGATTAATGCGTAATTCGTAATTCGTAATGCGTAATTATGGTATCCCCTGACGGGGATGAATTATAAAATTACGAATTCACAATCTTTCAGATATGTCAGCGAAGCTGACACAATTAATTACGCATTACGCATTATGCATTACGCATTGAAAAGGAGGTGTTATTATGGCGGCAGTCAATACCGAAAAACTCAGGGCTTCAAACAAGCAGGCAGGACGCAGATACGGCGGCACTATCGCCATATTCACCGTCCTTCTTCTGGTGGGACTTTTCATGCTCCTGCCCATATATCTTACTGTTATAATGTCCATCAAGCCTGTGGAGGAGCTTTTCATCTTCCCTCCCAAGCTCTACGCAGTAAGGCCGACTCTCGACAATTTCCGTGATATGTTCCGTGATATGAGCAGCAACCGTGTGCCTTTCTCACGCTACGTTTTCAACAGCATATCCGTTACCGTGACAGTTACGGTGCTCCAGTGCATTTTCTGCTCAATGGCAGCATTTGTGCTGGCTAAGTGCAGATTCCCCGGCAGTAAGCTCATCAACAGCATAATCGTCATTGCTCTCCTCTATCAGAGCAACGTTATCTATATCATGCAGTATATCGTTATGTCAAGGCTTCACCTGATAGACAGTCCCCTTGCGCTGATACTGCCGTCAATCGCCTCACCGATGGGACTTTTCCTCATGAGGCAGTCCATAAGTCAGATACCCGATTCCATCATAGAAGCGGCAAAGGTGGACGGCGCAGGACTTTTCCGCATATGCTGGCAGATAGTCATGCCCAATCAGAAGCCTGCTCTCATGACACTTATCATATTCGCATTTCAGGCGGCATGGAATATCCAGTCAGGCTCACTGGTCTTCAGGGAGGAGTACAAGACTCTCCCAACTGTTGTAACACAGGCAGCGGCTTCGGGTCTGGCAAAGGCAGGCGTTGCAATGGCGGCGGCTGTATTCATGCTTGTGCCACCTATAGTCATATTCATGCTGGCACAGAGACAGGTCATCGAGACTATGGCTCACTCAGGCATAAAGGAGTAAGCAGTTTTCAGAGAGCAGAGGTTGTAGGGGACGGCGTCCTCGACGCCCCACCAAGCAGGAGGCTATGCCTGCATCGCCCGTGACGTTTCAAAAATGTTACAGGCAATACCGCAAAGGAAGTGAAAGCAAATGAAGTCAAAACTGAAAAGATATATCCCGGCAGTGACTGCATTTGCTGTGCTCGCCTCCTTCGGCATATCTGTGACAGCTTCGGCTGCCGCTCCCTCGGATAGCTACAACTACGACAGATGGGGCGATGCTATCCCCTCACAGGCAGGCTACACCGCTGAAAGGGCAGTCACAGGATACGACCTGGGCATAGACGCTTTTAATTCGCCCAGCGATATATTCTGCTCCCATGACAGGCTTTTCTATATCGCCGATACAGGCAATAACCGCATAGTTGCCGCTGATGAAAGCCTTGAAAATGCTGTGAAGATATACGACAGCTTCACCATGCCCGACGGAAGCAAAACTTCCCTCAACAAGCCTTCGGGAGTGTTCGTATCCCCCGAAAACAAGAATATGTACATCGCCGACACCGAAAACTCAAGAGTGCTTATAGCGGATACCGACGGCAATGTGCTGATGGAGATAACCAAGCCCGATTCCGATATCTTCGACAGCCGCAAGACCTTTCTTCCGCAGAAGGTGACTGCTGACAAAGCAGGCAATATCTACATCGTACTGGGAAATATCACCACCGGTGCGGCCATGTTTTCGCCTGAGGGCAGTTTTATCGGATTTTACGGCGCTAACCGTGTTGAGCCCACTGCAAAGATAATCCGCAACTATTTCCGCAATCTCTTCATGTCCGAGGAGAAAAGGGCTCGCCGCACCAGAAGCGTCCCCACGGGAATCACCAACTTCGACATAGACGGAGACTTCATCTTCACCTGCACAGCTTCGTCCTCGCAGACTACCGATACCGTCAAGAAGCTGAATGCGGCAGGCAACAATATATTCGCAAACTATGAGGTAACTTTCGGTGACTACACTCCCATGTACGATACCTCACGCAACAAGGTCATGGCGCCTTCCATAGTGGATATCGACATCGCAGAGGACGGCAATATCAACTGCCTTGACCGTACCACAGGCAGGATATTCCAGTACGACGAGGACTGCAACCTCCTCTTCATCACAGGCGCTATTGCCCATCAGACAGGCGGATTCGACCAGGCTGCCGCCCTTGAATCACTGGACGAAGATCTCTATGTGGTGGATTCCGTCAAGAATACCGTAACTGTATTCACCGAGACCGATTTCGGAAAGACCGTTCACAAAGCGGCCGCCCTCTACAATGAAGGACGCTACGAGGAAGCCCTCGGTCCCTGGTATGAGGTGCTGAAAAGCGACGGAAACTATCACCGTGCCCATATAGGTATCGCCTCTGCGCTGCTGAGACAGGGCGATTACAAGGGAGCTATGAAATACGCTAAGCTTGCAGATGCAGGCAAGATATACAACAAGGCTTTCGAGGGAAGAAGACGTGAATTCCTGAAAGCCAACTTCGGATACATCCTTGCAGGTACAGCCGCTTTTGCAGTTATCGCAGCAGCGGCGGCAAGGCTTATCCGCAGACGAAAAAAAGAGAAGGAGGCTGAAAGCTGATGATGGACCTGACAGAGACTCAGTGGGTGCGCTATGCAGTAACTCATCCCGTCGAGGGCTTCGATGATATGCGCTGGAAAAAATCAGGCTCGCTGAAAATCGCCTTCCTCATAGTGGGACTTCTCTTCTTCGGTGAGATAGCCGATGACAGACTTTTCGGCGCTCAGTTCTTCATAAGCTACGAAAGGATATTCAACGTAGTACCGTATATAGTTCAGAGCATCATACTCTTTGCAGTGTGGGTAGTGGGCAACTGGGCGGTGTGTACCCTCCTTGACGGCGAGGGCACAATGAAGAATATCTGCATATACAGCGCCTATGCCCTTATCCCTTATGTGGCGCAGCTTTATATAAACGTCATACTCTCCCATGTCCTTATAAGGGATGAGAGCGTATTCCTGGATATAATCCGTATCATAGGCATCGGCTGGACTGCCGTGCTGCTGTTTTCGGCAATAAAGTCGGTGCATCAGTACAGCTTCCTCAAAACGGCGGCGGCTGTCCTTCTGACTATCGCCGCAATGCTGATAATGCTGTTCCTGCTGGTGCTTATGCTGGCGCTTTTGCAGCAGATATGGATATTCATTTCCACCGTAGTAACAGAGATAATTTACCGCATAAAGGTATAGGAGTGATCTCATGGCTAACAAAATAAAAAGAGCTGTACTATGCCTTTTGTCAGCGTCACTTCTTGCTGTTTCGGGGCAGACCTTCGCTGACGGAGAAAATACCGACAGCGGGGAAGTTTCATCTGAGGCTGAAGAAACCGAACAGAAAACCGCTGCCCGTGCGAAGGAAGCTGTTGAAAAGATCGACTGTGAAGACAGCTTTATCACCTCTTACCTGAAAAAAACAGGCGGTGTCAGCGGCTATGACGTTTACCTTAAAGAGAAGAAATTCGATTCCGCTATCTGGGAGAAAAACGGCGGCAAGCCTGCAAAGAAGGCTGACTACACCGACAAGCAGAAAGAACTTGACAAGACCATAACCGAGCTGAAAAGGCTGGGAGATATCACCATAGTCGATACCCGTACAGGAAAAGCTGCGGCTACTTTCAAAAAAAGCAGCAAATGCGGCGAGGGCAAACTCTGGGTCAGCGACGGAGGAAGATTCCTCCTGACCATGAATGAGGACAGCTCAAAGCCGCTGAAAATTATGGAGGTAATATCCACTATCGACGACCCGTACCTTTTCAGGTCAGAGGATGGCAAGACCCTTGAACTTACCGACAGCAAGTACAAAAAGGTCATCAGCACCTACAAGGACAGCGGCATCGAGGACGGAAAAAGGGTATTCACAGGTGATAACGGCTTCGCATGGACTGATACCGATACAAAGCAGGTATTAGGCACTTTCCGCTATTCCGCCGAAAACGAGAATTACCGGATGATAGTCAGCGACCGCTTCGGCAGCTTCGGTCTGGAAAACAAAAAGACAGGCTATATCTGGTGGTCAATACCTATGGGCGCTTCCCGTGACAGCATCGCCACACCTCTGCTTGCCGATGAACTCCGCTCCACAAGCATACTCAGATACGGCATCCCCGAAAACCGCAACAACAACAATTTTCTCAGGTCAGCCACAGGCGACTGCGATATCTCAGTCAAGGATATCAAGGACGGCATCCGTGTGACCTATAACTATATCTCCGCCGGATTCAGCTATCCCGTGGACTATACACTGGAAAAGGACTACGTGAAGGCGAGCCTGAAGATAAGCGATATCAAAGAGAAAAAGCCGGAGAATGTGGCTACTGAGGTCACTCTCCTCGGCAGCTTCGGTGCAGGCGATATGAATGAGGAGGGCTATTATGTCGTGCCTGACGGCTGCGGCGCTCTCATACGCTTCAACAACAACAGGACAACCCAGTCCAACATCTACCGTCAGAGAGTCTACGGCGACGACCTGACTGCTGTCCCTGTTACAAAGGGTGCTGTTTCCGAGCAGATATATCTTCCCGTATACGGCATAGTCAAAGAGGACAACGCTATGCTGGTAGTGGCGGCAAAGGGCGATACAAACGCCATTCTCTCCGCCAACGTGTCAAGGCAGTCCAACAGCAGCTATAACCTTTGCAGCTTCACATTCATGCTGAGAGGTACGGATGATTATTATATGTCGGGCAGCGGAAACGAGCGGTTTACCGTGTTTGAAAGCGGCGATATAAAGTCAGACGATATCGAGCTGCGCTACTACCCTATATCCGGAAAAGATGCGGACTATACCGACATCGCCGCAAGGTACAGGCAGTATCTCCTCGAAGACGGCGGAGTTGAAAAGAGAGCGGAGGATAACGATTCCCCCCTGTATATCGGGCTTTACGGCGGAGTCATGAAGAAAAAGCCTTTCCTGGGCATTCCCGTGAATAAAAAGGCGGCGCTGACGGATTTCTCTCAGGCGAAGGATATCCTCTCTCAGCTTCGTGAAAACGGAGTTGACGATATGGCGGTATCCTACGCAAACTGGACCAATAACGGCATCCGCAGCAGGATAGACACAAAGGCCGAGCCTTCGGGAAAACTTGGCGGCAGTTCGGATTTCAGCGCACTTTCCGAATTCATAGCCGAGGGCGGAGAGCTTTATCCCGTTTCTGATAACAGATGCTTCTATTCCGGCGGAGGCTACAACTCATTCTCGAAAACTTCCGTAAGGATATCGGGCTCATATTCACGCATAGTCAGCTACGACAGGGCTTACGGCATCCCCGACGGATTCAGGAAGAATATGTCTCTGCTGTCTCCCGGCAGCTTCAGTCAGATACTCACCGAGGCGGCTGACAGCTACAGCAGCGCAGGTCTCAGCGGCATTTCCCTGTCTGACCTTCCGTCATCCCTTTACGGCGATTACGGCAAGAAAAGCGTATCCCGTGGCGCTGCGGCAAAGCTGTTTGCCGAGGGCTGTGAAAAGCTGGACGGCAGTCTGGAAAACGGCATACTGGCAAAAACCGCCAACGCCTACGCTTTCCCATATATAAGCAGGATAACCGATGTGCCCATGACTTCAAGCAGATACGACCTCTTTGATGAGGATATCCCGTTCTATCAGCTGGTGCTTCACGGTATAATCCCATATGCATCCGAGGCTGTCAACGGAAGTCCGTCCCCCGAAGATACGGCGCTCATGGCGGCATCCGTGGGCTGCGGACTTGATTTCGACATGATATACGAAGAACCGTCCGAGCTCAAAGATACGGTGCTGGATACCCTCTACTATGCGGATTACCGCTGGTGGACCGATACCGCCGCCGAATACTACCGCCTTCTCAGCCCCATGCTGAAAGCGGTCAGCGGATGCACTATCACCGACTACAGTGCCGACGGAGATATAATAACCACAGTTTACGACAACGGCACGGAAGTTGTCACCGATATGAAAAACAAGACCATAGAATACAACGGCAATATGATTCAGCTTGGCAGAAAGGAGGCATCAGCGGCTGATGAGCAGTAAAAAGGCAAGAAAATTACCATATCAGCGCAGGAAAGCACTATACGGCTACGGCTTCATAAGCCTGTGGCTGGTGGGCACTGTCATATTCTTCCTGATACCTCTGATACAGTCTCTGCGCTACTCATTCTGCGAGGTAAAGGTAAATCCCGGCTCGCTGGAAACGGAATTCGCAGGGCTGAAAAAGTACATCTACGCTCTGAACGAAGATCAGTATTACACCGAGTACCTGAGTTCAACACTGCTGGAAACTCTGTGGAAAACTCCGCTGATACTGATATTCTCACTGTTCATAGCGGTGATACTCAATCAGAAATTCCGTGGACGCACCTTTGCGAGGGCGGTATTCTTCCTCCCTGTCATAATCGCAACAGGCCCTGTTTTCAAGATAATCAGCGGCGATATGTCAAAGACAGGCAACACGGGCGCACAGCGATTCTCGACTATGTTCTCCACCGACCTGATAGGCGAACTTATGGAGTTTCTGGGTATATACGGTCTCAGCGACAAGATGAACACCATGATATCGGCAGTGGCTGACAATATTTTCGGCATCGTCTGGAGTTCGGGAATACAGATAATCCTCTTCCTTGCGGCGCTTCAGAACATCCCGTCATCCGCAAGAGAAGCCGCCGAGGTGGAGGGTGCAACGGCGTGGGAGTACTTCTGGAAGATAACTTTCCCCTATGTTACGCCGTTTATACTGGCAAACTTCATCTACACCGTCATAGATTCATTCACAAGCCCCATGAATCAGGTAATGAACCGTATACTCGAACTGAAAAGTCAGTGGGACTTCGGTGAGGCTTCCGCTATGGCATGGATATACTTCGCCATTGTCCTCGCTGCTATCGGCATCGTTACTTTCATAGTGAACAAATTCGTTTACTATGAGGTGGACTGAGGAGGTGGACATCATGGCAGACACTGCACAGGCTGTTGTAAAATCAGCAGACGAGATAGGCACTCTCAGCAAAAAGGAACGGAAAAAGCTTCATATGCAGAAGATGACAAAAGAGGAACTTGCCTATCTGCGCAGAAAAAGCGTCACCGACAAGGTCTGGCCGTTTTTCAGGGCTTTCATCCTCATCGGTCTGGGATTCGTTATCATGTATCCGCTTATCTATATGGTAAGCTGCGCATTCCGTGAAAGAGGAGATATGAGCGACCCTACCGTTATGTGGATACCACGTCACCTCACACTGGATATAATCCGTGAAACAGTTCAGGCTATGGATTTCTGGAACACGCTGAAAACTACTCTGGTGCTGAATATCGGCTGTTCGGTGGTTCAGGTGTTCTCATGCGCATTGACCGGCTACGGCTTTGCAAGATTCAGCTTCAGGGGAAAGAAGCTGCTGTTCGTCATCGTCATAATGATGATACTGGTCCCCACACAGGTAATATCACTTCCGCTGTACAGTCAGTTCAGATATTTCGGCATAAAGGGACTTTTCTCCATCAACCTTATCGACAGCAAGCTGACAATGTACCTGCCTGCTATCACAGGAAACGGTATACGCTCAGGCCTGATGATACTGATTTTCCGCCAGTTTTTCCGTGGTATGCCCAAGGAACTTGAAGACGCCGCCTATATCGACGGATGCGGTCCCTTCATGACATTCATAAGGGTAATGATACCCAATGCCGCTTCATCGTTTCTGACAGTATTTCTGTTCTCGGTGGTGTGGTACTGGAACGACTACTACGTCAGCACCACTTTCTTCACCAATACCCGAACCGTCGCACTCATGCTGACTAACCTGGACAGCGAACTGAAACTAAGGCTTTTCAACAATATCTCAGCCAATATCAATCCTCGTGAAGCCATAGTCTGGAAAGAAGCAGGCTGCCTTATATGTATCGCTCCTCTGCTTCTGATGTATGTACTGCTGCAAAAGCACTTCACCGAAGGCATCGAGCGCTCAGGTATCGTCGGATAAAAAAATTATCCCCTTACAAAGGTTAACCGCTGTACTCTTACAGAAGTTTTTACACGAGTCTATTGAGGAAAACCCTTTTGAAAAAGGGTTCTCCCTCAAGCTCCCTTCCTAAAACTTTCAGTATTAATTTTTGCCCATTATAGGGCGCACTTGAAAGAAATGAAAAATTCTTACTTTACTTGTGTGCGCCCTATAATGGGCAAAAATTCTATTAAAAGTCTTT
>Ga0129307_1001499_pt1 | contig 24300 bp, 26 predicted proteins | sample P1105metagenome_FD_94437 | JGI IMG/M metagenome (GOLD analysis project Ga0129307, IMG submission 94437) | Capybara group fecal microbial communities from Wisconsin, USA - P1105 metagenome | ecosystem: Host-associated > Mammals > Digestive system > Large intestine > Fecal | place: USA: Wisconsin... | reverse complement strand
TAGAAAAGTAGAAAAACTTTATAACATAATTACTTTACTAATACTAATAAATCTTTTTTTATTAGTATATATTTTATTTATTAATTAATTTATAAAATGAAAAAAGTACACTTGACACCTCTCTTATTTGAAGTATTAAGTGTACTAACAAAACCTAGGTACACCTAACTTCTCAGGATTAAGTGTATCCTTTTAATATGAAGTTTCCTTCATTAATTAAATACTAACATATCTTTATTTTTTTTTCAATATTATGATATAATCTTTTTATTGAGGAAGTGAGAATATGGTTGTGTTAGTAACAGGCTCTAGCAAAGGAATAGGAAAAGAACTTGTTTTGGGATTCGCTAAAAAAGGATATGATGTAATAATTACTTATAATACTAATAAAGAAAAAGCTAATAAATTAAAAGATGATATAGAAAAAGAATTTGATGTAAGGGCAGTAGCAATTAAATGTGACATTTCTAATGAAGAAGAAATAAGAAAGTTAAAAGAACTTGTTACAAATGAATTTGGTAATATTGATATATTAATTAATAATGCTGCTTTAGCAATGGATAATTATATAGACGAAAAAACAAAAGAAGAATTTATGAAAGTGTTAGAAGTAAATGTAGTAGGTACTTTTTTAGTAACAAAATATCTATATAGATATGTTAAAGATACTATAGTTAATATCTCTTCTACAGATGCTGAAGATACTTATAATGATATTAGTATAGATTATGCTGTATCTAAAGCTGGTATAAATATGCTTACAAAAGTATTTTCAAATGCATTTAAAGATGTTAGAGTATTAGGAGTTATGCCAAATTGGACTAATACTGAGAGTATAAAAGAAATGAATCCTAGTTTCTTAGAGACAGAATTAAAGAGAATAGGTCAAGAAAAACTAGAAGAACCAGAGGACGTAGCAGCTAACATAATAAATCTTATTTTAGATAAAAATGTTAAAACAGGAGAAATAAGGAGGGTATAAAATGAATATAACAAATTTAGTTAATAAATGTGAAATAGAATGCCAAGAGGAATTTAAAAAAATAGATGAAGTTTGTGAAATTAATTCTAAAAAAGTATTAGATGCTTTTCAAAAAAATAGATTATCTGAAAATCATTTTAGTTCTACAACTGGTTATGGTTATAATGATATTGGAAGAGATGTTATAGAAAAAATATTTGCAGATGTATTTGAAGCAGAAGCAGCATTAGTAAGATCACAATTTATATCAGGATCTCATGCTCTTAATGTAGCGTTTTTTTCATTACTTAGACCAGGGGATCTTCTTCTTAGTATTTCTGGTCTACCATATGATACACTTCATGAAGTAATAGGTATTAAAGATAATCCAAGTTCATTAAAAAGCTTTGGTATTAAATATGATCAAATAGATTTAGTAGATAATGATTTTGATTATAAAAAAATAGAAGAATATATTAAAAAGAACAAGGTTAAGGTTATAGAGATACAAAGATCAAAGGGATATTCCACAAGAAAAAGTATAACTATTGATAAAATAGAAAAGGTATCCAAATTAATTAAATCTATTGATAAAGATATTATTATAATGGTTGATAATTGTTATTGCGAATTTGTTACGGGGAAGGAAGTTACTTCTTTAGATATAGATATCGCTGTAGGTAGTTTAATTAAAAATTTAGGTGCTGGTATTGCTCCTAATGGTGCATATATAGTAGGTAAAAAGAAATATATAGAACTTGCAGGTGAAAGATTAACTTTACCTGGAGAAGGGTTAGAAGTAGGGCCTACACTAGGCATTAATAAATCTATATTACAAGGTTTATTCTTCGCACCATCAGTAGTTAGTTCTGCTTTAAAGACATCTATATTAACTAGTAAAGTAATGGAAGAACTAGGTTATAAAGTAGAACCTAAATATAATGAAAAAAGAGCAGATATAGTACAAAATATTATATTTGAAGATAAAGATAAACTAATTAAATATGTCGCTGGTATACAAAAAGGATCACCAATTGATAGTTTTGTAGACTGTATTCCATGGGATATGCCAGGATATGATGATCAAGTAATTATGGCAAGTGGTAGTTTTACACAAGGTTCTTCAATAGAATTTTCTTGTGATGCCCCAATAAGACCACCATATATTGCATATCAACAAGGATCATTAACATATGAATATGGAAAACTAGGATTAATAAAAGCAATAGAGAATTTACTTAGTTAGGGGGAATTAAAATGAAGATAAGTAATAATAATGAAATAATTATAAATGATGCAATAAGAAAGAGTATGAATAATGCTCATAAAGGTAGTGGAGGGTTAAACTTAATAGATGGAGATTATTTAGATATTTATGTAAATTCTTTTTATGATAGAACTCCACAAGATAAATTTATAAATACCGCATTTAGTTCAATATTATATTTAGATACATATAAGATAGTAGCTGATAGAGTAAAAAAAGGTATTGCTAATGAATATGAAATGAATATATATAACCAATTAGCATCTATTACAAGTTTTGATGAATTAAAAAAATATTATCAAGAAGATATTTCAAAAGTATTAGCAGGTTTTTCAAAAGTAAGTGAATTTATGAATTTACCTGGATTAACAAAAATTAGTATTTTTAAAAACTTAACTAGAGAAGAAAATGCTCGTCTTAACGAAGTAACACCACTACATCAATATGATATTGATAAGTATACTATTACTGTGGATAAAGATTATATATATAATTTTTATGTTAAATATACTAAGTATCTAAATAATAAATTTAATAAAAATACTATGAGACCAGTAGTAGCATTAATATCAAATTATATAAAAGATAGTTATTTTATGAATCCTACTGAAACTAAAGAACTAATAGGAACTATCACTGAAGATGTATTTAATAATATTGAATCATATTTAAAAAGATTTCCAACTGAATTAACTACTTTTGATACTCTATCAAAAGAATATCAAGAAAATCAAAATAATTATACTAATTTATGTCTTAGAGATTTAGATATAATGGAATTAACATTAGGATTATTTTTTGACATGAAAGATAATAAGATTATTAAAGGAAAGACATATGATAAGAAATAATGAAATAGATAATATTGTTAAAGAAACTCATAGGAACATGAGCATGAATAAAATAAATGATAAACTTTATTTATCTAATAATCAAATAGATATATTAAATAGATATAATATAGAATATAAGTCTAAATCAATTGAAGAATTAATGTTTGAACTTGATGAAATTTTAAATGATGATCCTGATTATGATGATTTAGAAAAGTTATCATTAGAATTAGCAGAATTTAATTATTATTACAATACAAAAAAATAGAAGATTAACTTCTATTTTTTTTAATCTGTTACTGTAACTGTTAATGATGGACTATATAAACTAGTTCCTTTATAAGTTACTGTAATATTAATTGTATATTCACCAGTTTTAGTAAACTTAGCTGAGTCATTACCACCATTTAATGTACAAGTATCTGATGGACTACAATCTGATGCTGTTATTTCACAATCAGCTGTAATATCTTTACCATCTTTATCTTTTACTCTTACACCACCAGTTAAGTTTAATAATGAAGTATTAACTTTAGTTGTTTTAGAATATGAATCAATTGTTACTTCATAATCATCTGGATTTTCTTCAGGTGCTTTATTACCTGTAACGCTTACTGGATTTGAATCAGCACTTTGAGTAACAGCATTGTTTTGATACATTGCTCTTACTGTATATGTTGCATCATATTCTCTTTTTGTTAATGAGTATGATGTATTTGAAGTGAAATCTATTTGTTTACCATTTTCAATAATTGCATAACCAAATGGTCCATTAGCAGCTTGCATCTCTGCAAATTTTTCTTCTATATGTTGAGCATATAATACTTTATAATAATTTTTGAAATAATCTAATGATGTAGTTTTTGGTTGTGCAACAGAACCCCAATTTAATGTTACTTTTTTATCTGTTTCCGTTAGAGATAAATTTTTAGGTGCATCTATTTTATTATATCTTGCTGATACAGTACTAGGTTCAGTACCTCTCTTACAATATTCAGATACAATCATATCCCCAGGGGTATTAGCACTAGGCTTTTGAACTGGATATGTTTCCTTTTCTACCGACACTCTAACGACTGAGCTGGGTATATCAAAGGATTGTTTAGCATTTCTATCTACTAATGAATCTACGATTTGTCTATATAATCTATTCTTAATAACACCATTCATATTATAGTAACCAGGTATTAATTTATCATAACCATACCAAATAGCTACAGTTAATTCAGGTGTATATCCTGCAGTCCAAACATCGTTAACTGCTCCTGCTGGATATCCATATTTTTGAATAGTTTCATAATCTAGGTTTGTTGTACCAGTTTTAGCAGCTAATCTAACTCCAGAAACTGTACCACCTATATTACCTGTTCCTTCAACAGCATATAATAAAGTATCTGTAATCATGTATGCTGTTGCATCAGACATTGCTCTTACTTTTTTACTTTTTAAACTAACTGTTTTACCAGTATCAATATATTCTACTTTTTCAACTGAATAAGGTTTATTGAAGTATCCTCCATTACCAAATGCAGCATATGCTCCAGCAAGTTGTACTGGATTAGTACCTGTAAATGCTCCAAGTGAATGTGCTTCATGAAGTTTTCCTTCAGAATCAATTTCAGGAGTCATTCCTAAATTAGTAACAAATTCTTTTATTTTTCCGTTTTCAACTGATTGGAATGCTTTAACAGCAGGGATATTTCTTGATTCAGCTAAGGCAACTTTTAATGTTATAGTTCCCATATATCCACCATCCCAGTTCTTTAATGCAGCACCACTACTATAAGTATAAGGAGCATCTAAGAATGGAGTTGATAAACAGAAATTATTATATTCAATTGCAGGACCATAATCGAATAATGGTTTAGCAGTTGATCCTATTTGTTTATTAACCATTGTTGCATAGTTATATTGTCTTTCACCAGTTCTATTTCTTCCTCCACCAATTGCAAGTATTGCACCTGTTTGAGTATCTAGAACACCTACACCAGCTTGAATGTATTCATTTTCCCATTCCCAAGTTTTTCCATTCATAATATCATTTAATACTCTTTGTTTACCAGTATCTAATGTAGTATAAATTTTCATACCTGTTGTATATGGACTCTTACCAGTTTTTTCTTCTACTTCATCAAGTACTATATCTACGAATGATTGGAATTCATTACCAGCAACTTCTGGATTTGATTGTCTTAGTAAAGATTTAACAGGAATAGCTTTTGCCATTTCTTCTTCTTCTTTAGTTATGTATCCATGTAGTCTCATTAAGTATAAAACTGTATTTCTTCTTTCTTCAGTTTCTTCTGGGAATCTATATGGATCATAAGCAGATGGTGCTTGGAATAAACCAGCAATTATAGAAGCTTCTGATAAGTTAATATCTGATACTGATTTACCAAAATAACTTTGACAAGCTTGTTCAACACCATATGAACCATTTCCTAAGAAAGGAGTATTAACATAATATTCTAATATTTCTTCTTTAGTATAATTCTTTTCTAGTTTAAATATTGCTATATAAATATCTGTAAATTTTCTTGTAATAGTTTGATCTACTGTTGTGAAGTTATTTTTAACAACTTGCATTGATATAGTAGAACCACCACCAGCATTACCATGATGAGTTAATTTATTGATAACTTGTCCAGCAGCAGCTTTAGTAAATCTTGGTAAATCAAAGCCATTATGTTGATAGTATCTAGAATCTTCTGTAGCTACTATAGCATCGATTAATACTTGTGGAAGATCATCATAAGAAACTTTCTTTCTTTTTTCTATACCAATCTTTGTTATTTGATTACCGGCTTTATCATAAATAATTGATGATTCTGCTCTATATAAATTATCCGGATTAAAATCTGGAGCATTAATAACTATATATATTGAGAATACTATTCCACCAATAAGCATTAATAAAATAAATAATAATGCTGTATTTAATATAAATTTAAAGAATTTACGTCTTCTTCTTATTTTCTTTCTTTGTTTTGGATTTAGTTCTTTTTCATTACTAATATCCTTTTTCTTTTCTAATTTAGTTTTTGGTTTAATCCCTTTTTTCTTTTGTACCATTTTTTCATAACCTCCAGTTTTAACAAATAATATAATTCCAATTAGCCATATTATTATTAAGAATAATGCCAGCAGAACACTTATAAAAAGTGCAAATAATATCAGCAAAAATACTAAAAAATTAACAATCACATAAATAGGATAATCTTTAGTATAATTTACTGCATATTTAAATATATCTTTTATATTAATTTTATCTTCCATATTTATCTCCTATATAATTATCTATTATTTTTATATAATCAATGATAGGATTATATCCATCTTTTATTAAATAACCCTTTTCTTCAAAAAAAGATAAAGGAACGGATTTTCTATCATTATTATATATGTAACTCTTAAAATCCTCTGTAAATAATAAAAATGTTTTTCCAATTGTAGTAAATCTAACTATTAAGAATGATATGCCACCATGCTCTAATACTTTCTCTAAATGAACTATTTGATGTTTATGAATATTATTCAAACTAAAAGAACTTTTTGATTTAGTTTCTTTAGCTTCAAAGTCAATATATTTACCCTTATAAATACCATTATAATCTGTAGTAGAAGGTATTTCATAATATCCTTCATATATTTTAGATTTTTTATAATCTACTTTTACTACTTTTATTGGTGTAGGTTTTTTATATATAATTGCTATATCATTTTCTAAATAATATTTATTCGAACTATTTATATCACTTTCCAATGTCATGCCTCTATTAGCATAATTAACATAGGTCGTAGTCTCTCTATTTTTTTTGTTAGGATAGTTCATATTACCACCTAATTAATTATACTATATTTTTAAATATAATGATAGGTTTATGTACAAAAAAATAATTAAATTTTGTTAATTATATTCAAAATATAAAAAGTATTGTCGAAACTAATGATAAAAATGATAATAACATTTATTATATTAATAAGGAGGAAATATGAACAATTTATATCTGATTTATGTTTTAAATAATGTAGTTGATGATGTAATAAATCTAAAAACAGAATTAAATTTACAATTATGTAAAACTAGTAAAACGATAGTAAATTGACAAAGGTAGTATTTCTTTTTATAATTAATACAGGTGATTTTTGTGAAGAATGAAATAGTATTGAGTTCAGATACTCTATTAAATTGGGATTTTAAACTTGATGCAAGGGGTTATAGACCACAAGAAGTTGATAAAGTACTTGATATTGTTATCAACGATTATAAAACTTTTGCAAGAAAAGAAAAAGAATATCAAGATAGAATTGATGATTTAAATAGACAAATACTTGATCTTAAGCATCAATTAAGAAGTGCAAATGAAAATATGCAAATTTATAAATCTAGTGAAAAGGAAGTTTCAAATCTAGATATAATTAGAAGAGTATCTCAATTAGAAAAAATTATATACGGTAAAGATGAATAATAATTTTTAGGTAAACGCTGCATTTTAAAAGTAATGTAGAGGAAAGTCCATGCTCGCACTGTTCTGCGATGACAGTAGTGTTTGTGTATAGGGAATAAATAACCTATAGTAGTCTTTGACTAACGGCGAAAAGAGTCCTAAGGGTAACTACGGGCAATTTTCATAAAGTGCCACAGTGACGAATTTTCTCGAAAGAGAAAGGTGAAACGTTGGTAAACCCCGCAAGCGAGAAACCCAAAATATGGTAGGGGAATCTTCAAAAGAGAATTGAATCTAATGAAGGATGAGTAATCATAGATAAATGTTTACCACCGGAAACGGTACAAAACATGGCTTATTAAAATTATTATTTTTTTTAAATTAAAGGAGTGTATTTATGAAAGATATTGGAGAAAAAATTAGAGCAACAAGAATAAAAACTGGAATATCAGTAGAAGAAGCAGCAGAAGATTTAAACTATAAAGTTTCTCAATTAGAAGACATAGAAAATGGTAATTATAAAAATTTTAAAGATAAATTTGTTTTAAAAGCAATAGTAAGTGACTATTCTAAATATTTAGGTTTAGATGTAGAAGAAATAATTGATCAATTTAATGACTTTGTATTTGAATCTACTTCTAAAATACCATTAGATGATATCGCCAAAGCTAGTAGAATTAAAGAAAAACAGGAAGATGTAAAAATTGCATCTCCTTATACTGCAACTGAAGAAAAAGACAAGTTTCCAAAAATAATAATAATTATTATTACTTTATTATTACTAGTAGGTATTATAGTATTTGTTTATTTTAAAATTTTTAAACCAGAAGGAAATTCCTCATTTGATATAGGTTATAATATAGGAGAAGTATATGAAGAAAGAATTTAATAAAAATATTCCCAATTATTTAACTATTTCTAGAATTATTATTTCAGTAATAGTTATAATTTTTTTACTATTTCCATTTGATATGATAAATGTTAGTTTTCCAAAATATCTTGTAAATGGAACTGTAATAATTGATTTAAAAATGACGATAGCGGCAGTACTATTTGTAATTGCATCTCTAACAGATTTTTTAGATGGTTATTTGGCAAGAAAATATGATTGCGTTACAGATTTTGGTAAAGTAACAGATGCAATAGCAGATAAAATATTAGTTAACTCATTACTAATAATATTATGTGGTCAAGGATATATTTCACCTGCTATACCAGTAGTTATAATATTAAGAGACACTGTAGTTAATACTTTAAAAATGATTGCAGGAGAACATGGTAATGTAGTCGCAGCAATTAAAACAGGAAAATTTAAAACAGCATTCCTTATGATAGGTGTAACTCTTAAACTAATAGGTAATTATCCAGCAGGATTATGGAATGTAGCAATTGATGATTTCTTCTTAATTACTGCAACAGTATTATCGTTAGTTTCAGCATTTGAATATATAAATTTATATAAAAAATATATAGATAAATAGAAAGGTTTTTATTACAAAAATCTTTTTTTTATATAACAAAAACAAGTATTTTACACGAAAAAATATAAAAACAAACAAATGTACGAAAAACACTTGCAATTAATTTTTTTATGTTATATAATGTTATTGTATTCAGTTAGGAGGAAAACATAAAATGGCAAAAGTAAATGAAACAAATGATAAAGATAAAATCTTATCTCAAGTATTAACAGACATTGAAAAACAATTTGGTAAAGGAGCGATAATGAAACTAGGAAGTGAATCTCATTTAGAAGTAGATGCAGTATCTAGTGGATCATTATCTTTAGATATAGCTTTAGGTATAGGTGGATATCCTAAAGGAAGAATAGTAGAAATATATGGACCTGAATCTAGTGGTAAAACAACATTTGCACTTCATGCTATAGCAGAAGTCCAAAAAAATGGTGGAAGAGCAGCATTTATAGATGCTGAACATGCTCTAGATCCAGTTTATGCTAAAAACTTAGGTGTTAATATAGATGAATTACTATTATCACAACCTGATACTGGTGAACAAGCACTAGAAATATGTGATGCACTAGTTAAAAGTGGTGCTATTAGTATAGTTGTAATCGACTCAGTAGCGGCATTAGTTCCACAAGCAGAAATAGAAGGAGAAATGGGAGATAATCATGTTGGTCTTCAAGCTAGATTAATGTCACAAGCATTAAGAAAACTTTCAGGTACTATTAATAAGACTAATACAATCGCAATATTTATTAACCAACTAAGAGAAAAAGTAGGTGTATTATTTGGTAATCCTGAGACTACTACTGGAGGTAGAGCTCTTAAATTCTATTCATCTATTAGAATGGATGTAAGAAGAAGCGAAGCAATTAAACAAGGAGATAATGTTATTGGTAGCTTTACTAAAGTAAAAATAGTTAAGAATAAAGTTGCACCTCCATTTAAAGCAGCTAATATTGAAATAATGTATGGAACAGGTATTAGTAAAGAAGGAGAAATAATTGATCTTGCAGTAGAAGATGGATTAATTGAAAAGAGTGGATCTTGGTATTCATATAATGGAGATAAGATAGGTCAAGGAAGAGAAACAGTTAAAGCAATGTTAAAAGAAAATCCTAAACTAGCTAAAGAACTTGAAAATAAGATTAGAGAAAAACATAATTTAAAAGTACAAAAAGAAGACAAAGAAACAAAATAATGTTTCTTTTTTCTTTTATTTAATGTATAATTTTAGATGTGAAATAGGAGAAGTATTATGTGTGGAATAGTAGGATATGTTTCAAGTAAAAAAGCAAAATTAGAAACTATTGAAAAAATGGCAAATAAAATTATTCATAGAGGACCAGATGCATTTGGGTATTTCGTTGAAGACAATGTAGCATTAGGTCATAGAAGATTATCTATTATAGATTTAGCAAATGGTAAACAACCAATGGAGACTGATGATGGTCGCTTTGTAATAGTATTTAATGGTGAAATATATAACTTTTTAGAATTAAGAGAAGATCTTAAACTAAGTGGATATAAATTTAATACAAATTCTGATACTGAAGTACTTCTAAAAGGGTATCAAGAATGGGGTTCTAAAGTAACAACTAAACTTAGAGGTATGTTTGCGTTTGCGATTTATGATAAAGAAGAAAAAGAACTATTTATGGCAAGAGACCAATGGGGTATTAAACCACTTTATTATGGTCTATTTGATAAAACATTTATATTTGCTTCAGAAATAAAATGTTTTATGGATCATCCTGATTATGTAAAAGAATTTAATGGAGATATATTATCTGCATATTTATGTTTTAACTCTGTACCAACAGAAGAGACGTTCTTTAAAGGTGTATACAAGTTACTCCCTGGTCATCAATTAACATATAAAAAAGGTAAAATAAGTATTGAAAGATTCTTTAAATTAGAATTTGAAGTATCAGATAAATCAGATGAAGAATTAATTGAAGATTTAAAAGAAGCTATGAAAGATTCTGTTGAACATCATAAAATATCTGATGTTGAAGTAGGTTCATTCCTTTCTGGTGGAGTAGATTCATCATATGTAGTATCACTTTTAAAACCAGATAAAACATATACTGCGTCTTTTGACACTAAATATTCAAAATATGATGAAATTGGTAAAGCAAAAGATTTATGTAAAAAATTAAATATACATAATAAAGCTTCTGTAGTTACTAAAGAAGAGTACTTAGAAGAATTTCCTAAGATCATGTATTACATGGACGAACCACTTGCAGATCCAGCTGTAATTGCACTTTATTTTGTTGCAAAAGAAGCTTCTAAAGACGTAAAAGTAGTAACATCTGGAGAAGGTGCAGATGAATTGTTCTGTGGGTATACAGGTGGAGACTTTAGAGAAGAAGTAGATAATGCTTGGTATAATAAGATTCCTTATCCAATAAGGCATCTAGCTTCTATGTTAGTTTCAGATTATAGATTAAGAGAGAAAAAAGGACTTAATTTTATTTATAGAAGAGGTCAAAAACTAGAAAACTATTTCATTGGATGCACAAGAGTATTCTCTGATCAAGAAGCTATGAATATAGTTAAACTAAAAAATCAAATACATACTAAAACAATAACTAAACCATATTATGATGAATATAAAAATGAGCCAGATATTATAAAAAGACAAGTAATAGATTTTTACTTCTGTTTAGTAAATGATTTCTTAGCGGGTGTAGATAGAAATACTATGATATTTAGTTTAGAAGCAAGAACACCATTTCTTGATAAAGAAGTATATGAAGTTGCAAGAAAATTACCTAAACACTTAAAAGTAAATAATGAAACAACTAAAGTAGGTCTTAGAATGGCTGCTAAATCAGTTATTCCAAATTCATCTTATAAAACTACTAAATTAGGATTCCCTGTTCCATTAAGAAACTGGGTAAGAGAAGATGATTTATATAATAAAATAAAAGAAAAATTTGAATCACCAGTTGCAGAAAAGTTCTTTAAAAAGAAAAAAATACTTAAACTTTTAGAACAACATAAATCTGGTAAAGTAGATTGTTATAAAAAAGTATGGAATATATATACATTCCTAGTTTGGTATGAACAATTCTTTGAAGTCTAGTAATAGGCTTCTTTTAATTTGACTAATAGTATTAATTATGATATCCTTATTGCAAGAAAGGGAGAGATTATTATGGTTAAACAAATAGTAATTACTAAATTTAATCATGTTCATAATAGTCTGCACTTGTTAATACGACATTAAAAAATCGTAGGTACAAGTGCTATTTGTCGTGCTTGTATCTAGTATAATAACGATAAATAACTATTATGCTACTGCAAGCACTGCAGTAGCATTTTTTATTTAAAAAAATAAGAAAGGAGTATGAATATGATTGATATAGTTTTATCAAAAGGAAGAATAGAAAAAACATTTATAAAAAGATTAATGGATAAAAGAATAATAAATAAAATAGATTATGATAGAGAATTAGTTATAAAAACTGATAATATTAAAATTTTAATTGTAAATTCAAAGGATGTATTCTCATTACTAGATAATAAATCAAGTATAGGAATAGTAGGTAGTGATGTGATAGAAGAATATGGTCAAAACGAATTTTTAGAATTATTAGATTTAAATTCTGGTGTATGTGATTTTTCTTTAGCAACTATGCCAACAACTAAGATAGAAGATATAAAAACAATCGCTACAAAATATCCAAAAATAGCAATGAAATGTTTAAAAGAATTAAAGTTAAACTGTGAAATAATTAAAAAGAATGGTTCTTTAGAATTATATCCAAGAATAGGTTATGTTGATGGAATAATAGATTTAGTTGAAACAGGAAAAACTTTAGAAGCAAATGGACTAGTAGTTTTAAAAAGATTTGATAAAATATCTACAAAAGTAATAACTAAAAATGAAAATCAAGAAAACAAAGAAATAAAAAAATTAATAAATGAATTAAGATAGGAAAGAAGGTAATAATATGAAAATACAAACAGTAAAAGGTAGTTATAATTATCTACCAAAAGAACAAAAGATTAGAAATTATATAAATAAAATACTAGTAGATACATTTGAAAAATATGGTTATAAATCTATTGAGACACCTATTTTATCTTATTATGATATTTTAAGTGATAAGTATGATGAAAATAATGATATTCTAAAAGAAATATATAGATTATCGGATCAAGGTAATAGAAATTTAGGATTAAGATATGATCTAACTATTCCTTTTTGCACATTTATTGCGCTAAACAAAAACAGTATTAGTTTTCCATTTAAAAGATATGAAATTGCAAAAGTATTTAGAGATGGACCAATTAAAAAAGGAAGAGATAGAGAATTAACTCAATGTGATGTTGACGTTGTAGGAATTGAGGGAGAGTATATAGAAGCAGAGTTAATGACTTTATATATAAATGCTTTTGAAAAAATGAATATTGATGTTGTGATTAAGTATAATAATAGAAAACTAATGACTGGATTAATACTTGAATCTGGTGTTAATGAAGAATTAGTCCCAGAAGTAACAACAATACTTGATAAAAAAGAAAAGGTAACTATAGAAGAACTTAATAAAATGTTAAAAGAAATAGGATTAAATAATGATGAGATTAGTAATATTAATAAATTTTTTAATATGAATATTAATGAATTAACTAAAATTGAAACTAATAATATTATTTTACTAGAAGGATTAAAAGAAATAGAATCTTTTAATAATTATTTAGTAAAACTAGGAATAGATAATAAATGTGAGTTTTCCATAGGGCTTGCAAGAGGACAAAATTATTACACTGGAACAGTATTTGAGGTATTTGATAAAAGCAATACTGTTACTAGTTCTATAGGCGCAGGTGGAAGATATGATAATATCATAGGTAATTATATAAATGATGGAAATAATTATCCAGCAGTAGGTATTAGTTTTGGTTTATCCTCTATATTTGAAATATTAAAAGATAGAGATATATTTAATGAAACTGATATAGATATTCTAATAATTCCATTAAATACAGAAATAGAATCTTTAAAACTTGCTAACTCATTAAGAAAAAAAGGTTTTAAAGTTGATATTGAAATGAATAATAGAAAACTTAAGAAGAGTATGGAATACGCAAATAAAGAAGGTATACCATATGTTATTGTTTTAGGTGAAGATGAAATAAAATCAGGTAATATTATGGTTAAAGACATGTTAACAGGTAAAAAAATAAGTATTGACAATATCAAAAAAATATAATATATTACCAATTGAAACGAAAGGAGTGTGATTAACATGATAATTAAAAGAAATAATATAATTAGAAAAATAAATATTTGTAATAGTGGGTTAGTCGCACTTCTTTTAAACTTGTAAAAAGAATATATAAGTATTTTTTAGTGTCCTAACTCTCTATTTAGAGAGTTTTTTTGTGTATAAAAAACTTTATAGGAGGCTAAAAATGTATAAAAATGTATTAATAATAGGACCTGGAAGAGCTGGAAAAACAACATTATCAAAAATGTTAAATAAAAAATACGGATATAGTATAATTAGTATAGATGATATAGTAAGTGGATTTGAAGCATACCCAGAATTAAAAATTCATCATGATGGAGATGCTATTGATACTGCCAGAAGACTAGCACCATTTTTAATTAAATATTTAAGTGAATTAACTGAAGGAAGACTATTTAATAGTGGTATAAAGTTTGTAATAGAAGGAACACATATTGATTTTGAAAAAATAATTCCATATTTAGAAAGTGATAAATATAGAAAAAAATATATGATTATGGGATTAACATATAACAATGTTACAGAACAACAATTGTATGATTGCTTAAGAAAAAATGATACAGAAGATGATTGGACTTATTGGTGCAGTGATGAAGAATTAAAAGGAAATGCTAAATATCTCATTAAGAGAAATAGATACTTTAATGAAAAATTCAAAGAATACAATATAAAAACATTTGATACATCTAAAGATAGAGAAAAAGTACTTAAACAAGCACTTAAGTACATAGAGGAAAATGCATATGGGAAGAAAGACACAAATTAAATTAAAGGGATCAGTAGATAGATTTGAAGAAGTCGCTGAATTTATTCATGATAGATTTGGTAATAGTATCAAATATATTGCAGATGTCGCAGGTGGACAAGGTATGCTTTCTAGAATATTAAATAAGAAGTATAACTATGAATCAGAAGTAATAGATCCTAGGGCATATCAAGTAGTAGGAGTTAAAAATAGAGAATCAGAATATCATTCTGATATGGCAGGATATTATGATCTAATAGTAGGTCTTCATCCAGATGAAGCAATTAGAGATGTTATAGAATCTTCTTTAGTAAGACCTGTTTTAGCTATACCATGTTGTAACTTTTGGGATAGAACTAAAAAATTGGGTACTAAAGAAATGGTAGAAGAAATATGTAAATGGTTAGATGATAACAAAGTTAAATATGAAATAATTGAATTTAAATTTAAAGGTCCCAAGAATATAGGAATTTTAACAAGTAAGTAGGTGATAAAATGTTTGCAAAAATAGTTAGAGAATTAGGTCTTGGAAATCTTATTTCTACTCCATCAAGAATATATGGTGGATTAACACATAAAATGTATTCGGTAGAAACTGATAAAGGACACTATGCAGTTAAAATATTAAATGAAAATATCATGAAAAGACCAACTGCAATAGAAAATTTTAGAAAATCTGATACACTAGAGTGCGTTTTAGAAAATAATGATATACCTTGTGTATATTCAATGACAATAAATGATAAAAAAATGTCTAAAATTGATAAAATTTACATCTATGTTTACAAATTTTACAGTGGTCACTCTTTATCACAAAAAGAGATAGGAATAAGTCATGTAAAAAAGATCAGTGAAGTGATGGCAAGAATACATAATATTGATTTTCAAGATGTAAATGCACTTAAAATTCATGAAGTAGATTTTAAAAAATATATCAAACTATCTAAAGAAAAAGAATCAGTTATTTATAGTTATATTTTTGATAAGTTAGATGTGTTAAATAATTTATTAAATAAGAGTAATGAAGCTGTATCAAAAATAAAACCAATTTCTTGTATTTGTCATAATGATCTAGATTCTAAAAATGTATTATGGAAAAATGATGAATTTAAAATTATTGATTTAGAATGTTTATGCTATTCAAATCCTTATAAAGAATTATTTGAAATGGCTTTAAGTTGGTCTGGATTTGATAATTTAGATATAAATTATGATCTATTTAAAGAATTCATAAAAACTTATAAAGATAATACAAAACTAGATATGAATATAGATTGGGAACAGATATATTATACAAATAATGGAATGTTATTTTGGTTAGAATACAATATAAAAAGAGCATTAGAATTAGAAAAAGTTGATCAAGAAGAAAAAGAATTAGGAATTAATGAAGTAAAAAATACAATTGATAAAATAATGTATTATAATAATAGTAAAGATAAGATATTAAAAATGATAAATGAAATAGTAAAGTAGGTGATAATATGAATTTTGAATGTAGAATTCCAACAATAGAGGAAGTAAATGAAAGATGGGAATTTCTAGTTGATAGTCATGAGAAAGACAAAATGAACTGGGAAAAATGGAGAAAAGAAGCACTATATAATTTTGGAAATGGTAGTTTTATAATATATTATGGCTTTTTGGATGGGAAAGTAATATGTGAAGCTACTTCTATTGTTAAACCATTAAAAGAAGATGAATTTACTAGAGACTTAATTGGAGAAAAGAAGGCGTATTTATCCGCATTTAGAACTAATAAAGAGTATGAAGGCCAAGGATACTTTTCAAAACTATATAAATATATGCTTAATGATTTAAAAAATAAGGGGTATGAAGAAGTTTCACTAGGCGTAGAACCAGAAGAAGAAAGAAATAAAGCTATTTATTCACATTTAGGGTTTAATGAATTTGTAAAAGAAACACATGAAGTATATCCTAATGGAGAAGAAGTAATAGTTGATTACTATAAAAAAAGATTATAAATAATTAATTAAGAGGTGATTGGAATGCGAAATTTACTGGGATAAGTATGGCATAAACTTTAATTATGCCAAGTAAAGGAGGCATAATATGTTTGAAATAAGAGATTTAAGTATAAAAGTTAATGATAGATATTTAATTAAGGGGTTAAATTTAGTACTTGATAAAGGTGATAAACTTGCGATTATTGGAGAAGAAGGTAACGGTAAGTCTACACTTTTAAAAGTAATTTTAGGGCTATGTGATTACGCTATCGTAACAGGTTCTATTAATACTAAAGGTAATAGAATTGGTTATTTAAAGCAGTCCATGAGTAAGGAAGACTTAGATAAAAAAGTATATGATTATTTATTTATAGATGACAATGATTATTATAATAAGGTAAATAGTCTATATAAATATTTAGATACAATTAAATTAGATGATAGTATATTTGAACAAAAAATATCCACATTATCTGGTGGAGAAAAAGTAAAAATAGGTATTTTAAGATTATTATTAGATGAATATGATATTTTATTTTTAGATGAACCCACTAATGATTTAGATATAGAAACTCTAGAATGGTTAGAGGATTTCATTAATAAAACCAATAAACCAATTATGTATGTATCTCATGATGAAACATTATTAAGTAGAACTGCGAATATGATTTTACATTTAGAACAAATAATGAAAAAAACGGAAAGTAGATATACATTATTAAAAATAGATTATGATACTTATGTAGAAGAAAGATTAAGAAAATTATCTAAACAAACTCAAGTAGCAAAATCAGAAAAAAGAGAATATGACAAGCAATTAGAAAAATATAGACAAATAATGCAAAAGGTAGAACATCAACAAAATACTATTTCAAGAAATGATCCACATGGTGCACAACTTTTAAAGAAGAAAATGCATTCTTTAAAAAGCCAGGAAAAAAGGTTAAATGAAAAGGAATTAACTAAGATTCCTGATGTAGAAGAAAGTATTAATTTTTTCTTTGAACCAGTTGTGATTCCTACTAATAAAGAAATAGTTAAGGTAGATATACCAGAGTTAAAAATAGATAATAAATTATTATCTAAAAATATTAAATTTGAAGTAATTGGTCCTGTTCATATGTGTATTATAGGTAGAAATGGAGTAGGTAAAACTACTTTAATAAAAAGAATATATGATTTATTAAAAAATAGAACTGATATTAAACTAGGATATATGCCACAAAACTATGATGAATTACTATCTAGATATGATACAGTTTTAGATTTTATTTGCCCAAAAGCTGATAAAGATTATATATCTTTAGTTAGATCATATTTAGGAAATATGAATTTTACTAGAGAAGAAATGACTAGTAGTATTAACAATATAAGTAATGGTACTAAAGCTAAACTATTCTTAATAAAATTAGTGTTAGATAAATGTAATGTTTTAATATTAGATGAACCAACTAGAAATGTTTCTCCACTATCTAATCCTGTTATTAGAAAAGTACTTAGAGAATTTAATGGTACAATTATTAGTATATCTCATGATAGAAAATATATAGAAGAAGTAATTGAAGAATTGTATATATTAAATGAAGATGGTATAATTAAAGAGAATAGTAGGTGATATAGTGACAAATAGTTTACAAGAAAGAAACAAATCAATAATTGAAGAAGTAATAAAGAAAATTGAACGAACATGTCCTAACGCTGTCGATATGGTTGCTATAAGTGGATCATTTGCATCAGGTGATTATAATGAAAAATCAGATTTAGATTTATTAATTGTGAGTAATAATGAAGAATCAGACAAAATTAGAACAGCATTTATAATGGATGATATAGGTTATGATATTTATACAAATACTTGGGATGATATAAAGAACATAAGTAAATATGAAAATCCATATGTTGCAAAATTAAAACAATTAGATATTGTATACACAAGAAATAATGATGCAATGGAAAAATATAAAGAATTTCAGGCAGATTTAAATGACAATATGAATAACGAAGAACTAATAAAAGAAAACATATCTAAAAATTTTTCTAAAATATTAGGTAATTATAATGATATATTAAACTGTGAAAATATATCAGAAGCCTATAAAATATTAGGTAACTTTATGTTTAATTTGGAAAATGTAATATATTTGTTAAATGGAAAATATGTTGAACATGGAACAAAAAATATTCCTGTGGAAATTGTTAAAATGAAAAATATTCCAAGAGATGTTGTAAGTACATATTTAAAACTACCTGAGTGTAAAACAATCTATGAAATAATAGATAAAATGTTTGAAATAGAAAAAAGTTTAGAAACATTTCTTAAAGATAAAAATATAAAAGTTGATTATGACGAAGAAGAAAAAGAAATAAAAGAAAAACAAGAATTAAAATCAGAAAATTTAACAGGATCATTTGAAGAATTATACTCTAACTATTATAATAAATTAAAAACTGCAATTGATGAAAAAAATAGATATTTATCATTTAGAACAATGGTTGATGCACAAAGATTTTATGATGAATATAGTGAAAAATTTGATATTGATCCTATAGATATAATAGGAAAATATAATCCAAATGATTTAAATGAAAATCATAAAACTTTTGTATCTTCATTACAAGTATGGAAAGATATATATGATAGTTTTTATAAGAATGTTAATATAATAAATAACACTAAAGATATATATGACAACAAAAGATTATTTGTTGCGTATCAAAGTCAAGATGAAAATGGATTCTTTGATAAATTAAATCAGGAGGATAATAATTAAATACACGTTAGAGGAATCAATAAAGTTCTCTAAAGAAGGTAAAATAGAAGAATGGGTACAATCTTTCTTAAGAGATGATAAAGCACTCTATGCTAGTCCTAATTATGCTCTTGCAGATGGTCTAAATCTTGAAGAAAGATTTTACTATGGACCTGTTGAATTTTATCTTGCTGAGATTACTCCAATGAGAATAGAAACAAATTTAACTGGTAATGAATTAGATTATTACATGAAAAAAGTTGATAGAATGGAAAGTGATTTTAATGGAAATAATTTTCCACCACTTATATTAGAATATAAAGATGGTAAATTCTATTTAACTGATGGTAGTCATAGATATAGTTCATTAAAAAGGTTAGGTGTAAAAAAATATTACTGTATAATTTGGGGAAATAAAGAGTTAGAAAAAGAAATTCAAGAAAAATATAAAAAAAAGATAAGGAGATGATTCTATGAATAAAAGTATAATTGAATTTTATGTAATGGCAAATAATTTAAAAAATGTAGTAAGAAAAGGTTGGATGGAAGTAGGAATACCTAAAGAAAAAATTGAATCTGTTGCAGATCATATTTATGGAACAATGGTATTATCACTTGGTATTATTGAAGAGAAAAAACTAGATTTAGATGTAGCTAAATTATTTAAGATGATAATATTAAAAGAATTATCAAAAGCTATTTCATTAGATGAAACTTCAGCTTTAGAAACAAATTCAATGGAAGCTACATATGAAAAAACATATAAAATCATTGAAAGTTTAGATAATTCTTCTAATCTAAAAGAACTATATGAAGAATATGAAAATAAATCGTGTGAAGAAGCTAGATTTGCTTATAAAGTATCTAAGTTAGAGTCAGATTTACAAGCTAAATTATATGAAAAATCAGGAGATTTTAAAATAGAAAACGCTAAGAGGGATATAGAACATTATCCTGAAGAAGTTAAATCACAAATAACTGAAATCAAGCATGCATCAGATGGTTGGCTAATATTTGATAGAGGATACTATGAAGATGATGAATATTTTATGAATTTTTCTAAGGAAATAGAAGAGATGGAGTAAGTCATCTCTTTTTCTTTTTCTATTTTAATTGACTTATTTAAAAATAAATTTTATACTAGAAATATATAGTTTATTAATTTAAGTTATATAAAAATAAAGGAGAGAAAAATATGGAACAAAAATTATTGTTTTCCATATTTGGATTAATTTTTGGTGTAGTAGTAACATTTGTAGTTACTATGATATTAAATAAATCAAAAGAAAAACAATCTGATAATATAATAGAAAAGGCTAAAAAAGAAGCAGAGAAACATAAAAGAGATGCAATATTAGAATTAAAAGAAGAACAAATAAAAATTAAACAAGATTTTGAAAAAGAATTAAAAGAAAAGAAAGAAGAAGCTAAAGAATTAGATGAAAGAATGAGATCTCGTGAAGAAAGTATTGATAGAAGAGATCAAATTCTTAACGATAGAGAAAATATATTATCAGAAAAAGAAAACAATCTTACAGAAAGACAAAAAGAAATTCAAAAATTGGAAGACAGAGCTAACGAAATAGTAAAAGAAGAATTAGGACGTCTTGAAGAAATATCAGGATTAACTAAGGAAGAAGCTAAAAAAAGAATAATGTCTAGAGTTGAAGAAACTATGACAAAAGAAATAGCAGCATATATTAAAGATAGAGAAGCAGAAGCAAAACTTGATGTTGATAAGAAAGCTAAAGAAATGCTTGTATCATCTATGCAAAAATATAGTGCTGATGTAACAAATGAAGTTACAGTATCAGTAATTAACTTACCTAATGATGACATGAAAGGTAGAATTATTGGTAGAGAAGGTAGAAATATTAGAACAATTGAAGCAGTTACTGGTGTTGATTTAATAATTGATGATACTCCAGAAGCAATTGTTATATCTAGTTTTGATCCTTTAAGAAGAGAAATTGCAAAAGTAACAATTGAAAGTTTAATTAAAGATGGAAGAATTCACCCAGGTAGAATTGAAGAATTATATGATAAAACATGTGAAGATTTTAAGAAAACTATTATTGAAAAAGGTGAAGAAGCAGTATTTAAACTTGGTTTAGGTAAAATGGATCCAGAATTAATTGAAACAATTGGTAAATTATACTTTAGAACAAGTTATGGTCAAAATGTATTACAACATTCTATAGAAGTCGCTAATCTAGCTGGAATTATGGCTGGAGAAACCGGTGAAAATGTTACACTTGCTAAAAGAGCTGGTTTACTTCATGATATAGGTAAAGCAATAGACTTTGAAGTAGAAGGTTCTCATGTTGATATTGGTGCTGATATAGCTAGAAAATATGAAGAAGATGATGTAGTAATTAATACTATTATGTCTCATCATGGTGACTGTGAGCCAACTAGTGTTATAGCTGAATTAGTAGCAATAGCAGATTCTATAAGTGCTGCTAGACCAGGAGCTAGAAATGATTCATTAGAAAACTATGTTAAGAGATTACAACAACTTGAAGAAATAGCTAATGACTTTGGTGGTATTGAAAAGAGTTATGCAGTTCAAGCTGGTAGAGAACTAAGAGTAATTGTTAAACCAGAAGAAATTGATGAGTTATCATCAGTAAAACTTGCTAGAGATATCAAGAATAAGATTGAAGAAGAACTTCAATATCCAGGTACTATTAAAGTAGTATTAATAAGAGAAACAAGAGTAGTAGAAGAAGCTAAATAAGCTTCTTTTTTCATACTTTAAAATATATAACATAGTATTAAATAGGTGAATACTATGAAAAATATCATTAATTATTACTATAATTTTAATCTTATAAATATATATAATATTAATGATAGTATTTATTTTAATTATAAAAATAACGATTATTTTTTTATAAAATATGACAGATCTATTAATGAAATTCAGAGTATTTATAATTTGAACAGTGAATTAAAAAAAAGAATGATATTAACAAATTCAATAATTCTTAATAAAGATAATCAAATAGTAACATTTGTTAATAATACTCCATATATTTTAATAAGAGATGATGTTAAAACTAAAAAATTGACTATTAATGATATTTTATATATTCAGAATAATACAATAAATATTATTGGTGATAAAAAATTATATAGAATAGATTGGATAAAAATGTGGCAAATAAAAATAGATTATTATGAAGATTTAATGATTAATATAAAGAAAAGGTATAGTTTATTATATAGTAATATAGATTATTATATTGGATTAGGAGAAAATGCAATTAGTTATTTAGTATATAATAATGTTAAAGATAATAATGTTTGTTTATCTCACAAGAGAATTAACACTAATAAAAATACATTTGATTATTATAATCCAATAAATTATATTCTTGATAATAGAACAAGAGATATTTCTGAATATATAAAGGACTTGTTCTTTTCTAACAATAATTTAGATTTAATAATGTATTATTTAAACTATATTAATTTATCAAAAGAAGAATATATATTATTAATATCAAGATTATTATTTCCTACTTATTTTTTCGACGTATATGATAAAATTATTAATAATGAATTAGATGAGAAAATTGTAAAACCAATAATAGATAAAACAGATAGTTATATATTATTTATTAAAAATATATTTTTTTTCATTATATATCAAAAAGGGATAAATATTCCGTATATTGAATGGATAATAAAAGATGCTAATTAATTAGCATCTATTTGTTTTACTTCTATTACTTCAGGAATTTCTGATGTTAATATGGATTCAATTGTATCTTTTATTTCATGATCTGCAATTGAACAGTTTGCACAAGCACCTGATAGTTTAACATAGACAATTCCATCTTCATATTTTACAAATTCAACATCTCCACCATCATTCATAAGAAAAGGTCTTATTTTCTCAATAACAAATTTAATATGATCAATTGTTTCCATAATCATTCCTCCAGAGATTATTATACATTATATTTATATTTATTTCAAAAAAAATAATAAAATATCAAAAAAAAGTGTTATAATAACGATTAGGTGAGAAAGATGTATAAAGTAAATGACATTATCAATGTTATTGTTACATCTATCAAGGAATATGGAGTATTTATAAAAACCGAAGATAATTATAAAGGTTTAATACATATATCAGAAATAAATGGTGATTATATTAAAGACATAAATGAATACTTTAAGGTTAATAATAAAATCAAAGCCAGAGTTATAGGTGTTGATGAAAAAAATAAGCACCTTAGTTTAAGTACTAAAAATTTATTGAACAATAATAAAAAAGCAAAAAAGAATTATTTAAAAGAAGTAGGAGAAGGTTTTGATATTTTAAAAAATGAGCTTCCAAAGTGGATAGATGTTACAAAAAAAGAGATAGAAAAAGAAAAATTAAGTAAATAAAGTAAAAAAATATATAAATTACATTGACAAAACAAGATAACAATGATATATTTAATTACGTCAATGTTTTGGATTCTTAGCTCAGTTGGTTAGAGCACCTGCCTTACAAGCAGGGGGTCACAGGTTCGAGTCCTGTAGAGTCCACCATGTGTGCCGAAATAGCTCAATTGGTAGAGCAACTGACTTGTAATC